>Ga0187894_10000898_pt1 | contig 39600 bp, 43 predicted proteins | sample GBC1701081metaG_FD_136650 | JGI IMG/M metagenome (GOLD analysis project Ga0187894, IMG submission 136650) | White microbial mat communities from a lava cave in the Kipuka Kanohina Cave System on the Island of Hawaii, USA - GBC170108-1 metaG ... | reverse complement strand
TTGAGGATGATTTCAGAGGTTGGATGATGGATCGTGAGGGTGATGGTTTCTTGTCCAACAAAGTGTGCGGCGGTCAGGTCCGGCTCCAATCGCAGATCGTAGCGAATCGGGACCACGTGCCTTGGAAGCCGGTATGGATCGAGTGTGCCTGGAGAAGAGTCCTGATTCATATTCTCACCTTTTGGTCGTTTGGTAAGCGCTTGCGTGACGGAGCTGTTGAGGCACGAGCTGAGGAACGATGTAAGTGGAATGGCAACGAGGAATCGGACATGCTTACTGAGAGCCTGTAAGGTCTGTCGCCTGCTGATCGGTTCAGTCATGTTCTCGTCGCGGGGTGCGTCTCAACTCCGTTGGGTGTCCCTACGATGAGCAGATCTGTCCGTCCGACAAAGAGGCCGGTCCCGACGACTCCGGGAATCAAGTGCAAGGCAATCTCGAGTTCTTGCGGGTTGTCGATCCGTGGGAGATGGACATCCAGAATCACATGGCCTGTTTCCGTGTGAAACGATGATCCGTTCCGTTCCCTGAGTACCACGCGGCTCAGAGTGAGAGCCTCGATTTCTCGTGCGGTACTTCCCCAGCCGAAAGGGATCACTTCGATTGGAAGGGGAAAGGATCCCCCCAATACAGGGACTCGTTTGGTGTGGTCGACCAAGACGATGAACTGTTTGGCCGAAGCTGCGACGATCTTTTCCTTCAGGAGGGCGCCGCCGCCGCCCTTGATGAGATTGAAGTCAGGATCGACCTGGTCTGCGCCGTCGATCGCCACATCGATTACCCAGGCATTATCGACATCGATGAGGATAATTCCTTGCTGCCCGGCGAGCAGGGCCGTTTCCTTCGACGTGGGCACTCCGCGAAGTCTCATTCCCGCGCGGACCTTTTCCCCCAGCGCCATGATCATGTGCTTTGCCGTTGAGCCGGTCCCGAGACCCACAACCATCCCATCGTGGACCAATTCGACGGCTGCTAATGCGGCAGCTTTCTTCAAGGTGTCGAGATCCTGGTTGCTCATCATGATTCGGGGGTATGGGAGAGGGCTGCGGCGACAGACGCAGCTCCGAGCAACGCCGTCTTGTCGTTCAGCACCACTTTCACGGGGATCGAAGTCATCAAGCCTTTGTAGCGGCCTTTGTTGGTGAATGCCTTCATGAAGGTTCCGTCTTTCAGTTTGGCCAGCAGCTTCGGTGCGATGCCGCCGCCCAGATATACACCGTTGAGTGTCATCGCCTTCAGGGCAAGATTGCCCGCTTCGGCTCCATAGATGGAGGCGAACAGGTCGAGCGCCTGCTTGGCGATGTCCGCCTGGCCCTTAAGTCCTGCTTCTGCAATTACCGCCGCCGGGTCGCCAGCTTTGATTTGCTCCGAGAGCCACGTCGGCTCATTTTTCTTGCTGTCGCGGACATAGTCATAGATGGCGTGCAGGCCGGGGCCTGACAACACACGTTCGTAACTCACGTGCAGGTAGTGACTACGCAGATGGCGTAGCAGTTCAATTTCGTTGTCATTGTTCGGTGCGAAGTCTGCGTGACCTCCTTCAGACGGCATAGGCTGATAGCGCGAACCGTTCCAGAAGAGGATGGATTCGCCCAGTCCGGTTCCCGCAGCAAGCAAGGCGAGCGCCTGCTTGTGCGCCGGAGGAGCACCGGCGTTGAGGATTTCGACTTCGTCCGGTCGGAGCAACAGAATACCGTGCGCCATGGCCTCAAGATCGTTGAGCAGCTTCACTCTCGGTATGTCGAACTGTTTCGCCAGCTGTGCACCATCGACCACCCACGGGAGGTTGGTCGTCTTAGAATGGTTCTGAAAGACGGGGCCGGCGACGCCGAAACAAGCCGCGTCGATTTTCGGCGGTTTTTCCGCTGAGCGATCCGGTTCCAATTCGGCAGCGTCACTCTTCTCGGTACCAAATTCATCGATGGGCGACGGAGGTTTCGGTGGAACGAGGAATTCGGTGAGGATGTCCTCAAGCGATGTGTAATCGGCACTCTGGAACGTCTCCAATCGGACAGGATCGACGCGATCTTTGTTCCAGTCGAACAGGGCCAAGTGAGTTTTTGTACCCCCGATATCTCCGGCAACAATCATCTTGCCCTCATACGCTCTTCCGCTGTTAACGTATCGATAGCTCGGCTGCCGCAGCTCGGTCTAGAAACCAAATGAGGCGGCCTTCCTCCGGTGAGACCAGCGAAGCAGGAAGCTGTCGTTCAGCCTCGGTTCTCGGATCGAGGATGGCTCTCACGACTCCTGCTTTACCGGCTCCTGTGACGAGAAACAGTATCACACTCGCCCTGTTGATCGCAGCTAGGGTCATGGTCAGTCTGTTTGGTGGATCTTTCGGAGACTGTGTTGCCGCGATCACGCGCTGGTGGTCCCGTAAAATTGTTGCCCCAGGAAACAGGGACGCCGTGTGCCCGTCTTCGCCTAGCCCTAAGAGAACGAGATCAAGGGATGGCTGGGCCGATGAGGAAGTCTTCGTCGCAAGACGAAGCTGCTGTTCGTACTCAAAGGCCGCTGCCTGGGGGTCACTGGATTCCCCGGCCATCCGATAGACCTGCGAAGGCGTAATGTTCAGAGGAGTAAATAGGATTTTATTGGCGAAGGCGTAGTTACTCCGAGGGTCATCCGGAGGAACGCAGCGTTCATCGCTAAAAAAAAAGGTGGTCGGGGACCAATCGAAGCGATCGGCGAAGGCAGGAGAGGTCAGGGCTCTGTAGAGGGTTTCCGGTGTCGTGCCGCCGGAGAGCGCGATGAGGAAACGGCCGTTCGCGCGAACGGCTTCTTTGCCCACTTCCAATACGAATTCAGCTGCTGCTTCAGCCCATGCTTGGCTGTCGCGGTGGATCCGGATGTCGGGAACGGCAGGCATCCTACCTTTTGCGGGCGCGCACGCTCCTGGTGCGCCGTTTTGCTGGACGACGAGCCGGCGCACGCGAGACTAGGGACTTCGCCAGCATCTGAATCGTCGCGATCGGATTCTTGCCCAATGGCAAGACGATGGCCTGTTGCTCATGAGCCTGAAGGGCCTGTATATCACCTGCGGCTTGGGCCTGCGCGAGCGTGCGAAAGGTGAAGGGCTTTCCGGGAATCCTGAGGTCAGGAGTCATCGGATCGATGAGCTGTAAGAATATTCCGCTTTTCGGACCCCCCTTGTGGAGTTGGCCCGTCGAGTGGAGATATCGGGGGCCATAGCCGGCTGTCGTGGTTACATGGTAATGGGAGACGAGCGCTCTTCGTAACGAGCGAATGGCCAGTTCCATCTTGGAGGAAGGTGTTGTATAGGCCAAGATGGCGACGTAGGCACCGGGGCGACACTGCCGCTTGAGTTGTGCCGCAGCCTGTGCCGCGGTCGCGGTGAGCTGCTTCGGCAACCGGCCGGTTGACTGGATGCTTTCCAGTACGCGGGCTGTGTTGTCTTTGCTTTCTTGCACGTTCGGTTGATCGAACGGGTGAATCCCCAGAAGGTGGCCTGCTATGGCCGTGGCAACTTCCCACCGGAAAAACTCTCCTGCAAGATCGTATCGGTCCTGAAGCGTGAGCGTCAGGATTGGAAGGCCCTTTCGCGCGAGCCCGGCAATCTGTCGGTCGAGCTGTCTATTCTGGTCTCCTTTCAATCTCAGATAGACAAAGAGTCGGTCCGTGCCATAGGCGGTCGGTGAGACGATCGGTTCATTCGCCACGGGGATGAGGCCGGTTCCTTCCTTGCCGGTGCTTTCCGCGAGAAGTTGTTCCGACCACAGACCAAATGTGCTGATCTCTGGCGATGCGATCACGGTGATCTTGTTGCGCCCTGCTTGCGCCAGCGAGGCCATCGTTGCGCCAAGTTCGGCGCCGGGGTTTTCTCCAAGAGGGGGCTGGATTCGACAGGCCTGGGCCATGGCGGTGGCACGCGAGAGTAATTGTGTGACATCGATACCCATCAGGGAGGCAGGAACTAATCCAAAATACGAGAGGACTGAGTACCGTCCACCGATATCTGGTGGGTTCGTGAAGATGCGCCAGAACTGATGCTCTGCTGCCAGCTTTTCCAACCCGGTGCCGGGATCGGTAATGGCGAGGAACTGTGCGCCGCCTTGGTGGCCAGGAGCCTGATGCACACGCTCCCAAAAGTGGGCAAAGAGCGACATGACTTCGATCGTTCCGCCGGATTTGCTGGCGAGGATGAAGAGACTCCGAGCCGGGTCGATTGCCTGCGTGACCTGTTGAACCCAGCCTGGGACAGTGGAATCGAGAACCCACAAACGAGGAAACCCTCGGGATGGTCCAAAGGTCGCGCGAAATACTTCCGGCCCCAAGCTACTGCCACCCATTCCGAGCAGGACTACGTCGCGTATGCCGCGCTTTTGAGCCGAAATAGCGAAGGTCCGTAACTCCTCCGCCCGGTCTTTCATGTATTCGATGATGGTCAGCCAGCCGAGGCGGTTGGTGATGTCGGTGGGATCTTGCTTCCAGAGTCGATGGTCGTGAGCCCACATTCGTTCGACGGCATGGGATGCGCTGAGTCGTGCGTTCGCCGCAGCGACCAGGAATTGAAGTTCCTCAGAAAATGATCGATCAATCTTAAGCGTCATGGCAAAGCTTCCGAGTATTGTAGATATCGGGTGAGAGAAACACAATCATGAGGCCTCGTCAACGGCGGCGTGAATTCGATGGACGCATGTTCGAGACAAACCCGGTCTATCTCGTTTGTCTGGTTCATCTGGTTGGTCTTGTTTAACAAAATAACGGTCTTCCTACACCGGCGAACGTTTTCAGCATACTGTTAAAAAGAGTGGACCTCATGATGGTCAGTGATGCAAGATGATCGCTCCATGATGGATACCAAGCAGTTTGACAGGGTATCAGCCCCCTCCCTATAATGCCCTGTCACCTGTGAGCCGTCTTAGGCAAGGAGCGATCGCATGTCGTTTACATCTCAGCAGCCATCGAACCTCAAGAAAAAACGTGAACATGGATTCCGCAAACGGATGAGTACAAAAAATGGCCGAAAGGTCTTGGCTCGTCGTCGTGCCAAGGGGCGAGCCCGCTTAGCGGTATAGATTAAACGACGCCGACTAGGGCTGCACGAAGGAATCTTTGCCCTCCGTTATGTGCCCCGGACAAGGTAGTTCCCATCACAGGATGACGGTGTATGGTCACAGCCGAGTCCGGAGATTCGGGCTCGAAGAGGAAGTCCTGTGCAAGCTGGCCCTCTCCCAGGATGATGGCGATGTCGCAGGGTGGAGGTGGCAGGAATCTGTTCCTAAAGCGTAGCCGCGACATCGAGTACGCTAAGCAGCACGGTCAACGTATCTCTACCGCCCTATTTAATATGGTGATTTGCCGGACTGGCATAAATGGCAGCCGGGTCGGTATTGTAGTGGGGAAGCGATTCGGGGGAGCCGTCAGCCGAAATCGAGTAAAGCGCCTGTTTCGGGAGCTCACGCGTCAATTACGCGGCCACTTGCTCCCTGGATACGATCTGGTGGTCTTCCCCAAACGGGATTCGATTTCGCAACCCTTTGCCGTCTTGAAAAAGGTGTGGCTATCAGCGCTGCAGCGCCAACAACTGCTTCGTATGTGTGAGGATTAGCCCGCTCCAGTTGTGCACGACTTTGTTTGCCGGCTACCCTATTGGATCTCGCGGCTCCTCAGACCAACCCGCTCTTCTAAGGCGGCCTGCTCTGAATATGTGAGGGCCCATCAATCGGTAAGGGGTGCTCAATGGGCGCAAGCTTGTAATCTACCACCTGCTAAAAATTATCCATTTCCTCCTGGATGAATGGATTCTGTGACGCAGTAGAGGCACAATTGTTCACATCGTGATAGCGGTTTATTTATGGACAAACGCATTGTTGTATTTCTCGTTCTGTCGCTAGCAATCATACTGGGATTTGACCTGCTCATGAAGCAGATGGGGTGGCTTCCTGAGCCCCCCCCTGTTCAGGATGGTTCTGTCCAGGCCCCCTCCTCTTCGCAGCCACAGCCAAGCTCCAATCTCCTAAGAGGCAAGGACAGCAGTTCGACCGTTCCGAGTGCCCCAAACCAACCGGGTCGAAACTCTGGTGCGCCTGCGCCGGGTAGTTCTCCACCAATTTCGGAACAGACGGTGACGGTTGAGACGGATCTGGTTCGGGTCGAATTATCAAATCGTGGCGGAGTAATTCGGAATTGGGAGTTGAAGCGATACCATACCGACCCTCCCGAAGCGAAGCCGGTACAACTCGTCTATCAAGGGGGAAAGTTCAAGGGCCCACTCTCAATTACGGTGACAAATGCCGACATCGACAAGGTCATTCGAGAAGGCCTGTACAGTATTGAGAAAGACTTTACGAAACTCGATGCCGCTCATCCTGTCGGGCATGTCACGATTCAGTTTCACGATTTAGCCACCCATATCAGCGTGGAGAAACGACTGACCTTTCATCACGATAGCTATCTGGTGGACATGTCGTTCTCCGTCGAGGGAGTGACTGAGTCCTATGATATCGGGTTAGGGACGAATTTCGGTATCGTGGAATGGGGGGATGGGTTCATCGGTCTGATCGGATCGGCCTCACGGGTTGACGACAAAGTTGAAAAAGAGACGCCGGAGAAGGAACTTGAACGAAAGGGGGCGGTTCAGTGGGTCGCATTGCAGGATAAGTACTTTCTTTCGGTGTTGATCCCGAAGGCGGGTGCGGCCGCTATTGCCAAGACGGAGGGCGAAAAAATCGTGTCGGCTGGGCTGCGGATGGCTGCGTCAGGAGTAGCATCCTCGGTTTCGCTTCAGCTGTATGCAGGCCCAAAAGAATACGACACGCTCCGCTCGTTAAACGTGGGCCTGGAAGATATGATCGATTTCGGATGGTTCATCTACGGCAGTTGGACTATTGTAAAGTCAGTCGCCAAACCGATCTTTTATATCCTGCGGTTCATCCATGAGTATGTCCATAACTATGGGGTCACTATTATCCTGCTGACTTTGGGGATCAAATTGTTATTTGTGCCGTTGCAATACAAAAGCTACAAGTCGATGAAAATGATGCGGCTGATCCAGCCCAAGATCAAAGAAGTCCAGGAGAAATACAAAGGCGATCGCGATCGTCTGAACAAGGAGTTGATGAAGCTGTACCGGGAGCAGAAAGTGAATCCGCTGGGCGGCTTTCTTCCGATGTTCTTGCAGATGCCGGTATTCATCGCCCTGTTCAATGTCCTCTACATGACGATCGATCTGCGCCAAGCCCCATTCATGCTCTGGGTTACCGATTTGTCGTTGCAGGACCCCTACTATGTGCTGCCGGTTATCATGGGGGCGACGATGTTTATTCAACAGAAGATCACGCCCACCACGATGGATCCGGCACAGGCAAAGATCATGTTGGTGCTCCCGATCGGCTTAACATTCCTGTTCGTAAATTTTCCAGCGGGCCTTGTGCTGTACTGGCTGACGAACAATGTCCTGACCATTACTCAACAATTAGTGACGGATCGTTTTCTGTTGCACGACAAAGCCCTCGCCTCGATGATCACTGAGCAGAGCGGCAGCACAAGCGCTTAGGCGCTTCGAAGTTATGCTCCCGAAGTGAAAAAGTCGTCATGTATGGAGGACTCGAAGACACGATTTGTGCCATTGCCACCCCCAAAGGCGAGGGCGGCATTGGGATCGTTCGTCTGAGTGGTCCTCGGGCACTTGTCGTTGCTTCTCGAGCTGTGCGCTTGCGGTCTGGCCGTCCCCTCTCATCGATTTCTTCCCATACGCTCCAGCTTGCCGATCTTGTGAATCCCGCATCGGATAAGCGGAAAGTATCGAGAGTCGCTCATAAACGCCCGCCTGGATCGGACCTGCTCGATGAGGCGCTCGTGGTCTACATGAAGGCTCCGCGGTCGTTTACGGCAGAAGATGTGGTGGAAATTCAGTCTCATGGCGGGACGTTGGTGCTTAAGATGGTTTGCAAGGTATGTGTGGAGTCCGGTGCGAGGATAGCGGAGCCGGGGGAGTTTACGAAGCGGGCCTTTCTCAACGGACGTTTAGACCTGTCCCAGGCAGAGGCAGTGCTCGACACTATCAGGGCTACATCTTCCATTGGATTGAACATGGCGCAACGCCATCTACGGGGTGACCTCGCGCGAGAGGTGGAACAGGCTCGGACCTCTCTATTGACCGTGCTTGCTCATGTGGAGGCGGGGATTGATTTCGTGGGCGAAGATATCTCTTTTCTTCGACGCGATGAACTGACTCGTATTGTGAGAGAAGCCTGTGCGGTGGTTCAGAAACTTGAAGCGACGGCGCAGGAAGGGCGGATCTTACGGGAAGGGGCACATGTCGTGATCCTCGGGCGCCCGAACGTCGGCAAGTCCAGTATCTTGAACCGTCTTCTGAGGGAAGAGCGGGCGATTGTCACGGCCATTCCTGGCACGACGAGGGATGTGATCGAGGAGTCCATCGATCTTGACGGGGTGACGGTTCGTTTGGTTGATACAGCAGGAGTGCGAGAAACAGACGATATTGTCGAACAGGAAGGGATCAGACGGACGCGTGTCGCACAGGACGAAGCGGACCTCTTACTGGTAGTGGTGGATAGGAGTGTGCCCCTCACGAGCGATGACCGGAAGCTCTTGAGTGTGGTCAAGGATCGAAAACATGTGGTGCTGCTGAACAAGGCTGATTTGGCTGATGAAGCCGAGTCGGATGCCGCGCTCGTGGGCCATTTTTCATACAGCATTTCAGCAAAAACGGGTTGGGGGGTTGAAACGGTGAAGTCGGCTATTCGCGGTCAGCTGGTGTCAGAGAGCTTTGAGGCAGCGGATGGTGTCGCGGTCACGAACGTGCGACACCGTGATGCGTTGCGCCGGGCTGGCGAATCCCTGGGCCAGGCCCTTGAGTCCGTGCAGTGGGGAGCGGCAGGAGAGCTTGTCTCGATCGATGTGCGCGCCGCAGCCGATGCACTCGGTGAAATAACGGGCGCCATTACGACGGACGAGATCCTTGGTCGGATCTTTTCAGAATTCTGTATCGGCAAGTAGAAGAGGTTGGTCGTGGGACAGACAGTGGATGTCATTGTGGTGGGGGGAGGTCATGCCGGCTGCGAGGCCGCCTTGGCCGCTTCGCGCATGGGCGCGCGAACGTTGCTGCTCACGATGGATCACGACCGAATCGCGCAAATGTCATGTAACCCGGCAGTCGGGGGAATTGCCAAGGGACATCTGGTAAAGGAAATCGATGCGCTGGGTGGTGAGATGGCGCGGAATACGGATCAAGCCGGCATCCAGTTCCGCTTCATTAACACAAGTAAAGGGCCGGCTGTGCGAGCCCTCCGCGTCCAATGCGACAAAAAGTTGTATCGAGAGGTTATGCAACGAACGTTGCGCCTGCAGGAAGGACTGACGGTCGGCGAGGGAACGGTGGATCGTTTGCTGACGCATGCCGGCTCGATTACAGGCGTGGTGACGAGTAGCGGCGATCACATTCAAGCAAAGGCCGTCATTCTGACATCAGGTACATTCCTTAATGGACTTATCCATATCGGTTTGAATCATTTTCCTGCGGGGCGAGCTGGAGAGGCGTCCGCCGAGCATCTGTCTGATTGTATGCGCGAACTGGGGTTCGAAGTGGGCCGGCTCAAAACCGGCACGCCTCCTCGCTTGGATGGGACGACCATTGACTTTTCCGTGATGGTACCTCAGCCGGGTGATGATCCACCACAGCCGTTTTCATATCGGACCGACCGGATTGAGAACCGCCAACTTCCCTGTCATTTGACCCATACCAATCGTGCGACGCATGAATTGATCCAGCGCAATCTGGACCGGTCGCCGCTCTACAGCGGCATCATTGAATCGGTGGGGCCGAGGTACTGTCCGTCGATCGAAGATAAAGTCGTACGCTTTGCAGACAAAGAACGTCACCAGATCTTTATCGAGCCGGAAGGATTGGAGAGTCGTGAGTTCTATCCCAACGGTATTTCAACCAGCCTACCGGTTGATGTGCAGGCCGCGATTCTGAAAACGATTCCGGGATTAGAACATACCACCATGCTCAAACCTGGGTATGCGATTGAGTACGACTACTTTCCTCCACGGCAGTTGCACCAGACCTTGGAAACCAAGCTTCTCGAAGGTCTATACCACGCGGGACAAATCAATGGGACATCCGGATATGAGGAAGCAGCGGCTCAGGGCCTTATGGCTGGGATCAATGCTGTTCTGAAACTTCGAGGCAAATTGCCATTGGTGCTTGACCGGTCCCAGGCCTATATTGGTGTACTAATTGACGATCTCATTACCAAAGACGCGCTTGAACCCTATCGCATGTTTACATCACGAGCAGAATATCGCTTACTACTGCGCCATGGAAACGCTGATCTTCGATTAACAGATACCGGACGGGAAGTTGGGTTGATTTGCGACGAAGTCTATGCACGGTTTCAGGTGAAACAGAAGGCAATTGAGTCTGAACTCTTTCGCCTCGAAGAGCTTCGACCAAAACTCACGGAAGCTGTTCGTGAACGCCTAGCTAAGATTCAGATGGAAGAGATCTCTGGGCCCTGCACCGCAGCTCAACTTTTGCGACGCCAGGGAGCAAGTTATAAGACCTTGTTAGAGGCGCTTGGGATTGATGTCTTACAAGACATTGAAACTGCTGATGAAGTAGAGTTACAAGTCAAGTACTCAGGTTATATCAAGCGCCAGCTTCAACAGATAGGTCGATTCAAAAAGCTCGAAACGAAACCCATCCCTATGGCATTCAATTACGATGGGACTCTTGGTTTTTCGAGAGAGGTCTGTGAAAAGCTGAAAAAAGTTCGCCCTGCATCTATTGGCCAAGCATCGAGAATTTCTGGAGTCACACCAGCGGCAATTTCTCTTCTCATTGTGGCTCTTGAAAAGTACAAGGGAGAATCTAGCCGAGATAGCCTTTTGCAAGCCTCATCTTAGATAGCAAGCGCAGAAATTTCCTTTCCATTCAGGAATGTCTTGACCTCATCTGGTGATTCACGTAATTGTTCCACGTGGAACATGAATCAGAGTTGCGAGAATTTTTGATGAGTTCAGTAGCGGAGCTTGGGCTGACTGTCGAGGAAACCCAAGTGGAACAATTCATATGCTACCTCGCTCATCTCATTGAATGGAATAAGGCGATCAATCTCACGGCGATTATCGAACCCAAGGAAATCATCATCAAGCATTTCGTTGACTCACTCTCTGCACTCGTCGTAACAAGATTTCCACCAAATAGCGCGGTACTCGATGTGGGATCTGGGGGAGGGTTTCCTGGTATTCCTCTTAAAATTGTGAGACCTGATATGAAACTGACCCTAGTAGAGCCAATTCAGAAAAAGTATTCATTTCTCAATTCAATGATCGGCCTGTTAAAGCTTCAGGACGTGTCTACGTTTTGTGGCAACATCGAACAGTATGCCAAAAAGCCTCTCAGAGATGCTATTGATACGGTCGTAGTAAGAGCGTTGAAATATGAAGAAATAAGAAAACACGTCCCTGCGTTGCTGACTTCAAGGGGGAAAGTTGTCTTGTATCGAACTGAGACCATCAAGAATCAGGAGATCGGAGAAGAGTTTCATATTGTAAGCGAGACAGATCTTACTCTTCCTCAAGGATCTGGGAAGAGAGTTATCATAGTGCTTGAGAAAAATAATTGATTAATATAATCAATTATATATGTACAAGTTCCACGTGGAACATTATCGATAAATGCACGAAGGAGTGATTAAATAAATACAAAGTATGGCAAAGACTGTAGCGATCGCAAATCAAAAGGGTGGTGTAGGAAAGACTACAACAGCCGTGAACCTAGCCGCTGCTGTCGCACTTCTTGGCAAACGTGTCCTGCTTGTAGATATGGATCCACAAGGGAACGCCACAAGTGGACTAGGGGTTGATCCTCGTTCTCTACAGACCACTGTGTATAACTGCCTTATTAAATATGTAAAATTTCACGATGTTGTGCAGGCAACAGAAGTGAGCGGTTTGTCACTTTTGCCGGCAAATGCTGACTTGTCTGGAGCAGAAATAGAACTAGTGAATGTTGAAGAGCGGGAAAAACTTCTTCAGCATTTCTTGCGAGACGTGAATCATTTGTTTGACATCATCTTTCTCGATTGTCCTCCTACATTGGGAATTCTGACGGTGAACGCCCTCGTCGCAGCGCAGAGCATTATGGTTCCGGTTCAATGTGAATATTATGCCATGGAAGGGTTAAGCCGCTTAGTGGGAAATATCGATCGAGTTCGTCAATCCTTTAATCCTGAGCTCAAATTGGAAGGGATCGTATTGACAATGTTCGACGCACGGAATACGTTGGCGCGTCAGGTCGTTGAACAAGTTCGTGAGTACTTCAAAGAGATCGTATACAGCACCATGATCCCTCGCAATGTGACACTGGCTGAGGCCCCAAGCTACGGACGTCCGGCCATGTTATATAACGTCGCATCTGCAGGATCTCAGGCCTATTTGTCATTAGCAAAGGAGTTTGTGAGTCATGGAGAAAAAAGCGCTCGGTAGAGGACTCGATGCACTACTGCCTGCCACCAAGCCCGTGTTGACACCGGAATTACCGGATGTTCAACATCTGCGGGTCGATGCGATTATGCCGAATCGGTATCAGCCAAGACAATCGTTTCCTCCTCAGGAACTGGCAGAACTCACAGCGTCATTGAAGCAAAGTGGATTGCTTCAACCAATTTTAGTGCGCCGTAAGGGAGACGGAATATACGAACTGATTTCCGGTGAACGGCGTTGGCGTGCGGCGAAAGAAGCTGGATTGGAAACGATTCAAGCGGTCATTCGTAATTGCGGAGACGATGAAGCTGTCGTCCTTGCACTGGTGGAAAACCTTCAGCGAACAGATCTCAATCCCATGGAAATGGCTAGAGCCTACCATCGAATGATGAACGAATTTGGACTGACTCAGGACATAATTGCGCGACGAGTCGGTTGTGAGCGATCATCGATTGCCAATATCGTACGCCTAATAAATCTTCCATCAGAGATCCAGCAACTGATTGAATCGCAGCAACTCTCCATGGGACATGCCAAAGTCATTCTGGGTATTCTTGGCCAGCATGAACAGCTTAGAGTCGCTCAGATCGTAGTCTCAAGAGCCTTATCTGTGAGAGAGATAGAAAAATTTGTGGAGTCCGCACTGACTGGAAAGAAGCGAAGGACAAAGGAATTACGGCGAACGCCCTGGTCCGATGTTGAAGAGCGATTGCAAAAACGATTGGGCACTAAGGTGATGATTCAAAAAGGAAAGCGCGGTGGGAAAATCGTTATTCACTACTTTTCTCCCCCAGAGCTCGACGGAATTATCGAGACACTTCTAAATTAATTCGAACTCAACTTCCTGCCTAGAAATATCATGCGAGAGAGAGGCACACTTGTTGCTTCTACGTATTCGTGACCATACTCACACTGATCGAGTATTTTCCATAACATCGTCTCAACTGCGACGGAATAGTGCGGTCACCGACTCAAGGAGACGCGTTCATGTGGGGGCAGGAAAAAAAGGGAGAGATGAGCTTCAATGAGCAGGAAGGTGAAAAGGTGACTATGGTAGCTCCCAACTCAACTTCCGAGAAACCCGAGGACATTAGTGCTTTTGTGGGAAAGGGAGTCGAATTCAAAGGCACTATCACATACAGCGGCACGGTTAAAATTGATGGCTATCTCGACGGAGAGATTCATACCGATGGTATGCTGCTGATCGGCGAAGACGCCGTCATCCAGGCAAAAATCACCGCTGGCACAATCGTGTCTAAAGGAAAGATCACGGGTGAGGTCACTGCAAAAGAGTGCATTAAACTTCGGGCTCCGGCTGTCATGAACGGGAGCGTCAAGACGCCGGTTCTTTCAATGGAAGATGGCGTACTATTCAACGGTGCGCTTGAGATGGCTCACGGGGTGCGTGAACTCCCTCGTGACGCCGCCCTGCATCCAGTCGGAATCATCATGCCCCCTGGCCTTAAGCGAGCCAATGGTTAGGGGGGAATATTAATATTTAGGTATTTATCCTGCGCATTCGTTGTATGGCGAGGCGCCATGCCTGTGCGGGATGAGTGTGAGGAGGCGATCATGTGGGCATCGAAAGACCGGGGTCAGCAAGCCGAACAGAGCAACGAGAACATTACGCTCCTAGGGAAGGGCGTGGACTTCAAGGGTGTCGTAAGTTTTGATGGCACCGTCCGGGTTGATGGACACGTGGAGGGCGAGATACATACAACCGGAACGTTAATCGTCGGAGAGCACGCCGTGATTGAGGGTATCGTATCAGCTGGGGTGCTCATGAATAGCGGCAAAATCAATGGAACCATCACTGCCATTGAAAAGGTTCACATTCTTAACCCCGGTGTGCTTGTAGGCGATATCCGAACCCCGGTCATTGCGATTGAAGAAGGCTCTCGCTTCCATGGCATGTGTGACATGGGTCCCCATCATTGGAGTGGCGAACGCGCCCTCTCGGTCAACATGGCTCCCAGCCTTGTTGCTGCTGCCCATTAGCTGGAGGGAATAGCCCTCTAGCCCTTTTCCCGTCTCCTCAGTACAATAGCGCCCGTATGGTTCGCCCTACAGTTCTTCTAGGCATGAGCGGGGGAGTGGATAGCTCTGTCGCCGCAGCGCTTCTGGTTCGCCAGGGCTATGACGTTCATGGCGTCACGCTTCAGGTCTGGGAGCACGAGGACGAAACAGTTGCGGTCTCTAAGCGCTGGGAGGAACGTGGGTGCTGCAAGGTCGGCATTGCCCGATATGTTGCTCAGACATTGAAGATCCCGCACGAGGTGGTCGACACCAGAGAAACCTTTCGTACCGGCGTGATCGACGACTTTGTTGCCGGCTATCTCGAAGGCACAACGCCCAATCCCTGTGTCCGATGCAATGAGCGCGTCAAACTGCGGAGTCTCGTTCAGCTTGCAGATGCACGCGGGTTCAATTTTGTCGCCACCGGCCACTATGTTCGCATCGGCGAATCCCGGGGAGCGCCGGCCCTTCAGCGAGCAGCCGATCTCAAGAAAGATCAAAGCTATTTCCTCTACCGTCTTCGTCCGTCATGGCTCACTCGCCTTCTCTTCCCTGTGGGGAACATGAAGAAGACAGATGTATGGAGAGAAGCAGAAGCCTTGGGCCTTCCCACGGACGAATTGAAGGAAAGCCAGGAAATTTGCTTCGTAAGCCACGGCGATTATCGAACCTTTATCGAGAAAGAAGCGCCTGCCGCTAAGAAACCAGGGGCCTTTGTGGATAATGAAGGACGATATTTAGGTGACCATGATGGAATCGCCTTTTATACGCCAGGCCAACGACGAGGGCTCGGTATCGCGGTCGGCCGCAGGCTCTATGTACAGCAAGTACAACCGCTTACCAATACTGTCATCCTCGGAACAGAAGGGTCTCTGCATCGCGGTCAATGTGACGTCGCAGATTTGAATCTCTTCGATTCCTCGCTTCTGACTGGATTAACAGAGGTTGATGTCAAGGTCCGGTATGCCACACCTGCCACGCCTGCGACCATCCAGCCTTGTTTAGGTGGTATCTTCCGCATTGCCTTCCATGAGCCACAACGCGCTTTAAGCCCAGGACAGTCAGCCGTCTTCTATCGAGACGATTACGTGCTCGGCGGCGGCATCATCCAATGAGTCTCGCTTCGCTATAATCCACACCCTCATATTGACAGTCTTCATCAGCCAATGCTAACTTGGCGCGCTGCTTTTCGTGCGAGCCACGAAGGCTTTCCCCTTTGTCAAAAATAAGAGCGAACGGACCTGTATAGTGATTAAGACAGCGGTGGCGCGACGTTATGCACAGGCGCTTTTTGAGTTACTCGACGTATCCACCATCGAACAAACCCGTGTGGCCCTAACAGGGCTGGGGCAAGCGATCAAGGATTCGGCCGAATTGCGCCATGTCGTGGCCTCGCCGGTGTTTGGCGCCGAAGACAAAATTGCCGTCCTTGCAGCACTCGGTTCGCGTTTGGGGTGTCCTCCCGTCGGAAAAACCTTTCTCGAACAGTTAGTGAAGAAAAATCGCGTCGGCTTTCTTCCTGAAATCGCCGAGGCCTTCGCGAAACTTGCCGATGCGTCGAAAGGCACCCAGCAAGTCACCGTGTTCTCCGCAACGGCTCTACCCCCAGGCGAACAAGATCAAATCAGCAATCGCTTGCGCACAATGCTCAAGCGCCAAGTCGAAGTCACCTTTCACACGGATGCCCGCTATCTCGCCGGCGTGCAGATCCGTCTCGGCAGCACGGTGGTCGATAGCACCGTGCTCGGGCGGTTACAAGCGATGCAGAGTTTGTTGATTAAGGAGTAGCTATGCAGATTAAGGCAGAAGAAATCAGTTCGATTATCAAAGAAAAGATCAAAGGTTTCGACAAACAGGTCGATGTTAAGGAGACTGGGTCAGTCATTCAGGTCGGAGACGGAATTGCCAAGGTCTATGGCCTCGACGGCGCCATGGCCGGCGAAATGCTTGAATTCCCCGGCGGCCTCTACGGGATCGCGCTGAACCTTGAAGAAGACAACGTCGGAGCGGTGCTTATGGGCGATGACGTTGGGGTCAAGGAAGGCGATCCCGTCAAGCGCACGGGACGTATTGCGGAGATTCCGGTCGGTGAAGCCTTGATCGGTCGTGTGGTGAACGCGATCGGCCAACCTATCGACGGCAAGGGTCCGATCAAGTCGAAAATTTCGTCCCGCATCGAGGTCGTCGCGCCTGGAGTGAATACACGGCAGTCGGTGCGCGAGCCCTTACAAACGGGCATCAAGGCCATTGACGCCATGATCCCTATCGGCCGTGGACAGCGTGAGTTGATCATCGGCGACCGGCAGACCGGCAAGACCGCCATTGCCGTCGATACGATCATCAATCAAAAGGGCCTCGGTGTCTTTTGTATCTATGTCGCCATCGGCCAGAAACGTTCAACCGTAGCACGCGTCGTCAAAACGCTCGAGGAGAGCCACGCAATGGAGTACAGTATCGTGGTGGCGGCCACCGCAAGCGATGCGGCGCCCATGCAGTATCTGGCGCCCTTCTCCGGCGCCGCCATCGGCGAGTACTTCCGGGATAATGGCAAACATGCCTTGATCGTTTACGATGACCTCTCCAAGCATGCCGTAGCCTATCGCCAGCTTTCTCTGTTGCTCCGTCGCCCACCGGGACGCGAAGCCTATCCGGGCGACGTATTCTATCTGCACTCCCGGTTGTTAGAGCGAGCGGCCAAACTGAGCGACAAACTTGGAGGCGGAAGCCTCACCGCACTGCCCATCATTGAAACCCAAGCCGGCGACGTGTCCGCCTACATTCCGACCAACGTCATTTCGATCACCGACGGGCAGATCTATCTCGGCAGTGATCTGTTCTACTCCGGCATTCGTCCCGCGATTAACGTGGGATTGTCGGTTTCTCGCGTCGGAGGTTCAGCTCAGATAAAGACCATGAAGCAGGTCGCCGGCACCCTTCGACTCGACCTCGCGCAGTATCGAGAAATGGCCGCGTTCGCACAGTTCGGCAGCGAACTGGACAAAGCGACGCAGATGCAGCTTGCGCGCGGCGTTCGGATGGTGGAATTGCTCAAGCAGGGACAATACAAACCGATGCCGGTCGCCGATCAAGTGCTGTCGATTTACGCCGGCGTCAACGGGTACTTGGACGATGTCCCGGTCGACAAAGTCCAACAGTTTGAAGCCGACCTGCTTCACTACGTGCAACAGCACCATCCGGAGCTGAAGAAAGAAATCGCGAGCATCGGGAAGATCGATGACAAGGTTGGCGGCAAACTGAAAGAGATTCTCGCGACATTTAAACAAAAGATGGGATACGGCGCTAAGTAGTTGTCGGTGAAGAGCCGATGGCTGATAGCGAAGAGATCTAGATATGCCAAGCTTGCAGAGTCTACGCCGTAAAATTGCGGCGTTTAAGAATACACAGAAGATCACCAAGGCCATGAAGATGGTGGCTGCGGCGAAGCTGAAACGGTCGCAGGACCGCATTCTGGCGGCGCGCCCCTATGCCCTCAAGATGCGGGGCGTGCTCAGCAACCTTAGCCGGCGTGTGAATCGGTCTTCGCATCCCCTGCTGCAGAAGCGTGAGGGGAAGAAGGTCGAAGTGCTCGTCGTCACAAGCGATCGCGGGCTATGCGGCGGGTTCAACGGCAATATCGTGCGAAAAAGCACGGAGTTTGTGCGGCAATGCGAAGCCCAGGGATTACAGATCAATTTAAGCATCGTGGGACGCAAGGGCCGCGACTATTTTCGTCGCCGCACCTGGCCGATTAGGCAGGAGTGGACCAGCATCTTCGACAAGCTCTCGTTCGAACATGCCATCGATATCGGTGGCGACGTGACCGACCACTTCGTCAAGGGATCGTTCGACGAACTCCACATCGTCTATAACGAGTTCAAGTCGGCCATTCAACAGCGTGTAATTGTAGAGAAACTGTTCCCCGTCGATGCCGCAGCCGAGTTTGGGACCGCACAGACAGAGGGTACGACCGGCGGCAGCTACCTCTATGAACCGGACGAAGCCGAACTCTTAAACGTATTCGTTCCGAAACATTTCCAGACGCAGACGTTTCGCATATTGTTGGAATCAGCCGCAGCGGAACACGGCGCCAGAATGGCAGCAATGGACGGCGCGACGCGAAACGCAGGACAACTTATCAAGAAAGTGACCTTGCATTACAACAAGACCCGACAGGCCGCCATTACCAAAGAACTGATGGACATTGTCGGCGGTGCAGAGGCGCTTAAGTAGATTGGACTTTCTGAGTGCTGAGCGAGAACGCCGCCAGAACCTAAAACTCAGAACTCATGACTCAGAATTCAGAACTCGCGAGAGAAGGAGTGTTATGAGCATAGGAAAAGTTATTCAGGTCATCGGACCGGTGGTAGATGTGGAATTTCCTCCCGGAAAACTGCCGAACATTTACAACGCCCTCAAAGTGACTCAGGAAGAGAATAGGGCCACCGGCACACCGGCTGTCAATATCACCCTTGAAGCCGCACTCCATCTAGGTGAGAACCGAGTCCGCGGCATCGCAATGTCCACGACCGACGGCCTCACGCGGGGGATGGATGTGAATGACACCGGGGCCCCGATCTCTGTGCCGGTCGGCCGAGAGACATTGGGGCGGCTGATCAACGTGTTGGGCCAAGCGGTCGACGAAATGGGTACCATCAACACGACAAAGACTTATCCCATCCACCGGCCTGCGCCAAGGCTCGAAGATCAGGAAACCAAGACGGAAGTCCTTGAAACCGGCATCAAGGTCGTCGATCTGCTCGAGCCGTACAGCAAGGGGGGCAAGGTCGGTCTCTTCGGTGGCGCCGGAGTCGGCAAGACCGTCATCATCATGGAGCTCATCAACAACATTGCCTTGCACCATGGCGGGTTCTCGGTGTTCGCAGGCGTCGGTGAGCGGACCCGTGAAGGTAACGACCTCTGGCACGAAATGCAGGAGTCGAAGGTCATCGACCCCAAGGACTTCACCAAGTCGAAAGTCTCTCTGGTTTATGGCCAAATGAACGAGCCGCCCGGCGCACGTCTGCGCGTCGCATTGACTGGACTAGCCGTCGCGGAATATTTCCGCGACGAAGAGAACCAGGACGTTTTACTTTTCGTGGACAATATATTCCGGTTTACCCAAGCCGGTTCAGAAGTGTCCGCATTGCTCGGCCGTATGCCGTCCGCAGTCGGCTATCAGCCCACCCTCTCCACCGAGATGGGGCAACTACAGGAACGTATTACCTCGACCAAGCGTGGATCGATCACCTCGGTGCAAGCTATCTACGTGCCGGCAGACGACTTGACCGACCCGGCACCGGCCACCGCCTTTGCCCACTTGGACGCGACCACCGTGTTGTCTCGGCAATTGGCTGAGCTGGGTATCTATCCGGCCGTTGATCCACTCGATTCCACCTCGCGTATTCTCGACCCTCAAGTCATCGGTGAAGATCACTATAAGGTGGCTCGTGGTGTCCAGTCGGTCTTACAGCGGTATAAAGATCTTCAAGATATTATCGCCATTCTCGGCATGGACGAATTGTCGGAAGACGACAAGATGGCCGTGGCCCGCGCACGGAAGATTCAACGTTTCCTTTCACAGCCGTTCCACGTCGCCGAAGCCTTTACCGGCTCGCCCGGTAAGTACGTGAAGCTCAAAGACACGGTGCGGAGCTTCAAGGAAATTCTCGATGGCAAATACGACCATCTCCCCGAACAGGCGTTCTACATGGTCGGTCCTATCGAAGAAGTGATTGCGAAGGCGGAAAAAATGGGAGTAAAGGTTTAAGCAACGGGCGAATCGAGCGTCCTCCTTGCTCGCGCAACGCGCGGTCTCAGAAGACCCTCGTTGGACGCGCGCAGTAGAGGACGCATCGATCCTCCCGCTTTCTGAATGGAAGTAAGGAAATAGGGAACATGGCAGGTAAGTTGCTGTTAGAAGTGGTGACGCCGGAGAAGTTGCTCTTGAGCCAGCAGGTGGATGAGGTCATTGCCCCGGGCTCAGAGGGTGAATTCGGCGTGTTGCCAGGACACTGTCATTTTCTTTCTGCGTTGCGAATCGGTGAGCTTCGTTATCGCGTCGGGGATTTGACCAACCACATGGCGATTCTCTGGGGATACGCAGAAGTTACACCGACAAAAGTCACGGTCATGGCTGAGATCGCAGAGAAGGCCGAAGATATCGACGTGGGCCGCGCCCAAGCCGCAGTCGAAAAGGCCGAACAGCGCTTGAAGGCAGGCGGTCTTCCCTCCGAGGTCAAGGAAGCTGAAATCAGTCTTGAAAAAGCTCGCCTCCGCAAAAAGATCGCCGACCGCACGCACAAGGCAGGCCACTGACATCCCCTTTCAGATAACTCGGACACGCCACACGTTCAGTTGGCAACCAGCTCCCCTGGCGGGAGGAATCCGAGAATTTCCCGTGGGCGGAGTCAGCTTCTATTTTCCGGATCAATCTAGGTCTCCCCTTCCTCACCACAGCTTCCTTCAAAGATGCTGCACAACGCGGTATGACGAATCGGCGAGAGAGGCATGTCTACCGTTTTGTTGGTGGCGCTCCCACCGCTTCCGAAGGTGGCTGGCCGAGCCGGCATCTCGTTGCAATTGAGCCTCGCGCTGCAGTAGCGTGGTCTGAACGTGTTCGTAAGGGCGAATTGTCCATGGTGACTGAGTTTGTTGTGACAGCCGGCGAGACGCCGAAACGGCTGGATATCTTTCTGGTCAATCGTGAGCCCAAGTTATCACGGTCAGCCTTGCAACGGTTGATTGGGCAAGGGCGTGTGCGAATCAACGGTCAGGTCGTCAAGCCCAGTCAAAAGATCAAGCCTGGCGACACGATCGCCTTTGACATTCCAAAGGCGGAACCGCTGGAACTCAAAGGTGAGTCGATTCCCCTCGAGATTCTTTACGAAGACGACGTGTTACTGCTCCTCAATAAGCCAGCCGGGTTGGTAGTCCATCCCGCGCCGGGCCATTGGGCCGGCACGCTGGTAAACGCTCTCCTTCATCATTTTCAAACCTCAGGCAGCACGATATCGACGATTGGCGGGAAAGAACGGCCAGGGCTCGTCCATCGGCTGGACAAGGATACATCCGGCGTAATGGTGATTGCTAAAACGGACGAAGCCCATCGTGCGCTTTCGGCTCAATTCAAACAGCACACGATCACGCGAGTCTACGAAGCGCTAGTCTCAGGCGTGCCGAAAAAGGGACATGGGTTGATCGAGCTGGCGATCGGCCGTGATCGGAAGGAACGGAAAAAATTCTCTGCCCATACGGCGCGACCCAAGGAGTCCGTGACGGAATACAAGGTCGACCATCGTTTCGGCAAACTGGCCGCCCATGTGTTGTTGCGCCCATGTACAGGCCGGACTCACCAGCTTCGCGTCCATCTGAGATCCCTGGGACATCCGATTCTTGGAGATCAGACCTATGGCGGCAAGAAGGTCTGCACAGTAGAGAACGTCGAAATCCCCCGTGTCATGTTGCATGCGAGGACTTTGGGCTTTCGTCACCCCTCCACCGGTGAGTTTCACGAGTACACAACGCCTTTTCCATCCGATATGGAACAGGCAGTTCAGGCCCTCGATGGTCTCACACCTCCTTACGGTGCCAGAAAACCTTGACAGGCTCCTCAACTTGACGTAAGCCATTCTGGCTGGAAGGATGAGTTCATGCAGACTGCCGATGTGCTGGATGTGATGGGTGGATTGGTTGCTCAGCTGAAGATCTACGCTGCCAAATTGCCGCCGATTATTCATCTGTCGGCAGTGCCAACCGGTGTGAAGCCAAAATTTGAGGCAATAGAAGAGTATGAGGAGATCGTCTCTCGGTTCCGGAGCCAGAGCGCCGGGACTTCCTATAAAGGCTTGAACGAATTATTTGTGGAATCGCTGGAAGCCTTCGAGGTCGGTCGATTACTCGGCTCCGTCCAACCGCTCCTCTCGGTGCTCGATCAACTTGAACTCATGCGGCGAGATAAAGAAATCGAAACCGGACTGTTCGACGAGAAGCGCACAAGCAAGTATCGATCCGCTCTGAATAAAATTCTACCAGGAAACAAGCCGGAGCTGGACGGCGCAGGACGAGGAATGTAGCCGGAAAATGTTGGATGGTGAATGTTAAATTTTGAATGAAGCGGAAGGCGTTAATCCATCATTCAACATTTCCAAGTTAATGTCCCATCTTTGGGCCGGCTGCGTTTTCGCCTTGTGATACAAGCTTGAAGCGAACCGTCGACCCGCATTGGGGACACTTTCCACGGATGGTTTCCTCATCCAGCTGTTCGTACTGGTCTTCTTTCAGCCACATTAACTGCGCGCACTTGGGACAGGTTCGTACTTGCGTTGCCATGATGTTCCTCGTACACTCCGCGTGATTCTGGTTACTGTCACTGGGAGATAATCTAGTACAAGATGCCCCCAAGCCTCAAGCCCGCCATCACCTTCGTTGAGAAGAAAGACCTCAACCCAGCCAAGCTGGTCCGCCTCTACCAGCAGGCGCCTTGGGCGAAAGGACGGATCCTTGAGGACGCACGTGAGATGTTGCGCCATACCGATGTGGCCGTAATGGCCTGGGACGGTGACGTACTAATCGGGTTTGGACGGGTACTCACGGACTATGTCTACCGAGCGACCATCTGGGATGTGATCGTCGATAAGGCCTACCAGGGCCAAGGCGTCGGCACTGAGATCGTCCAGCGCATCTTGGACCACCCTCGTCTCAAGAAAGTCGAACTCTTCTGGCTCTGTACACGCATGCCGGGGTTTTACGAAAGACTTGGTTTTAGTGCAAAGGAACAGACCGGGATGGTGTGGAGCCGATCGAAACAAGGCCGACGGGAATAGCGTATTTTCTTCGAGTCGGATGTCCTTTACTTCTACCCTTCTATTATATCTGACGTGGCCCCCCCCGCAGGACCGAGGTTCCACGCCACTACATCTGTCTCGAATATTCAGAAACTAAAAGAAGAGTTTGGCGCCGAAGAGAAAGCCGAATGAGGAGGCGTTCCAGTCGTCGTTTAGGCCTCCGTTAACCGTCGCGTGTCCGTCATTTCGTTTGTAGGCCATTTCCGCGTTAAGGGCGAACTGTTTGTTGAGCATGTAGTCGGCGCCCCAACCAAGTCGCCAGGCAAAGTTATTACTGGGGGAAATCCGAGTCGAGCTGTTTTCACTGAAACTATTCACATTCACCCCGAAGCTCATGTTGGCATAGGGAATAATTGGACCGAATCGGATCGGGCGTATTTCAACTGTCGGCAGCACGGACACCGTGTCTTGATGGCCCAAGTCGCGGAAAGGCCGTTCTCGATCTACGGCATGGCGCTCCCACTCCAGCATCATTCCAGCCAAGAGCCACTTGTTGAGACTATACATCGCTTGAAAGTTGACCAAAGAGCCTACGTCGGTTGAGGTATTGGCAGTCAACGATTGGGTAAGTGGAGCAAACCCAGCCCGCATACCAAGGACCCATATCCCTTCATCGATACCACCGAAGCCCTGCTTACCATCTTCCGCCAAGAGCTGCTGAGTGGGAGTCAGGATCGAGACGACACTCACCATCATGAATCCAATTACACAAGCCTGTAACGCTACGAATCGCATGAAATTCCCCCTCTGGTGTATTTAAGAGACACTGTTGCGATGATGGTCTTCCCTACCGCAAGTCCTATGCCTCATGACACTTCGGCTCATAGGTGCTTCCTCTTCAGCAACAATCTAAGGATTCAGCAACTTCTAGATCGATCCAGAGAATCGCCTATGCAGTCTGATATCTTGCGAAACAGTTACTGACTCGTGAAAGACACAGTCGCTGTACACATGGCCCTACAGTCTGGTTGGAGCGAGCTGCCTAGTGCGTGTGAGCAGGCATTGCACGACTCATTCTCTTTGGAGAGAGCAGCACTGAAATGAAAAAGACCGTTGTAGCGAGGAGCACAATCGCGGGTCCTGAAGGCACATCCCAGGTGGCGGAGATCACGACTCCAGCTACGGCCGTGGTGACACCGATGACGATAGAATACAGCGTAAGTGTCCTGAGGCTGGACGTGAGTTGATACGCCGTTGAGGCAGGGATCAAAACCATGGCAAACACGAGAATGGCGCCGACCGTTTTCAACGAAACCACAACCGTGAGTCCAACCAGTGTCAGCAGGAGAAAAAATATACGTCGGGCTGGAACACCGGAGGCCTCGGCCATCTCTTGATCGAAAGCGATAAAGTACAGTTCCTTGGAAAAGAGGACAATAAGACCGAGCACTAGGACACTCAATCCTCCAATGACACGCAGCTCGTCGCTCGTGACCGACAGCACGCTGCCGAATAAATAGCCATATACCTCAGCGTTGTAGGTTTTCATCAAACCGATAAAGAGAATCGCCAGCGCCATCGTTGTGGTGTAGAGAATGCCGATCGAGACGTCCAACTTCATCCGGCCTTTCTCTTCGACCCAGCCCGTGATCCACACCGTGGCAAGACCAAAGAGAATCGCCAACCCCAGCGGTGACCACCCAATGAGGTATCCCAGCGCCACGCCTGCAAAGGCCGCATGTGCCGTCCCCGCGCCAACAAAGGCAAGCCCTCGTAGCACGACGAAAACACCGATGACAGAGCACAGCCCCCCCACCATCGCCGCCGCGAGGAGAGAACGCTGCATGAAATCATAGGCGAATAGTTCGGGCATCGTACTATATCGTTAATGATGGTGGTGGTAGTCTTCGACGATGATGAGATCTTTCTCTGTAATAACCAGGTCTTTGCCATAGACCTGGCTGAGGATCTCCGGCTTCAGGACATCGGCTGGTGGCCCTGCGGCGTAGAGGCGGGTCTTGAGAAGCACGAGCCGATCCACCCGTGAACGAACCATATTGATGTCATGAGTGATCAAGAGCACGGTGAGTCCAAGTTCGTCGTGCAGATGCTCGACCAGTTCGATCACATTATGCTGAGCGGTAATATCTAATCCTGTCGTCGGTTCGTCGAGCAAGAGGACTTTGGGCTGTTGGGCTAACGCCCTCGCGATGAACACTCGCTGCTGCTGGCCACCGGAAAGATGGCCCAGAGCCGTGTCCTTGTGCATCTCCATCCCGACATGGGCGAGAGATTCAATCGCAATCTCTTGATCGTTCTGTCTTGGGCGCTTGAACAAACCCAATGCCCCATAGCGGCCCATCATCACTGTTTCAAGCACCGTTACCGGAAAATTGCGGTCCACGACGCCCTTTTGTGGGAGGTATCCGATTTTTGCCCGGTGGTGACACCGCAATTCATCGCAGGCACAATCGAAAATATGAAGATGGCCCTCGACGGGAGCCATGAGACCCAGTACGGCCCGGCAGAGTGTGGTTTTCCCCGACCCGTTTGGGCCGATGACCCCGACAAACTCGCCTGCGTTGATGGAAAGGGAGATATCCTTGAGCGCGACGACGCCGGGAAATCCGAACGACGCGCGGTCAAACCGAATGATAGGCTCGTGGGAGTCTGGCACGAAACCCGGCGCTCCTTCCGGTGCTGAGGAAATAGCCCACAAAGCCGCTACGGGGACTCTAGGGCATTAGCCAATTGGAGCACATTATAGCGGAGCATGTCGAGGTAGGTCTCGGTCCCTGGTAGGCCTCCCGGTAACGTGGTCAAGACAACGATTCGTGTCTTGGTTTCCTTGGCAAGCAGATTGGGAATCTTTTGACTGAGCTGGATTTCCGATACGATAACCTTGATCTGGTCTTTCTTGATCTTGCCGACCAGGGATTGCAGTTGAAGGGCTGATGGCTCTGTGCCGGATTGCATCTGAATGGTCGCGGCCACCTCGAAGCCAAAACGCCTAGCCATATAGGGCCAGGCTGGATGGTGCGCGATGAAGCGACGATCTGGCAGCTGTTTGACCCGATCCGAGAGCTCCTTGCGCAGCCGATCTAATTGCTGAAGATAGAGGGCTTGATGGTTTCGGAAGTCGGTGGCATGGGCAGGATCGGCCGCGATCAGAGCCTCGGTGATATGGCGCAACATGATGGCGACGTTTTCCGGATCCAGCCAGATATGGGGGTTGCCACCTGACCCTATCGTTTCTCTCCCCTGGTATGCCCCATCTCGGTGGCCTCCGTGGTCACGGATGAGGCCGATTCCTTGAGATGTCGTGACAACGCGAAGCGACGGGCTTCCGGCACTCTTCACCAACGAGGAGACCCAGACTTCAAGGCCGATACCGATTTCGAACAGCAGCCGGGCTTTCCGGACGGCGACGAGATCACTCGGTTTAGGGGAATAAGTATGTTCATTTTCATAGCCGCTCAGTAGGGAGGTTACCTGTACGTGGGGTCCGCCAACTTGTTCTGCCAGGTCCTTCAAGACAGGAATAGTGACCACAATATTGAGGGGCTCAGGAAGAGAGGCGGCATGGGCGAGAGGTGCAGCGAGCCAACCGTAGCTGATGAGGACTGCCCAGAGCAGATGCACCAATCGGAGGTTTAGCATGGGCGAGGACGGTAACATTGGGTCCCTTTGTTGTCAACGCAACGATCTGCATTGATTGTTGGAGTTTGGTGACGATATTTCCCTGCTTGACCCCACTAGATAGTTCCATTAGCGTAGCGGTCCTACAGCTCTTGCGAGACAATCACTGGAGGGGCAAAGGATGTACATCGTGGGCCTCATGTCTGGAACATCCGGTGATGGCGTCGATGCGGCACTCGTAGACATAACTGGACGAGGTCGCTTCCTGAAAGCGCGGACGCTCGCGGCACACACGCTGGCCTATCCCCGCTCGTTACGGCAGCGCATCCTCTCCGCGTCAGTTTCGGGGACGGTCTCGGAGGTGTGTCACCTCAATGCGCTGCTTGGTGAATGGTTTGCGAACGCGGCGCTGCACGTCATTCGACAGGCAAAACTTGAACCGAGTCATGTGGCATTGATCGGCTCTCATGGCCAAACCGTGCACCACCTTCCGCATGGTATTCATGCGCCGGGGGTCGGCGCCATTCGTTCGACCCTCCAAATTGCCGAGCCAGCCGTAATTGCCGAACGAACGGGGATTACCACTGTGGCCAATTTCCGTTCGCGTGACATCGCCGCAGGCGGCCAAGGGGCTCCCCTGACACCAGCAGCACATGCGCTGCTCTTGAAGCATGCGCGTCGTGCACGTTTGGTGGTGAATCTTGGAGGCATCAGCAACGTGACGTATGTACCGAAAGGAGGACACCTCAGCGGGGTGCAGGCATTCGATACGGGGCCGGCTAATATGGTGCTGGATGGCCTTATGGTGCGTGTGACCGACGGGCGGTTGTTGATGGATCGTGATGGAAAACTGGCCTTGAAAGGACAGGTCGATTCACGACTGTTGGGCAAACTGCTCGCGCATCCCTTTCTGTCCAAGCGGCCGCCAAAATCGACCGGGCGGGAAGCATTCGGCCCTGATCTTATCGATGAGCTGATCGCGATCCAGCAACAACGCAGCCTTTCGCTCGAGGATCTGTTGGCAACCTGCAGTATGTGGACGGCCAAGGCGGTGGGAACCTCGCGACGGTGGATCAGCGGTGAGATCGATGAAGTGGTGGTGGGCGGGGGTGGCGTCCGTAATCGTGCGATCATGAGCCATCTCGCGACGGTCTTCGCGCCGGTGCCGATCACCACATTTGAGGCCCTTGGATGGGAGAGCAAGGTGTTTGAGGCCGTGGCCTTTGCCCTCTTGGCCTATCAAACCGTGACTGGGAAATGGGGCAACATCCCGTCTGTCACAGGCGCGAACCATCCTGTACTCCTTGGCACAATTGTCCCAAACGGGCCTCGCTGGCGTAGATCCCTTCCCGAGAGATAGCGGCACGATGGAGAACGCATTCATTGGCATTGCCATCGCGTTCTTGGCTTTCCTGATTTGGCGGCTGAAGGTCTCGTCAACCACTGTGCCAGTCAAAAAAGAGACCTTTGTCCTTCCTCCCCACGTCACGCTGCGTCCACTGCCTCTGCTGACCGACGCTGAGCTCTTGCTTTACAATCTCATACGTTTGGCCGTAGAAGACCATTATCTTGTCTTTGCGAGAGTTCCGCTCTGGTCTGTTGTCAGCGTCGAGGCAGAAGGAAAAGCTCGGTCACAGGTGTTAAGACAGATCGCGCTGAAGCAACTTGACTTTGTGTTGGTCCATCCAGGAACGAAAGCTGCGGAGCAGGTGGTGTTGCTTGAAGAAGATTTTCCCCCTCAGCCTCACGAACTTACTCGGAGGCGGGACGTCCAATCCGTCCTACAAGCAGCTGGTATCACGTTGACCACCTTGAAGCCCCACACATCTTATACGGTGCCTCAACTGGCTCAGCTTCTTGGCGTAGAGGATGGCGAGTGACAGCTCCTGTGCATTTGCCGCCACATCATCCTCTGCCTGGCTTGAGGGAATTAGTCGGAAGAGCTGCTACCTGTTAATTGAGAGGTCGGTTCCTCCTCGCGCATCGGTGCCGCGTCGATGGCTTTTCGTGCCAACTCTGCTTCAGCGCTTTCAGGATATTGATCGACCACTCGCTCGTACATCGTACGAGCTTTCTCGTGATCCTTCAGCCTTGTGTAGGTTTGCCCGATCTTCAAGGTCGAGGCAGCAAGCTTCGGACTGAGTGGGTAATAGGAGACAACGTGGTAGAAGGATTTCAAGGCCTCTTTGTAACGCCCTAAGCGGTACTGACATTCCCCCACCCAGTATTGCGCGTTGGCTGCTAGCGAGGACTGCCCGTGGAGTTCGAGAAAGAATCGAAAACCAGCCAGCGCGGCCTCGTAATCCCTGTGTTTAAACTCCTCCATCACTCGATCATAGAGGTGTCGAGACGAATCCTGCACGTTTGAGGGGGTGGCGACGGCGAGATTGAAAGAAAACAACACCGCGATCATTCCTGGGAACACGATCATCAGTGTCTTCATCGTAATGCCTCCGTACTGCTCGGCAAGGTCTTGGTACCCTTCCTTTCATGATGTCGCAATCGCCGTGCCACCACGCCACTATCTGGCATGACTAAAATCGACGAGAATCCAGGAGCTTGGCGCTATTCGATGTCAGGATTCGCCGAGTAACCGCTCCCGCTTGATCGACAGATTTGTACGATCTGTGCGTGAGTCAATCGCTTGACAGAATGGAGCCAACCACCAGAAAAGTGGCTTCAGCAAACGATTTGTGGCGAACTTGACTTACTTGCTTGTGGTCGAAATAATGCCGTTCGGTCGCTTACATCAGAGTCTCGGGGATAGAACGACGACAGTGAGAGGAAGATAGTCGCGGTAAAGGGAGTTGGGCATGATGATTGATCCTCCGCCTAATCCACTCGGCGGGAAGACCTTGATCGTCGACGCGAAGGGCAGCGACTCGTACCCACGACCCAGTGCGGCATTACTCGATGCGGGAGAGCATGACCAGGTCTTCGTTCGTCCGGGAGTCTATGAAGACAAAGTCTTTATCACAGGGCGACCGATTCATTTGGTGGGGGCCGGTCGAGACCAGGTACAGATTTTCTCCCGTCGTGGTGGGCCCCTCTATCTCCAACAGGTCCCGAGCGGTCGCATATCAGGCATCACATTTCGATACGTCGGAAGCGATCAGAATTCAGCGATGAACCTGCTCGATTCCTCTTGTACTGTGACACAGTGCCGTGCCATGGAGGGTATTCTGTCCGGCGTAGTGATTTATGGCCCACGATCACGGACGACATTTGTCGAGAACGAGGTTTGTGGCAACCGCGAATCGGGGATTTTTGTGTTTGCCGGGGCACAGCCCAGGATCGCCGATAACATCTGTAGGGGCAACCATCATTTCGGCATTGCGGTGCGGGATACTGGGAGCCATCCGGAGCTTGTCAGGAACCTGTGCCGGGAAAATATGCTGAGCGGGATCCTCCTCTTTCATTATGCAGAGGCGCTCCTCGTGGATAATACGTGCATCGAGAATCAACATTGGGGGATGGTAATGACTCCCGACTGCCACCCTACTCCTGGTCGGGAGACACTCGACACCTCGAACATACTTGCCTCCAATCCGCGCGGAGCCTTGACCGTGACAGACCAGCCGCTAGGTGACATCGGACGGTGATGAGCCTGGAAATTGACGACGCCGGCAATCTGAAATCTGTGTATGGCAGATGGACGGCGAGATCTGGGAGGAGGCAGAAGGCCTCTCTCCTCCTGATTCTGCAATGTCGGTAGAGATCGCTCGTTATGGAAGGAGATTGACCGAGTGAGTCCCGGAGGCCTCATGCAGGTGATACGCACTGCCGCCTTGCTGTTTGGCTCTGTACATAGCCGTGTCGGCATGCTTCAGTAATTCGTCGATGGGATGGTCGTCGTGAGGATAAATCGTAATTCCGATGCTGATGCCGATAGAGATGTGGTGCCCCTTTAACTCAAACGGCGTGGCAATCGATTCTGTAATGCGTTTTGCCACCACGAGAATACTCTGTTCGGAAGAGATCCCTTCCAGAATAGTCGTAAACTCGTCCCCGCCCATCCGAGCCACAGTATCAACTTCTCTTACACAGGCCTTAAGTCGCTCAGATACGGCCTTGAGTAGTTCGTCTCCCACGTCGTGGCCGAATGTATCATTCACCGCTTTGAATCGATCGAGATCCAGGAGCATCAGACCAATAGGCTGATGCATGCGCTTGCTTCGAGCCATCGCTTGAACCAGCCGATCACGAAAGAGGCTACGATTGACCAGCCCGGTCAAGTGATCATACTGCGCGAGGTAGGTCAAGTGTTCTTCAGACCGTTTCCGCTCAATGGCATAACGGACAGCACGAGCTAGCAGCTCGGGATGACCTTGACCTTTGACGAGGTAATCCTGTGCCCCCTGTTGAACGGCTTGAAGCGCCAGGCTTTGGTCACTCACGCCGCTCAGGACGACAACGGGGATCGTCGGACTGGTGGCATGGACTTGTCTGACGGTCGGGAGACCGAACGCATCTGGGAGAGACAGGTCCAAGAGTACGGCATCAAATCGTTCACGGCTCAGAAACGCGAGTCCTTCTCCCAACGTTTTCGCACGGGTAATCTGGAACTCGTCAATGCTCCATTCAGAAAGAAGATCCTGGGTAAGCTGAGCGTCGACGTCATTGTCTTCGATGAGTAGCGCTTTGATCATCTGACATCCTCGCTATCGCGCGAATCCCTGAATCGGCTCCAAGTTTCTAGGTACTGAAACCGATTGTCTGTGACGAGGCCTACTCCTATGAGACATTGATTATAGCCAAGAGACGAAGGAGGATAAAGAAAATGCAACAATACTGTGGGGGAAAGGCGTGAAACTCAAAGAGGGTCCCACGCCACGGAGATGCGTATCGGCAAAGAGCTCACGATGCTACTCTCCTCTGTCAAGACTATGACCACCCCTTGAAGCAGATGCACGCCAAAGAGATAGCTGCATAGGACGGTCAAGAGGCACCACGGCGGATCACCTGGAATGCAGGCAACATGGTTTAACCTGCATGGAGCGCTTCAGCTCGGCGACGAACCTCTTCAGCTTTATGCGATTGTCCGAGGTTGTCGTAAAGTGAGGCGATATTCGCATGCAAGTGCGACAAGAGTTGTCCCAACTGTGCTTCCTGTGCGATCACATTCGCTTCGAGCGCCAGTTTCTTTTCTTCACTCCGGCGGAAGCGTTCTTCCAGCCGCTGTACAAGTTGAACCCAGCCTCTGACCTTGCCGGAATCCAAATCAGGGAGTGGCGGCAAGGCTTCTGCGCGATCGAGAGATTTTTCGGTTTGATTCATCCAATTGATGAAGACGAGAAAATCGCCAAGCGTAATTTTAAGTGCAGATGAGGCGCCTTCTTCTTCGATAACCAGGTCTTCCATTTATACAACTCCTTGTGAAGTAAATTATTTCAAATAGTGTGCGACACGTGAGGAGAATATTTCTTTCACATCGCTGTTGAAATTTTCTGCTACCGGCCCGTACAAAGCGAATGAGGCAACGAGATCAGCGCGATCCACCTCCTTTCCTATATATGACAGTTGGCGAAAAACGGAGCCCAGGTCCAAGAATGGGCACCCATAGGCTACATCTAGTAGTGTTAGTCGAGTAATACTGCGCCAGCGGTAGTATTGTCAACAGGTCTCATGAGAGATTGAAAGAGAAATCTCTGTCAGACTCCTCGGTACGAGGCCGAAGTCAAATGGAGCAGGAAGTGAGCGATGACTACCCTTGAGGTGAGAGGGGTGGAACGTTCGGATAGATCCCATTTGGGAGACGTTCGGGGCCGATTGCCCCTTCGCAGGCATACCCTGGCTCGAAGGGCCAGAGGAGGGAGCGACCTTGCCAAGAACCTTTCACTTGCACCGTGCTCAGCGTGACCCCAAGTCGAGCCGCTTCATCGCGCATCGTGGAGAGGCAGCCTTCGTGGGAATATGCACGGCGGACTAGTATGATCGGATTGCCCGTCTGGCTATGAAATACAGTATAGGACTCAGCGCAGCCTGTCAGTAGCAGTGTCAGGACGAGTATGAGACCTCTGGTCATGCGCTTTTATCCACACTAGCTGGTGTGACTATAATCAGAAATGTGCCCCTTGCCATGCGCTGGAACTAGGTGGCAGCGCAAGAGGGATCTCATTTTTAACAAGGCGACCTAAGCGAACTTGGTCTTCGCCAGGCATCTGAATAAATTCGACACCAAACCGCCGTCCCTCACACCAACGTACTTTGGCTAACTCGACCCGGAGCGGAGGCGTGGTGTCAGGAACGAGCATTCTCATCTCGAGATAGGAGCCGGGCTGCACTCGCTTTCTGCTGTGGACGACACAGCCAGGGACGGACACGTTAAGCACGGTTCCCTCCCCCACATAGGCTTCACCAGCGAATATAACGGGGAAGTGCGTGTGGACTCGTTCGCAGTACCTCAGTCTTGCCATGGCAGTCGACTCCTTCTCGGTCAAACGATTGGGAAGCTAGAGAGTATCACAGACTTCTTCGGGCACGCGAGAGCCCCTCGTTCGAGGAATCTGGAACAAGTGAGATTGGGGACCTTCCACCGTTCCCTCCAAGAAACCGCAAAGTGCGGCAAGGAAAGCCAAAACAGGGAAATCCCCCCTCCGATTCCCCCTACGAAAGCCGGAATCGCCGATAACGCTACATCATTGTAATTACTGAATAGTATATCATTTTTCTCTCTCTTCAAGAAGGCATAAAACCTGCGCTTACAGGGTCACAGGACAGGTTCAACCTTCTGAGGCACACGAAAGACACGCGCAGGGTTACACAGGTTTCTGCACAGGGAAGAACGAAAGATGGACAGGGTCGAGTGTCATAACGAACCTTTTTATGATGCCTTGGGGTGTCGGACATCCAGCCACAAGGGCTCCACCATATTTTCTGCATGCGCAGCTGTGATACTGACGGCAACTTGGACGCCTTCCGTTCTCTCCGATGTGCAGGTCGATGAATACGTCGGTCCCATGGAGCTGGTGGACCCCACAAATGTACCGACAAATGAGCCTATCGGAACAGTTCACCGCAATGTCCGGTATCACCGTGGTGTGGGAAATCTAGAACTTGAGCAAGCAGTCATCCGTGCGGCTCAGCAGCACCACGTTCAACCTGCCTTGCTCCTTGCCGTAATGAAAGCCGAGTCTTCATTTAATCCGATTGTGGTCTCAAAGGCGGGAGCAGTAGGACTCATGCAGCTGGTTCCGGAAACCGCCATCCGGCATGGCGTGCGTAATCTCTATGATACGAATGAGAACATTACCGGCGGAGCCAAGCACCTGCGTTACCTTCTGAACCGGTTCCACGGAAACATCCGGTTAGCCTTGGCTGCCTACAACGCCGGTGAACGCAAAGTGGATCGATATGGACAGATTCCACCCTATAAGGAAACACAGGATTATGTAAAAAAGGTGCTTGTCTACTATCGCAGCTACAAGAAGGACGGGTGGATCATGCCGGTTGCAATTGCCGCCCCGTCTATGCGTGCAGGTCGACCATACTAATCGATTACCCGTGATCTATCTAGTATGGCCCTTGAGAGCATTGCTCAGTGCAGAGATTCATACGAAGAGACAGGGGGCTCAGCGTCCGCATGAATCATAAAGTGAGGTGAGCCGTACAGTCCGAGAGTTGAGGAAGTGGAGGCGTTAGACGGGCTTTTCAGAAACGTATTCCAAATACTTCCATAGTTCCTTGGCGTCGCTTTCGGCGAATACCAGGGGGGTATTGTTCGCGGATCCGGCGAAAAAAACTTTTAACGACATCTCATCCTGCCAAATCTGCGCTTCGCAGTAGCTCACACTATCCAGGTTCAAGGCTTTTTTGCCGATACGAACGAAATGCATAGCGTCTCCTTGTCCTACGCCGACTCCTCGCCGACTATATCACCACATGGTCTTCCGTCAAACGCATACCGTATTTTTTGGCAAGGTCTTAGAGGCACAAAACGAGCGCGGACTTGAAGAAAGTTGATACTCTTGGGTATGGATCGGATGGAAAGGAACGGTTGGTTTCGGGGAAGGGATTTAGTCATTATTTAACCCCGAAAACATTGAGGATTGCGCTGCGTTGAGCACAGGCGCAACCCTCCTTATTTTTCCCCGACGAGTCGGGTCCCCTTTCGATCGGCGAGCGCTGGAGGATCGAAGAGGCCCCCCGCAACAGGTGGTCTGAAACCTGGGATGGAGCCTTGCGGGCAAACATAGCGGGAGGTATGCTATTGACCAGCAGGAAAATTTATGTGGAATTCCGCTTTCCTTACGTGTGATATCCTTCGCTGCATATAAGGATCTGGTTCTGAGTCAGGATGTTGGCAACTGAAAGTGGGCGTGATCCGGTGAGAGAGGATCGCATTATGGCAAGACTCCTACTGCTCGGGATGGCGACAGTCCTGGGATTGTGGCCGGGGATCGGCCTGGCGGGAGATCTGACACCGCGCGAAATCTACGAGAGCAGCTCGCCAGCCGTCGTGCTAATCATGGGATATTCCCACAGCGGCCAACAGGGCAGCGGCGGCACCGGCTCCATCATCCAACAAGACGGGCTCGTCTTGACGAACGCGCATGTCGTGATCGAGGAGCACACAGGCCAGCCCTATCCCCGCTTAACAATTTACCTGAAGCCAGATCGTGTGACTGGCGACCGGAAGGTGGATTTGTCCCGGAGTGGCAAGGCTCGTGTGGTGGCCTTTTCAGTATCGTTGGATCTGGCGCTGCTCAAGCTTGATGGGCCACCTGGACCGTTTCCGGTTCTCGAACTGGACGACTCCGATAAGGCCGAGATCGGTGATCGCGTTGTGGCGATCGGACATCCGGAACAGGGCGGACTCTGGACCTTGACCACCGGCACCATCAGCGCGGAATTCGAGAACCTTAACGCCACGAAGGGCAAGTCTGTGTTTCAGACGGAAACGGGATTGAACCGTGGAAACTCCGGAGGACCGTTGCTCGATACCGACGGCCGCATGATCGGGGTCAATACGGCAATCGCCCGCGTCGCGCCGGATGGGTCGCCGATTACCAGTATCAGCTTTTCCTTGAAGTCCAACGTGGCCAAGCGGTGGCTGCGTGATCAGGGTGTTTCAGCCCGGGAGGCGCTGGCTTACTCCGACACCCCGAGGCAAGACAAACCTGGTGATCGTTCTCTCCTTCTGCCTCGCAGGGAAACGACCCAACCTGGGAATTTCCTGGCCGCTCCCAGGATCGCCTCTCCCTCTCTTCCCCCTGAGCTCACAGCGAAGACCGTGCCCTCGCCTCGCCCCTACAATCTGGACCGCCTCATTAGTGAACGGAACCGAGCTGAGGCAGACCTCGAGGATATGATTACGGAAATGCGGGGCAAACTGGGCGGGCGATGAAGACCTCGTCATTCACTTGTCGACCAACCAGGCTTAAGCCACGGCTCGGCCGATGTACGAGCGATCCGCCAGGTATCCTCAACCTATCAAAGTAATGGGGAGACCCGCTCCAGGTTACAAGTCCACTGCACGAGGCTACTTTGCTGATTGGGATGAGTGTACTGATCAGGACGCGCAGACAGCTTCTTTCTTCAAAATGCTCGGCATGACGACACCCTTTATTTAGGGTTTACCGCCTGGTAGTCAATGATGAACCGTCCGACAGCCTCTGAGATTCTCGTGCGAATGTCGAGCACACTCGAGGCACTGAGCCAACTCGGATGTGCAGGGCCTTCCCATGTGGTCGCAAAGAATTCTGTGGGTGGGTCCCGTGAGAGTTGAACAAGTTGTTTCAACGTAAGACCGATCGCGTACGCACTGGAATTCGCTGAGGGACTCGTGATCGGGTGGACGGCGACGTAGAGATATGGAGCTCCGGGTAACTTCGCGATCTCCGAGATGGTCAGGATGCGCAGGCCTGCCTGGCGCAGTCGCCCTTCGATGTCGCGGGTGAGCTGCTCTCGACTCACCCCTTCTCGTTCTACATCGTCAGGGAGATACTCAACGAGCACCGAAACCTCTGCGAGTCCTCGCAACGTCTCACGTTTATCCCCGGTAAAGGCGAATCCGATAATCGGCCAACACAACGTCAGGCATAACAGAATAAGCACTCTCAGGCTCATGCCCCCCTCCTAGTCGGTATTCCGCACGATAGCTGCCCGTCTATCTAAAGACAAGAGCTGGGCAGCCACTTGATAGTTGGACAGGGCGAGTTGGTTAAAAGCGACAAGGAAGCAACAGGAGAGCCTGACTAAGATGGTCGCAGGGGAGCGGGTTGGGCGTTATTTAACCCCTAAAACATTGAGGATTCCCTTGCGCTGAAACCGATTGAACAAGAACAGGATCGCTTCTTTACGCACGAGGCTTGGGACAGTCTGTTTCAATTTGTCGCGCCTTTTGTCGTGCCTTGCACAAGGGAAGCGGTCTGTTGGTTGTCGGGTCCTGGCTCCGGAATCTAGATCGGGCACACTGTCAACTGGAACCCACGCTGGTAGTGGGTCATCTTGCTTTAGTCAAAAGTGTTTTCAGTTTGGCATGACCAGGAGCATCGGGATGGCAATAATACACAGTAATAGATCCATCGCGTTCTCTTAAAGATATTCCATAGGTTTCCCCGTTGCTCTCGATTTTTACCGCATCCGTGAGATTGATATAAATATCATTGGTGATCTGCACAATGTTATCCATAGTCTCCCCCCATTAAGTTTCAGTGAACAAGCGCGGCAATTTCTTCTCCTCCCCACATGATCGGCAAACCATTAGTCATCCTGGTCATCCGTCGCATGCTCATCCGCAGATTCTGCCGCTCCACAAAACTGGTTGATACTCGTGTCAATCGGGTTTGACGATCATTTTCTTTTTCTTCGTTCCACGCCATTGCGCTGGGCTATAGCGTGTCGTACCTTCTGCTGGGGAAGTACGTCAGGCTAACAAATCAAACTGACCCACTACCCCCACGCTCAAGACGTTGCCTCTCAAGGCTGAGTGTAAAGGCTTGTGTTTCGAGCTTCGGATGGTATTGGAAACGCAATACGTTTGAGAAGCAAACGGAGAACGAGACCTTGCGACCATCCACATATCGATGATGAAACTGTCTTCGGTAGTCGGACAGACGATGCTCGCTGTCTCCATTGCGGGCAGGAAGTTAACCGTGAGGAATGGGGGAGAACTAAACGTCGTCGTAGTTGATACCCAATGTTTATGACACAATGATGGTCTTTGCCCAACTCACTGCCTCGGGATATTCCGCGCAGTCTATTATGAATTCTTGTCCTCTCCCTGCTGTTTTCAATAGTGCACAGTCATCCTCGAGTTGCCATCGTGTTTTATTACTGTGATACGTCACCGGTGTCCTGGAATCAGCGAAGGGAAAAACCATTGCGGGAGTTTCCACTAGCTGCGGTTATTTTGATTTGGACAAGTTAAGCAGTACTACTGCCGAAAATGAGATAGAGCGCCAAACCCTCGACCCGGGTATACACTTTCTTCTAGAACCAGATCGCGGCTCGCAATGTAGATCGCATTCTTCTGATTCGAAAACCCCCGTGCACAGTGTGGGTGATATGCTGCCCCTTTTGGGATATCTACGCCTGGTCGTATTCCAAGAATCCCTTCAATCTGATGCTACACGAACAGAATGTATAAGTCTGGCGCTTACCCGGTGCAGCCGGCTTGCGGATGTGGTGCGCTTCTGGAAACCCGTCTGGTTTCGTCAAAAACTATCATGCGCGCTAAGCATGGGCTCCCCTCACGTTTGAATAAAGGCACAACTTCTCAAGAGACATTATTTCCGCTTTTCCCTTCCGACAAGCGAACGGACAACTCCTCGACCTTTCGGCGACGCAATGAGCTCTTCCATCTTATTGAACTGGTCGTCAATTTCCTTAAGCGTCTGACGAATCTCAGGAAATCTGTTTGCCATCTTGCCAAGGAAAAGTGTCGCCCCTTGTTCAATCATCCATGTCCGTGGAGGTCTCGGCTCGCCGAGCGACACTTTGAACTGAGCAAAAGCATCGAGCATCGCCAGCGTCTTGCGTGACGGGGAAATGTTTGTTGAACGACGTTTCAGAGCTGGATGAACTGGTCGCATTTTCTCGCTATGAGCATCCATACGCATGAATGTTCATTGATGCGCTAGTATATGTATAGATGGGTAAAATGTAAAGCTCTATTATCGGTCATTGTTCTGGGTTATATATTTCCTCTTTCTCCACTTCCACGGCGGCACCGGCTGCGGGTCGGCCCACAATCCTTTCCTGGCCTCTCGTGCTTCGGCTTCTAGCCATTCCAGCACCGAATCTGCTGGCGAATACTTTCGATACCACCAGCACCAGCCGTCTTTGACGAGTTTGTGATTGACGTTGGTGCCATCCAGCAGGAACACGTCTCCAAGGGTGCGCCCCTACTTGTCCTTGCCAAAGGTCTGGAGCATGACTTCTTTCCCAAAGACCAGGACTGACGTAGCGTGCTTGACTCGATTGCCGTAAGCCTGGCCCTTCTCGGGCAGTCGATGCCTTTGAGGCGGATGCGTTCAGGGTGGCTCTTTCAGAACATTTTTGCTGAGTCAGACAGAGTTGCCCTGCCTTGAATTGGTTTCGGGTTGAGTCTGAGACGCGTGGTTTAGCAACCGTCTTGATTGTCAAGTGTTCTGCACTGCAAGACGCCACGGTGTTCGATGCTTGACGATGGCATTGAGAATCGTCACCCGCTTGCGCATGCAGGCCACGAGTGCCACGTTGG
>Ga0187894_10000897_pt1 | contig 39614 bp, 27 predicted proteins | sample GBC1701081metaG_FD_136650 | JGI IMG/M metagenome (GOLD analysis project Ga0187894, IMG submission 136650) | White microbial mat communities from a lava cave in the Kipuka Kanohina Cave System on the Island of Hawaii, USA - GBC170108-1 metaG ... | reverse complement strand
GCCGTTACCAACGAGGCGCCTCGGCCCTTCATCTGGACGAAGACCGCCGATCAAATCCTCGCCAGCGTGGCGCGGTATTGTCAGCGAACTTCTCATCCGGGACACTAGCGAATGACTGCATCACTCTTCTCCGGTCCTGGCGTATCACATCTGACGAGGAAGCAGCACGTCCTCGAAGTCCTGCAGCGGGAGTCCGACACGACGCTGCGCGTGCTCGGGGCGTTTCCGGATAGCGAACGCGATCTCAAACCGCACGAACGGCTCAAGTCCGCGCGCGAGCTGGCCTGGATCCTCGTGACGGGCCAGAACCTGATAGCCGTCGCCTTGACGACCGGCTTCGACTGGTCCGGCGCGCCGCCGAAGCCGGCGCCGGCGCCCGACACGATGGCCGGCATCATCGCCGCGTTCGAAGAGACGCACGGCCGCGTCATGACGGCGCTGCGCGATCTGCCGGACGAGCGGCTGGGCGAGACGATCCAGTTCTTCGTCAAGCCGAAGACGCTGGGCGACGTCCCGAAGCTCGACTTCGTGTGGGGCATGCTGCTCGATCACATCCACCATCGCGGGCAGTTCTCGATCTACCTGCGTCTGGCGCAGGCCAAGGTACCGTCGATCTACGGACCGACCGCGGACGAGCCCTGGACCTAGCCGACGCGCGAGGACGCGTCGGCCGCGGCGCGTCCTCACCTCACCTTCGTCTCCTGCCTCCTGCCGCCTCTTCCTCGCATGCGGCCCGTGCCGCCGGTGCGTTTGACGCGACCGCGCGGCGCGTTCGTGCGGTCGCGCGCGCGTTTCCGACACACCAACCCGCTCGTCCGTTCCCCGTACGGCCCTCTCATGCGCGAACAGTCGTAAAGAGAGCTTGACGACCGCGTGACCCGCACTTATGCTGCTGGTCACAACTGGTTATAACCACATGATGGCTCGGTCCGCGCCGCGCGACCTCTCCACCCGGGTCCGGACGGGAGAGCGACCGTGCGCCCGCGGCCTCGGATGTACCACATCCCCAGAGGAGATCGAACGATGTCCGACCGATGCCGTGCGTTTCTCGTGATCTGTCTGTTGAGCCTGTGGATCGGCGCCGCGTCGCCCGCATCTGCGCAGACCGTCAACTGCGCGGGGGTCGGGGCCTGGAACCCCGCCACGATCTACAATCCCGGCGATCGGCTGGTGTACCAAAACAGCCTGTACGAGGCGGTGATCCAGATCTGGAACACGCCGCCCGATCACTGTCCGAGCTGCAACTGGTATCGCCTCCTTGGCACCTGCGGTACCGGCGGCGGTGGCGGCAACCCTCCGACCGTCGCGCTCACCGAACCTCCCAACGGCACGTCTGTTCCCGTCGGCACCACCCTGCAAGTCGCCGCCACCGCTTCCGATAGCAACGGCACCGTCAGCCGCGTCGAGTTCTTCGACAACGGCGGCTCGATCGGCGTCGACACCGTCGCGCCGTACGCGGTGAGCTGGACCGGCGGGGCCGGCAGCCACACGCTGACCGCGCGTGCGACCGATAATAGCAATCTGAGCACGACGTCCGCGCCGCGCACCGTGACGATCACGGGCGGCGGTGGTGGCGGCGGCGGCTTCCCCACTCGCGTCTTCGCACCGTACGTCGACGTGCTGCTGGGCGACTTTGCCGCGTTCCGCCTCACGCAGAACATGAACGCCGTCAGCCGCTTCTACACGCTGGCGTTCATCATCAACGGCGGCAACTGCGAAGCGCGCTGGGGCGGCATCATTCCGCTCAGCCAGGATGGTCCGCTGATGACGGACATCAACAGCCTGCGCGCGGCGGGCGGCGACGTAATCGTGTCCTTCGGCGGAGCCCTGGGCGTCGAGCTCGCGCAGTCCTGCCAGACCGATGATGCGCTGCTCGCGCAGTATCAGGCCGTCGTCAACCGGTATCGCCTGCGCCGCGTCGACTTCGACATCGAAGGTGGAGCGATCGGCGATCCGGCGTCGCGCTCGCGCCGCAACCGCGTCCTGCGCCGGCTGCGTGCGGCGAATCCGAACCTGCAGATTCAGTACACGCTGCCGGTCCTGCCGTCCGGCCTGACGACGGGCGTCCAGCTCCTCCAGGACGCCAACGCCAACGGCTTCGTTCCCGACATCGTCAACATCATGGCGATGGACTACGGCACGTCCTTCCCGCTCGACATGGGCCAGAACGCCATCGACGCCATGAACGGCACGGTGAACCAGCTCCGGACGATCTTCCCCGGACGCACCACCGCGCAGTACTGGGCGATGATCGGCGTGACGCCGATGATTGGCGTGAATGACGTCATGGTCGAGATCTTCCAGTTGAGCGACGCGCGAGATGTGCTCGCCTTCGCGCGCGCCCAGGGCGCCGGACTGATCGGGATGTGGTCCGCGAACCGCGATCACCAGTGCACGCCCCAGGAGACGGGACTCTTCCAGTGCACCCGGATCCAGCAGGCGCCGTTCGCGTTCTCGCAGATCTTCCGCGGCTTTAACCCGTAACCTCACCGCCTGCGCGAGGTCCCGCGACGTGACACGTCCGCGGGGCCTCGCGGCCTATCCTCTTCACGCTTCCGACAGGAGGTCCACGTGTACGTGCCGAGACGACTTGTTGCGCTGATCGGCGTGCTGCTGTTCTCCGTCGCCGCCTCCAACGCGCAGGCGCAAACCGTCAACTGCGCGGGCGTCGCGCAATGGAATCAATCCACCATCTACAACCCCGGCGATCGCCTCGTCTTTCAGAATCAGCTCTACGAGGCTGTGATCCAGATCTGGAACGCGCCGCCGACGCACTGCCCGAGCTGCGGCTGGTATCGCCTGCTCGGCACCTGCGGCACCGTGCCCACCAACCCGCCGCCCACGGTGAACCTCACATCGCCCGCAAACGGCGCGACGTTCAACCAGGGGACGGCCATCCAGGTCGCCGCCAACGCGGCGGACAGCAACGGCACCGTCGCCCGCGTCGAGTTCTTCGACGGCGCGACGTCCATCGGCGTCGACACGACGTCACCGTTCGCGATCACCTGGTCGAATGCCGGCGTCGGATCGCACACGCTCACCGCGCGCGCGACGGACAACGGCAACGCGACGACGACGTCGGCCGCGGTCACGATCACCGTCAACGCGACCGGCAACCCGCCGCCGACCGTCAATATCACGTCGCCCGCGAACAATTCGTCCTTCAACCAGGGCGTCGCGATTCAGGTCGCCGCCAACGCCGCGGACAGCAACGGCACCGTCGTCCGCGTCGAGTTCTTCGACGGCACGACGTCCATCGGCGTCGACACGACCTCGCCGTTCGCGATCACCTGGTCGAACGCCAGCCCCGGCTCGCACTCGCTCACCGCGCGCGCGACGGACAACGGCAACGCGACGACGACATCAGCCGCGATCAGCGTCAACATCATCGGCACCTGCCCGTCCTGCGGCGACGGCCTGCCGACGCGCGTGCTCGTCGGCTACTGGCACAACTTCAACAACGGCTCCGGGTTCATCAAGCTGCGCGACGTGTCGAACGACTGGGATGTGATCAACATCGCCTTCGGTGAACCGGCGGCGGGCTCGACGGCGAACATCCAGTTCACGCCTGACGCGGCGACGTCCGTGGCCGAGATGCAGTCCGACGTCCAGATCCTGCACGGCCGCGGCAAGAAAGTGCTGCTCTCCGTCGGCGGTGCCAACGGCCACGTCGAGCTGCGCAACGCGACCGAGCGCACGCAGTTCGTCAACTCCGTCGTCGCGATCATCCAGCGGTACGACCTGGACGGGCTCGACATCGACTTCGAGGGCCAGTCCGTGCACGTGAACGCCGGCGACAGCGATCCCCTGAACCCCACGACGCCGGTGATCGTGAACCTGATCTCGGCGCTGCGCGAGATCCGGAGCCGCATCGGACCGGACTTCATCCTGACGATGGCGCCCGAGACGTTCTTCGTGCAGGTCGGGTATCAGTTCTACGGCGGCGTGAGCGGGGGCGATCAGCGAACGGGCGCGTATCTGCCCGTGATCCATGCCGTGCGCGACATCCTCACGCTGCTGCACGTCCAGAACTACAACTCCGGCTCGGTCACCGCGCTCGACAACCGGTTCTACAGCATGGGCAACGCGGACTTCCACGTCGCGATGACCGAGATGCTGATGACCGGCTTCCCGATCGCCAACACGGGGCGCTTCTTCCCCGGCCTGCGGCAAGACCAGGTCGCGTTCGGTCTGCCGGCGAACGTCAACGCTGGCAACGGCTGGACGCCGGTGCCCGAGGTGCAGCGCGCGCTGAACTATCTCATTCGCGGTCAGTCGTTCGGCGGACAGTACGTCCTGCGCAATCCCGGCGGCTACCGGGGGATGCGTGGGCTGATGTCCTGGTCGATCAACTGGGACCGGTTCGCGAACTTCGACTTCTCGCGGAACCACCGCATCTTCCTCAACGCGCTGCCGCAGCCCTAGCGCGGCAGCGCGGCGATCCGGTTCGTCCACTCGCCTCACGGATCGGCATCCGGCCTCACGGCTGGGTGCCGACCCGCTCCACCGCTTCCCCGCAATCGACGCGTCCCGCCCGCGCGTCGCGTCCGCGCCGGCCGCGATCGACCTCGCGCCACACCTGGTGGCCGATGGCAATCGCGCGCGCCGTCTCATAACGGTCGCCGACCACGTACGCCTCCGCCCCGCCGGCCGCGGCCCTCAGATCGACGCCTTCAATCTGTTCGCAGATGTGCTCCAGCTCGTGGGCCATGAGCTGAATGAGATTGCCGGGCATGTAGAGCGTGACCTCGACGAGGATCGCGCCCCACTCGTGCCGGTAGAAGCGGCTCAGCGCATCGTAGGCATTGCCGCGCATGCCGCCGAACACGACATTGACGCGGAAGCGCGGCGCCGCCGCGATCACGTCCATCTGACGCCGGAGCGTCGGCGAATGCGGGAGCGCGTCCTCCAGCGCACGCCGCAGGACGTCCGGCATGCGGACGTTGGCCGGGAGCTTCCGGCTCTCCGGCGCGCCGCCCTTCGCACCGTTCACCATCGTCCGCGGCGCCTCTCCACACCGTTCCGACGCGCTCGCGGCGCCGGTCATGACACCGACGAGTACCGAAGTGAGCACCGTGAACAGCCATGCGAGCCGTACGGCCGATCGCATGACATGCGTTGCAGTCTGATTGATCTTCCCGACACACACACCGACATCCAGCGCGCGGCGATCCGCGCGCGATACGATCCTCATGGGACACACGCCTCTCTACTACAAGTGTCGGAACGCCGCGATCCGTTGCGGGATCGCCGACGGAGACACCTGCGGCCGGCCACGCCGGCGTAGGCGGCGCAGCTCGATTACCGGGTGAAACGGGCCAGGGAGCATCCGATGCGTGGCCTGTGGCTCACGCGTCCTGCGCCGGATGGATCGGCGCGCCGGCGGCGCCTAATAGCTGGCCTGACCGGAACCTTGGGAGGCATCACATTGCCCGACGCGGGTCTGCGGCGAGCAGTCGATCGATGGGTGTGCGGCGGTCGTGAGATTGGGGGATGTGCGGAAGACGACGAGGCCGGATCTTGCGGGCTCGTGAAAACGGGTCGTCATGGAGAGAAAGTCTAGCACGCGCTGGACGACGCGGCTATGACAATCGTGGCAATTCGCTTCGCGCTCATGCATCGCGGCGGGATGTGTGATGACTTGCCGCGATGCATGACCTGATGACATCGGACGTATCTATGTCGTCGATGACAGATTAGAAATCGAATCTCACTCCGAGCTGGACCTGCCGCGACGTGCCGAACGACTCGGTGCGGCCGAACGTATTCAGGATGCGGCCGAACGACGTCGGCGTCAGCCAGACGCGGCCGGGCTCCGCCGCCCAGATCGCCTGATTCAACACGTTGAAGACCTCGACGCGGAACTGCAGGCGGCCGCGCGTGCCGAGCCGCGTGTTCTTCAGCAGCGACGCGTCGAGCTGCACGAAGCGCGGTCCGCGCTCCGTATTGCGGCCGAGATCGCCGTACTCGCCGGCCGGGACGTTCGCGAACGCGTCGCGAGTCAGCCAGCCGATCGGCCCCTGCGAATCGCCCTCGCTCGACACGCCCGCGACGCGGTTCGGCCGCTGGTTCGTGAGCCAGCCCTCGCCCGCGCGCGTCGTGCCGAGGTTGACGGTGTATGGCAGGCCGCTGCGCGCGAGCAGGATCGTATTCAACTGCCATCCTTCGCGGAACCGTCCGCGTCCGAGCGGCAGCTCCCAGATGGCGTTGAACGACAGATTGTGCGGCGTGTCCTCCGCCGCGCGCGCCCATTCCAGATCCCAGTTCGCGCAGGACGCGAAGTCCAGGACGTTCTCGCACGGCCGCTGCGGCTGGATGATGTCGTTGAAGAACGACGACCACGTATAGGCCAGATTGAAGCCGAGTCCTTTCGACACGCGCCGGTTCACCTGGATCTGCAGCGCGTCGTACTGGCCCTCGCCCGTCTCCGTGCGGATGTTGAACTGCGAGTACTGCGGGAACGGCCGCGCGTTGAGCGCCGGGTCGATGAGATTGCCCGGCTTCGTGCGCATGTTGTTGCGCGTCCGGTTGCCGACGTACGAGACCTGCACGGACATGTCGGCGCCGAGCTGCTGCTGTACGTTCAGCGTGAACTGATGGTTGTAGTTGTCCCGCCGGTTCGGATTGATCGCGCTCACGTTCGGCGGCGGCGCCACGCCGCCCGTCAACGGCGGCAACGGAAACGACAACCCCGGCGACGTCGTCTGGTTCAATGTCACCGACGCCTGGACGTTCGAGAAGAGCGTGTCCGTGAAGAACGACTGCAGCGCGAACGGCAGATAGTAGATGCCGTAGCCCGCGCCGAGAATCGTGCGGCCCGAGCCGGTCAGGTCGTACGTGACGCCGATGCGCGGCGCGACGTTGTTCCTGTCCGGTTCGTAGAACGGCGCCTCCGTGACGAACGCCAGCGTCGCCGGATCGAAATTCGCGACCTCGGTGTCATCGCCCGCGCGGAACGGCGCGCCGTAGTCGTAACGCAGGCCGAGATTCAGCGTCAGGCGATCGCTCGCCTTGATGTTGTCCTGGACGTAGAACGCGGACTCCCAGCCGTACACGGCGCCAGGGCCGCCGTCCTCCTGCGCCGTCATGTTCTGGATGCGATTCGCCGCGAAGTCCTCCAGCGACGCGAACGCAATCGTCGGATACCCGGCCTGGAACGCCTTGCTCTCCTTGCGGCGCAGGTTCGCGCCGATCTTGACGCTGTGGCGGCCCGAGAACCAGGTCACGTTGTCGATGATCTCGAACCCGGTGTTCGTGCGATCGATGGCCTGCAGCTCGCCGGGCGTCACGTCGACGCCCGCGATCGTCACCAGCGGGAAGGCCCTGGCCTCGGCCGTCCGCAGCGAGGCCAGGTCGGGAAACGCGCCGGCAATCGTCTGGTTCAGCACCAGATGGACGCGGTTGAAGCCAAACTTCAACTCGTTCATCAGGTTCGACCGCAGCGTGCGCGTGTACGACCCGGTCGCCGAAGCCGAGACGATCGGTGCGCGCTGCCGCTGGTTCGCGAAGCGCGACGCGAGCAACACGAAGAGCGGTCCGTTGACGGACGAATCCTGGACGTTGACGCGGCCGAAGAGGCTGTCGCTGCCGGACGGGCGATAGTCGACGCGCGCCGAGTAGATGTTCTCGGTGATGTCGGTCACGCCGCTGATCCGCGCGACGCCGACGTCGGGGTTCGACGTGGCCTCGGTCGGCAGCGGGATCGTGTCGAGGATCGGCCGCAGCCGCGGGTCCACGCGCGCGCGGAAGGCCTCGCTCGGCACGTTGCCCGTCTGGCTGGCGCCGAGGCGCTTGCGCGATCCCTCGTAGTTCGAGAAGAAGAACAGGCGGTCGCGGCGGATGGGGCCGCCGAGGCTGGCGCCGTACTGCTTCAACTGGAAGGCCGGCGACTCGGGCGGATCGAAGAAATTCCGCGCGTCGAGGCTGTCGTCGCGGAAGAAGAGATATCCGGATCCCTGATACCGGTTGCTGCCGGACTTCGTGATCGCGGTCACGACGGCGCCGGCCGCGCGGCCGTATTCGGCCGAGTAGTTCGATGCGAGGACGCGGAACTCCTCCACGCTCTCGCTGCTCGCCGTCTGCAGGCGCGCGCCGCGCTCGCGGCCGTTGGACATGAAGGAATTGTCGATGTGCGTGACGTCCGTCCCGTCGAGCAGGAAGTTGTTCTGCGCGGAGTCGGTGCCGTTGAACGCCAGCGCGGCGACGCCGCTGCTCGTGATCTTCGCCGCCGGCGTGAAGAGCGCGAGGCGCGAGAAGTCCCGGCTGTTCACCGGCAGGTCGAGCACTTTGCGGGCGTCGATCTTCGTGCCGACCTCGGCGTTCGCGCTGTTCAGCAGCGGGGACTGACCGGTGACGACGACGGATTCCTTGAGCGTGTCGATCTGCAGCTTGATGGGGATCGTCAGGGTCTCGCTGACGGAGAGCTCGATGCCGCGCTGGATGACGGTCTGGAAGCCGCCGAGCTCGACGCGGACCTCGTAGGTGCTCGGACTGAGATTCGCGGCGCGATACAGGCCTTGGGCGTTGGTCACCGCCACGCGCGTCTCGCCCGTGCGCGTGTTGACGACGGTCACGGTCGCACCGGGCAGCAGCGCGCCGGTCGAATCCGTCACCTGCCCCGCAATCATTCCGAACGTCGTCTGCGCGTGGGCGCGATCCAGCACCGCGCCCACGATCAGCACGACCATCAAGCCGACGACACGAAGTCCTCTCATGACACGTCCTCCACGGCCAAGCGATGGCCAGGCGGCACGCGGATGTCCGTCGGTGAGGGCGAGGAGCGTTTTCGGGGAGAAAAGGCGCGGGGCCATCACCGGGGATGATGGCCGCGACCGCGAATCAGCGCGCGCGTGGTCTCACATCATCCGGGGACGTCCACCAGCTTGAGGACACGCGGGACAACGCTTGTCGTGAAGTGATGGAACGCCGAGAGTCATGAACCGTGATGCGCGACAGGCAGCGCGGATGCGCCGCCGACTCTGGCAGTCAATCGTATTAGCCGGCGCGAATCAACGCGGCTGTGTGTCATACCCGGCGTACCAAGCCGGGCGCGTACGTCGCGCCGTGGACGCCGTGGGGCGATCGACGGCCGCGGCGAGCACACCCGCGAGGGACGGCGCGGGCGGCCCCCTGGACCGCCCGCGTCCGGTGCAGGTTCGAGTGACGCGTCTACGGGTCGATTCTGATTCCTTCGGCTTCGATCTCACATCCCATGACCCGCGTGGTCGCGGCGCGGTAGGTGCCGTCCGCGTCGAGCATCAGCAGCCGGGCGCTGCCGATTTCCACGACCGCCGCACCGTTGCGCACGCGCGATTCCCGGTCCGGCTGAATCTCAAATGAAATACGTGCTGGCACTGTGACCGTCATGATCCGTCTCCTTCGGTATAGCTCCGTCCGACTACTCACCGTTGTCGACCGGCCGACCATCCATCCATGCTCCATGACCCGTGTCCGCCCTCGCTGCCCCTGGCAGACGAGTGACATCCGGGTTCAAGACGGGCGCCCCCCGCGCCGTCTCCCTGCGGACTACTGACAGCCCACACCCTGCGTCAGGTGGCCCAGCGTCGCGGCGATGCGCGCCGGGCTGAACGGCGCGTCGTCGGGCGGCAGCTCCTCGCCCTCCAACAACTGCCGCACCATCTTTTCCAGCGACGCCGCGTCGCTCACACCAGCCACCGCGCGACGCTGCCAATCCGCCGGCACGGACGACGCCTGCGAACAGGACTCCGGCGCACCGGTCAGCACGACCACGCGCTTGCGCAGCGCTTCGAGATCGGACCGGAGTCCGTCGTGATGCATGGACAACAGACGCGCGAGACTCCACTGCTCGACCTGCGACCGCGGTGAGGCAGGCACGGTCACCGGATACCGCTCCGCAAGCTCGCGCTGGTAGCGCATGCGTGCGTGGACGGCCGCGGACAGGTGACGCAGGTCCGCGACGAACTTCGCGCGCGTGTCCGCGTCGCCAAAGCGCTGGGCCACCCAGCCGGACAGGTTGCCGTGTGCCAGGTCGCCGCCCGCGGCGTCACGTCCCTTGCTGGCGAGCGCGATCTGCACGTGCGGGAGCGCGCCGAGGCGTTCGTCCGCGCGCTTGCGCTGCGTGGCGGACGAGACGACGCCGTTGACGTGGACGCGGGCGGGATTGCGCCACACGCGGACGTCGTAGATGTCCAGCTCCGCGAGGACGAGGCGCGCGTCCAGCTCGATGCGGCGCAGCAGCGACGGATCGGGCAGCGTTGGCCGGGCCGCGATCGGCGGTACGGTCGCAGGTGCGTGGGATTGCGCGGGCGGCGGCATCTCGACGCGCGCCGTGGGGCGGCCTTGCCGCCATTGCTGGACGGTGGCCTGAAGGAACGCGGTCGCGCGCGCCAGCAGCGACGGCCGCGCGTACGCGACGCCTGTCACCAGCAGCACGACAACAGCGGCGGCGCGTGCCCACTGCCACCAGCGACCACGCGCCGCCCGCTGCCGCAGGCGCTCCTCCTCCGCAGATGTCAGCAGACGCGCGTAGCGCTCGTCCGCCGTGGATGCCGGACCGTCGCTGGGCGGGCCGTAGGTCTGGTCGATATACGCGTCGCAGTGCGCGCCGAAGGCGTGCGTCACCGCGTCGATCTCCGTCAGCCGGTCGCGGCAGAGGGCACAGGCTTCGACATGCGCGGAGACGGACGCCTGCCGCTCTGGCGGCAGCTCTCCTTCTGCGGCCAGCATGACGTCCTCCAGGGGCGGACATGGCTGCTGGGGAAGTTCACGCATGACGACGTCCTTTCACTCTGGCCACGGCCCTCCGGATGATGCCGACCACCTGCTGCAGATCCAGTTCGACGCGCTCGGCAATCTCGCGGTAGGACAAGCCGCGATGGCGCGCCAGCAGCAGCTCCTGTTCGAGCGGCGTCAGCCAGCGCAGGGCGCGGCGCACCGCATCGCGGTCGATGGCGGCGTCCTCGGGGGTGCGCGTGGTCCGCGCCAGCCCCGTCAGGACCTCCGGATCCGTCGCGTCATACCGCTCCGCCTTCAGGCCGTTGATGAAGACGTTACGTGCCGCGATCATCAGCCACGCGCGCGGATGTTCGATGCGATCACCGGCCAATAAGCGCTGAAACAGCCGTCCCCACGCCTCTTGCGTGAGATCGTCGGCGGTTGAAACGCCGTAGATCCGGGAAATATAGCGGTGCAGCGCCTCGGCATGCGCGCGATACAATCCCTCGAGCTGGTCCTGCGGACTGCGCTCGTCCACGGTCCGTGCGCGGTCGTCAGCGGCCATCCAGCCCGCCGGGAGGGTCTTGTGGTCGTTCATGCGGCGTGTCCGGCGTCCACGCGATCGCTCCAGCGATCCGGGCCGCCGTCCGGGAAACGCCGGCGCGGTCAGGCGCGGCCCGATCCGACGGTCGAGCGCAATAGACGCCACGATCCGGACCGCGGACGATGCGCATGTGCTTCCCGCCGCTTTCTGAACGCTGGAAGAAAGGAGCGGGCTGCCACGGTCCGAGTCGTGACGTCCGGGTTAGAGACAACTGAGGGCCCCCTTTTTTGCGTCCGAAGTCGAGATCCGAAAAATAAAGTGGCTCCGGCGACGATCATCCAGTGTTTCGGCACATCCCGGCCGCCGGCGGCGTATGGTACACGCGTATTGACACGACGAATCCGGCTCTGGATACTGACGGCTTCTTACCGGACAGCCAGAAGGCCGGGACGACGATCATGACGATCCCCTGTCCGCGCGTCCTCGTTCTTGCCGCCCTGTGCGCCTGCCTGGCCGTCCCGGCGCTGGCGCAGCCGCAGTCGATCCTGGACGGCGTCGTCCAGGACGCCGTCGGCCGCGTCATCGTGGACGCCCTGGTCAGCGTCGAGACCGAAGCCGGAAGCTGGGAGACCACGCTCCAGACGGATCAATACGGCTACTTCGTCGCCTCGCATTTAGCGCCAGGGCGCTATCGCGTGCGGGCGTCCGCGCAGGGCTTCCAGCCATATATCGACATCGTGACGGTGTCGCGGTCCGGCACTCCTCCGCTGTCGATCACCCTGCACGTCCGCCTGACGGAGCACATCAGCGTCCACCCGCTCGCCCCCCGTCCGCGTCCGGACTCCGTCGTCGGCGCCATTCTCTACCGGCGGCCGGACCTCGACCGGATGTTCCTGACCAACGGCGGCACGCTGCAATCGGTGGAATGCATCACACCAGGCATCCAGTGCATCGAGCAGAGCGGATCGCCAGGGCAGTCAACGGCCCTCGGTCAACGCCGCGACGGCAACTACCTGACGATCGACGGCGTCTCGGCGAATCTCTGGACCGACCCAAGCCCCTCCCGGGCCACGCAGACCATCAACGACGCGATGCCAGGATGGGGACAGGATGGCAGCACCAAAGCCCTCGTGCCGTTCGCGGCGATCGATGAGATCACGGTCCAGACCTGGAACACGACGCAGGAACCGCGCCGCTCGCCCGGCGCACAGACCCGTATCGTCACGCGGGCAGGCGGCAATCAGGCTGCGGGCCTGTTCGCCACCGACGTCCGCGTGGACGAGCTCAGCGCCCATGACTGGTTCGACAATGCGAACGGGCGTGACCAGCCGGTGCAGTTCTGGAACGCCGGCGCGTCGGTCGGGGGACCACTGCGGGCAGGACGGGTGTATCACTTTACCGCGTGGGAAGGTCAGGGCGTGTCGCGCCCGGCCGACATGAGCCTGATCGTACCGTCGCGCGCGACACGCGAACAGGCGTCGGGCGTCGCGCGCGAGATCCTCGATGCCTGGCCGCTGCCGAACGGCCCGGACCAGGCGGACGGTCTCGCGGAGTTCCGGACGGCCTTCCCTATCGATTCGTCCCTGCAGGCGCTCAGCGTGCGCGTCGACGCCAACCTCTCGTCGCGGCATCGGGCTTTCGTTCGTGTGAATGGGGGCCATTCCGAAGGAGACGAAACTGACGGGCAGATGGGCACACCTCGTCTGACGGCCGCCTACCGCGGCGCCGCCACGACCGCCACGGTCACCGGCGGCGTGAACTCGGAATTGTCGGCCACGATCATGAACGAGCTGCGGATCAACACGAGCCTGCACCGGTCGTCTATACAGTCGTCGACGCCGCCCTACGGCAACGCCGCGCCGCTGCCTGTCAGTCGGCTGATCGCGCCGAACGTCGCCCTGTCGGACGCGTGGGTCGGCATCAATCTCTTCGGCGGAACGGACGGCACGATGACGAGAGGTGTCGACGGCGCCGCCAGCCAGGAACAGTTCTACGTCGCCAATACGACGACGCTGCTCCACGGGCGCCACACGTGGCGCGTCGGCGTGGACGCGCGTCAGGGAATCGTCGGAACCAATCCGGCGCCGTATCGCTACACCTACCGGTTCCTGGGCCTCCAAGGCCTGTTACAGGGGACGCTGCAGCGGATGCTCGTGGATCACCTGCCGCCGACGCAAGCCCGATTCCGGTCGGCGTCGCTCTTCGTACAGGACACATTCGATCTGTCCGCACGCACCTCGTTCACCTTCGGCCTGCGCTATAAGGTCTCCCCGGCGCCGACCAATCTCGCCAACATGCGATGGCAGACGGCGGAGTACGAGCGGCTGCCCGCGCTGTCGCGACGTCCCGCCGACGCGCCTTTCTGGCGCACATCGTGGACCGATGTCGCGCCGCAGGTGGCTGCGACGTATCTGCTCAGCGCCACGCCGAACCGCGAGACCACGCTGCAGGCCGGATGGAGCTCCACGCCAGACGATCTGACGTCCGTCGCCGCCATCGCCGGCGGAGCACGCAGCAATGTCGCGGTGCGGGACACGACCAACGCAATATTCCCTGCCGGACGGGAGCTCTTGTTCATCTCACCACCGAGCGACAGGCAGACCCGCGACATCGTCGCCCTGCCCGCGACGCTGCGGTCGCCGCGGACGGATCAGTGGCACGTCGGCATCGATCAGGCACTCGGCCCGCTCCAGCGCGTCTCCGCGTCATTCGTGCGGACGTCCGGGCGCGACCTCGTCTACTGGTCGCGACACCCCCTCGTCAACGCCGCTCCGACGATTCAGGCGGATGCCTATACCAACGACGGCCGTTCCGAATACACCGCTGCAATCCTGGAATATACGCGGCGTCTGTCGGGCAGTTGGTCTGGCCGCGTGGCGCATACATGGAGCCGTGCCAAGAACAATCGACCGGAGGAGCAGACCTTCGGCTATCCGGGATTTGCGCCGCCGCCGACGCTGATTTCGCCCGACGCGAACTGGGGCACGGCCGATCACGATCGACCGCATGCGCTCTACGCGAGCGTGTCTTACCTGATGCCACCCGTCGGCGGTCCGACGCTGCTGCGGCACCTTGGGAGCGACTGGACAATCGATCTTGTCGCGCACGCGCGGTCCGGTGCGCCGGCGACGGTGACGTGGGCACGCAGGCTCGGAGGGTACGAGTACTGGATGCGCCTCGACGAGGCGCTCGGCGTGCCGACGTGGATTTCGGATGCGAACGCGCCGGGCGGCCGCAAAGTCAACCCGGCGGCGTTTGTCAACATCACGGAACCGCGAGAAGGCACTCACGCGCGGAACAGCCTTCGCAGCTTTCCGCTCCGCCAGATCGATCTCGCCGTGTCTCGTCCCATCCGCTTCGGACCGCGGGTCTCCGCCATGCTGCGCGCCGAGATCTACAACGTCTTCAACATCCCGAACTTCGGACCGCTCAGCGTCTACAATCCATTCAACACCGAGCTCGAGCCAGCGTTCGGAGAGCCGTATGTCTCCTACTCGCGCGCTCTGGGGACCGGGACGTTCACGGGCGGTGGACCGCTGCCCGTGCGACAAGTGGGGGGACCGCGATCCATCCATGCGGTCCTTCGCTTTCAGTTCTAGACATCAGCGCGGCACACACGCCGTCGCACCCCTGGTTCATCATCGCTCCACAGCCAAATCGCGTGGGCTGGCAAATGATGGTCGAAGAGCAGGAAGAGCACTCCTCGTGCGTGCCCGTCTTGCAGGCACACGACAGCGCGCGCGCGGGGGCGGGCAGAGGCAGCGTCAGCATCTCCCACAGGCCGACGGTGGCTTGCGCGCGTGGGACGACTGCGCCCAGGTCGAACCAGACGCGCCGTTGATCCGCTTGCTTGAATGCCGCATCGATGCGCGGCCACACGGCCCGGAAGGCTTGCAGTGCCGTGGGCTCGTGCTCGTAGAACGCGGAGGTGAACAGCGGCCGCGCGTCGCTCACCACCGCACGCTGCGCCGGGGAGAGATCGGCGCGCGTGAGAAACCGGTCAAGCTGCTCCTGCCACAGCATCGCGCGCACCCGCGATGAGATGACGCCGAAAACGGCGACGCGGTGTGCGCGGTCGAACGTCGCGAAGTCTTCCAGTGATGGTGTCGTGCCCCGATATGATTCCGCCCAGCGCCGAATTGCGTCGCAGGCAGCGGTGGAAGAAAGGGTGGACGTCCCGAACGACGAAGCGAGAAACGCCGGAGAGCTGACGAGCATCCCAGTCAGGAGCGCCCGCAGGGCAAGCCGCGGAACTGTCATGGTGCCTCCTCCTTCAAGAACAACAGGTGTCGTCCGCCAACGAGAAGAGCGGCGATTGTAGCGGGTCGACCCGATCGCGCGACAGTCCGCGATGTACCCGTTCGGTAGACGAAGGCGATTATTCGAACGTCATAACGTATGGCTCGCGCTGTGTCCGGAACGGGATTGCGCGCGACGCCACAGGCGATCTATAGACGCGCACCTGACGTGCGATCGATGCGACATCGATCGCGTCATGCGTTGACATCTTGTGCTGGATGAGAAGTGTCCGCATCGACGCGCTGTGCGCGATCGCGCAGCACGCAAACGATGATGATCGCGCACGCGCTCGTTCGTTTCGTCCTGTCGACACGTTATAGTCAGCGCGGACGTCGATTCCGGCGTCCGATTCGTCCACATCCGATTCGTTCGACCGCGTCTGACAAGGGGCACGCATGCGCGCGTCCGGCCGTACTCGTCGTTCGCCGTTCACCCGAGGCCTCAGTCTCGCGCTCTGCGCGCTGATCGGCCTCACGTCCTTTCCTGCCATCCCCGCGGCGCAGCACAACCCGTACGCCAACGGCCCGAACCCGCGCCATCGGCTGCCGGGCGATCAATTCATCTGGGCCCACCAGCTCGCGCAGAGCATCTATCACGAAGTCGGCATCGCCATGGCGCGGCCGGACTACACGGAGAAGCAGCCCTTTCCCAAGAGCCTGCCGAAGTTCCGGGAGGTGCAGAAACTCGATCCGACGTCGACCGCGCCGCTGGAGCCGTGCGTCGACCTGATGGTGCAGGCGGGCGAGATCATGCGGCCGACAGCGCCGCTGATGAAGCGGCCGGCGTGGGACAACGGCGGCGCGCGGCGGATCAGCGAGGCGGCGCGCCAGGCGAAGCCGTTGATGGCGCAGGCGCGAAGCTGTCTGGAATCGGCGCGCGCGCCGGACGTCTTCTCGTCGAACGGCCGTCCGCCCCGCGACGATCGCACGCGTCCGCCCGGCGATGAATACGCCACGAACGGCGATCCGGGCAGTCCGCCTGGCCGCGGCCCTGGCGGCCGCGGCGGCACCGGCGTCGGCGTGCCCGCGCCGAATCGTCCGCCGCTGCGCGGCGCCGTGGCGACGACCGCGTATTGCCCGAATGGCGTAGCGATTCCGCGCGAGAACGTCGACGTGCTCTCGGCCTACGAGCGCGGCCCGTACATCTGTCGTCACGAGATGACGAGCGGGATGATGATGTGCTGTCCGACCGGGCATTGGCCGCCGAATCTCGGCCCGATCCCGACGGATGAACAGGTGCGGAACCGGCGGACGCCCGGCTACAACCCGTGCCTGAATCCGCGTCCACCGCCCGAGTGCCGCGAGCCGCTGGCCCGCCGGCCGGACCAGATCGAGATCCCGATCCCGAAAGGGTTCGACATCTTCGTCCCCGGCCTCCAGAACCTCGCCGACATCGTCAATTTCCTGTCGACCTATCACCCGGTCGAGACCGCCTACGTCGGCATCGCCATCGCCGGCGGCCGCGTCGCGGCGATGGGGATCCCGGCGAATCAGGTGGCGGTCGAACAGGCGCTCGGCGGCGCGCGCTACAAGGGACCGCTCAACAGCGTCAATCCGCGTGACGCGACGGTGTCCAAGGTGGCGCCGCCGGTCAGGACGCTCGATCGCCCCGTCAGCCGCAGCGCGACGCAGAACCAGCGGGTGCAGGATGATATCGTCAAGCTGAAACAGATGGGCGCCAACGACTTCCGCGTGAACCAGCAGCAGGTGACCGGGACCGGCACACGCGTCGGCATCAATCGGCCCGATCTGCAGTTCACCTACAGAGGCCAGCGCTACTACGTCGAATACGACACGCCGATCTCGGGACGCGGCGTGCTGCACGGCGCGCGGCTGGGCGCCAACGATCCAGATGGGATCATCCTGCTGATCACCGCACCATGACGCGAACACCTGTTGACTTGATCGCGCGATGTTGTTGAACGACGCGCTCTCGCCGCTCACGAGCACCATCGGCTTCGTCGACGCGCCCTGCCGCGACGCCGCGAACGCCTATCTCCGCTGGCAGATCTCGCTCGTCGACGGCGACTGGATCGCCGGCTGGACGCCTCACCGCGTCAGCGGCGATCTCGAGAGCGTTTTGCGGCGCCTGCTCCCACTGAAGAAGATCGAGTCGACACGGCGGCTCTTCCTGCCGACGCGGAGCGGCTGGACGGCGTATGTCGACAACCGGTGGATTGGCGCGGATCCGTTTCCCGTGCTGCACTCGCTCGTCGAGACGCTGCACTGCCGCGGTATCCGCATGACGGCCGTCCCGCCAAACCCGAAAGCCACGCCGCAGCAGGGACCGTACGGCGGCACCATCTTCGAGCTCTATACGCCCGACGCGCCGGGCCGGCTGCGCGTCGCCCGCTCGCTGAACGCGGTGCAGGACGGCGGCCGCTGGACCTTCGACGCCACCGGCACGCCGCTCCCGTTCGAAGAACCCGGGCGCTACACGAGCCGCCGTATTCGCGATCGCTTCGACGCCGCCCTCCTCGACCGCTATCTGCGGACGCTGGGCATCGAGGCCTTCGACGCGGCGTTCTATCTGCCAGACGCCGCGGAAGGGATCCTCCTGGAAGCGCGCGGCGGCATCGACGGTCCGCGCAACGCGGACGTCGCGCTGGACGAGGCGCAGGCCCGGCGCTGACGCCGCCGCCGACCCGTCGGCAAGCGTCCCCGGCACACGGCCTCGGCACACGGGCTCGGTCAATGTTCGCTGGACGCGTTCGTCCCGGGCTCACACCAAAGCCGCGTACGCGGCCCTGCCTCACCACGACCCCGGCTCTTCGGCACCGGTTCTTCCCGCCGGCCCCGGTGCTATACTCCCGCGCAACCACTCACCTGGCCGCCCGCGCGTCCCCGCGGCGTGCTTCGAGAAAGGCGGAATGATATGGTCTCGTCTCCCGTAGCCATCTTCGACACACGAGCGGGGACGCTCGGCGCCATCCTGAAAGGCGGGCTGATCGCCGGCGTGCTCGACATCACGGACGCGTTCGTCGTCTCCGGACTGCGCGGCATCTCGCCGATCCGCGTGCTGCACTATATTGCGCGCGCGCTGATCGGCCCGAGCGCGAACCAAGGCGGGTACGCCACGGCGGCGCTCGGCCTGTTCCTGCACTTCTTCATCGCGCTGACGGCCGCCGCCGTCTTCGTCCTCGCCAGCCGTTCGCTGCCCGTGCTGACGCGCCGCTGGATCGTCTGCGGCCTCGCGTTCGGCGTCGCGGTGTTCTTCTTCATGAACCGGATCGTGCTGCCGCTGTCGGCGCTGCCACCGCAGCCGTTTCCACCGCCGATGTCGTTCCTGGTGAATCAACTGGCGATCCACGCGCTGGGCATCGGTTTGCCGATTGCCTACTTCGCACAGCGGGCCGCGCGCGGCTGACGCGATCCGCCGCGGCGGACATCCGCGGAGCGATGCGCGATAATGCTGGCATGTCGTTCGTGCTTCGCCTGGCCACCGGGGACGAGGTGACGCGGCTCCAGACGCTCATCGCCGCGTCCGTCCGCACGCTCAGCGCCGGCTACTACACGCCACAACAGATCGAGAGCGCGCTCATCCACGTCTTCGGCGTCGACACGCAGCTCATCGCCGACGGCACCTACTACGCGATGGAGACGGAGGAGGACGCGACGCTCGTCGCCTGCGGCGGCTGGAGTCGTCGCGCGACGCTGTACGGCAGCGATCGCGCGAAGGCCGGGCGGCCGGACGCGCTGCTGGATCCGGCACGCGACCCCGCACGCGTCCGCGCGTTCTTCGTCCATCCGGACTGGGCACGCCACGGCCTCGGCCAGCGTCTGCTCGCGCGCTGCGAGGACGCGGCGCGTGAGGCCGGCTTCCATCGCATCACGCTAGCCGCGACGCTGCCGGGCGAGCCGTTCTACCTGCGCTACGGCTATGAGCCGCTCGAACGCGTCGACGTGCCGATGGCGGACGGCGTCACGCTGCCCATCGTCAACATGACGAAGTCCCTCTGACGTCCTGAGTCTCGCAAGACGCCGGGTGTCCAAAAAGAAAACGGCCGGCATTGCTGCCGGCCGCCTTCCCTTCCGCATGGGAGTGTCTAACGACAACTCCCGGTGGTGTTTTCCATAAAAGCACCTCCCGGCCGCGACCGATTTTGTGTGCCCCATCGCGGAGCGTGGTCGCTGTTCGCCTTTGTTTAAGCGTCGCAGCAGATGTGCGCGACGGTCGATGTCGACAGCATACCATCACCCTCGGGTCTCCATGCAACGCCTTCGCGTCCGACGTGCAATTCCCTTCGTGGACGGACGCTCCCGCTCCCTCGCCGTATCGTCAGTGGACGTGACGCCCGCAGCGGCGGCCGCCCGAAGGCGCCGCGCGCACTCGTTGATCCGACTTCTCCGACCTCTTCGACCCGCGGCCGCCGGTCCTACGGCAGCCGTGTTGCGGACGCGCTCGTGCCGGCCGCCCAGATGACGCCGTTCGCGTCGGAGTACATCGATCGCTCCACGACGATCGGCTTCGACGCTGTGATGACCGCGCCGAACGCCTCGTCCACCAGTTCCGGCACGTTGCTGCCCGGCCCCGTCACTGCGACGTTCAACCGGCTCTCCGGCTCCACCAGGAAGTTCTTGATGAACGTCGTGCCGTCGGCCTTCAGGAACTGGATCGCGACTTCCGCCGCCTGCGTGCCCGGGTTCGCGATCAGGATGTAGGTCTGCTCGTGCGCCGCGCCGCCGACGCGGCCTTCGGCGAGTCCCCACTTCAACCCGGGCGCCGTGATCCCGGTGTTCGCGTGTCCTTCGGTCCATGTCAACTGCGGCCAGTACTGCGCGCGCTCGACGACGATGGGCCGCGTGGACGTGACCGTCGCGCCGACGGCGGCGCTGACGAGGGTGGGATCCTCGAATGCGACGTTCAGCGTGAGCCGGCTGTTACCGGCCACCGTGTGCGTCTTGGTGACGACCGAGCCAGCCGCTGGCAGGTACGACACCGTCACCGTCGCCGGATCCGCGTTCGGATTCGCCAGCAGCAGGAACGTGCTGAAATACGAGCCCGTCGCGCCTTCCGCGAGGAACCAGTTCATCGCCAGTTCCGTCGCGCCGGCCGCGTCGTGGCCGCCGGACCAGAACGGATCCGTGCCGAAGTACATCGCCCGCTCCGCCACGCCCGGCTCTTCGAACTCCACCTTCATGCCGAACGAGCGGTTCACCAGCTCTGGAACCGAGCCCGCGCTGATCGTCAGACGCGAGAGCGGCGCCACGTCATAGGACTTCGTCACCGCCGTCGAGCCCTCGCGGAAGAACGTCACCTGCGCGGTGTTGATCGTCGTCGACGGGTTGACCAGCAGCAGATAGGTCGAGAAGAAACCCTGCGATCCTTCCGCGAAGTACCACGTCGACGCCGCCTGCGGACTCGCCTTCTCCGTATGTGCGCCGTAGCCGCTGTTGTCCCACCGCATCGTCCGTTCGACCACGAGCGGCAGGCCGTCCGTGGAGGCCACGAGCGTCGAGACCGCGGTCGCGCCGAGACCGGTGATGTCATCCACACGGATCGTCGTGCGCGACGTCGGCGGCAGCGTGCGCGTCTCCGTCACCGTCGCGCCGCTTTCCTTGTAGAACGTGATGTCGACCGGCGCCGGATCGCTGTTGGGATTCGCAATCAGCAGATCCAGATCGAAGAACCCGCCCGTCGATCCCTCCGCGAGGAAGTACGTCAGCGTCGGCGGCTCGATCGTCACGGTCTTCGTATCGTCGCTGCTGTTCGCGAAGACATCGACGCCCGCGTACTCGGCGACGATCTTCAGCACCTGCGGCCCCGTCCCCGCCGGCAGCGTGTACGACGCCTGCGCGGTGCCGTCCGTGAGCGGCGCGGACGCCGTCGGCGATCCGACAACCGCATCCTCGCTGTCGCGCAGCGTGAAGGTGACCACACCTTCATCCACCGTGCGGCGGCTCGTCACCGTCGCCGCCAGCAGGATCGGCTGCGCGTCGGGACTCGCCACCACCGTCGCGTTCTCCGCCGCCGTCGTCGTCGGCAGCTTCTCCACCGTCAGGTCCGCGGACGCGGCCCCGCCCAGGTGCGTCGTTGTCCCCGCATACGTGCCGGTGATGCTGTGCACCCCCGCCACGCCCGGCACGACGGCCACCTGGCACTGCGATCGATCCGTCATCGACGGCACCGGCGCCAGCACGCACGACGCAGGAGTGAAGACATCGCCGCCACTCGACGAATTGAAGGCAATCGTCCCGGCCGGATTGCTGGCCGTGCCGGATCCCTCCGCGTCCCGCACCGTCACGATCGCGTTGACGCTGTCGCCGACGGAGCCGGCCGCCGGATCCAGCAGGATCGTCGTCTCCGTCGCGCGCGCGGTCACGAGGACCGTATCCATGGCGGAGTTGTTCGTCGGCTGCGGATCCGTTACCGAAGACGAAGCCTGCGCCACCAGCGACAACGACGGTCCGGCGTGAGCCGTGGCCGCTACGGTCAGCGTCGCGGCGCCGCCGCTCGCAAGGCTCGCGATCGTCCACTCACGTGTCGTTCCGTTGAACAGACCGGCGGATGGCGTCCCGGACAGTACCGTGCCGCTGCCCGTGAGGTTGTTCGCGACGGACACGCTGTACGCCGGCGCCGTGCCATTGTTGCGCACCGTCACGACGTAGCCGGCGACACCGCCCGCGACGACCGGCGACGCCGTCGCGGCGGCCGTGATCTCCACGTCCGCCTGCGGCGGCGGCGCGACGCCGAGGATGGCCTGATTGTTCGCCGGGACGGCGTCCAGCGGCGTGGTCGTCGTGATGATGGCCTTCGCGCTCAGCGCCTCGGCGACCGACGGCTCGACGACGATCTGCAACGTCGCGGTCGCGGATGTCGCCAGCGATCCGATCGTCCAGAGGCCAAGGCCGGGGTCGTACGCCCCGCCGCCGTTGTCCGACTGATAGATCAGCCCGGGCGCGATGTCCGTCGTCACCTGGACGTTCGTCGCCGCGGCCGGCCCGTAGTTCGTGACGGTCAACGTCAGCGTCGTCGGCTCGTGCTGCGCGGGCGCGGCTGGAGACGCCGTCATCGTGATACCGAGATCCGTCTGCTGCGCCGTGTCCATCAGCACGACCTCGGCCTGCTGGCCGGGCGCGTTGTGATGGTGCAGCAGCAGCGCGCCGAGCGATCCGTTCGTCGTCAGGTTCGCGGTGTTCCACGACACGGGCAGCGAGCCGCCGTTCAGATCCTGCGCGAGGTTGGTCCCGCCGAAGTTCAAGCCCTGGATCTCGTAGTCCCAGCCGTACGGACCTGGCGCTTCGTCAAAGTGGAACCCGCTCAAGGCCCGGCACAACGGCTGCGTCCCCGGGCACGTGAGGATGCGATAGTTGAACCGGCCTTCGCCCGGCGACAGCTTGAGGCGCGTGCGATCGACCGCGAGAAACGCGGCGTTGCTGTTGAACAACCGCGAGTCGAGCGTCAGGCCGCCGATGCGGTTCAGATAGTTCACCGGTCCGAACACGACCGAGTTGCGCGAGACGACAAAGACCGCGGTGAGGAAGCTGTCCTGCGACGGCGCCGTGTTCGACGAGACACCGAACAACTGCGCGAGGTTCCCCGGGTTCGTGTTGAACGCCACGAGATCGTAGATCCCGTCCGGATTGCCTGGACACGTATCCGCCCCGAAGCTGGCGCCGAGCGTGTAGACGCCGCAATCGACGTAGATGTTGAATGCCGTTTCCGTCGGCGTGCTCCACTCGCCCCACGTCGACACGCCGAACAGCACGTGATCCGTCGCGCCCGGCGCGAAGGCCACGCCCGCGTACTGCAGATCCGCCGTGGGCGGCGCGTTCGCGGGATTCGACGGACTTGCGACCTGCAGCTCGAACGGTGTCACGAGCGACACGACATCGGTTGCGCCGACGCCGCACGCTCCGGGACCGGCAGTGCCGGTGCAGACGTCCGTGCCCGCCAGCGACAGCGTGGTCGCTCCCGTCGGCGCGCCGCCGGTCACGAGTTGATCGGCGGCGGTCATCGTCGACACCGGAATCGGCGCGGTGTAGAGCGGCACGCGAAGCTGCGTCACGCCGCCCTGGGCGAACGTCAGGTAGCCGGCCTCCTCCGTCAGCGCGTGGCGCTCCAACGCGCCGAGGCCCGCTACGCTCGCCGGGCTCGGGGGCGCGGTCTGCGTTCCGGTCACCGTCGCATCGCGCGAGCGATCCATCAGCCCGGCGTCCGCCGTCATCTGGACATCGATGACGATCGATCCGCCTCCGGGCACGGTCACCGATCCGCCGCCAGGCACCGAGAAGCTGACGCCCGGCGCGTCGACAACCGTGTCGACGGCCGCCTGATACGTCTGCGGCGTCGCGCCGTGGTTGACCAGCCGCACGCGCCTGGTCCGCGTCACCGAACCAGACACCACGCCGTCGAACGAGACATTCACTTCGCCGACGGCGTCGGCATTGAACGCGACAACGTTGGACTGGACGGCCAGTGCGGCGTCGACGCGTCCGGCGCCGACACGGCCCGGACCGAAGCGCGCGCCCGAGTTGCCGGGGAACACGTGGACGTCGTGCAGCGCGCGGTTCATGACCAGCGCCTTCATTTCCTCGACGGTCCAGGTCGGATGCAGCTGGCGCAGCAGCGCCATGACACCGGCGACGTGCGGCGAGGACATCGACGTGCCTTGCAGCAGCAGCGGCTGGCTGTCGCTGATGAAGCCGGAGGCGTTCGGCACCTGGCAGCCCGCCGAGCCTCCACCGCCGGTGCAGGTGACGCCGGTCTGCGCCGAGCTGATCGCGACGCCCGGCGCGATGATGTCCGGCTTCATCGTGATCACGTTCCCGTTGCGGCGCGGACCGCGCGACGAGAAGCCGGCCATGGTGTCGCCACCGTTCGCCAGCGTCACGTTGAGACCGGGGATGCTGGCCTTGAGCAGATTGGCGTCGGCGAACGTGATCATCACGGACGGGATCACGATCGTCGGATCGACGCCGCCCATGTTGTTGAACGCGCCCGCGGCGCTATTGGCAATCACCACCGCGATGGCGCCCGCGGCCTGCGCCGTGGCGACTTTGATGGCGAAGCCGCACGTGCCGCGATCGATCATCGCGACGTTGCCGGCGACCTCCGCGGCGTTCGTCAGCGGCGAACAGCCATCGGTCGTCAGCGGGCCTGCCGCGTCCGACGCGTCGAGTCCGAGGACGACGTTGCCGGACACGCCACCCGGCGGCGGCACCGGACCGAACTGCGCGGTCGTTGCGACGTAGTTCCCCTGCACGCCGGCCGGCGCGTTGACGCGCAGGCCCGGGCCCGGTTGTCCGCCGTCCGCCGATGCGGCGACGGAAATGACGCGCGAGCCGCTGCCGGGGGCGCCGTTGATGAAGTACGTGTCCCCGTGGTTGCCCGCGGAGGCGACGACGATGACGCCGGCCGCGGCGGCGTTGTCGGCGGCGATGGCGGACGTGGTCGCGAGCGCGCCGAACGCCGAACCGAGCGACATATTGATGACGTCGAGGTGATCGGACAGGTCGTTGTCGCCGTTCGGGTCCATCGCCCAGTCGATCGCCTGGACGGTCAGATTCGTGCCGCCGCCGCAGCCGAAGACGCGGAGGGCGTAGAGGCTCGCGCCCGGCGCCGTGCCCGGTCCGATCCGCAGTCCGCCGAACGGCACGCTCGAATCGAACGGTCCCGTGAACGTCGTGCCGTCGCTCCGCACGCCGAGACCGGCCGTCGTGCCCGCCACGTGCGACCCGTGGCCGTTGCAATCCATCGGATCCGGGTCGGGCGCCGGCGACGCGCCGGTGTACGCGTCACCCGCGAAGTCGAAGCCGCCGACGACCTTGGCCGTCGGGAAGAACGGCGTGCCGCCGTCGCCGTCCGAAATGACCGTGCGATCGTTCGCCTGATACGGCGCCAGCGCGCCCGTCCCGCCGAACGTCGCGTGCTGATAGTCGATGCCGGTGTCGATGACGCCGACGCGGACGCCCGTCCCCGTCACGCTCATGCCCGCGCCCATGTCATTGCCCCACGCGGCGGGTGCGCCGACGTACGGCACGCTGCTCGAGTTCCCCGGATATTCCAGTTCGAGGATGCGGACCGACTTCACCCCGGGCACGCGCGACAGCGCGGTGAGGTCCTCGCTGTCGACATTCGCGGCGATGGCGTTCATCGCCCGGCGGACGCGGAAGATCTCGTCCGCGTTGAACTGCGGCCCTTCGATGATCGCGCTCACCCGCGCCTGCTCCGCGCCGACCGCGTCGATCTGCGTGCGCGCGGCCGTGGCGGCGGCCGCCATCGCGGCGCCGTCACGCGTGCCGCGCTGCGCCAGGACGCTGGCAAACGTCAGCGCGCCCGGCTGCTCCTGCATCTCGATCAGCACCGCGACGCGGGATGTCTGCGTCAAACTGGCCTGCGTCCGCGGCGGCAGCACGCCCACGCCGGTCGGCGCATCCTGCGAGGATCCCTGCGACTGGCCTTCGGCCTCGTCGCCCGTCTCGATCGGCGTGGTGTCTGGTGCGTCGACGGCGGCCAGACCGACGCCGGTGGCCAAGGCCACGAGCATCGCAATCAGGAGTCGTCGAAGTGTCAAGCGCTGGCGGCGAGCGGACTGCGAGGGGGATGGGGCGTTCGTCACGAAACCTCCGGGTAACGAGCTATCGCCGGTCCATAAGGTCCCCCCACCAGGCACATCGGCGTCAGATCGCCACGCGCATGCGGGGGGATGAATCACAAATACGCGCAGGGGCGCGTTCGCGCGCTACTGGCGGAGAGGAAGAAGCCGGCGGATGCCCAGAAGAGGAATGCGCAAACGGCGACCGCAAGACGCAACGGCGCGGGACACACGTATCGCGCCCGCGATCGTGCCGGCGATAGACGCCCGTGCACGCGAGGGAATGAGCTCAGTCATGGCAGGACGCGCCCGGCTGAAACCGTCAACTGAAAAGCCGTTCCTTTATGGCGCGTGACTATAACTCATCCGCGGGCAATTCAGAAGCATGAGTTGCGTGGATCGCGGCGTGCTGGCGGACGAACGCGGACGCGGTGCGCCGTGTGCTCGCACGTATGTGTGGGTTGACGCGGGCGGCCATCACACGCGCGAGGGGCGTCGCATCGCGCGCCGCGGGCTGGCGTCCTGCTATTTCAGTATTGACTTATATAAGCACCTGCTGAAGACTGAAGTGCATGCACGTCTTCGACGTCCTCGGTGACCGGGTGCGGCGGCGGATCCTCGAGTTGCTGGCCGACGGCGAGCGCGCGGCGGGCGATCTCGGCGGCGTCGTGCAGGTGGAATTCGGGATCACGCAGCCGGCCGTCTCGCAGCACCTGCGCGTGCTGCGGGACCACGGCTTTGCCCAGGTCCGCATCGAAGGCACGCGGCGGGTCTACACGGTGGGCGCGGCGCCGTTCGAAGAGGTCGACGCCTGGCTGCAGCGCTATCGCGGCTTCTGGACGCGGCGCCTCGACGATCTCGCCATCGAGCTGCAGCGCGGCCGCGCGTCCACGCCTCCCCCATCGAATTCCCCATCGATTTCGAATTCGCGCGCGACGACGAGCCGCAGCCTCCGCGCACCACGAAAGGTTCGTTCATGACGGTCGACATCACCACCTGGCTCACCGCCACGCATCGCGAGATCACGCGCATCGGCGGTACGCGGAGCGCACGCCTCCGGCGTCCCTACGACGCGCCAATGGCGGACGTCTGGCACGCCTGCACGGATCGCGAGCGGCTGCGGCGCTGGTTCGGTGGCGTCACCGGCGAATTCCGCGTCGGCGGCGAGCTGTCGATCGACGTCGGGATGGAACAGCCCGTGCGCGCGACGATCCTGCACTGCGAGCCGCCGCGGCGCCTGACGATCACCTGGACGTATGCGGACGACATCTTCGATCCGGTCGATCGGGTCGAGCTGCGGCTCTCGCCGGACGGCGATCGCACGATCGTCGAGTTGGAGCATCGCTCCGCGGGCGCGCCCGGCTGGGAAGCCGGCGTCGGCAGCGGCTGGGAGGACTGGCTGCTCAAGCTCGACGTCGCCCTGCGCGGCGGCGATCCGGCCGCGCTCGTCGACGCCGACAATCATCCGCATATCGATCGCCAATGGCTTCAGGTACCAACCGACGCGCCGTCCGCCGGCTGAGCGCAGGTACACACGCCCGCCATGATTTTCCGAACCAGCGCCCGATCGACCGGGAGCATCGCGTAGACTGACAGCGCCCAAGGAGCACCAGACCCGCCGGCCGGCCAATGCGGAGAGCGATTTCGTACGTCCAGACGAAATCGCATAGAGGAGGTCTCGATGCGACAGTGGGCTCGTTCGCTCGCGGTGCTTGTGGCAGGTGCGGCTTGTGCCGTTCCTGCCGGCGCGCAAACCACCATTCCCAGCTTCTGTTCCGCGTATCCACAAACCCCAGGCCCGAACGACTGGCAATCGTCGCGCGTGTTCTATTCGGGCGGCCGCCTCACGTACGCCTCGGACGGCGAGGGCAACCGCATTCCCGACTACAGCTACGCGGGCTACAAGTACGGCCAGGCCGCGCTTCCGGCCGTGCCCGAAGTGATGCGCCTCTCTTCCGCCGCCGGCGACAACACGGCGCGGATCCAGCAGGCGCTCGATCAGATCGGCACGCGCACGCCGGACGGGAACGGCTTCCGCGGCGCGCTCGTCCTCAATCCCGGCACGTACGAGATCCGCGGCACGCTGCGCGTCAATCGCAGCGGCGTTGTGCTGCGCGGATCGGGTGACGACAGCTCCCCGACCACCAACACGATCCTGCGCGCCACCGGCGACACGCCGCACCAGCGCCCGGTCATCGTGCTGGGGTCCGGCAACTCCGACTGGGTGGAGTCGTCCACGCGCACGAACATCACGACGCAGCGCGTCACCGTCGGATCGCGCAGCTTCAGCGTCGCCAGCACCGCCGGCCTCGCCGTGGGCGACGCGATCGTCGTCCGCCATCCGTCGACGCAGGCCTGGCTGAACGCAGTCGACGGCGGCGGTGTCGTGAGCGATGCGGACTGGGCTGTCAACCAGATCGACATCGTCTATTACCGCCGGATCACGCAGATCGCCGGCAGCGTGCTGACGATCGACGTCCCCGTCTACAACCATCTCGATCGCGCGCTGTCCCAGTCGTACGTCGCCGAGGTCACGAGCAGTCACATCGTCGAAGCCGGCGTCGAGAACCTGCGCGTCGACATCGTCACGGCCGGCGGCGAGGACGAGAACCACGCGTGGAGCGGCGTCCAGGTCACGGGCGCGCACGATTCGTGGGTCCGCAACATCACGGCGCTGCACTTCGGCTTCGCCGGCGTCCGCGTCGACGGGTCCGTCCGCGTCACGGTCGCGGACAGCCGCGCGCTGGATCCCGTCGCCATCCGCACGGGCAGCCGCATGTACAACTTCGACCTCGAACGCCGCGCGCAGATGGTCCTGTTCACCAACTGCGAAGCCACCCAGGGCCGCCATGCCTTCATCTCGAACGGCGTGAGCGTCTCGTCCGGCATCGTCTTCCACCGCGGCCGCACGACGAACGGCGGCGGCAGCGAAGGCGGACACCGCCATTGGGTGACCGGCGTCCTCTTCGACAACATCGTCGAGTCCAATTCGGCGCAGTTGCTCTTGATCAACCGCGGCGACTTCGGCACGTCGCACGGGTGGGGCGCGGCGCATTCGACGATCTGGAAGTTCAACTCGGAGCTGCTGGTGCAGAAGCCGCCAACGGCGCAGAACTACGGCATCAGCAACAGCGGCCACTTCCGCTCCAGCACGTATTTCCCCGGTCCGCGCGGACACGAGGAGATCCGGAGCGGCAATCTCGTGCCCACGTCGCTGTACGAAGCGCAGCTCTGCGAGCGCCTCGAAGGCTCGTCGCCAGGCCAGTCGGTGAAGTTCGGCGTCGCGGCGGGCGCCGTGACGGCGAGCGCGAACGATGGCAACGTGCCCGCGAACACGGTGGACGCGAATCTCGGGACGCGCTGGTCGGCGCAAGGCGACGGGCAGTGGATCCAGTTCGATCTCGGCGCGACGCGGACGCTGGACTTCGTCAAGGTCGCGTGGTACCAGGGTGACACGCGCACGTCGACCTTCGACATCCAGGTGTCGAACTCGGCGGGCGGTCCGTGGTCGACGGTGCAGGCCAGCGCGCAGAGCCAGGGCGGCCTCGGGCTCGAAACGCACGACTTCGCCAACGTGACCGGGCGCTTCGTCCGCCTCCTGGGACACGGCAACAGCCTGAACCTCTGGAACAGCATCACCGAAGTGGAGATCTGGGGCCAGAACTGATCGACGTCGATCGCCGTGACGCGCGCTATCTGCATCGATAGCGCTATGAGCGCGACGAGCGCCTATCAGCATGACCGGGTACCGGCGTCCATGCGTCCTCGAGGCGCAGCGCCGGTACCGGACCGCTCGCGCAGCGCGGCCTGTGATAGTGTCGAGCCGTATTCACCGTCGCCACTGAAAGCCTGGCGCATGGCGCATGGCGCCTGGGCTGCCGGCGATTACCTGTTCATGAACGTTACGACAGGAGTCTCCCATGCCCTTGCGCTTCCTGGCCGATCGACAGCTCTATTCCGACTATCGGTACTACTGCGACACCTTCCGCTGGGAGGCCGCGCCGGACACCGCACGCCTGCTGCGGTTTCACGGCTACTGGGCCGGCACGCTCGACGAGCACCACGAGCTCTGCTTGAAATCGCTCCTGCTCACGCAATCGCCGCCGCGCGAGCTGTGGGTCTGGATGCCGCCCGCGGACCTCGCACGCAACCACGCCTTCATCGCGTCGTTCGACGCCGTGCCCGGCATCGCGTTCAAGGCATACGTCATGGCGCGCGAGGCCGGTGCCACGCTGCTCTCGCCGCATCTCGGCGACGTCGAGCGGCGGCTCAGTCCGAGAGCGACGTCCGATGTCGTGCGGCTGGTGTTGCTGGCGAAATACGGCGGCGTCTACTTCGACTTCGACAATCTGTTCCTGCGGGATCTGCGGCCGCTGTGCGACGCTCCGTTCGTCTATCAATGGTCGAATCAGCCCTTCGCGACGAACGCCGTCTCGTATTTTCCGCAGGACTCCGAAACCATCACGGCGATGTGCCTCCGCTGTCTGGATCGCGGGAGCTCTCACCCACGCGATCTGCTGCGCTTCGAGGACGCCGACCGCCTGCCGGGCGATACGCTGGTCCTGCCGTCCTTCGTGTTCGATCCCATCTGGATCCCGCGTGATCTCGGCCTTCGTGTAACCGCTTACTGCAACACCTTCGACGACTTCTTCAATCCCTTCACCGACGGCGAGCCGCCGACGCTCGCCGAGTTCTTCCCGCACTCCTATTGCTACGACTGGCACCGGCAGTGGGACCGGCCGATCCTGCCCGGCACGATTGCCGGCGCGCTGCACGCGGAGATCACCGCGGCGTTCGACGCGCGCTTCGCGATCGACGCAGGAGGTCGCTCGTGAGCGCGCCGCACACCGACCGTCCCGAGAACGGCGGCGACGACACCCGTCACGACGAGGGCCGTCACGACTGCCTCATCGTGACGGCGGCGTCGGCTGCGTTCGGCCCGTCGCTACTGGCGCTGCTGGGATCGATTGCCGTGAACTGGCCCACACATCCGCCGATGCTCGTCTACGACATCGGTCTGGACGACCAGACGCGCGCCGCGCTGGCGGCGCATCACGTCGCGGTGCGCGTCGTGCCGCCGTTCTGTCCGCACTGGCGCGATCACTTCACCTGGAAGATCTGGTGCCTGAACGACGCGCCCGCGCGCCGCGTCATCTGGATGGACGCGGGCATCGCGGTGCTGCAACCGCTGGACGAGATCGTGTCCGCGCTCCGCACGCAGGGCTATTTCTTCGTCCCCAACCATCATCTGCTGGATTGGGAAGCGTCCGAGCAGACGTGCGCGGGCTGCGGCGTGCCGCCCGCGTTCCGCGAAGGCAAGGCCACGCTGGCGGGCACGTTCATGGGATGGGACACAGCCGGCCCGCTGGCCGGCGTCCTGGAGGACGCGCTCGCGGTGGCGCAGGTCGAGGCGCACATCGCCGCGACGGACGCCGGACACCGCCACGATCAGGCCCTGCTCTCGCTCCTCGTCTACAAGCACCACGGCCAGCCGCTGCTCGCGGACAGCGGCGTGTATCTCGGCGCGCTGTCGCCGCAGCAGGTGCACGGCCAGAAGGTGTGGGTCCATCGCCGCGCGATCCTGCCGGCGGACGTCAAGCACCTCGCGGCGCGCATCTCGACGGGGGGACGGCCGCACGCGCTGACACCGCCGTATTCGCTGCGGCAGGCGACGAGCCGATCGCATCTGTTCAAGGTGCGGTGGTCGTTCGGCCGAGGCGATCTGGCGGGCGCACGCGACTCGCTGGCGTTCGCGCTCGCGCTGGAGCCAGCCATCGTTGCGGACCGCGTCGCACTCGCGCGGCGGCTGACGTCGGACACCGAGCGTCTGCAGCGTCTCGGGCGGGACACCGTCGATGGCGTGCCGTACGCGGCGTGGGTGATCGATCAGTTGATCGCGCTGACCGGGGACGCGTCCTTCGCGCGCGAGCGCGAACGCGCGACCGCCCCGGCCGGAGGGCGCCGGGGCGGCTGAGAGAGGCAGGATGACCGTCTCGCGCGGTCGAGCGGTGTAGAGCAGCGGCTCGCGGCGCTGCGGGTCGCAGCGTTACTGGTCGCGGCGTTACGGGCGGCTGCCGACCAGCGCCGTCGCGTTGCCGAAGACGAACGTGCACGGGCCCTTCGCGCAGGCCTCGCGCTGCATCTTGATTTCCTCCAGCCGGAGGAACTGATCCGGCGACAGCTTCATCGCCTCGCGATAGGCGTTGTCGGCGCGGGCGCGCGCGTCCTCGGCCGACGTGCGCGAGTTCTCGGCCAGCGTGCGCTGCTTCTCGGTCAGGATGCGCTGTTCCTGCGTCGCCGTCTCGATGCGCTGGTGCTTCACCGAGTCCGGCGGATTCGCGCGGCCGACGGTGATGTCGATCAGTTGCAGCGGCAGGCCGGACGTCTTGACGTAGTCCGTCATTGCCGACGACACTTCGCGGTCGATGTCGTCGATGGCGTTCGCGTTGATGGCCGTCTCGTTCATCCCGTGCTTGCGGACCGCCTGACGGACGCGGTTCTTGAACTCCGCTTCGACGTTGGACTTATACCAGTCCGGGCCAAACTGCTCCACCAGCCGGACCGAATCCCGCACGCGCAGGCGGATGACGGCGTCGAAGTCGAGCGGCACGCCGTCGGACGACATCAGGTCCTCGAAGTGGACCGTGAACTGCTGCGGTACGACCGACACGTAGATCGCGGATGTCGTCAACGCGACGAACGACCGCCCGGTCTTGACGGGCGTCGGATTGACGCCGCCATGCCCGAATATCAGCGGCTTCCGTACGAGCACCGCTTCTTGTCCCGCGTCCGGCGTCACCGATGTGCATCCGGTGACCGCGACCGCCGCCATCGAGATCAGCGCCACGAGCCCTGACCGCTTCACGTTCTTCACGCTGTCATCTCCTTGAGACGCTCGTCTGGTGCCTGCTGCCGTCCGACCGCTCAACCGGCGCCTTGTGGATCAGCGTCCGGCTGCGGCCGTGGCCGCGAGCGCCCACATCTATAAGACGATAGGGCCGGATCGGTGTTCCGAAGGGACGGACACGCGACAGAAGCCCCATTCTCGCGCTAGGATAGGGTAATTTTGCATCGCACGCCGGTGTCCGCCTCCTACACCTGTCGTTCGCTCGCGGGTCGGACAAACCGTGTGCCAGCCCGTGCGTGTGTCCTGTTTCCGTGAAAGGTCCTTGTATGTTCCTGAGCGCCGTCATTCTCGTGACGCTTTCGCTGTCCGCCGCGCAGGCGGCCGGCGCGCCGCAGACGCCGCCACAGACGACCACGCCCGCGAGCCCGTCGAACGCGAGCGCCAACGAAGCCTTGTGGGAAGCGTCGCGTCTGGGCGATCTCGCGCGCGTGACGCGCGCGCTGGACGACGGCGCCGACGTGAACGCCAAGGCGCGCTACGGCGCGACGGCGCTCTCTTTCGCCGCCGACAAGGGCCACGCCGACATCGTCAAGCTGCTGCTCGATCGCGGCGCCGACATCAACGCGCAGGACACGTTCTACCGCATGCGCGCCGTCGACATGGCGATGATGAACAAGCACGCGGCGGTCGCGCAGCTCCTGCTCGAACGCGGATCCAAGGGCGCGCCGAACGTGCTGATGGCCGCGATTGACGGCGGCAACGTCGCGCTCGTGAAAACCGCGCTCGCCTCGTCCGAGCTGACGGCCGCGAACCTCAACGCCGCGCTGGCGCTGGCGAAGAAGGGCACCAACGCGGAGATCACCCAGCTCCTCGCCGCCAGGGTCGCGGCGCTGCCGGCCGACGCGACGCCCGCGATTCTCATTGAGCGCGGCGTCCTGCAATCGTATGTGGGCCGCTATCGCGACGAGTCCAGCGGTGTCACGGTGGCCGTCGCGCTGAATGACAATCAATTGACGGCGTCCATCCAGGGCCAGCCGCCGCTGTCGCTGTCCGCGACATCGCAGACCGCGTTCAAGGCCCTCGAACGGGACGGCGTCACGATCGAGTTCGCCGGCCGCGGCGGCCTCATCGAGCGCGCGCTCGTGACGCAGAACGGCAACACGCAGGCCTTCGCGCGCGTCACCGCGGACACGCCCGCCGCGACGCCAGCTCCCACCGCGGCCGCCTCAGCAGCGCCCTCGGCGACGCCGCCGTCCGCCACGACGGCCGCGAAGCCCGTCGCCCGCGCCGCGGCCCGGCCGTGGCCGGCGTTCCGCGGTGACAACGCCGCCGGCAACGGCGACGGCCAGGGCGCCGTCCTCGAGTGGGACATCGATCAACAGCAGAACGTCCGCTGGAAGACGGCGATCCCCGGCATCTCGACCTCCAGCCCCGTCGCCTGGGGCAACCGCGTCTTCGTCGTCTCCTCCATCAGCAGCGCGGGTGACGCCACGTTCCGCACGGGCCTCTACGGCGACGTCGCGCCGGTCAACGATCTCTCCGAGCACACGTGGAAAATCTATTGCCTCGACAAGGCCACGGGCAAGATCCTCTGGCAGCAGACGGCGTTCACCGGCCTGCCCAAGGTGAAGCGCCACACGAAGTCCAGCCAGTCCAATTCCACGCCCGTCACCGACGGCAAGCATGTCGTCGCGATGTTCGGCTCGATCGGCGTGCTCGCCGCGTGGGACATGAATGGCCGTCCGCTCTGGAAGACCGACGTCGGTGTCATCAATAGCGGCTGGTTCTTCGATCCCGAGTATCAGTGGGGCCATTCGAGCTCGCCGATCATCTATCGCAACATGGTGATCGTCCAGGCCGACGCGCAGAAGGGCTCGTTCCTCGCGGCATTCCGCCTCGATACGGGGAAACAAGCCTGGCGGACGGACCGCGACGAGATCTCCACGTGGGGCACGCCGACCGTGTTCCGCACCGGCGATCGCGATCAGCTCGTCACCAACGGCACGAAGGTCCGCGGCTACGATCCGGCCACGGGCAAGCTGCTGTGGACGCTCAGCCCGAATTCCGAGATCACCGTCGCGACGCCGATCGTCGGCGAGGGCCTCGTCTACGTCACCGGCGGCTATCCGCCCGCGCGGCCGATCTACGCCATCAAGCCGACCGCGTCCGGCGACATCGTTCTGACGAAGGAACAGACGACGAGCGATGCACTGGCGTGGAGCAACGAGCGCGAAGGCACGTATATTCCGACGCCGATCTACTACCAGGGCATTCTCTACACCTGCGGCAACAACGGCATCCTGACCGCGTACGACGCCAAGACCGGCGAGCGTCTCTATCGCGCGCGCGTCGGCGGCGGCGGCTCGTTCTCCGCGTCCCCCATCGCGGCCGACGGACGCTTGTATCTCGCGAACGAAGACGGCGACGTCTATGTCGTCAAGGCCGGCCGGACGTACGAGGAGCTCGCGAAGAACGAGATGAAGGAAGTCGTGATGAGCACGCCCGCCATCACCGACGGCGTCATCATCGTCCGCACGATCGGCCACGTCGTCGCGCTCGGCGAGAAGTAGACCGAGAGCCAGACGGAGTCGGATCCTCCCGCGACAAGGAGCCGGACCGATGTCCAGGATCGTTGGCGCGACGCTCGGTCTGCTGATCGGCGTCGCGACGCTCGCGCAGGTTCACGGTCAGAATCAGGCTCCCACGCCGGCGCCGGTACCAGCGGCCGCGCCGGTCTCCACGCCGGGCGCACAAGAGCCGTCGCGGCTGGTGAAGGCGTGGGCGGCGCTCATCCAGGCGATGGACCAGATCGAGCAGTTCGCCGCCATCGGCGAGTTGAGCGCGATCCACAACGAGGATTTCGCACTCGCGTCCGCCCTGGCGATCCTGCGGCGCGACACCAGGCTCGACACGCCCGCGCGACAGGAGGAACTGAACGGCACGCTCACGCGCTGTGGCCGCCAGATCGGCGACGTCCACGAGGCGGCCGACGCCTTCAATCTGCCCGACACCAGGGCCAGGCTCGACATCCTGCGAGCGGCCTATCGTCAGCTTCAGGGCTTCTACGCAGAGGACGTGCTCGCGCCGGCGCGCCGGTTGGCGTCGGTCACGGCCTGTCCGATGCATCGCGATGTCGTCGGCACGAGTACGAGCCTGTGCTCGAAATGCGGGATGGCGCTGGATCAACCGGTCCGCGTCTCGCTGCTGTCGGTCGGCGGACAACCGGCGCAGCACACGGTCCGCGCGGCGATGGCGACCGACGCGCCGCTCGCGGCCGGCGAGACCGTCGCCGGCACGCTGCGGCTCACGCAACTGACGGGCGCGCCGCTCCTCCTCACCGATCTGCGTGTCGTCCACACGCAGCGCATCCATCTGCTCGTCGTCGATCCGACGCTGACCGACTATCACCATCTGCATCCGCAGCCGACGAGCGTGCCGGGCGAGTACGCGTTCACCTTCACGCCGGCGACGTCGGGGCCATATCGCGCGTGGGCCGACGTCCGCACGACGTACGCGGGGTTCCAGGAATATGCGATGGCGGATCTGCCCGGCACGGAGCCGGCACCGGCCGGTCAGCCGGCGGTCGGCGATCGACGCGTCACGCTGCGAGCGGACGTCGGCGGACTCCGGTATGCGCTCGTGCTCGGCGGTCCAGCGGTGACGGCGGGCGACGTCATGCCGGCAACGCTGCGCGTGACCGACAACAAGGGACGTCCGTTCACGCGGCTTGAACCCGTCATGGACACCTTCGCGCACCTCGTCGCCTTCAACGAGGACTGGCAGACCGTCCTGCATCTCCACCCCAAAGGCGCGAAGACCCTGAAGGACGCGGATCGCGGCGGCCCGGAGCTGGAATTCCAGATCTACGCGACGAAGGCCGGATTCTATCGTCTCTTCGCGCAGGTGCAGATTGACGGCCGTGCGACGTTCGTCCCGTTCGGCCTGACCGTCGGCGCCGCGACTCCGGCCTCGGCGCCCGCGTCGAAACCCTGACGACTGGCGGCGTCTTGCCTCACCGGCGCGGCCGCATGTATAGTCCAGGCACACCGCATGGGCTTCATCTCGCTCTTCTATCCCTGGGGCATGATCCTCCAGGCCTTGGCGATCGTCCACTTCGTTCGACGCCGTCCTGATGGCTTCTGGCTCTGGGTCATCCTGTTCGGCGGCGGCCTCGGCGCGTTCGTCTACATCATCGCGGAAGTCGCTCCCGACGTCGGCCTGCTCCGCGGATCGCTGCGCGGGTTTCCACGGCGCCGGCGGATCCGCGAGCTGGAAGCCGCGATTCTCGATAATCCGTCGGTGGGCAATTACGAAGAGCTCGCGGATCTGTATCTCGAAGAAGAACAGTTCGCGCGGGCGCGCGAGCTGTATGACGCGGTCCTCAGCCGGCGGACCGATTCGATCGATCCGTTCTACCGCCGCGGTCTCGCCGAGATCGCGCTGAACGACTTCCCCGCCGCCATCACCGATCTCGAGCAGGTCGTCGCCAAGGATCCCAAGTACGATTTCCATCGCGCGATCGGTCTGCTCGCGCACGTCCACAGCAAGGCCGGCGACCCGGCGCGCGCCGACGCGTTGTTCCAGCAGGCGACGGCGATCTCCACCGCGTCCGAGACCTACTACAACTACGCCTCGTTCCTCGCGGCGCAGCAGCGCTGGCCCGAGTCGCGCGACTGGGCGCAGCGCATCCTCGCGAAGAAGCCGACGATGCCGCGCTACCTGCAGCGGCGTGAGCGTCCGTGGTTCCGCAAGGCCAAAGCGCTGTTGAAGCAGGGCGCTGCAAAGTCCTGATGACGCCGGGCACCGCGCGCGGCCGCGTCAGAGGCGCGGCGGTGCCGGCTTGAGCGGCGGACGCCACGAAAGAACGCCCTTCACCTTCGTCTTCCGCTTATATACCTTGTCGCCGCTGGTGATGTAGAGATCGTCGAAATTGGCACCGCCGAACTCGACGTTCGACAGCGGTCCGCGCTGCGGCGCGGGGATGATCGCGTGGCACTTGCCGATCTGATCGAACACCTGCACGCCGAGCGACGTACACGTGTCCTCTGTGCTGGATCTGGGTGCCGATTAAAGATGTCCGACCGCGATCCGCGGTAGCCACGGACGCGCCTCGGACGTGCCGACCTCAGTGCGCAGCCGGCAAGCCGTGGAGTCCGCCCGGAGCGCCGCCGAGACTGACCGACGCCTGAAGAATCGTCAACACGATCGGGATCGCGGCGAACACCGCCGTGAACGTCCACCACGGGCGATGGAAGACGTACGCCAATCCGACACCAACCACGGCAGCCCACCAGAGGGCAAAGACGTCGTATCGAGCCAGCAACAGACCGAGCCACGTCTCTGGCGCCGGAAAGGCGACGAACGGCAACAACTGCGGCAGGCTTCCTGTCGCGTACGTACTTCCGGTGATGAATGTCAAAAGCGCCAGGAACATCTGTCCGACGAGCCACGCCGGTGCGGCATGACTTGCAATGGACAGAATGCGGACATAACCGATGTCACTGCGAAGGAACAGCACGGGAAGGATCACATAACACAGCCACGCGCTGACAAACGTCCAGATTGCCGTGCGAGTGCAGACCGCGATTGCTCGCCTGAGAGGGCTCGACGGCTCTTGAAGCTGCTGGATGACGTCCTGAAACTGTGCGGCCGACAGTCGAGCCCTGGCGAGCTTCACGATCTCAGCTTGCTGCTCCGCGACCAGCCGCTGTCCAACATCGCTCCTCCAGAGCGCCCATGTCATGGCGCCTTGGAGCAGGCACACGACCAGCAGAATGTCGAGCCAGGGCACACGCGGACCAAGACGCGCGAATAGCTGAGAGGGTCCGACGATGCCGTCTCGAAGCCGAGCAGCTAAGCCATACGCCCGTTCGGATAGATCAAGGTCACCGGGCACGGCGACATTCTACACATCAATCCCGATGAAGAGACACGGCTGGAAGGAACGCATCCAGCAGTGCGCGAGCAGAATGTCCGTCTGGCATCCGAATGGCGCCACCAGAACGTGGCTTACATCGCGAAGGCATCCACAAATGAAGCAGAAATGGGTTGCGATAGCCCCTGGGCCGACATGCTGTGCTGAGGAAACACAAACACGAACAGGGTTGCAAGAAATGCCCAGCCACGGTGTTGAGCGAGAAATTGCAGCCGCGAAACAATAGCCTGCATTGTAGCCTCCGTCGTGACCTGACAGTATCTTCGCAACATGGTAACATCACTGACCATAAGGATCAGGTGTTCGACAAGGTAAGAATGCCAGCGATCTTGTTCACATTGGCGGTAGACTCACATTATGAACAGACAGATGAATGTCGCAGCTATCTCAGGCGCGCTTGCGGGCTTGTGGTATCTGTCGTCCGCGGATGCCGATGAGGGCGTGATGCCGTCTCATCGCATCGAGATGGCCTTCGAGATTGTGGCAGGTCGGCTCGATGGTGTGTGGCTCTCGCGCGCGAATGGGGAACGCCGGCCCTTGCATCGCGTGACGTTCGACGGCAGCGAACTGCGGATTCAGATGACGCCCGATCAGGCGGTGGCGGATGGCGGCGTCGAGCTGATATTGCGACCGACCGGGCCGGATGCTTTCGAGGGATCCTGGCAGCGCGCGGACGGCGTCACGATGGGACACCGCCTCAAGCTCGTACGAGCCAGATAGTCCTCAGTCGGATCAGCGATGGGCCGCGTCCGCGCCG
>Ga0187894_10000896_pt1 | contig 39618 bp, 30 predicted proteins | sample GBC1701081metaG_FD_136650 | JGI IMG/M metagenome (GOLD analysis project Ga0187894, IMG submission 136650) | White microbial mat communities from a lava cave in the Kipuka Kanohina Cave System on the Island of Hawaii, USA - GBC170108-1 metaG ... | reverse complement strand
GACCACGACGTGAACGAGGGCGACCGCTGGGGCCTGCGCGCCTCGCTGCTCTTCCAGCCGACCGAGTCGATCCGAATCACGCCGCGTGTGATCTATCAGGACATCTCGGTGGACGGCATGAATCGGCAGGATCGTTGGAACATCCTCGCCAACGAGTTCAACACGGAGATCCCGACCCGCTCGATCGGCAAGCGCGAGCAGTACCGCCAGCTCGAAGAGCGCTTCGAGGACGAGTTCTTGCTCGTCGACCTCACGGCCTCGTGGGACATCAACGAGTTCGTCTCGCTGACCTCGATCAGCTCCTACACCGACCGCGACATCCTGATGCTGCGCGATGCGACGCAGCTCACCGGAAGCATTACGGGTCAGGAAGGAGCGTTCAACGAACCAGAGCCACCGCCGGATCCGCGGAACCCGCACCCGGGCTTCCCGATCGGCATCTACACGCTCGACGCGCCGCTCGATGACTCGACGGATGTCCAGGTGTTTACGCAGGAGCTGCGGCTAGCCGGCGAGATCGGACCCTTCGCTTGGGTCGGTGGCTTCTTCTGGAGCGACATCGAGCGCACGTACGGACAGTCACTGTTTGTCGACGGATTCGAAGCGGCCGAAATCGCGTTCCAGACCGCCAACGGCTTTACGCCGTTCCAGACCGAGGACGCCCTCGCCAGTACCGACGTGCTGTTCTTCTCGCACATCCCATACGACTTCCGGCAGTGGGCGCTGTTCGGCGAAGGCACCTGGTCGGTCACGGAACAGTTTCACGCCACTGTCGGCCTGCGTTACTTCGATTTCGAAGAGGACCGCCGGCTGAATTTCGGCGGCATCTTCGCGGCGCTCACGATCGACGAGCCCGGCGACGCCAGCTCGGACGGCGTGAATCCCCGCTTCATTCTCTCCTATACGCCGACCGACAACGTCGAGCTGTCGGTGCAGGCGGCCAAGGGCTTCCGCCTCGCGGGCGTCAACGATCCGCTGAACGTGCCGATCTGTAGCCCCGCCGACCTCGCGACCTTCGGTGGCTTCGATACCTGGGGCGACGAGGAGGTTTGGAACTACGAGATCGGCGCGAAGACACAGTGGGCCGACGGACGCATCACCGCGAACGGCGCGGTGTTCTACGCGGATATCGACGATCTGCAGGCGACTCTCGAGGCCGGCACGTGTTCGTCGCGCATCATCTTCAACGTGCCCAAGGCGCGCGCGGTCGGATTCGAGCTCGAGCTTGCCGCGGATGCGACCGAGAATCTCACCTTCTCGGCGTCGATGAACTATACGGACGCCGAGCTGCGCTCGACCGTCACTTCGACGCCTGTCGCCGGTCCACCCGTGGTCGTAGGCGGCATCGAGAAGGGCAATCGACTGCCGACGATCCCGAAGTTCCAGCTCGCGGCGGCGGGCACCTACACGGTGCCCGGAGCATTCCGCGACATGGATGGCTTCGCGACGCTCTCGTACCAGCACGTCGGATCGCGCTGGACGCAGACCGGCGATCAGGACCCGGTGTTCCTGAATCCCGTGAACCTGATTACCTCGGTCGGCGCCCCGACGGTTTCGACGCTCACCTTCGATCCGAAGATGAGCGCCTACGACCTCGTGAACGCCCGCGTCGGCGTGCGCAACGAGAGGTGGGAGCTCGCCTTCTACATCAACAACCTCTCGGACGAGCGCGCGGAGCTGGCGCTCGATCGCGAGCGCGGCGGGCGCGCGCGGGTCGGCTTCCTGACCAACCAGCCGCGCACGTACGGCTTCTCGACCCGCATCAACTACTAGTCGAAGCGGCAATCACGAACGCGCGGGGTGGCGAAAGCTGCCCCGCGCGTTTTCTCTTCGTCGGGCGAGACGCGAGGGGATCGGGCGATTCCTGCAGGCGGACCCTTTCGTCCAGACCTCGATCGATACTCAGAGTGCTGGCGTCGACAAGATCGGCACGATCTATAACAATTTTAACGCGCATCGCGTCTCAGACTACGGCGCAAGGGTCGCGGAGAGATATCGCAGTCAGCCATGGTAGATACGAACAGGATTGAGCGCCTTCTCCGGCTGCTTCGGATTCGCAACGTCCTGGTATTCGCCTGGTCAGTCGGGGCTCTTGCCGCTGCGGTAGTGGCCTCGATCGCCATCCGAGAGAACCCACAGGGCGAGTTCATCTCGTACGAAACCGGGAGCGCGACTCCAGCCCTCTGTCTGCTCGCCCTGGCTTCCTTCGCGGCGTTCGCCGCTTCGGTCGCGGCCCTCGGGCTGGCGGCCCGTTTGACTCTGGCCGCGATCGTCCGAGTAGCGCATCAACGGAGTCCTGAGTCCACTGACGGACGGTGATGGGGTCGACCGAGGAGGGGAGACTTCCGCCGCGCTACCACGCATCCACGCACGGCCGCTTCTTCCCCGTGCGCGGGAGCGACGGCGGCGAAGCGGCGAGCGCGCGCGCGATCCAGCGGCGTGAGTCGGCCGGGTCGATCACGTCGTCGATCTCGAAGTGCGAGGCCGTGCTGACCGCCTTCCCGTGGTCGTACATGCGCTTCACCATCTGATCGAACAGCGCCTTGCGCTTCTCAGGGTCCGTCTCGGCGGCGAGCTCGCCCCGGTAGCCGAGCTTCACGGCGCCCTCGAGGCCCATGCCGCCGAACTCGCCGGTGGGCCACGCGATCGTGAAGATCGGCGCCTTGAAGCTGCCGCCGGCCATCGCCTGCGCGCCGAGGCCGTAGCCCTTGCGCAGCACGATCGTCATGAACGGGACTGTCAGGGAGGCGCCGACCACGAACAGGCGCGAGGCGTGGCGAACGAGCGCGGTCTTCTCGACCTCGGGGCCGACCATGATGCCCGGCGTGTCGCACAGGAACACGACGGGGACGTCGAACGCGTCGCAGAGCTGGAGGAAGCGCGCGGCCTTGTCGGCGGCGTCGCTGTCGATCGCGCCGGCGAGGTGCGCGGGGTTGTTCGCGACGATTCCGACCGGCTTACCTTCGATGCGCGCGAGCGCGGTGACCATCCCGTGGCCGAAGCCGCGGCGTAGCTCGAGCACGGAGCCGGCGTCGGCGAGCGTCGCGATCACGGCGCGCACGTCGTAGATGCGCAGCCGGTTCTCGGGGATCGCGCGCCGTAACAAGCGCTGGTCGGCGCACTCCCAGCGCGCGAGCGGCCCCTGGAAGTAAGCGAGGTATTGCTTCGCGACGCGCACGGCCTCGCGCTCGTCCTCCACGCGCACGTCGACGACCCCATTTCGCGCTTGCACGTCGAGCGGGCCGACTTCCTCGGGGCGGAAGATGCCCAGGCCGCCGCCCTCGATCATCGCGGGGCCGCCCATGCCGATGTTCGAGCCCTCGGTCGCGATCACGACGTCGCAGCAGCCGAGGATCGCCGCGTTGCCGGCGAAGCAGAAGCCGCTCGTGATGCCGACGAGCGGGACGAGGCCTGATAGCTGGCCCCAGTACTGGAACGCGAGGCAGTCGAGGCCGGCCACGCCGATGCCGTCGGTGTCGCCGGGCCGCCCGCCGCCGCCCTCGGCGAAGAACACGACCGGCAGCCGCATGCGCTCGGCGAGCTCGAACAGGCGGTCCTTCTTGCGGTGGTTCTGCTGGCCCTGCGTTCCGGCGAGCACCGTGTAGTCGTACGACATCACGATGCAGCGCGACTTCTCAGGCCCGAACGCGTCGCCGTTCACGCTGCCGATGCCGGCCACCAAGCCGTCGGCGGGTGTGCGCGCGATCAGATCTTCGAGCGTGCGGCGGCGGCGTTGTGCGGCGACGACGAGCGGCGCGTACTCGATGTACGAGCCGGGGTCGAGCAGCTCGTTCACGTTCTCGCGCGCGGTGCGCTGCCCGGTCTTGCGCCGGCGCTCGACGGCCTCGGGGCGGCTCTCGTCGAGCGTGCGCGCGTGCCGGTCGAGCACTTCGGCGAGATCGGGCCGCACGTGGCTGAGGTCCGCAGCGGCTTGTTGGGCTTCGGCGGAGACGGCGACGTCCGCCTCCTCGAGGAACACGAGCGCGTGACCTTCGAACACGGTGTCGCCGCGCGCGACCGCGACGCCGCGCACGATGCCGCTCGCGGGCGCGGCGACGACGTGCTCCATCTTCATCGCTTCCATCACGAGCAGCGCTTGGCCCGCGGCGACTTCGGCGCCCTCGCGCACGTCGACCGAGACGATCGTGCCCTGCAGCGGCGCGCGAATGGCGACCGTGCCGGGCGGCACGTCCACGTCCGCCGAGGCGAGAATCGCGGCCTCGGCGCTGGCGGGCGCGTCCGTGACGGCGTCGTTCGCGCCCTTGCCGTAGTCGAGCACCGCGAGCGGGTCGGCGGTCGAGAGCCGCGCGCCTGCCCGCCCCGCGCGCCCGTTCCCGGCTGCCGCGCTCGCGGGCTTCGCGTCGCTCGGCGCGAAATGGAGGCGCGGCTCGAGCTGCGCGGCCGCCGCTACGAGCTCCGCGGCGTGCTCGTCGACGAAGCGCGTCGTGAGCAGGCTCGCGGCGAAGCTCGGGTGCCGCACGATCGCGCGCAGAAACGACGCGTTCGTCGCGACTCCTTCGATGCGCAGCTCGGCCAGCGCGCGGTCCGCGCGCGCAATCGCATCGGCGAAGCGCTCGCTCGGCGCGTGCACGATCAGCTTCGCGAGCAGCGAGTCGTAACGCGGGTTCGTCGTGTAGCCCGCATATCCATAGTGATCGACGCGGACGCCGGGGCCGCTCGGCGGGTCGAACGCGCTGAGGGTGCCGCCCGCGGGCCGCACGCCGCCGTCCGCCGTGATCGTCTCGGTGTTCACGCGCAGCTGGATCGCGTAGCCGCGCGGGGGCGGAATCTGCGCTTGCGTGAGGCCGAGCTGCGCGAGCGTCTTGCCGCGCGCGATCTCGAGCTGCGCGCGCACGAGGTCGAGGCCCGTAACAGCTTCCGTGACCGTGTGCTCGACCTGGAGGCGTGCGTTGGCCTCGATGAACGCGAAATGGCCAAACGGGGTCTGACCCCGTTTGGCCATTTCGCTCGCGCCCAGCAGGAACTCGATCGTGCCGAGGCCGCGGTACTTCACCGCCTGCGCGAGCTTCACCGCGTCGGCGAGCAGCTGGGCGCGCACGGAAGCATCGAGCGCCGGGCTCGGCGCGAGCTCGACGATCTTCTGGTGGCGCCGCTGCACGGTGCACTCGCGCTCCCACACGTGCGAGACCGCGCCCGTGCCGTCCCCAACAACTTGCACCTCGAGATGACGCGCGCGCGGCAGCCACTCTTCGGCGTAAACGTCCGCGACGCCGAACGCCTTCTCCGCTTCCGAGCGACAGCGCGCGTACGCCTCGTCGAGATCCTCCGCGCGCGCGACCGCGCGCATGCCGCGCCCGCCGCCGCCCGCAATCGCCTTGACCATCACCGCGCCCGTCTCGGCGAAGAACGCGCGCAGCTCGGCGAGCGACGTCGGGCCGCTCGTGCCGCGCAGCACGGGAGCTCCGCATTGCACGGCGAGCGCGCGCGCGCGGCTCTTGTCGCCGAACGCTTCGAGCGCCGCGACGCTCGGACCGACGAACGCAATCCCCGCGTCCTCGCATTTCGCCGCGAATGCCGCGCTCTCCGCGAGGAAGCCGTAGCCAGGGTGGATCGCGCCGCAGCCTGCCTCGCGCGCCGCGGCGATCAGCTGCGCCATGTCGAGGTACGCGGCGGGGCCGCTGCCGCGCAGCGCGATCGCCGCGTCCGCCCACAGCACGTGCAGCGAGCGCGCGTCGTCCTCCGCGTAGACCGCCGCGCTGCGCAGGCCGAGCTCGGCGCAGGCGCGGGCGATCCGAATCGCGATCTCGCCGCGGTTGGCGATCAGTACGGCGTCGAACGACATCGGCATCCTCGTGAGAGCGACGAGCGATTGCGAATCGAGACCCAGGCGACACATCCTCGCAAAACCCGAGGAGGCGGCGCGAACGGTGGCTAGCGGCAGCGGAGACGGCGGCCCGCGCTACAGCGGCGCGCGCATCGCGGGGCTCGGCGTGCTCGCGGTGCTCGTGCTGCTGCCGGTGACGCTGCCGGTGCCGGTGCTGCGCGAGCTCGTGCAGCACCGTTTCGGCGTCTCCGAGCTCGCGACGTCCGCGTTCATGTCGGTGAACATGGTCGGCGCGTTCCTCGCCGCGCCGCTGGTCGGCGCCCTCGCGGATCGCCTCGGGCGCCGCCGGCTGTTGCTGATCGGCGCACTCGTGCTCGACGCCGCGTGTTTCATCGCGCTCACCGCGAGCGTGCCGTTCGCCGTGTTCATGGCGATCCGCTTCGTCGAGGGCTGCGCGCACATCAGCGCGCTCTCGCTGCTGATGGGCATCGCGTCGAGCGCCCGGCCGGAGCACGAGCGCAGCCTCGCGCTCGGGGTAGTCGGCTCGGGGTTGTTGTTGGGCGTCGCGCTAGGGGCGCCGCTCGGTGGGCGACTCGGCGCGATCGACGCGCTGCTGCCGCTCGAAGTCGGCGCCGCGATCGTGCTCGGCGCCGGCGCGCTCGCCGCGCTCGTCGTTCGCGAGACCGGCCGCGCCGGCGAGCGCCGCCCGGGCTTCGCCGAGATTGCGCGCCTCGTTCGCGCGCATCCGCTCGTCGCGCTGCCGCTTTCGTTCTCGTTCATCGACCGCTTCACGGTCGGCTTCTTCACGTCGACGTTCGTATTCCTGGTCCGCAACGAGCACGAATTCGCGCCGGCGCGCGTCGGCCTGTTGATCGCGAGCTTCATGCTCCCGTTCGCGCTGCTCTCGTTCCCATTCGGACTCGCGGCGCAGCGCACTTCGCGCGTCGCGTTCCTGATCGGCGGCAGCGTCATCTACGGCGTCCTCGTCGCGAGCCTCGGCTTCTGGCCCGCACACGTCTTCGCCTGGGCGATGCCCCTAACAGGAATCTCCGCGGCAGTGATGTTCATGCCGTCGATGCTGATGACCACCGAGACGACGCCGGAGCGCATCCGCACGACCTCGCTCGGCGCCTTCAACGCCGCCGGCAGCCTCGGCTTCATCGCGGGCCCGCTGGTCGGAGGAGCCGTGAGCGCGGCGGTCTCCGTAGAGCACGGCGCGCTCGCCGGCTATCAGGCCGCGTTCGCCGTGGCGGGAGGGTCAGTGCTCGCGCTCTCGCTCGCGGCGCTCGTGCCGTTGTGGCGGTTCGAGCGAGCGGCTCGGCACGCACGCGATGGGCGGCGCTGATCCCCTCCCGCGCGCCGGTGTGGCTGATACGATGCGCGCGCGCATTCGTCCGCGATCCCCCTTCGCGGCGCGCGCCAGAGAAGGGGGCCTCATGGCCGGGCTGTTCGCGACGAAGTCGGTCGACGCATTTCACGCCGATCTGAAGGCGGGCGGTGGCCACCTGAGGCGCGCGCTGGGCGCGTTCGACCTCGTGATGCTCGGAATCGGCTGCATCATCGGCACGGGCATCTTCGTGCTGACCGGCGTAGCGGCGGTGAATCACGCGGGCCCCGCCGTCAGCGCGTCCTATGCACTCGCGGGCACCGTCTGCATCCTCGCGGCGCTCTGTTACTCCGAGTTCGCGACGATGATTCCGATCTCCGGCAGCGCCTACAGCTACGCGTACGCGACGCTCGGGGAGCTGGTGGCCTGGATCATCGGCTGGGACCTCGTGCTCGAGTACGCGCTCGCGGCGAGCGCCGTCGCGGTCGGGTGGTCCGGCTACGTGGTCGACTTCTTGGGTCGCGCGGGAATCCACCTGCCCGCAGTGATCGCCGGCTCGCCGGGAGTCGTCGAGGGCGCCGTGTTCAATCTGCCCGCGGCGCTCGGCTTGCTCGCGATCACGACGTTGCTCGTGCTCGGAATTCGGGAGAGCGCGACCACGAACGCGATCATCGTCGCGATCAAGCTGTTCGCGGTGCTGTTCGTGATCGGGGTCGGTTCGTTCTACGTGAACCCTGAGAACTGGCACCCGTACATGCCGTACGGCTTCAAGGGCGTCGTGGCGGGCGCGGCGACCGTGTTTTTCGCCTACATCGGCTTCGACGCCGTGACGACCGCAGCCGAAGAGGCGCGCAATCCGGAGCGCGACATGACGATCGGCATCGTCGGCTCGCTGCTCGGCTGCACCGTGCTCTACCTCGCGGTCGCGGCGGTGCTCACCGGCATGGTGCCGCTCTCACAGATCGACGTCTCCGCGCCAGTGGCAAAGGCGTTCGGTACGCACGGCCTCGGCTTCGCGGCGGGCTTGATCTCCGCGGGCGCAGTCGCGGGCCTCACGAGCGTCCTGCTCGTCCTTCTGCTCGGGCAGTCGCGGGTGTTCTTCGCGATGTCGCGCGACGGGCTGTTGCCGCCCGTGTTCAGCGCGGTGCACGCTCGCTTCGGCACGCCGCATCTCTCGACGATCTTGGTCGGCTCGATCGTCGCGGTGATCGCAGGCTTCGTACCGCTCGGGCAGCTCGCAGAGCTCGCGAACATCGGCACGCTCTTCGCGTTCGTGATCGTCTCGATCGGCGTCATCGTGCTGCGCCGCACGGATCCGGGCCGGCGCAGGCCGTTCCGAACGCCTCTCGTTCCGGTTCTGCCGATCGCAGCGGTGGCGGGCTGCCTCTACCTGATGGCCGCATTGCCCAGGGCGACGTGGATCCGATTCCTGATCTGGCTGGCGATCGGTCTCGTCATCTACTTCGTGTACAGCGTTCACCACAGCCGCGTGCAGCGAGCCGCGGCGGCGGAATAGGCGCGCGCGTGGTGGCGGCGAGCGGCGGCCTCACGTTCTCGGGCGCGCTCGCGCGCGTCGCCGCGGCGATCGCGCTCGTGCTCGCGACGTTCAATCCCACGCCGTGGAGCTACGTGCGCTGGGCGCTCGATGACGTCTCGAGCTTCGGACCGGAGAAGCTTCTGGTCGGCTTGTTATTGGCAGGCGCGTGGGTGCTCTACGTGCGCGCGGCGCTGCTCTCGATCGGCTTCGTCGGCGCCGCGCTGATCGCCGGCGTGATCGCGACGCTCGTCTGGCTCGCGGTCGACCACGGCTGGCTCGATCCCGCGAACACGAGCGCGCTGGTCTGGATCGCGCTCGTCAGCCTCGGCCTGATCCTCGGCATCGGCCTCTCGTGGTCCCACCTCCGCCGCCGCCTCACCGGCCAAGTCGACATCGAGGACGACGGCGCGCCCTGAACGAGGTGTTGAGGGTCAGTAGTCGACGTGGGGTTCGCGCAGCGCGGCGGCGCGCCATTTGGCGACGGCGGCGTGCGCGAGCATCGCGTCGCAGTAGGCCTTGGCGGTCGGGTCGAGCGGGACGCCGTAGCTGACGAAGCGGAACACGACCGGCGCGTAGAAGCAGTCGGCGGCGGAGAACGCGCCGAACAAGTAGGGACCGCCGGCGCCATGGCGCGCGCGGCACCCGCGCCAGATCTGCTGGATGCGCGCCGCGTCGGCGAGCGCCTCGGGCGTGTGCCCCTTGCCTGGCGCATTCATCTGAAGGTCCATCGGCATGCTGCCGCGCAGCGCGCTGAAGCCCGAGTGCATCTCCGCGACCACCGAGCGCGCGAGCGCGCGCGCCGCGGCATCACTCGGCCACAGCTTCGCCGCGGGAAACTTCTCATGCAGATACTCGACGATCGCGAGTGAATCCCAGATCCCGAGCGAGCCGTCGATCAGGAACGGCACCTTGCCGCTCGGCGAGTAGCGCTTGATCTGCTCGCGCCAGTCGGGATCTCCGAACGAGATGAAGATCTCCTCGTACGGCGCGCCGGCGTGCTCGAGCGCGAGCCACGGTCGCAGCGACCACGACGAGAAATTCTTCGAGCCGATCACGAGCTTCAGCGCCACGGCGAGCCTCCTTCGGGACGGGCGGCGGTTCCAAGCGCGCGACCGTACCCGAGCCGCGCGCCGATGCGCGAAGCCTCAGGCGATCTCCATCACCTGCGACAGCGGCTTCTTGCGCAGCGCCGCAGCGGGCACGCGACAGCTCTCGGCGGGATAGCCGACCGGGATCAGCAGGTAGGGCCGCTCGTGCTTCGGGCGCCCGAGGATCTCGCCCAGGAAGCGCATCGGGCTCGGCGTGTGCGTGAGCGTCGCGAGGCCGGCGTGCTGCGCCGCGGCGAGCAGGAAGCCGCACGCGATCCCGACGGATTCGTGCGTGTAGTAGACCTGGCTCTCGTCGTCGCCGTGCACGAGCCGGAACACGACGATCAGCCACGGCGCGATCTCGAGGTACTCCTTGTTCGCGTCGGTCCCGAGCGGAGCGAGCGCGTCGAGCCACTCCTGCGGTGCGCGGTGCGCGTAGAACTCGCGCTCTTCGTCCTCCGCGCCGAGGCGGATGCGTCGCTTCATCGCGGCGTCTTCGACGCACACGAAGCGCCACGGCTGCCTGTTCGCGCCCGACGGCGCGCTCGCCGCCGCGCGCACGAGCGCTTCGATCGTCGCGCGCGAAACCGGCCGATCGCTGAACTCGCGCACGCTGCGCCGGCGGCGCATGACCTCGAGGAACTGCGCTGACGCCGCCTCGGCCGAGAGCGCCGGCTCGTAGCGATCCGGATACGGGACGAACACCGCTTCTTCACGCATCGCGCGATTCCTCGCTTCGCCGTCACCGGAGCAGGAGCGGCATGTGTCCGCGCGCACCGCTCGTCCGGCGGCGCTGCGTCTCCGCCCGGCCGCGAGCGATCAGGGCTTCGCCATCGCCGCGAGCCCTTCCTCGACCGTCATCAGCGGCTCGTAGCCGAGCTCGGACTTCGCCTTGTCGCCCTTCAGCACGCAGTCGCGCGACATCACCATCGCCGCGTGGCGCGTGAGCGGCGGATCGCTGCGCAGCCGCAGCGCGCGCCACACCAGCTCGCACACAGCCCCCGCCGCATCCGCAACGCGCGAAGGCAAGCTCGCGCTCGGCAGCGTGAGGCCGCGCGACGCCGCCATCCCCTCGATCATCGTGCGCAGCGTGCGCGTCCCGTCGTCGAGGATGAAGTAAGCCTCGCCCGGGCGGCCCTCGGTCAGCGCGAGCTCGATCGCGCGCGACAGGTTCGCGATGTGCGTCGTCGACGTGACGGCGCGGCCGTGATCGATCCACATCCAGCGCCGCGCGCGCGCCATCGCCTCGATCGTCGGGAGCAGCGTCGTATCGCCCGGGCCCCAGATGAAGCGTGGGCGCAGCACGATCGTCTCGAACACGCCCGGCACGTTCGCCGCGCGCACGCGCTGCTCTGCCTGCGCCTTCGTCGCGCAGTACGGATACTTCGACTTCGGCGCGAGCGGATAGCTCTCGTCGACGCCGCGCAGCGGCTGGCCGTGCACGAGCGCGGCCTCGCTGCCGATGTGCACGAAGCGCCTAACACCTGCGCTGCGCGCGGCATCGAGCACGGCCTGCGTGCCGAGCACGTTGCCCTCGAACCACGCGTCGCGCGGGCCCCAGGCCTCGACGAACGCCGCGCAGTGGACGACGGCCTCCGCGCCGGCGAGATGGCTCGCACGCACGCTCCCGAGGTCGCATCGAATCGGCGTCGCGCCGGCTGCGCGGATCGCGGCGTCGCTGCGCTTCGAGCGTGACATCGCGGTGATCGTGTGCCCGCGCTCGCGCAGCCAGCTCGCAGCAGCCCCGCCGACGAATCCCGACGCGCCCGTGATGAAGATCCGCATGCGTCCTCCTCGCGTCGGCCGCGCGCGCTCCGCGTTCGCGCTCTCGGGGGAACCATCCTACCCCGACCGGCGCCGCGATCGGCGCGCGTCCTTCTCAGATTCGCGTCACGTGCACCGGCGGGCGCCGCTGCTTCCACGGTGCAGCGGCTTCGAGCTCGGCCGCCAGGCGAATCAGGCGCGCGTCCTCGCCCATCGGCGCGATGAAGTGCATGCCGAGCGGCATCGCCCCGCCCACGCCCTCGAGCTGCCCGAGCGGCAGCGAGATCGCGGGGACGCCGGTGAAGTTGCACAGCGGGGTGTAGGGCACGATCTCGATGACCCCGTCGAACCACGCGTCGAGCGTCGAGCCCGTCTGGATCAGCGTCGCGCGGCTGCCGACCTCGGGCGTCGGCCGCGCGACGGTCGGCGTCAGCAGCACGTCGCAGCTCTCGAAGAACGCGCCGAGCGCGCGCGAAGTCGCGCTCTGCGTCGCGAGTGCGGCGCTGTATTCGAGCGCGCCCATCTTGCGCGCGGCCTGCACGGCGAGCCAAACGATCGGCTCCAAGTTGTCAGGCCCGCCCTTGCGCCCCGTCGTCGCCTCGATGCCGGCGACTTGCCCGCCCGCGCCGGCGATCCAGATCGTGATGAAGGCCCTCAGGTACGCGTCGTAATCGATCTGCGGCGCGCACAGCTCGACTTGATGCCCCATTCCTTCGAGCAGCTTCGCGACGCGATTCGTCTCGGCCGCGATCTCGGGCGACGGCGTGACGTTGCCGAACGCACCGCTCGCGACCGCGATGCGCAGCTTCCCGGCAGGCCGGCCCACCTCTTCGAGGAACGGCCGCTCGGGTTTCGGGAACGGAAACGCCTCGCCCGGCGCAGCGCCGAACATCAGGTCCAACGCGGCCGCGGTGTCGCGCACGCTGCGCGAGTTCACGAGCTCGCACACGATCGAGGCGAGCAGGTGATCGGCTTCCGGCGCGAGCGTGATCATGCCGCGCGACGTCTTCAGGCCGACGTTCCCACAGAAGCTCGCGGGGATCCGGATCGAGCCGCCGCCGTCGCTCGCGTGCGCCATCGGCAGGATGCCCGCAGCGACGACCGCCGCGGCGCCGCCGCTCGATCCGCCGGGCGTGTGCCCGAGGCTCCACGGGTTGCGTGTCGCCCCTGTTAGGGTGGACTCCGTCTGCATCGTGAAGCCGAACTCCGGCGTCGTCGTGCGCGCGAGCGGCACGAGCCCAGCGCGCAAGACGCGCTGCGCGATCACGCTGTCGTGCGGCAGACGGAAGCCCGCGAGCAGGCGTGAGCCGGATTCCTGCAGGCGCCCCTTTTCGCCGCTGCCGAGGTCCTTCCACGCGAACGGGACGCCGCGCAGCGGGCCGTCGCCGAGTCTCCCCTCGTCGAGCGCATCCACCCGGTCCGCGAACACCTCGATCACCGCGTTCAGTCTCGGATTCAGCGCCGCGATGCCGGCCGCCGCCTGCTGCGCGAGCTCGCGCGGCGTCACCTGCTTGTTGCGGACGAGCGCGGCGAGCGCGAGCGCATCGTGCCGCGCCCATTCGTCCCAGCGCAGCGCGAGGCTCGGGCTCGCCGCACGCGCGAGGCTCGGCGCGGCGGCGAGCGCCGCAACCGCAGCGGCCCCGCCGATCAGCTCGCGCCGCGTGAGATCCGTCATGTCGTCTCCTTCGCACCGCGCGTCAGCGCGCCGCGCTCCAGATTCCCAGCCCGCGTTCGCGCGCGGAGAGCTCCGCCGCTGCGAACTCGCGCGGGTACGCGCCCGCGCCGTAGCGGTCGAAGTACGGCGACCAGCCGTCGCGAACCATCGCGAGATTCAGGTTCTCGCCGCCCGCGAACACGTAGGCGAGCAGACGACCGTGCGCGTCGCGCTCTTCGAAGCCGAGCTCGAGCGCGACGCGCCGGCCCGCGATCAGCGCCTCGAGCGCGCGGCCCGCCTCCTCGTAGAGCGGCTCCTCGCGCTCGGGCGTATCGATTTGAAGCAAGCGCACGCGCTCTTCGCGCGCGCCGCAGCGCACGTTCAGCGTGTCGCCGTCGGTGACGTGCGTGACGTCGCACGGGCCGAGTCGCGCGCCCGGCTGCGGCGCAGCCGTCGCGGGCGGCGCTGCGACATCCGACACAGGCGGCGCCGCACGCTCTGCCTGCTTCCGCAGCGCGAACTGCGCCACCAGCACGGCCGCGAGCAGCAGCACGAGCCTGAGCAGTCCCCTGCGCATCGCCGCACGCTATCGCAGCGTCGTGCGCGCACGCGGAACGAAGGACGTCCGCGATGCAAACTCAGAACGTGAACTGGAGCAGCGCGTAGGCGAAGTCGGCGTTCTCGCTGGGACCGGTCTGCTCGAGGAACATCCCGGGAAGAAGTCGACTGCGTGGCGTTTGGTAGGCCGCGCGCAGCCGGTGCGGATCTTCGAGCCGCTCGCGGCGGCAAGCGACGCGAGCGGCACGAGCGATGGAGTGCGGGCGTTCGCTGCGCGCTGGTCCGAAGCGCTCTCGCTCTACCGCGCCCGCGAATTCGGCCGCGCACGGGACGCGGTTCACGTTCTCGAAGCCGAGGCGTTCGCAACGAGGTGAAGCGGGGACGTTCCTCCTTTCTCTCGCCTTCACACGACGGCGGCGACCGGAACGATGAGGAGCGTCCCCATGTTTTGCCTTGTTTGGTCGGGGCGCGTTGTCGGATACTCGCGCGTTCATCCCATCGTTCGGAGGTTTCATGTCGCGCTCGTACGCCACCGCCTTCGTGTTCTTCGCGCTCGGCTCGCTCGCAAGCACCGCGCTCGCGGACGACGCGTGGTACCCATCGCGCTACGGCGCGGCCGACCGGGTAGGCGCTGCGAACAACCTCTCTGCGGACGCGACCAAGCGCGCTGCGAAGCTCGTAACAACTGGGAAGACGTACTCGCTCGGCATGACGACGGGGCCCGACTCGCTCGCCTACCCGCCGCGCAAGTTCGGCATCGTCATCACGCAGTCGAACGACGGCACCGGGCCGCGCACCGGCGAGAACTCCGCGACCTCGAACGACGACATCCTGATGACCTACGTGGGCATCGGCTCGCAGATCGACGGGCTCGGCCACCTGGGCATCGATCACCGCTACTACAACGGGCTGCGCGCGCAGGATTTCGTCGCGCCGAACGGGCTGAAGGAGCTCGGCACCGACACCGTGCCGCCGATCGCGACGCGCGGCGTGCTGCTCGACATGGCGGCGCTGAAAGGCGTCGAGACGGTGCCCGCTGGCACCGCGTACAACCGCGCCGAGATCGACGCCGCGCTGAAGCGCGAGAAGATCACGATCGGCAAGGGCGACGTCGTGATCTTCCACTCGGGCTGGCAGAAGAAGCCGCTCTCCGACCCTGATAACCAGAAGCTCCAGCATCCGGGCGTCGGCGTGGAAGGCGCGAAGTATCTCGCCGGGCTCGGCGTCGTCGCGGTCGGCGCGGACACGATCGCGCTCGAGGCGATTCCGTTCGAGAATCCGAATCGCCCGTTCGAAGTGCACCAGACCTTCCTCGCAAAGAACGGTGTCTACATCCTCGAGAACATGGTCACTGGCGAGCTCGCGGCCGATCGCGCCTACGAGTTCCTGTTCGTGCTCGGGCAGCCGAAGTTCAAGGGCGCGGTGCAGGCGGTGATCAACCCGATCGCGATTCGCTAGCGGGCCTCCGCGTGCGGTGCTCGCGCATCCGGTCGGTCTGCTAGCTCTTCGGCTCTTCAGGGAGCCGCTGCCCGAGCATGGGCCTCTTCGATCGTAGGAAGGCGCTCGCGCCGCGCCGCCGGCGCCGCCGGCGATGGCGGCGTTGGCTGACGACGCTCGTGCTGCTCGTGCTGTTAGGCCCGATCGCACCGGTCGCGTGCTTCCGCTTCGTCGACCCGCCCGGCAGCGCGATCATGTGGCGCGACGGCGCAGAGCGGCTCACGGCGGGCAAGGGCTGGATCGCGCACGACTGGGTCGACTACGCGGACATTTCGCCGTACATGCCGCTCGCCGCGATCGCCGCCGAAGACCAGCGTTTCGCCGACCACGACGGCTTCGATTTCGTCGCGATCGAGAAGGCGGTGCAACACAACCGCAAGAGTCAGCGCAAGCGCGGCGCGAGCACGATCTCCCAACAAGTCGCGAAGAACCTATTCCTGTGGCCGGAGCGCAGCTGGCTGCGCAAGGGGCTCGAGGTCTATTTCACGCTCGCTGTCGAGACGCTCTGGCCGAAGCGCCGCATCCTCGAGGTCTACCTGAACGTCGCGGAGCTCGGCGACGGCGTGTACGGCGTCGGTGCGGCGTCGCGGAAGTTCTTCGGCCACGATGCGAGCCGGCTCTCGCGGCGCGAGGCGGCGCTGCTCGCGGCGGTGCTGCCGAGCCCGAGGCGGATGCGCGCGAACGCGCCCGGACCCTACACACGCGCGCGCGCGCGCTGGATCGAAGGACAGATGGGGCAGATCGGCAGCGGGGTGCTGAACGGGCTCTGACCGAGCCGCCGGCGGGCCTTGCGAAGCGGGTGCGCGGTGCGGCTAACGTGCCGCGCCTCGTTTGCAGGAGCCCCGATGCCCACGCACTGGAAGCGCGATCTCGAGACGGATGGCAAGAAGTTCCGCGACTGGCTCGCGCGCACGATCCCGAGCGCGACTGCGCTCGACGTGACGCCGCTCGTCTCGCCGACGAGCTCGGGCTTCTCGAACGAGACGCTGCTGTGCGAAGCGAGCTGGCGCGAGAACGGAGTGTCGCGCAGCGAATCGCTGGTCGTGCGCATCCAGCCGATCGGTTATCAGGTCTTCCCCGAGTACGACATGGGGCTGCAGTTCAAGACGATGCAGCTGCTCGCGAAGACCGACGTGCCGGTGCCGCGCGCGCTCTGGCTCGAGCCGAGCGACACGTCGATCTTCGGCGCGCCGTTCTACGTGATGGCGCGCGTGAACGGCCGCGTTCCGACCGATCAGCCGCCGTACCACGTCGGCGGCTGGATGCACGAGATCTCGCCCGAGGCGCGCCGCGCGATCTTTCTCGGCGGCTTCGAGGCGATGGCGAAGATCCACCGGCTCGACGTCGAGAAGACGGGGTTCGGCTTTCTGCGAAAGCCGGGCTTCGCAAACGGCCTCGAGCAGGAGCTCGCGTACTACCGTAACTACTTCGCGTGGGCGGCGGAGGGCCGCGAGCAGCCGATCGCCGAGCGCGCGCTCGCGTGGCTCGAAGCGAACAAACCGAGCGGCGAGCGTGACGGACTCGTCTGGGGCGACGCGCGCATCGGCAACATCATCTTCGACGGCACGCGCGTCGCGGCCGTGCTCGACTGGGAGATGGTGACCGTCGGCAGCGCCGAAAAGGACGTCGGCTGGTCGATCTTCCTCGATCGCCATCACAGCGAGGGCATCGGCGTGCCGCGCCTCGCGGGCTTCCCGAGCTACGAGGAGGCGATCGCGCATTACGAGGCGCACTCGGGCCAGCGCGTGAAGCACCTGCACTACTACCAGGTCTACGCCGGCTTCCGCTTCGCGTGCGTGATGATGCGCATCTCGCAGCAGCTGCGCGAGTACGGCCTGATGACCCGCGAGCAGAGCCGCGCGATGGAGCAGAACAACACCGTCACGCAGCTGACCGCAAAGCTGTTAGGCGCGCCGCCGCCGGCGGAGCTGCTGCGCCCGTAAGTCACCAACCGGGGACGTTCATACGTAATGGTGATTTAGGTGCCAGACATCGCCGCGCGCGCGAGCTCGGGCCGGCTCTTCGCGCCAGGAATGTCCCCAAAGTCGCCGGCAGGTATGAACGTCCCCGCGGTGACTATTCCGGCAGCGCGAACGCCATCAGCGCGTCGTTCGGCGGCGTGCCGAGGATGCCGTGGCCGCCGGCGGCGATCACCACGAACTGGCGGCCCGTCGGCGTGAGGCGGTAGGTCATCGGCGTCGCGTGCGCGGCGGTCGGGAGGCGCGTCTTCCAGAGCTCTTCGCCCGTCTCGGTCGAGAACGCCCGCAGGTAGAAGTCGGTCGTGGCGCCGATGAAGACGAGGCCGCTCGCGGTTGTTATCGGGCCGCCGAGGTTCGGCGTGCCGAGCTTTCGCCAGATCGGCCACGGCGCGCGGTCGCGCGTCGTGCCGAGCGTCACCTCCCACTTCTTCTCGCCCGTCGTGGTGTCGACCGCGACGAGCTGGCCCCACGGCGGCGGGTTGCACGGCGCGCCGAACGGCGGCGGCGAGAGCAGCGGCAGGCGATCGAGCGCGTACGGCGAGCCCTCCTGCGGCTCGAGCTGCCCGAACGGATTTCGCGAGTGGTAGGTCGCGGTCTGATCGCGCGGCACGAGCGTGATCAGCCCCGCGATCCGCTGCACGTTCGTGACGACGACGCGCCGCTGCGGGTCGACCGAGACGCTCCCCCAGTTCATCCCGCCGATGAAGCCGGGATACTGGATGCTGCCCTCGAGGCTCGGCGGCGTGTAGATGCCGTCGTGGCGCACCGACTCGATCAGCTCGCGGCACTTCGCCTTGTCGTAAGGCGTGAAGCCGAACGCGTCGTCCGGCCCGAGCGCGTGCGGCTGCAGCGGCTCGGGCTTCGTCGGAAACGGCTGCGTCGGCGCGAGGTACTCGCCCGGCACCGCGCCCTCCTGCGGCACCGGACGCTCCTCGATCGGGAACAGCGGCGCGCCGGTCTCGCGGTTCAGGAAGAACAGCATGCCGAGCTTGGTCGGCGCGATCAGGCCGGGCTGTGCGCCGCTCGCGCCGTCGAACTCGAACAGCACCGGCTGCGACGCGACGTCGTAGTCCCAGATGTCGTGGTGCACGGTCTGGAAATGCCACGCGACGTGTCCGTCGTTCGCGTCGAGCGCGACGATCGAGCTCGAGAAGTGGTCGGCGCCCTTGCGATGCCCGCCGTAATAATCGGGCGAGGTGTTGCCTGTGGGCACGTAGACGAGCCCACGCGCGTCGTCGACCGAGAGCGCGCTCCACGCGTTCGTCGTGCCGCGTCGATAGAGCACGCCTTCGCCGCGCGGCGCGAGCTCGGCCTGATCGGGCAGCACGGGATCCCACGCCCAGACGAGCGCCCCTGAACGCACGTCGAACGCACGCACCACGCCGCCCGGCGCGTCGACGCGCCGCGAGTCGAGCACCATCGCGCCGGTGACGATGCGGTCGCGCACGATCGCCGGCGGCGACGTCACGCCGTACTCGCCCGGCGCGATGTCGCCGATCCCGGCCGCGAGATTCACGACGCCGCGCGCGCCGAAGCCCGCGCACGGCTTGCCGGTCTTCGCATCGAGCTCGATCAGCCGCGCGTCGACCGTCCCCATCACGATGCGCTCACTACACACATCCGTGTAGGCGGCTCGCGGATCGCGCCACTGCGAGACCCCGCGGCAGTTGATGATGTAGTAGTGCGACGCGTCGACCGCGGGATCGAAGCGCCAGCGCTCACGCCCCGTCTCGGGATCGAGCGCGAACACCTTGTTACGGGGCGAGCAGTAGACCAGCGAGCCCGCCGCGATGATCGGCGTCACCTGCAGCGAGCTCTTGCCGAGGCTCGCTTTGCCGTCGAGCACGTCGCCGGACCGATGGATCCATGCGAGCTCGAGCTCGTCGACGTTCTCCGGCGTGATCTGCGTCAGCTTCGAGTAGCGCGAGCCGCCGGCGTCGTTGCCGTAGGCGTCCCAGCCGGCGATCGGGCCGGTGAGATCGAGCGGATCCTCGGAGCAGGCAGCGAGCGAGAGCGCGAGAGAGAGCAGGGCGAACGAAGCGAGCGCGCGGCGAAACATCGGGCCTCCCCAAGGCGGCGCGCAGGATAAGCAGATCGAGCGGGGTTCCGCTGCGGCCAGGTGAGCCAATGGGGTCCGACCGGGGCAGACCTTGCCGGCTCACGCGCGATACGCTGCCGCGCCTCGCCCCGCAAAGGAGACGTGATGCCCAGCCAAACCCTCTCGCTCACGCCCGATCAGCTCCTCACCACGACGCGCGCCGTGCGCAAGCGCCTCGACTTCACGCGCCCCGTCGAGATGAGCGTGATCCGCGAGTGCCTCGAGATCGCGCTCCAGGCGCCGACCGGCAGCAACGCGCAGGGCTGGCAGTTCCTGGTCGTCACCGACGCCGCGAAGCGGAGCGCGCTCGCGGAGCTCTACCGCAAGGCGTGGACGGTCTACGAGAAGATGCCGATCGCCGCGCATCACGTGCACGCGGGCGATCCGTCGATGAAAGGGATCCAGGAGCGCGTCGTCTCGTCCGCCGAGTACCTCGCGCACAACCTCGAGAAGGCGCCGGCGTACCTAATTCCTTGCCTCACGCCGCGCCTCGACGGCGCCGCCGGGCCGATGCTGAACCTGATGGCCTCTGCGTCGCTCGGCTCGCTTCTGCCTGCCGTCTGGAGCTTCATGCTCGCCGCGCGCGCCCGCGGCCTCGGCACGTGCTGGACGACGCTCCATCTCTTCCACGAGCAGGAGGCCGCGAAGATCCTCGGCATCGACTACGCGAGCGTCGCGCAGTGTGCGCTGATTCCGATCGCGTATGCGAAGGGAACCGAGTTCAAGCCGGCGCCGCGCAAGCCGCTCGACGGCGTGCTGCACGTGAATCAGTGGTGAGAGCCGCGGTCGACGCCGGTTTCTCGCGGCGCCTCTTGCGCGCCGGCCTCATCACTGGCGTCGTCGACGGCCTCTTCTCGAGCGCGCTCAGTGAGCTCGCGTACGGCTCGAGCGCCGCTCGCTTGTTTCGAGGCGTCGCCGCGGTCCCGTTTGGCGAAGCGGCGCTCGAGGGCGGCGCGCACTTCGTCGCGCTCGGCGTCCTTCTGCACCTCGGCGTCGCATTCGCGTGGTCGGCTGTGTTCTTGCTCGCGATGCAGCGCTCGGCGCGCGCGCGCGATCTCGTCGCTTCTCGCCTCGGCGTCGCAAAGACCGCCGCGCTCTACGGCCCGTTCATCTGGCTCGTGATGTCGCTCGCCCTGATCCCGCTCTTCACGCAGCGCGCGCCCACGATCACTGCGCGCTGGTGGATTCAGCTCTTCGGCCACATCCCGTTCGTCGCCGTGCCCATCGTGGCAGCGAGCGTTGCGAGGCCGCGCTGACGCGATCGGACCCCGGATGCGTCGGAAGGCGCAACGATGTTCGCTTGCGAGCTCGCTCCGCTCCAGCTCCTGCTCGTCGGCTGCCTGCGCCTCCGCGAGGCGCATGATGCGATCCGCTCCTTGCGGGACGGCGCCTCGCTGCGGCCTGGGCGCTGGCAGCAGATATCGATCCAGAGCGACGGATCGACGCGCGCCGCGATTGAGCGCGAGACGCTCCGGGCAGAGACTCGACGTAATGCCGCACCTCGCGCCCAATCGGGGGAGCCCAACCATGAAGCGCTGGACCGACTTCGCGAGCGAGAACCCCGCGATGGCGGAAGCCGGCCGCGCGCTCATCTACCAGTACCGCGTCGGGCTCGGCTACCTCGCGACGATCCGCAAGGACGGCGGGCCGCGCGTGCATCCGGTCTGCCCGGTCCTCGCGAACGGCGGCCTCTACGTGTTCGTCGGGAACCACTCGCCGAAGCTCGGCGATCTGCTGCGCGACGGCCGCTTCGCGCTCCACTCGTTCCCGAAGGCCGACGGTGACGACGAGTTCTACCTGGCTGGACGCGCGCGGCGCGTCGACGACGCCGCGGTGCGCAAGGCGGTCTACGACACCTACACCGCCACCGGCGCGACGACGAGCAACGACACGCTGTTCGAGCTGTGGCTCGAGCGCGCGCTGCACGCGAAGTACGAAGCGCGGCCGAGCTGGCCGCCGGTCTACTCCAAGTGGGCGGCGGGTCAGCCCTAGCGAACCGCCGCGCCTTCTCATGCAGAAGTCACGAGCCCTTCGCCGATCTCGCGGCTACTCACGACGTGCGCGACAACGTTGCCGCCGATCCTTTCGCGAACCCCGTCGTGGAGGAGAGCCGTGCGCAAGGACCCTTTCTCGCAGTCCTCGAAGTTGGAGCCCGAGCCGTCTCGTTCCACTGAGGCGGTGCGCGGCCTCACGCGCCGTCGTTTCGTTTCGGGCGGCGCGTCGCTCGGCGTGCTGGCGGCGGCGCCCGCGTTCCTGCGCGGCCTGCGCGCGTCGGCGCAGGAGGGGCCGTCTTCGCTCTTCACGCTCGGCGTCGCGTCGGGCGAGCCGCACGCGCACTCGGTCGTGCTCTGGACGCGTCTCGCGCCCGATCCGCTCGCGGGCGGCGGCCTCGGCGAGCGCGTCGTCCCGGTGAAGTGGCAGATCGCGCTCGATCCGGGCATGAGCCGCGTGATCCGCGACGGTGTCGCGCCGGCGCACCCGAAGAACGGCCACGCCGTCCACGCGCTCGCGAGCGGCCTGCCGCCCGATCGCTGGCTCTATTTCCGCTTCCACGCGCTCGGCGAGGTGAGCCGCATCGGCCGCACGCGCACGTTCCCCGCGCAGCGCGGTGGGCGCGACCACATGCGCTTCGCGGTCGTCAGCTGTCAGAGCTTCCCGGACGGCTTCTATCGCGCGTACGCCGACCTGAACGAGCAAGAGCTCGACTTCGTCGTGCACGTCGGCGACTACATCTACGAAGGCGCCGCCGCCGTGCGCCCGTTCGACCCGGCGCGCAACCACATCGGCTCCGAGATCGTGTCGGCCCTCGACTACCGGAACCGCTACGCGCTCTACCGGCTCGACCCCGACCTCCAGGAAGCGCACGCGCGCTTCCCGTTCATCGTGACGCCGGACGACCACGAGGTCGATAACAACTACGCCGGCGAGACCCCGGAGCTCTCGAGCCCGACGCAGGGCGAGGCGTTCCTCGCGCGGCGACGCAACGCTTATCAGGTGTACGCCGAGAGCATGCCGCTGCGGCCCGAGAACCGTCGCGCCCGCGAGGATGGTGGGCTCCGCTTGTTTCGCAGCCTCCCGTTCGGCGACCTCGCGCAGCTCCACGTGCTCGACACGCGGCAGTTCCGCAGCGATCAGCCCGCCGGCGACGGCTTCGGCTCGACGGATCCCGACAGCGCGGCGCTCCAGGTCGTGTTCGGCGAGGAGATCTTCGACGCCGACGGCATCCTCGATCCGGCTGCCACGCTGATGGGCGCGCGTCAGGAAGACTGGCTGCGTGGAAGCCTCGCGGGCTCGCGCGCGACCTGGAACGTGCTCGCGCAGCAGGTGATGCAGACGCGCTGGAATCTGGTCGGCGCCGCGCGCGTGACGATCGAGCAAAGCACCGCGCTCGGGCCCGAGCTGAAGCAGTTCCTGCTGCAGCAGATCGCGCTCGTCGACGAGATCTCGAACGTCGACGCGTGGGACGGCTACCCGGCCGCGCGGCAGCGGCTGTTCGACTCGTTGGTGCAGTCGCGCGCGCGCAATCCGATCGTGCTCACCGGCGACATCCACTCTGCGTGGGGCGCCAACTTGTTGGCCGACTTCTCCGACCCGGCCAGCCAGATCGTCGCCGCCGAGTTCGTCTCGACGTCGATCTCGTCGACCTTCGGAGGCCTCGACCCGCGTCCGACGCACGGGTTCGTGCGCGGCGGCCTGCAGCCCGGGAACCCGCACATCGCGTACTTCAACGGGCTGTACCGCGGCTATTGCCTGTGCGACGTCGACCGCACGCGCTGGCAGACGACCTTCCGCGCAGTCGGGACGCCGGCGCAGGCGATCGATCCGTCGCCGACCGCGCTCGTCCCCTTGCCGACGTCGCCGGTCGAGACCGACGCCGTGCTCGAGATCGCTGCCGGCTTCAACGAGCCCGGCCGCAACGGCCGCTTGGAGACGACCTTCGCGAGACCGATTCCGGTCTGAGCCGCGTCGGGCGCGAGGCGCGCGCTTCGGCTCGCACGCCGAAATGTCGGATGGGCTCGCGCCGGTTCGTCTCCCGGAACGAACCTCGCGAAGGGAGAGCCGATGGAGTTCGTTCTGTTGTTCACGGCCCAGCAGGGCGCACCGGAGCCGACGCCGGCCGGCATGGCCGAGATGGGGAAGTACGCCCAGGAGCTCGCGAGCCAGAAGATCTTGAAGCGGGGAGCGCCGCTCGCGCACGAAGCCGCCGCAGCCACGGTGCGCATGCGCAAAGGAAAGCCGCTCGTGGTCGACGGCCCGTTCGCGGAGAGCAAAGAAGTGATCGCCGGCTTCTGGATCATCGACGTGGCCGACCGTGCTGCCGCGATCGAGATCGCCCGGCGCTGCCCCCACGCGCGCCACGCGGCGGTGCTGGTGCAACGCCTGCTCTACCGAGGCGCGTTCGACGACGCCGAATCGGAGACGCCGTTCCTGCTGGTCTTCCGCATGGAGCCCGGGCTCAGCGACCCCGACGGCGCGAAAGGCCGCGAGATGCGCGCATTCGGCGAACGGCTCCTTCCCGGGAAGACGCTGATCGAGACCGGCCGCCTCGCCGACCAGGAGCCCCACGTCCGCGTCGAGACGAGGCGCCAAAAGCTGCTCGTCACGGACGGGCCGTTCGCCGAGGCGAAGGAGGTGATCGGCGGCTACGGCATCGTGCGCGTCGCGGGCCGCGCGGACGCGATCGAGCTTGCCGGCCGATTCCCACACGCGCAATGGGGCCCGGTCGAGGTGCGCGAGATCCTGTTCTTCGATCGCGTGTAGATGGCGAAAGGGGTCAGACCCCGATTGGCCATTTCGCAGCGGTCAGGCGAACGCGATCACCTGCCGCGCGACCTTGCCCGCCTTCATGTCGGCGAACGCCTGATTCACCTCGTCGAGCTTGATCCGCCCGGAAATCATCTCGTCGAGCTTGAGCCGGCCGTCGAGGTAGAAGCTCACGTACTTCGGCATGTCGATGCGGAAGCGGTTGCCGCCCATCATCGAGCCGAGGATGCGCTTGCCTTGCAGCACGATGTCGAGGCCGGCGAGCGAGACGTCCGTGCCGGCGGGCACAACGCCGACGAACACCGCGGCGCCGCCCTTGCGCGCCATCAGCACCGCCTGACGGCAAGTGTTCGGCGTGCCAATGCACTCGAACGCGTAGTCGACGCCGCCCGGGACCTTTGCCTTCAGCTGCTCGACGGCATCGCCCTTGGAGGCATCGATGCCCTCGGTCGCGCCGAGCTTGATCGCGAGCTCGAGCTTCCACGGCACGGTGTCGACCGCGACGATGCGCGCGGCGCCGCCGATGCGAGCGCCCTGGATCGCGCTCAGCCCCACGCCGCCACACCCAATGACGGCGCAGGTGTCGCCGGGGCGAACCTGCGCGGTGTTGAGCGCTGCGCCCACGCCGGTCGTCACGCCGCAACCAATCAGGGCCGCGCGATCGAGCGGCATCTCGGGGTTGATCTTCACGACCGCGCTCTCGGGCACGAGCATCTCCTCCGCGAACGCGGAGAGGTGCGCCATCTGGAAGATCGTCTCGCTGCCCTTGCGCAGCCGCGGCGCGGCGTCGCGCGGGCGCATCGTCGCGGCGCCGCCGCACAGGTTCGGCTCGCCGCGCAGGCAATAATCACAGTTGCCGCAGAACGCGGAGAGACAGCCGATCACGTGATCGCCGGGCTTCACGTGCGTGACGTCGCAGCCGACCGCGAGCACGATGCCGGCCGGCTCGTGCCCGAGCACGCACGGCGGCGGGAGCGGAAGCGCGCCCTCGAGCACGTGCAGATCGCTGTGGCACACGCCGCACGCGACGGTGCGGATGCGCACCTCGCGCGGGCCGGGGTCGTCGATCTGGATGTCCTCGATCGTGAGCGGCTGGTGATACGCACGCAGGACGGCGGCTCGCATGGTCGTGCCTCCCGGCGGTCACGGTACGCCGCCGGCCGCAGGCGAGTCGACGAAAAAGCTACGCCCGCGCCGTCTCCGGATCCTGCTGCAGCTCGATCGTGTTTCCAGCGGGATCCGAGATCCAGATGATGCGGCCGAGGCCCTCGCCGAGCTGCCGGAACTCGAGGCCGGCGCTCTGGATGTCGGCGAGCGCGACATCGAGGTCTTCCACGTACCACGAGACGTGCGTGTTCACCGGCTCGCGCGGCTCGCCCTTCTTCGGGATCCCGATCAGGTGCATCTGCGTGCGCTGGTTCTGGATCCAGAACGCCTTGTCGGAGCCGATCGTCGCGGGCGCGCCCGGGAATTGGATCGGCACTTCGGGGATCCCGAGCAGCTTCGTGTAGAACTCGCGCGCCTGCGGCACGACGCCGGCGACGTTGAACGCCATGTGATTGATGCGCGTGATCTTCATGCGCGGCTCCTTCGCGTCCTTCGCCGGGCGCAGGCCGCCAGCCTATCGCAGCGGCCTTTGCGCCTGCGTACTCTCGGCCCCTTCGACCGGGCCGAACGAGGAGAGTGCCGTGATCAAGCTGTATGGCGTGCCGCAGTCGCGCGCGGGGCGCTGCCTGTGGGCGCTCGAAGAGCTGGGCGTTCCGTACGAGCTCGTGCCGGTGAGCTTCACCGGCGACAACAAGAAGCCCGAGTACCTCGCGATCAACCCGAACGGCCGCGTGCCGGCGCTCGACGACGACGGGCTGATCCTGTTCGAATCGCTCGCGATCAACCTGCACCTCGCGCGCAAGTACGGCGCCGCGCAGGGGCTGTGGCCGGCGTCGGCGGACGACCAGTCGCGCGCGATCCAGTGGTCGCTGTGGGCGGCGAACGAGGTCGAGCCGCACTCGGTCGGGTATCTGCTCCACACGCGCCTCTTGCCGGAGGCGATGCGCGACGCCGCGAAGGCGAAGGCCGCGCTGGAGGCGCTGCCGAAGCCGCTCGCGGTGCTGGAGAAGGCGCTCGCGGGGAAGCAGCACCTGTTAGGCGGTGGCTTCACGATCGCGGACCTGAACGTCGCGACCGTGCTCGCGCTCGCGTGGATGGGGAAGGCGTTCGACGGCGCGGCGTTCCCGCGCGCGAGCGAGTGGATCGCGCGCGTGCATGCGAGGCCCGCGGCGCAGCGCGTGGCGGCGCGCCGGTCGTAACGAGTCGACGGCGGGCCGCTGCGAAATGAGCGCGAACTCGGGCCGCATGCCGGTCATCGTCGGCGCCGCGCAGATCGTGCAGCGCGCCGCGGATCCGGCGCAGGCGCGCGAAGCGCTCCTGCTGATGGAGGATGCGCTGCGCGCCGCGGCCGAGGACGCCGGCGCGCCGGCGCTGCTCGGTCAGGCGGACAGCATCGCGATCTGTCAGGGGCTGACGGATTACCGAAACCCGGCGGCGTGGCTCGCCGAGCGCCTCGGCGCGCACGCGGAGAGCGTGCTCGGCCAGATCAGCGGGACGACCGTGCAGCAGCTCGTCTCGGACGCGGCGCGCGCGATCGAGTCGGGCACGCGTGACGTCGTGCTGATCGCGGGCGGCGAGGCCGAGAACAGCGCGCGGCGCGTGCGGAGAGCGGGTGGCGAGCCCGCGCGGAGCCAGGCGGACGGTCCGGACCCGGATCGCCGCGTCGGCGTGCGTCTCACTCCCGCGGATTGGACGGGGCCGGACGTCCGCGCGGGGCTCGCGAGCCCCGCCGCGTGCTTCGCGGTGTTCGAGACCGCGCTGCGGCATCGGCTCGGGCTCACGGTCGCGCAGCACCGCGCGCGGATCGCGAGCCTGTGGGCGCGCAACGCGCGCGTCGCCGCGGAGAATCCACACGCGTGGGTGCGGCGCGCGCCGAGCGCCGACGAGATCGCGACGCCGGGCCCTGATAACCCGTGGATCGCGGCGCCGTACACGAAGCTGCTCGTCGCGAACATGGTCGTCGACCAGGCGGCGGCGCTCGTCGTCTGTTCAGCCGAGCGCGCACGCCGGCTCGGGATCCCAGAGTCGCGCTGGGTCTACCCGCACGCCGGCGCGGAGGCCGTCGTCGTGCGCAGTGTGTCGGAGCGCGAGACGCTCGCGGCCGAGCCGCCGCTCGCGCTCGTCGCGCAGCGCGCGTGCGCGCTCGCCGGACTCGAGCCGAAGGATGCGGCGTTTCTCGATTTCTACTCGTGCTTCCCGGCACCCGTGCAGCTCACCGCAGAGGCATTAGGGATTCCGCTCGAGCGCGCGCTGACCGTGACCGGGGGCCTCAGCTACGGCGGCGGGCCGTTCAACAGCTACGTGTTGCACGCGATCGCGACGGCGGTTGCGAAGCTGCGCACGCAGCGCGACGCGCGGGCGCTGGTGACGGCGGTGGGCGGATTCTTCTCGAAGCACGCGGCGGGCGTCTACGGCGGCGCGCCGCCGGAGCATCGAGGCGGGGCCGGCTTCGCGTTCGCCGATCTGGCAGACGAAGTGCGCGCGATGCCGCGGCGCGAGTACGCGGGCGACTACACCGGCGAGGCGGAGATCGAGGCGTACACGGTGAACGCGGAGGCAGGGCGGCTCACGCGCGCAGTCGTCGCGTGCCGGACGCCGAGCGGCGCGCGCACCTGGGCGCGCGCGAGCGACCCCGCGCTCGTGGAGCGCTTCGCGCACGAGGACCTCGTCGGCAACCGTGTGCGCATCGCGAGCGACAGAGAAATTTCGGGGACGTCTCGCAGCTAAGTCAGCGCAAGGAGCGCGCGCACGTAAAGCTCGGCCCACTCGCGAAACGTCCCTCGCGCCCACGGCGCGCGAGCTCCGGGCCGCGTGAAATGCTCCCAGATCTTGAGCCGGTCGTTCAGCACGTGAAGCGGCATCACGAGCGCCCCCGACTCGACGCCGCCCGCTCTGCGATGCGCCTCGACGAACACGCGAGCCAAGTCCGGGTCCGTATCGAGGTAGCTGCAGCTCTGGCGCACGAGATCGAGCGCGCCGTCGCCGAAACGCGCCTCGTGAAAATCGAACAGGCCGGAGACGCGCCACGCGTTGCCTTCCCGCGACACGGTCACATTGTTCAGCTTGTAGTCGCAGTGCACGTAGCTGGCCGGCCGATCGCCCGCAGCGAGCGCGCGCTGCTCCGCGTCCTCGATCCAGCGCAAGTCCGAAGCTGTGATCGCGCCGTTCGCCGCCGCAGACGCCGCGAAGCGGCGGGTCTCGCGGATGACTTGTTGGGTACCGCCGCCCTCGTCCGCGCAGAGCTCGATCGTGTCGACATCGAAGTCGCCGGGGAAGGGCGACGTCAGGCGCTGCATCTCCGCGAGCATCGATCCCATCGCTGCGGCCACGCCGCGCCGATCCTTTGGGGGCACCGCCGCGACGATCGCGCGCGCATCGAAGCACGTGCCCGGCATGCGGGGCATGACGGCGTACGGCCAGCCGAAGATGTCGGAGGCTTCATCACGAACGTACGGCCACGGGACGGGCACGGCGGTGTGCTCGTGAAGCTGGCGCACGAAGAAAGCTTCCTTCGCGAACTGCCAGCGGTCTTCGCGCCGCCAATCCGGATCGTTCGGGCGTTTCACCCAATGCGGCGCGCCGCGCAGGACGAATTCCCCTTCGCTCGTCGTCAGGAAGAGGTTCTGGCCGAACAAGCCGGAGCTCACCGGCGCGGCGCGCAGGAAGCTCCCCAGCCCGAGGCGCGCGGCGGCGGCTGCGAGCTGCTCGTCGGAGATGATTCCCAAGCGCTCCGAATAACGAATCGACGCGGCCATGGCCTCGCCTTCGGTCCCAAAGTTCCGTCACTCCGCCGCGCGCAGCGTCGTCAGCGCGAACGCGAGCAGCGTGCCGTGCGTGTCGAGGAAGCGCGTCTCGATCCAGCCGTTGCGGCCGCGCTTCCGGATCACCTGGCTCTCGATCAGGAAGCCGTCGCGGATCGGCTCGAAGTAATCGATGCGCATGTTGATCGTGTGCAGCCAGCCACGCGGCGCGCCGGGCGGGTGGCCGGCGCGGTAGGTGAGCAGCGCGACGAGGTCGACGTACGTCGGCGTGAACCCGCCGAACAGGTCGCCGCGCGGGTTGCGCACCTGCGCGGGCAGGTGGACACGCAGGCGCAGGAATCCGTCGCGCTCCTCGAGCAGCTCCCACTCGTGGGCTTCGAGGTAGTCGCCAATCGGGTGGCCGCGGCCCATCAGGCGCCCGGGTGGGCGCTCTGCGAACACGCGCCGCAGGCCTTCGGGGAACTCGGGCAGCTTCGGGTCGGACGGCTTCGCGCTCATCAGGGCGGCGCACCGTAGCGCGTCGGATGTGCGCCAGTCCGGGGCTGCGCCGGCGTATGGTTCTCGCGGTGAGTGCAGCCGAGATGGAATCCGCACCCCGAGTGCATCCGCGCCGCCTGAGCGCCGCCGAGCGTGACCAGCTCGCGCGGGACGGCTTCGTCGTCCGCGAGCGCGAGCTTTCCGCGCCCGAGCTCGCGCGCCTCGGCGCCGATTGCGAGGCGATGGTCGCGCACGTCTGCGCCGCGAGTGTCGGGCGCCGCAAGGTCGCGGTCGGCTCCTACATGTTCGAGCTCGCGCGAGGCCTCGCGACGATGGTGAAGTGGGAGCCGGCGCATCCCGACGTCGTGCAGGGCATCGAGCCGTTCGCGCACTTCGACGACGCGCTGCGCGCATGGGCCGCGGACGCGCGCTTCATCGAGCCGATGAAGGACGTCGTCGGCGCCGAGGCGATCGAGCTCTTCACCGAGAAGCTGAACGTGAAGCGCGCCCGCACCGGCGGCTCGATCGTGCTGCACCAGGACTACCCGTACTGGACCGACAACTCGGACGGCGCCGCCGAGATCGCGACCGCGATCGTGTTCCTCGACGACGCGACGCGCGAGAACGGCTGCCTCGAGGTGGCCCCCGGAAGCCACCTCGGCGGCGTGCGCGCGCAGCGCAAGGACGACCCCGGTGGCTTCGGCAGCCTCGAGATGGACACCGCGCTCTTCGACGACGCGCCGCTCGTCGCGCTCGAGGTGCCGGCCGGCAGCATGGTGTTCTTCGGCTCGCTGCTCGTGCACCGCTCGCTGCCGAACCGCAGCGACGCCGATCGCCGCGTGCTGCTCTACAGCTACCAGCCGGCCGGCCGCCGCAAGGCGATCGACGGGGACGTTCTTCAACTAAATCAACCGAAAACTCGCCAACCGCAGTTCACATCGCTCGCTCTTCACCTGAGGCCCGCCACGAAAGCGCGTCCGTATCAGGCCGGAACCGTCGCGAACCGTGTCCCGGCGTTCCGATCGTCGAGTTGATTTCGTTGAAGAACGTCCCCGCTAGCGCGGCTCCGCGCGGACCCGCAGCGCGGCCGGCACACGAAACGCCGAAGCGCCCCACGCGAGCGGCGCGTCCTCGCGCGCGAGCTCGCGCGTGCGCGCGACGAGCGCCCCCAATGCCTCTTGCGCCTCCATCCGCGCGAGATGCGCGCCGAGGCAGTGATGCGTGCCCGCGCCGAACGCGAGGTGCGCGTTCGGCGCGCGCGCGACGTCGAAGCGATCCGGCTCCGCGAACTGCGCCGGGTCGCGATTCGCGCTCCACAGCGAGAGCCAGAGCGTCGTGTCCTTCGCAATCGTGCGTCCTTCGAACACCGCGTCCGCGTGCAACACGCGCGTCGTCATCCCGATCGGGCCCTCGAAGCGCAGGCACTCCTCGACCGCGCTCGCGATCAGCGCGGGCTCGCGCCGCAGCCGCGCGCATTCGTCCGGGTGATCGATCAGGTTCTTCGCGCCGAGCGCGATCAGGCCCACCGTGGTCTCGAAGCCCGCCACCAAGAGGCCCATCGACTGGATCAGCAGCTCCTGCGGCGAGAGCTGATCGCCCGTCTCCTCGGCGCGGATCAACGTCGAGATCAGGTCGTCGCCGAGGGCCTTGCGCCGCTCCTCGATCAGCGCGGCGAAGTACGCCGCGAGCTCGCCCACCGTCGCCTCGACGCGCACGCGCTCCTCGCCGACCAGATACGTTCCACGTAACAAGTGCGTCGCGACCGCGGTCCAGCGCGTGAAGCGCTCGCGATCCGCGCCCGGCACGCCGAGCATTTCGCAGATCAGCTGCGACGGCAGCGGCAGCGCGAGCCCGGTGACGAGATCGAATTCTCGCTCCGCGAGCGCGCGCTCGACGAGCTCGCTCACGATCTCCCGCGCGCGCGGCCGCAGCTTCTCCGCCGCGCGCGGCGTGAACGCCTTCGCGACCAGCTTGCGCAGCCGCGTGTGATTGGGCGGATCCTGCTGCAGCATGAACTGCCCCTGACCGCTGGTGCCGCCGCCCATCGCGTTGCCCGGCTGCGTCCCGTCGATCCGCCGGACGCCGCACGGCAGCTCGCGCAGCACCCGAATGCAGTCCGCGTATCGATACAGCCGCCACAGCCCCGCCGGCGTGTGATTCACCGGCGCGTGCCCGCGGAACCAAGCGAGCGAACGGAATGGATCGTCCCAGCGCTCCGGGTCGGTGATCGCGGGGTCGACGCCGTGCCAGGAAGGCTCGGGCTCGGGAGCGTGATGCAGCATCGCGGCACCTCGGAGGGGCGCGGCGGGCACGATGGCGGAAACGCAGGGTGCCGGCCACGCGCCTCGCGTCACCCGCCGGCGCGGCGGCGTCTTCGGGGATCCATTTTACGTTTCGTTAACAAATCGTTTGCGGGCTCTCGCATAGCGTGACGCCCAAGAAACGGAGGCGGGATTGAGGCGAGCCGGATGCGTCGCGCTCTGTCTGCTCGCTCTCGTGTCGGCGTCCGCCTCGGCCGCGCCGCGCGTCGAAGCGATCTCACCGAACGGAAGCGCGAAGGGCGTGCGACAGGTCGCGCTGCGCTTCAACGCGCCCATGGCGCCGCTCGGCGATCCCGGGGCGATGCGTGATCCCGCGAGCGTTCGCTGTACGCCCGCCGCGGCCGGTGCGTCGCGCTGGGTCGACGAGCGCAGCTGGGTCTTCGACTTCGACGCTGCGCTGCCGGGCGCGGTGCGTTGCCAGGTGAGGCTCGCCCGAGGCCTGCGCACGCTCGCGGGCGAGCGCATCACGGGTCGAAGGCGCTTCGCGTTCGACACGGGTGGCCCCGCAGTGCTCGCCATGGCCCCCGCGCCTGGCGCAAAGAACGCGATCGAGGAGGATGCTCGCTTCGTGCTGCGTCTCGACGCGGTGCCGGACGACGGCGCTCTCGAGAAGGCTGCGTACCTCGAAGACGCGGCGAGCTCTCGGCGCATCGCGCTTCGCATCGTCACGGGGACCGAGCGCGACGACCTGCTGCGGGCGGTAACGAAGGCTCGGCTCGCGAGCGACTTCGTGTTCGCGCCTCGCTCGCCGCTCACGCCTTCGCGCGGGCTGACGCTCGTGTGGCGCGGCAAGTCGAGGGGTCTGCGCGCTGCAACGCCGCAGCGGTTCGAGTACCGCACGCGGGACCCGCTAGAGCTCGTGCCCGCGTGCGAAGGCGGGCCGTGCGATCCAGCTGCCGACCTCGAGCTCCGCTTCAACGCCGCGATCGCGTCGTCGAGCGCCGAGGGCATGCGGCTCGTCCCTCTTGGGGAGCACGCGAAGCAGGCGGCACGCCCTCTGACCGAAACGGAATGGACCTGGCGCGGGCAGTCGTTCGTCGCGAAGGGGCCGTTTCCACAGCGTTCGCACTGGCGCGTCGAGATTCCGCCCGGCCTGCGCGACGAGAGCGGACGCACGCTCGCGAGTGCGCCGCCGCCGACCGTCATGTTCGGCGCCTATCGGACGCAGGCATGGTTCCGCCAGCCCGTGTCGATCGCCGAGCCCGAAGGCGCTGCATGGCACTTCGCGCTCCACGCCGTGCCGAGCGGCGCGCGCCTTCGCGAGCACCGCATCGCGCTCGCCGAGCTCGCTCCACGCGACCAGGCGCGCACGGTCGACGCATGGCTGCGCGGCTTTCTCGGGGGCGAGCGGGAGCGCTGGGAGCCACTGGGTCCCGCGGCGACCTCGCGTGCGGACGACACGCAAGAGACCCAGTTGCCGCCGACGCCGGACGACGAAGTCGTCACCTCTGTGGCCGTGCCGATCGAGGGTCTCGGGCTCCGCGCCGCGACGCTGGAGGGCGTTCTGCTCGATGGCGCGAGCTCGCGCCCCCCTGGCGCGATCACGCAGGTCACGAACCTCGCGGTGCATCTGAAGGCGAGCAGCGATCGGTCCCTCGTCTGGGTCACGCAGCTTCGCGACACGGCTCCCGTCGCGGGAGCGCGCGTGCACGTCTTCGACTGCGACCTCGGACTGCTCGGAAGCGGCTTGACCGATGCGCGAGGGATCGCGTCGATCGCGCATCGCGCGCTTGCGTGCGCCGATGCGCGCGGAGGAGTCGTGCTTGCGCAGCGCGGCGCCGACGTCGCGTTCCTGCACCTTCGATTCGCGGCGTCACCCGCCGGCGACTGGAATGGGTACTTCGCCTCGTTCGCCCCGGATCCACTCGTCCGCTTCGCTCTCGCGACGAACTTGTTACGGCGCGGCGAGTCGCTCCATGGCAAGGTGTTCGTTCGCATCCCGACTCTCTCGGGCATGACGGCGCCGCCAACGGCCGAGAACGCCGGCGCCGAGATGCTTCCGATCGTGCACGTGGAAACGGGCGAGCACTTCGCGACGCCGCTCCGCTTCGACGCCCGCGGCAACGCTCTCATCGAATGGCAGGTTCCGCTCGATGCCCCGCTCGGCGAGTACGAGCTCGGGGACTCCGGCAGCGGCAGCTTTCGCGTGGAGGATTTCCGGCCTCCGCTGGTCACTGGCTCGATTCGAATTCCCGACGGCGCGAACGTCGCGCCTGCGCAGCTTCCTCTCGATCTCGAGCTCACGTATCTGGCGGGAGGCCCTGCCGCCGATCTGCCGATCGAGATCCGCACGTCGCGCGCGCCGAAGTGGGTGCAGCCTCCCGAGGAGCTCAGCGAGTTCACGTTCAATGCAGGTGAGCTTCGGGCCGACGCGCTCGATTCGGATGATTGGGACGAATGGGACGAGGAGGACGAAGGCTGGACCTTCGTCGCGCCGTGGGAGCAGGAACGCCGCAAAACGGTCGAACAGATCGACGAGATCGACGCAGGCGAACCGGCGAAGCCCGACGCGAAGCTCACGCTCGACGCGCACGGCCGCGGCCGCGCCGAGGTTCCGCTCTCGAATCTCGACGCTGCGCAAGTGGTGCTGGTGGAGGCCTCGTTCCGAGATCCCAATGGCGCGACGCAGACGCTGACACAGCGCTTCGACGTGTGGTCCGCAGCGGTGCAAGTCGGCGTTACGTCGACGCTGACCAGTGATTCGCGGAGCGCCCCAGCGCGTATCGAGGCGGTCGTGCTGGACTTGGACCAGAAGCCGCTCGCGGGCGCGCCCGTCGAGCTGCTCTGGGGCGTGGCGGAAGATCGCGACGTGACCCGCCGGCTTCCCGGCGGGTTTTCGATCACGGAGGAGCGGCCGGCGGGGATCAGCACGCTTCCGCTCTGCAGCGGCCGGAGCGACGAGCGCGGACACGTCGAGTGCAGCGCGCCGCCGCCGCCCGGCGAGGAGGTCTACGTCATCGCGCGTGCCCGCGACGAAGCGGGGCGCCGCTGCGCGACGCATGCCGAGCTGGATCGCTACTTCGATCGCCGCCTCGACGCGCGCCTCTCGCTCTCGCCTGACAAGACGGACTATGCGCCGGGCGATCGCGCGCTCATCGAGGTCGAGACCGCGTTCGAAGCCGCGACCGCGCTCGTCACGATCGAACGCGAAGGGATCGCCGAGCACCGCATCGTCGCGCTGCGAGGCGGCGCCGCGACGGTCGATCTGCCGGTGCGCGCGAGCTACGCGCCGAACGTGCACGTCGCGGTGCTCGCCCTCGAGGGGAGCCGAGGGCCTGGCCCGCCGCCGCTCGCGCCGCGTGCACCCGATGCGGCGTCGGCCTCGATCTCGATCGAGGTGAGGCCGTCGCGGTACTCGCTAGACGTCTCCGTCCAGCCCGAGCGCGATGTCTACGCGCCACGCGACGCCGTTCACACGCAGATCCGCGTGCGCGCGAGCGACCGGGCACCGCTGCCGAACGGCGGCGAGGTTGCGCTGGCGGTCGTCGACGAGGCGCTGCTGGAGCTATTGCCGAACGAGAGCTGGGACCTCGCCGCGTTCCTGCGCGAGCCGCGCCCGCGCAGCGTGCTCACCGCAACGACGCAATCACTGGGAGTCGAGTCTGCGTCGGCCCCATTTGGCGGATGGATGCCATTCGTCGCAGCCGAGCGGGAATCAGGCGTCGAAGAGATCACGGTGACTGCGCGTAAGCGCGAAGAGAACGTCCAGGACGTCCCCGTCTCGGTCACAGCGTCGCAATCGCGCGGAGCCGCGCGCGAGCGATTCGATTCGCTCGTGCTGTGGCGCGGGGTCGTCGAGCTCGACGCGAGCGGGGGAGCGTCGATGAGCATCCCGCTGAACGACTCGCTCTCGCGCTTCCGCATCGTGGCGCTCGCGAGCGCAGGCGTGGATCGCTTCGGCACGGGTGCCGCCAGCATTCGTACCGCGCAGCCGCTGCAGATCTACTCAGGCGTGCCGCCGCTCGTGCGCGAGGGCGATCGCGCGCACGTCGAGTTCACCCTCCGCAACACCACGGGCCGCTTCCTGCGTGTGACCGCGCGGCTCTCGCTCGAAGGCAGCGACGAGCGCTTCGATCCCCAACAAGTGGAGCTCGGGGCCGGTAAGGCGAAGCCGGTCGGCTTCGACGTCCTCGTGCCGCTCGGCGTCGCATCGCTCACGTGGGACCTCGAGGCGGAGGCAACGGACGGCGCGCGCGATCGCATCCGCGTCGCGCAGCGCGTGCTGCCGGTGGCGCCCGAACGCGTCCTCCAGGGGACGCTCGTCCGAGTCGCAGGGGAAGCGCGCGTTGCTGTGCAGCGCCCCGAGAGCGCACTGCCGAGCCGCGGCGGCATCGACGTCATGATGCGGAGCTCGCTCGCCGGCGGTACTGACGGCATCCGCGCGTTTCTCGACGAGTACCCGTATCGCTGCCTGGAGCAGGAGGCCTCGATCGCCGTCGGCCGGCGAGATCCGCAGCGGTGGCGGCAGCTCGCCGCGGCGCTCCGCACGCGCCTCGATCGGCTCGGGTTCGCGACGTTCTTCCCAGGCTCCGAGCACGGCAGCGAGGTGCTCACCGCCTATCTGGTCTCCATCGCGGATGCAGCGGGCTACGAAATTCCAGAAGAGCCGCTCGATCGCATGCTGGACGCGCTCGTGCTCTTCGCGCTCGACAAAGTCGAGCCATTCGATCCCGTCGGCGCGGCGGATCTCACATATCGCCGGCTGGCAGCGCTCGAGGCGATCTCGCGTCACAGACGCTCCGATCCCGAGCTGGCGGCCGCGGTGCCGCGCGAGCGGCCGGAGCTCTGGCCGACATCGGCGCTGCTCGATGCGCTGGGGATCGCGGGCCGTTGGCCGGGAGCCGGCCCGCCGCGCGAGGAGCTGATTAGGGTCCTGCGCGCTCGCCTCGTGCTCGGCGGAACGACGCTCTCGTTCGCTCACGAGGACCGGGACCGCCTCGACTGGCTGTTCGCCGGCGGCGACGTGAACGCCGCGCGGCTCGCGTGGTTGGCGCAAGACCTGAGCGAGCTCGAGGCCGACGGCGCGCGGCTGCTGCGCGGGGCGCTCGCGCGCCAGCACGGCGGACGCTGGGACACGACCGTCGCGAATGCGTGGGGGCGACTGGCGCTGGAAGCATTCGCGGCCAAGCACGAGCGAGACGCCGTCGGCGGCGTGACGCATGCGCAGCTCGGCGGCGCGTCCGCCGCCTTCGCGTGGGAAGCTCCTCGCGACCCGCCCAAGCAGCGCCTCGCGTGGCCACCCGCCAGCGCGGAGCTGACGCTTCGACATGACGGAACCGGGCAGCCGTGGGCGGAGGTCCAAAGCGTCGCGTCCGAGCCGCTCGCCGAGCCGCGCATGAGCGGCTTCCGAGTCGCCCGCGCGTGGCGCGCCATCTCTCAGAAGACTCCTGGACGCTGGTCGCGCGGAGACGTCGTGCGTGTTCGCGTCGATCTCGAAGCTCTCGGCAGCTTCGCCTGGGTCGCGGTCTCCGATCCGATTCCGCCGGGCGCGACGATTCTGGGCAGTGGCCTCGGGCGCGATTCCGGCACCCTCACCCAGAGCGAGCGCGGCAGCCGATCGCGCTGGAGCTGCCCGTGTGTCGAGACCGTCGAGCGCACGTTCGAGGCCTACCGCGAGTTCTACTCGTGGGCGCCGGCCGGCCGCTGGTCCATCGAGTACACGCTGCGCCTCGACCTCGCCGGCGAGTTCACGGTCCCTCCGACGCGCGTCGAGGCGATGTACGCACCCGAGAGCTTCGCCGAGCTCCCCCACGACCGGCTCGTCGTCGAGCGCTGACTCGCCGCGCTCCGCCGGCTTCCGATTGTTCGCGCGCCGATCGCTTAGGCCGCGCGACGGTTCGTAACACGGGGGGTTGTCGTCGTGCGCCGCTCCGCGCTGGCGGCGCTCCTCGCGCTCTGCTCGCTGCTCTTCCTCACCGCCGCTTCTCCGCCGCCACGCGTGATCTTGTTCTCGCCCGAGGGCGACGCTTCGTTCGTGCGCCAGGTGAGCGCGCAGCTCAGCGAGCCGATCGGGGCATCAGGGGATCCGCGCGTCACGGCGGAGGTGTTCGCGGTGGACTGTCCGGCGCGCGGGCGCGAGGAGCCTCCAGCCGAAACCGGCATCCGCGGCCACCGCGACGGGCGCTCGGATCGGACGTGATGTCCGATTCGAGCTATACGCTGGGCCTCCCATCCTTAGGAGCCCCCAATGCGCACACCGCTCTGCGATCTGCTCGACATCGAGTTCCCGATCTTCGCGTTCACGCACTGCCGCGACGTGGTCGCCGCGGTCTCGAACGCGGGCGGCTTCGGCGTGCTGGGCGCGGTCGGCTTCTCGCCCGAGCAGCTCGAGCTCGAGTGCCGCTGGCTCGACGCGCACGTCGGCAGCGGGAATTACGGCGTCGACCTCGTGATCCCTGAGAAGTACGAAGGCAAGGGCGCCGATCTCGATCCGAAGCAGCTCGAGGAGCAGCTCGCGAAGCTGATCCCGAAGCAGCACCGCGAGTTCGCGGCCAGGCTGCTCGCCGAGCACGGCGTACCTGAGCTGCCGCCGGATCAGCACGCACGAGAGCTGTTGGGGTGGACCGCGGCGACCGCGACGCCGCAGCTCGAGGTCGCGCTCGCGCATCCGAAAGTGCGCCTGATCGCGAACGCGCTCGGTACGCCGCCCGCGGACGTGATCCAACGCGTGCACGACAGCGGCCGGCTCGTCGCCGCGCTATGCGGGCGCATCCATCAGGCGAAGCGGCACAAGGAGGCCGGCGTCGACATCGTGATCGCGCAGGGCACCGAGGGCGGCGGCCACACCGGCGAGATCGGCAGCTTCGTGCTCTGGCCGCAAGTGATCGCCGCGGTCGCGCCGCTGCCGGTGCTCGCGGCCGGCGGCATCGCGACGGGCGCGCAGATCGCCGCCGCGCTCGCGCTCGGCGCGCAGGGTGTGTGGACCGGCTCGCTGTGGCTGACGGTCGACGAGGCGGAGTCGGAGCCGGCGCAGATCGACTCGTACCTGAAGGCGACCAGCGAGGACGCGGTGCGCTCGCGCTCCTACACCGGCAAGCCGTGCCGCATGCTCCGGAATGACTGGACCGAGGCATGGGACAGGCCCGAAAACCCGAAGCCGCTCGGCATGCCGCTGCAAGGCATGGTCACCGCCGACGCGATCTCGCGCACGAGTCGTTATGCCGGCGTCGCCGCGACGCAGAGAGTCGCGTTCAACCCGGTCGGTCAGGTCGTCGGCATGATCGAGGAGCGACGCGCCGTACGCGACGTGATCTACGGCCTGGTCGAGGGCTACGTCGAGGCGAGCGAGCGGCTGCAGAGCTTGCAGCCGAAGCTCTAGGAAGGAGCTCGCGCAGGCGCGCAGCGCGCCGCTGCTGACTCGCCGTTGGCACCACGCCGAAGCGACGGGGTCAGTCGATGCCGAGCTCGCGTCGTAGCCAGGAGAAGTCATAGGCGTCGGCCCGCTCGACGCGCGCCTCGTGGTTCTCGAATTCCTTCAGTAGTGCGGCGAGCGCCGCGCGGCCCCGGGCGGTCCGCGCCGCCTGCCGAGGCGTGTTTCCCGAGAGCGCTGGCACCGGGAGGTCGAGCCACTCTCGGTAGTGCCGGTCCTTGACCTCGCGCGTGATGCGCCGCTCTTCGGGCGTCGGCTCGCGCGGCTCGCCAGATCGCGGCGGCGCGGCAGGTGACGTGGGATCGGCGTGCTCGCGCGCGCGGTGGCGGATCAGGTCGCCGCACGCGGCCTCGACGCGCGCGCGAAGAGCGTCCGCTCGTTCGCGGGAATTCGTTTCGACGCGCAGCTTCGTCTCCGAGATCGTCGCGCTCCCGCCGATCGTGTTCTCCCGATCTCGGTGTCGCGCGTTGCCGGGCACGAGGAACACGAACGATGCATTGGGTGCCCCGTCGGAGTGCTGCTCGGCGCCTTC
>Ga0187894_10000895_pt1 | contig 39630 bp, 45 predicted proteins | sample GBC1701081metaG_FD_136650 | JGI IMG/M metagenome (GOLD analysis project Ga0187894, IMG submission 136650) | White microbial mat communities from a lava cave in the Kipuka Kanohina Cave System on the Island of Hawaii, USA - GBC170108-1 metaG ... | reverse complement strand
CTTCACATTGCCGATGCATTCGAAAGTGTAGTCGGCCCCGCCGCCGGTCAGCTCCACGAGATGCGCGACAAGATCGCCCTTCACCTCATTGGGGTTGACGAAATGCGTCATGCCGAAGCGCTCGCCCCAGGCTTTGCGGTCATTGTTGAGATCGACGCCGATGATCATATTGGCGCCGGCAAGCCTCAGACCCTGGATCACATTGAGGCCGATGCCGCCCAGCCCGAAGACGATGGCGTTCGAGCCCTCTTCCACCTTGGCGGTGTTGATCACCGCTCCGATGCCGGTGGTGACGCCGCAGCCGATATAGCAGATCTTGTCGAAGGGTGCGTCTGTCCGCACTTTCGCCAGCGCGATCTCGGGCAGCACGGTGTAGTTCGAGAAAGTGGAGCAGCCCATATAGTGATGCACCATCTTGCCCTTGTAGGAAAACCGGCTGGTGCCGTCGGGCATCAGGCCCCGCCCTTGCGTGAGCCTGATCTTCTGGCAGAGATTGGTCTTGGGGTTGAGGCAATAGTCGCATTCGCGGCATTCGGGCGTATAGAGCGGGATGACGTGGTCGCCCTTCTTGAGCGACTTCACGCCGGGTCCCACATCGACGACGACGCCCGCCCCCTCATGGCCCATGATCGCCGGGAACAGGCCTTCCGGATCGGCGCCCGAAATGGTGAACTCATCGGTGTGGCAGATGCCGGTCGCCTTGATCTCGACCAGCACCTCGCCCTCGCGTGGACCTTCGAGGTCGACTTCGACGATCTCGAGCGGCTTCGCTTTCTCAAAGGCAACGGCGGCGCGGGTTTTCATGTCCACGATTCTCCTTCAGCATTTTTCATCGGTCTAGCCCGGCGGGCGCCGGGCCGTCCACCCCAAGATAGGATCGCGGAATCAGGCCTTGAGCACGCCCGAGGCCTTGGCGATATGGGTGGCGATGTAGTCCATGAGCGGTGGCGACAGGCAGTCATAGGGCTCGAGGCCAATCTCTTTGAGCCTGGACCTGACAGCGCCCATCTGATCGGGCTTCGCGCCGGATTCGATGATCGAGGAGACGAAGGCCGCGAATTGCGGCGGCGACCAGCCTTGCTCCTTGGACAACTCTGTGTGGATGAAGTCGAGGCCATAGAAAGGATGCTTGGTGTTCTCGACCCGGCCATACATATGGACGCCGCAGCCCGTGCAGGCATGGCGCTGGATCGTGGCATTGGCGTCGACGACCTTGAGCTTGTTGCCATTGGCGGCGACGGAGAGGCTGTCGCGCGGCACCACGGCGACGACCGAGAATACCGCACCTTCCGGCTTCCAGCATTTGGTGCAGCCGCAGGCGTGATTATGGGCGCTCTGGCTGGTGATCTTGATCGTCACCGGATTGCTCGCGCATTCGCACGTGAGCGTGCCGCCCTTGAAATTGTCGGCCGCCGGCTTGAATCCATTGTCGACCGACGGATGAATGGCAACTGGCATTAAGCTCCTCCCTGGTTGTCCTCGCGATGATGAAGAGAGGCTGCCAACCGCTCCGTTCACCGCCACCTTACTCTTTAAAAAATTCCCTTGGGTCACGATACCGCGCAAACGGAAGCGCGGCAAGCGAGCGCCGCGGCACCCCCTCCATGAGCAGCAAAATATGTTTCGATCCTTACCGGGCTAGTATTCCCTGCCGACAAAGGATTCAGAATTCGGCCAGACCTGCGCGCACTTTTTACGTGGGGGCATGTCTGCCGCCCGCTTCCAATATCATCATCGAGTTCGGGCGCGACCAGGATGGTCATGAGCCTGCGTGAGCGCTCGGGAACTGAGGGGCCAGCGAACCCTGCCTTGATCCAGGCTTCGCTCTTGCCGCGCAGATCCATCATGACGGCCTGCCCGCCCGAATTCGGACGAGCGCTCGCGGGCAAGGGCGTGGAGCGCCCCGCCACAGGCGGCAGGAATCCAGGCTTCGACATCATCGGGCGAGACAGCCCCGGCCGCAGCGCCGGGAGCCGCCGTCTGGCCTTCCGGCGACAGGCGCCAAGCTCCTGCAAGGTGGTGCCGATATATCCCGCAATCGTCAGGATGGTTTCGACGATGGCGCCCAGGAACGCGGCGACCTTCGCCGCCCATGGCGCGATGATGCAGTCGACCGCCGCGCTTCGGCAAGGTGTGCTGGTCATGTGACGGTTCCTTTTGGGGAGGCAGAGCGCGAGTCTTTGCCGGCGAGGCGGCCACCCGGACTTCCTTCACCGGCGAAAGTCAGCAGGGGCAGACAGCGGCAGAAAAGCCTCCGCTCCGGCACTCGGGACCTTCGCGAGAGCCAGAACGGGGATTTAGTTTACAAAAGCAATGTGCCCGGCAGCGGCTGCTCCGGGCACACAGTTTCCAACTCTGATATTTTCCAAATCACGCTTTGGCCCACGATGTCAAGAGACAGGCTCGAACGGAGCGCCGGCAGTCGTCCGGCAGTGCCGACCCGAAGTCATTCATCTGGATCAGGGCTGGTCGATGAACGTGCCCATAGAGGTCACGGAGGGCTCGAAAAGGAATCTCCCCCGCCCATTTGACTGAACGAGGGGTAATCCTTCAGTGGTAAAACCACTTTGCCGTGGTTTCCCGACCGACTTCCCGAACTCCCTTTGCCCTACCCCTGCCGATACGTCAATATGCATCTGAAACATACCCTTTAAAAAGTTGGGCAGGCGTCATGAGGGTTCTTGGTCTTGATTGCGGCATTGCCAGTACCGGTTGGGCGATGCTCGAATTCTCGCCGAATGAACCTCATTGCAAGATCATTGCAGCCGGGACGCGTATGTTCGATGTACCGGAGACTGATAAGGAGCGGCGTCCTAAATCCGAACTGCGCCGTATGTATCGCGGCCAGCGCAGGATGATCCGCCGCCGAAGGCAGCGCATGAATGCGATTCGGCGGTTGTTGCATAAACACGGACTGATCACCGACGCAAAACAAAACGCCCTTCGATTTCAAGGGATCGACCCTTGGGAAATACGTGCAGAGGCAACCAGCAAGCGTGTCATACCCTATGAACTGGCAATTGCGCTCGGCCACATTGCGCGGCATCGCGGGTTCAAGTCCAACGCCCGGTCACGGGGCGAGAACGCCGTCGAGAACTCGAAAATGAAAAGGGCGATGGCAGAAACTCAGGGAAAGATGGCGGGGCGCACCTTTGGCGAGCTCGGTAGGGAAACCACGGCGACGATGAGCGCATAGAGCGCGCCGGCGAAAGCCTACCATTGGGAAGTCGGTAGGGAAACCACGGCGTGAACTGCTTCGTTTGCAGGGCCTCAGGCCCTGCAAACGAAGCAGTCGCTCCGCGCGTTGTTGCATTGAGGCAATCGGTAAAACGAGGGCAGTCAAGTGGCTATGACTGCGGCAAATTTTCGAGAATCGACTCGGGCCCCGCGCGAAGCCGGCCTGCCGGACTGTTCAGGACTTACTTTGATTGCTTCCGCTGCTCGGGCTTCTTTCGTTGCTGCTCTTTCGGTGGCGGTGGAGGCCGCTTTGGTTTTCCCAATTTGTCCGGATCTACGCCGGCTATGCCGTTTACATTGTCGCCAGGCAGGATGTTAAGCACACGGGAATTCGCTACCAGCCGCAGCGGGCCAGGAAACACCTGAACGATTTTCTCGCCGGGAGGAGCAATGCCGGGAGGGGGATTCAAACTGGCCCAAACAACATCATCAGGGGTAAGATCGTTGTGGTCGCGGTTGAGAATCGCGAGCGCGTCGATATTGACGTTAGGCCCCAATCCCAGCTGTGCGGCCGTAGCCCAGACGCGCGGCGGTGATGCCGTTCCGGTCGCCGGATCAATGTCGACGCGAATGATGTCCGCCGGCCCCCAGTTTTGACCCGGCACAGGGCCGCTCACTGAAAAATAGACGCTTCGGCTCGTGGCGCCTACCGTGTACACCAAGCCGTCAATGTCAGACTCGTTGGCGGCCGCACCGGTGGGCGTGAGGCCGAGGGCGATTGAGTCCGCCGTGAGGCCGCGCGTGATCGGCACCATGCCTCCACCCGGCGCGAAGCGTGCGGTCAGGAAAAAGATATCACCGGCGGCGCCGTTGCCGTTGACTTGCACACGTACCGCGCCCGCCCCCGGTTGGGGCCCAGCCGGCAAGCCTCGGGTTCTTCGATCAACCGAGTAAAAGATGGCAACGAAAGCAGTCGGGCTGATCGGGACGATCTGGTCGTGACCGTAGCTCAAACCGTCGATTTCTGCCGTGGCCGGAAGTCCCAACGTCGCTGCCGATATGACCACAGCCGGCCCGCTTTGGAGAATGTCCGCCTGGCTGACTGCGGGCACCTCCGGAGATTGCTCATCCAAGCTGAAGAGAAATTGAGCCTGTGCGAGATTGCTCTGCAGCCATACGGCCGCGGCGATAGCGATCAAAGTGCTTCGGCATCTCATCAGCCTTCTCCCCTAGGGCTTGGCTGTCGTCTCAGGGACCTTCACCTCGGGTGCCTTCGTCTCGGGTGTCTTTGTCTCAGGTGGTTTCGCCTCAGGTGCCTTCGTCTCAGATGTTTTCGCCTCGGGGGCTTTCTTCTCGGGCATTTTCTCAGGCACCGATTTCGGTGCGCGCTCGAGCAGGATCTTGCCGGACGGATCGATGGGATTGCCCTTGGGGTCCGACATGATGACATGGACGTGGTTGGGCACTTCCGGCGGGTAGACGGGATGAAGGTCCTGGGCCTTGCCGAGCACGGTCTCGCCGGCCTTCACCTCATAGCGGCTCTTGTCCTTCAGCGCCTTGTCGATCTCAGGTGTCAGCTCGACGAAATAGATGCTGACGCGGTAGCCGTCCTTGTTGCGCAAGATGAGGCCCTGGAATTCCTTGCGCGGATCTTTGCGCATCTCGACCCAGCCGTCGATCGTCGCATAGATCGGATCGCCGGGCTTGGTTAGATAATCGGCGCCGCCATAGAAGCGCAGCTTCGTCTTGTCGAGCCGGTCAGTGAGGAAGCCGCCACCACCGCCCTTCTCGCAGCAGGGGCGGATCTCGCCCGACTTGGTCGGCGGCACGAGCTTCTCCTTTTCGGGGAAGCCTTCGCCGAGCTTGGCATTGGGCAAGAGGAAGCGCCGAAACTTGTGGACGTCGCGGTCCTCGATCTCGGACGGCGTCAACTCCTTGGTCTTCACATAGGCGGCGAATTTGCTGAGCTCCTTGTCACGATCGGTGGCCTTGGGATCGGTGTCATCGCCGCGGTACTTCTTCTTCGGGTTTTTCGGGTCATAGGCATAGGTGCCTTTCTTGTCACGTCCGACACTGCTGTTGACGCGACAATTCCTGTTCTCGGAGAGCTTGCAATAGCCTCTCTCCATGTCGCGGCCGAGCTTGCGCGCGCCGCGCCCGATGGCATGACCCGCATCCTCGACACCCTCGCCGATGGCGCGGCCGACCTTGTTGGCCCCGCGCTTGATGTCGTTGAGGAAATCGGCATTCGCAGGTCCGGCCTCCACCGCCGAAAAGGCGAGGAGAAGCGAGCAACAAAGAGCAAGGCGCTTGAGGGTCATGAGCTTCCGCCTTTCGATGTCCGATGGACTCCCAGAATCGCACCCTGGGTCAAAGATTACAACTACGATGCGCGTCGTTGGATCCACATATTGTGGGAAGAATTCGCTAACCGCATAGTGTGTTTTCGGTTTGTTTCCGTAGAGGAACCACAAACGACACGATACACTTTGAATAGAAGTTTGGTCGGTCAGTGGTGAGTAACATGGCAGCTCCAGGGCGCGCTTATTGGAAGGGCTTCCTCAGGCTCTCCCTCGTCTCCGTCGGCGTCGCCGCCTACAATGCCGTCGATCCGGGCGCCGAAATCAAGTTCAACCAGATCCACAAGCCGACCGGCCAAAGGATCAATTACACCAAGACCGTCAAGGGCTTGGGCCCCATCGACAATGCCGACATCGTCAAGGCCTATGAGGTAGACGAGAACACCTATGTGACGCTCGAGCCGGATGAACTCGCGGCGATCAAGCTCGAAAGCACGAAGACGCTCGAGCTCAAGCAGTTCGTCGAGACCGAGGAGATCGATCCGCGCTATTTCGAGCGTCCCTATTATCTCGTGCCGGTCGATGAGCATGCGGTCGAAGGCTATCTCGTCATCCGCGATGCCCTGAAGAAGAGCGGCAAGCTCGGCGTCGGCCAGGTGACCATGTCGGGACGCGAATATCTCGTCGCCGTCGGCCCGCTCAACCAGGGCATCGGCTTGCATATCATGCGCTATGCCGACGAGATCAGAGCCACGGCACAGTATTTCGGCGACCTGCCCGACCAGAAGCTCGATTCGGAGATGGTGGCACTGGCGAGCGAGCTCATCGGGCGCAAGGCCGCAAGCTTCAGACCTGAGCAGTACAAGAACCGCTACTCGACGGCGCTGCAGGAGCTCGTGAAGGAGAAAGCCAAGGGCCACAAGATCATTGCCGCCAAGGAAGACCGCCCGACCGGCACCAATGTCGTCGATCTCATGGATGCCTTGAAGCGGAGCGTCAAAGGCGACAAGGCGACGAAAGAGCCCGCTGCCGCGAAAACCGCCGCGGCCAAGGGCGGCGACAAGGCCTCGCCCAGGAAGAAGGCCGGCGGCGGCAGCCGGCGCTAAGCTGGCTTCCCCATAGAGAACGTCTTATGTTCGTCGCATGACGAATCTCGATCCTGTCCCGCATGGCGACGCCTAGGCTTGCGAAAAAGCCCAAGAAACGCGCGTCCGGCCGTCTCAAGGCCTATCGCGAGAAGCGCGATTTCACCAGGACATCCGAGCCTAAGCCCAAGATCGCACGAGAGAAGGCCTGGCGCTTCGCCGTGCAGCGCCATGATGCGCGCCGGCTCCATTTCGACCTCAGGCTCGAGCTCGACGGCGTGCTCAAGAGCTGGGCCGTCGCCAAGGGCATCAGCATGGTACCGGGCGTCAAGCGCCTCGCGGTCCAGACCGAGGACCATCCACTCGACTATCTCACCTGGGAAGGCACCATCCCCAAGGGCGAATATGGCGGCGGCACCATGATCGTGTGGGATCGCGGCACCTGGATGGCCGATGGCGATCCGCGCGAGGGCATCAAGCAGGGCAAGTTCATTTTCGCGCTGAATGGCGAGCGGCTCAAAGGCCACTGGCACTTCGTGCGCATGAAGAGGAAGCCCGGCGAGACCAAGGACAACTGGCTGCTGTTCAAGGGCGATGATGAATATTCGATCGGCGCCGCCGACCCCGAGCCGTCGGCGAGCGAGCTCACCTCCGTCATCTCCGGCCTCACTAACGAGGATCTCGAGAAGCGCAAGAAAATCAGGCCGGATCACAAAGCGCGCGAGAAGATCCGACAGGAGAGCGGTGCATCAGCCGCGCGTTACAGCAAGCTCACAGGTGCGAAGAAAAGCATCCTGCCGGTGTTCATCGAACCGGCGCTGGCGGAAACCCAGGATGGGCCGCCCACCGGCAAAGGCTGGCTGCATGAGATCAAGCAGGACGGCTATCGCATGCAGGCCCGGATCGACGGCGGCAAGGTCCAGCTCCTCACCCGAAAGCAAATCGACTGGACGAAGCGCTTCCCCACCATCGCCAAGGCGCTCGAGCAATTGCCGGTGAGCTCCGCTCTGATCGACGGTGAACTCGTCGCGCAGGAAGAGAGCGGCATTTCGACCTTCACGGCCTTGCAAAGCGACTTGCGCGACGGGCGGCGCGACCGGTTGGGCTATTTCCTCTTCGACCTGCTCTATTGCGAGGGCGTCAATCTTTTGGGCGTCCCGCTCAAGGAGCGCAAGGAAGCGCTGGAAGAGCTGTGCCAGTCGCTCCCCGCATCATCGACCGTCCGCTACAGCCAGCATATGGACGAGGGCGATGCCCGCACCATTTTCCAACATGCCTGCCAGATGGGGCTCGAAGGGCTGATCTCGAAACGCGCCGATGCGCCCTATCGCGGCGGCCGTACCACGAGCTGGATCAAGTCCAAATGCACCTTGAGCGATGAGTTCATCATCATCGGCTATGTGCCGTCCTCGACCTCACGCCAGGCGGTGGGCTCGCTGGTGCTGGGCTTCTATGAGGGCAAAGGCAAGGAGCTTGTGCATGCCGGGCGCGCCGGCACCGGGTTCACGGACGAAACGGCGCTGGCACTGCGCAGTGGCCTCTCGGCGATCGAGACGGCAAAACCCAAATTCAAGCGGCCGATCGAGCGGGAATCGCTCGAAGGCGTGCGCTGGGTCGAGCCCCGCCTCGTCGCCGATATCCAGTTCAGAGGCTGGAGCCCGGACAAGCTTTTGCGCCAGGCCGCCTTCAAAGGCATCCGCGAGGACAAGGCGCCAGAGGATGTCGTGCTCGAGGAACCGTGGAACCGGAAGGTGACGCGCGCGAAAGACGTACCCAGCGACGCCAAGCTCACGCATCCCGATCGCATTCTCTGGCCGCAGGACGGCATCACCAAGCAGGGCCTCGCCGAGTTCTATACCGATATCGCCGACTGGATCCTGCCGCATGTCACCGGCCGGGTGCTGAGCCTGGTGCGCTGCCCGGGCGGCGTCGGCAAGTCCTGCTTCTATGCCAAGCATATTTGGGAGGGCGCGGGCAATGCCTTCGAGCCCGTCGATGTCGGCGAGGCCGAGCCGATGATGGCGATACGCGATCTCGACGGGCTCCTGGCGCTGGTGCAGGCCAATGTGCTGGAGATCCATCCTTGGGGATCGCGCGTCGATAAGCTCGAGCAGCCGGACCGCATCATCTTCGACCTGGATCCGGGCGAAGACGTTGCCTGGGAAGAGGTCATTGCCGCCGCGGTCGAGGTCAAGGAGCGGCTCAAGGCGCTCGGCCTCGAAAGCTTCGTCAAGACCACGGGCGGCAAGGGTCTCCATGTGGTGAGCCCGATCGTGCCCGAGGCGCAATGGGAGAAGGTCAAGGCCTTCACCAAGACATTCGCCGAAGCGATGGCGGCGGATTCATCGAAGTATCTGGCGGTGATGAGCAAGTCGCGGCGCAAGGGCAGGATCTTCGTCGATTATCTGCGCAACGGACGCGGCGCCACGGCGGTCGCCGCCTATTCGACCCGCGCCCGCAACGGGGCGGCGATCTCGGTGCCGCTCACCTGGGCCGAGCTCAAGACCGGCATCAGGGCCAATCACTTCACCATCGACAATCTTCGCCAGCGGCTCAGCCACCGCAAGCGCGATCCCTGGGCGCAATTCCTCACGCTCAAGCAGAAATTGCCGCGACGAAACGCTTGAGACTCTTCTCGACGAAGCGCGCCACGTCCTCCTTGGGATCGAAGCCCCACCATAAGAGCGAGCCCTGCCAGTGCGTGGCCATCAGGAGCCCGACATCCTTCGGCGCCGACGGAATTTCCGCGAAGCAGCGGTCGAGCGCCTGCGACAGAGTTCGCCGCCAGGCGGTGCCGCGGGCGCGGAGCACCGGATCACGCAGATCCTCGCGCAAGATGAGCAAGCCCTCGGCATAGGATTCGATCCCGCCATAGTCGCCCGAAAGCGCCGTCAACAGCCGGACAGCGCCTTGCGGCGTCTTCGGCATATTGGCCGCGAGCTGCACAGTCCTGGCATCGAGCCCATCCCAGGCATGCAGCAAGGTCGCCTGCATGAGCCCGGCCTTGGTCTTGAAGCGCTGCACCAGGGTCGCCGGCGCCAAGCCGCAGGCTTGCGCGAGGCGCGCGAAGGTCAAAGCTTCCGGTCCCTCCTGATGGATGAGCCGGTGAGCGGCCGCGAGCACTTTCTCGTCGGACTGGGTTTTCGGACGCGGCATCTTGACTTTCATTTATAAACGAACGATCATTTATATATCGATCAAGAAGCTTTGGCAAGTCGCTTGACGTCAGTCGGTTGGAGGAAAGTCATGAAACTTCAGGGAAAAGTCGCGCTTGTGGCGGGCGCGACGCGCGGCGCCGGCCGCGGCATCGCCACCGAATTGGGTGCCGCAGGGGCCACGGTCTATGTCACCGGCCGGACGACCCGCCTAAAGCCATCCGAATATCAGCGCCCCGAGACGATCGAGGAAACCGCCGAGATCGTGTCATCGCAGGGCGGCAAGGGCATCGCCGTCCAGGTCGATCATCTGGTCTCGGCCGATGTCGCCAAGCTCATCCAGCGCATCCGGGACGAGCAAGGCCGCCTCGACATCGTGGTGAACGACATCTGGGGCGGCGAGAAGCTGTTCGAATGGAACAAGGCGGTATGGCAGCACAATCTCGAGAACGGCCTCAGGCTGTTGCGCCTCGGCATCGACACGCATCTCATCACCGCGCATCACGCTTTGCCCTTGCTGATCGAACGCCCGGGCGGCCTCCTGGTCGAGGTGACGGACGGCACCGCCGATTACAATGCGACGCATTACCGGCTGTCGCCCTTTTATGACCTCGCCAAGGTCGGGGTGACGCGCATGGCGTGGGCGCATGCCAAGGACCTGGAACCTCATGGCGCGACATCGGTCGCGATCACGCCCGGCTGGCTGCGCTCGGAGATGATGCTCGAGCATTTCGGCGTGCGCGAGGACAACTGGCGCGATGCCACGGCGAAAGTGCCGGATTTCGCGATCTCGGAGACGCCGCGCTTCGTCGGGCGCGCCGTGGCGGCGCTCGCCGCCGACCCCGACAGAGCGCGTTTCAACGGGCAATCGCTGTCGAGCGGCGGGCTGGCGCAAATCTATGGCTTCACCGATCTCGACGGATCGCGGCCCGACGCTTTCCGCTTCATGGTGGAAGTCCGCGAGGCGGGCAAGCCCATCGACGTGACGGGCTATCGCTGAATTGATCCTCGCCCCGCGCAGCGGGGAGAGGAAGGGGCCATTGCGCAGCAATGGGAAGGTGAGGGGCTTTCTAAGGCACATATAACGCTCTATCACGAGTTCCAACTCCACAGACGAAAACGGGAAATCGACAATTCACAAAATGCCCCTCACCCTCCCGGCGCTCCGCGCCGGGCCCCTCCCTCTCCCCGCTTCGCGGAGGGTATTTGTCAAAGACCATGACTAATCAATCATCCTCACGGTCGACCACCGGCATCCTGCTCATGACGCTGGCCATGCTGTCCATCCCCATGGTGGACGGCTTGGCGAAATATCTGAGCACAGCCTATTCGCCGCTCTTCCTCGGCTGGGCGCGCTATGCGGTGGCAACGCTGATCGTGCTGCCGATTGCCGCCTTGCGCCCTGGTGGACGCGTCTTTCCCGCCGAAGGACGCGTCTCGCATGTCCTGCGCACGCTGTTCCTGGTCATATCGATGACCCTCTACTTCCTCGCTCTGGCGCGCATACCGCTCGCCACCGCGATCAGCGCCTTCTTCATCGGTCCGATCGCCGCGGTGCTCCTGTCCGTCTTCGTGCTGAAAGAGCGCATGACCTGGCCCAAGACCTTGAGCCTCGTGCTGGGTTTCATCGGCGCGCTCGTCATCCTGAGACCGGGAACTGAGGTCAATCCCGGCATCCTGCTCGCTTTCGCCGCCGGCCTGTGTTTCGGCATCTATCTGGTGGCGACCCGGCTTGCCGCGCTAAGGAGCGATCCCTTGAGCACGCTCGCCTTCCAATGCGCCATCGGCACGCTTTTGCTCACGCCGCAAGCCATCGCCACCTGGGCCGTGCCGCAGTGGAACGACCTCGTCTTCTTCCTCGCCCTCGGCCTGATCTCGGCGCTCTGCCATCTCTTGTCGATCGCCGCCTTCCGTTTTGCCGAAGCCTCGATGCTGGCGCCTCTGGTCTATCTCGAGCTCATTGGCGCGGCCTTCATCGGCTACTATGCCTTCAACGAGGTTCCGGACGCCTATACGGTCATCGGGGCGGGCCTCATCATCGCGGCAGGCCTCATTCTCCTGAAGCGGCAAAGAGGCCGGTAGCGCCACGTCAGGCCGGCAAGGCGCGCCCGATTGGCGAGTGTTTCGCGGAACTTAACCGGACAGCCGACGTTGAATCAGCGAGCCGCGCGCTCGCGCTGCGGGCGCGGAGCTCTTCCTTTACCCCAAATGGAGACGATCATGACCAATCGTAATCCGCAGGACCAGAAGCACGTCCAGGGCCAAAAGCAGAAAGAGGAGGATAAGCGGCAGAAACAACAGCAGGCCGAGAATCCCGATCGCGAGCAGCAGGGCGGCTTCAATCCCGATCAGGATCGCCAGCAAGGCAATCCCGATCCGGTACGCCATATGCCGGATCAGAGCCGCTAATCACTTAGGTAATCACTCAGGGCGCTCCGGCGCCCTGTTTCCTGGAGGACAAGATGGAACGCGCCCATCCCAATCACGATCTGATCTCATCCCAGCAGGTGGAGGGAACCAGCGTCTTCGACCGCCAGGGCGAGAAGGTCGGCAAGATCGATCATCTCATGATCAACAAGAGGACCGGTCACGTGATCTATGCGGTGATGAGCTTCGGCGGCTTCATGGGTCTCGGCCACAATCATTATCCCCTGCCCTGGTCGACGCTGTCCTACGACATGGATCTCGAGGGCTATCGCACCGCGGTCAGCGAACAGCAGCTGCGTGACGCGCCCGAATTCACCGATGATGCGTGGCAGGACCGCAACTGGGAGAGCCGAATCCACGACCATTATGGCGTGCCCTATTACTGGTAGGCCATGACAAAGCACAAGCAGCAGGGCACGGGCAGCAAAGACGTCGATGCCCGTTTTACGAAGGTGACTTCCTGGGTGGCGCGCCAGGCGGGGAACCCGGTCGCTTTCGCGCTCGCCGCCTGCCTGATCATCGCGTGGGCGGCGGCCGGACCCTTCCTCGGCTATTCCGACATGTGGCAGCTCACCGTCAACACGGCGACGACGATCATAACCTTCCTGATGGTATTCATCATCCAGAACTCCCAGAACCGCGACACCGAGGCGCTGCAGATCAAGATCGACGAACTCATCCGCGCCAGCCGCGGGGCGGAGAACGCCCTCCTCGACCTCGAGAATCTACCGCAGAACAGCCTCGACGAGTTCCGCGACCACTATCGCAAGCTCGCCGAACACGCGCGCGCCAAGGGCTTCGACCTCGAGGCGGTCATTGCCGGCATGGAGGCGGAGAAGGAGCTCCTCAAGGCTCAGCGCCGCACCGGAAAACCGGACCAGAAAACGCGAAAACGCAAGCTATCTCTGGCTGTTAAGGGAACCTGATGCGCGAAAGGCGCGTTAGGAGAGTGACGGCCAGAGAATTCAAGGAGTTCCCTCATGAAAAGATTCGCCATCCCTGCAATCTCGCTCGCGGCTCTGATGGCGAGCGCAGTTGCTTTTGCCCAGACCACACAGGACCAGCAGCCTTCCACGCAGCCCTCCCAGGAGATGCAGCAGAAGCAGCAACCGTCCACTGAAGCGCCAACGACGGCACCAGATCCGTCGAAGTCTTCGGAACAAACGAAGGACGACACCACGGCTGAGCAGCCCAAGCCGTCGGATTCCAACCTTGCCGTGACGGTCGATGCCGGCAAGGCGGTGCTCGCCACGAGCTTCATCGGCAGCGCCGTCTATACGTCGACAGACGAGAATATCGGCGACATCAACGACCTGATCTTCGACGATAAGGGTGCGATCCAGGCGGTTATCGTCGGTGTCGGCGGCTTCCTCGGCATGGGCGAGAAGGACGTCGCCTTGCCCTTGGACAAGATCACCGTCACGAAAGACGAGAACAACGCGATCAAGCTGACAGTCAAGGCCTCGCGCGAGGAGCTGGAAGCGGCCCCCGCCTTCGACAAGACCTTGTTCCTGGTGAAGGCGCCGGCTTCAGGCTCGTCCACGACGACGCCGACAACCCCAAGCGGTGGCGGTACGACCACGACGCCGCAACAGTAACTGAAAACGAGCTTGCCCGGCCCGGAGCGGATGAACCGCTCCGGGCCTTCTCAAAAAGGGAGTTGAGACAAGTCCCAATGTTTCGAGTACTCTGCCGTGCTTTCCCGTAACAGACCTCAAGCGTATATCGTGCGACAGGCGGCAAACAGTAACAAGAAGGGAAACAAGGAGCGCGACGCGACAGCGGCCGCGATGCTCAATGACGTCTCGACGGCGGTCGGCCTGTCAGGCGCCATGCTTTACCATCAGGATAGCGATCTCAAATATGTATGGGTCAACAACCCGCCCGCCGGCTATCAGCCGCAACAATTCGTCGGCCACGCCGATGAGGATATCTTTTCCGCCGAAACCGTGAACATCATCGTCCCGGCCAAGCGCAAGGCCTTGGAGAGCGGGGAACCGCAGACCGTCGAATTCCAGATGCTGGTCAACGGCAAGCCGCGATGGTTCGAATTGCGCATCGCGCCCTCGCGACTGGAGAAGGGCCGGAAGGAAAAGGGCCTGCTCTGTGCCGCCATCGACATCGGCGAACGCAAGCAAACCGAATATCATATGCGGGTGCTCTTGCTCGAACTGGCGCACCGGTCGAAGAACCTGCTTGCCGTCATCCAGGGCATCGCCAACCGCACCGGTCAAACGTCTTCGACCATCGACGAGTTCAATCAGCGATTTTCGGGCCGACTGATGTCGCTGTCGCGCGCCCATGACATTCTTACCGACGAGAATTGGCGAGGCGCCGCAATGGGCGAGCTCATCCGCACGCAAGTGCTGCTCTTTGCCGGCAAGGCGGCGGAGCGCGTGCACTACAGGGGCGATCAGATGTCGCTGCGGCCGTCGGCGGCACAGCATGTGGCGCTCGCACTCTACGAGCTCACCGCCAATGCGCTCAAATTCGGCGCGTTGTCGAGCGAGGCCGGCCGGGTCGACGTCACCTGGTCCCTCATCTCAAAGGCTTCCGAAGCCAATAATCCCCTGTTCCAGATCCTGTGGACCGAGACCGCAGGCCCCAAGGTCGTGCCGCCCAATGCGCGGCATTTCGGCCGCGTCCTCCTCGAAGAGGTGGTGCCCCTGTCGGTGCAGGGCAAAGCGAAGCTCGAATTCACCCCGGAGGGCATCAGCTACCGGCTGACCATGCCGCAAAGCGAGCTGATCTAATCCTTCCCCTCGCCGGGAACAACCAGCCCGCGGGCGCATTTTGTCCTCAAGCGCATGTCAGCGCATGGAGGAACTCATGAACTGGGATCGTATCGAGGGTAATTGGAAGATGTTCAAAGGCCAGGTCCAGCAGCAGTGGGGAAAGCTCACCAATGACGATCTTGACGTCATCGCCGGCAATCGCGAAGAGCTGGTCGGGCGTATCCAGAACATCTATGGCATCGCCCGCGATGACGCCGAGAGGCAGGTCGCGCAGTGGGAGAAGGACAGGAAGGTCTTCTGACCTTCACCGCCATCACGGTTTTGCATTCCCGTCGACCGTACTGAGCGCGGCCGGCGAATTCGTCGTTTACCTGACGACACTCCCGAGCGCTCCAATGACCGTTGAGCTCGAATACGATCATTAACCTTGCCGGTGCTTTTTGATGGCCGGTGCGGGAACGATCTTCTTGTCGCCGCATTCCGTGTCTGGAGGGGGAGCCTCTCCCGGGACGATATCCACGGAGATCGAGTGATGACTTTAGTGTCACCTGTGAAACTTACTGCCTTGACTGCAATCGCCGGTATGATGATCATGACCAGCACACCTGCCCGAGCGCATCATGGCGGGGCATTGATCGGCGGCCTGATCGCCGGCGCCATAGTGGGCTCCGCCATTGAGGCCTCCCAGCATAAGCATAAGAAATACTACTACTATGGTGGACCTCCACCAGTTTATTATCCACCGCCGCGAGTTTATGCGCCAGTCTATGCACCGGCTTATTGCGGCTATCCACCCTATCCTCCCTGTTACTAGCGCAGGTTTTGAAAGTGGTTGCGCTTTTCCGACAGGCCATGTTCAGGTTGTTGCCCTGACAATGAACCAAGGGCGAGAAGCGGATTGATTGACTGGCCCCAACACACGGAGCATCTCCAATGCATAGATTAACAATCGCGGCTCTTGCACTCGCCTGCATGAGTGACACAATGCTGGCCCAGGAAGCCAAGACGGAAATGCCAGCGCCGCAGACTGCCGCGGAAGCTCTGCCGACACCCGCCGATTGCACGCTGACGAAGGCACAGCTTTGCAAGGCGGATGGTGGCTGTGCCGAAAGCGCGGCGCTTGGCGACCTCGCATTGCCGGCGAGGTTCCTGATCCATTACGCCGATCGGGTGATCGCGAGCACGAGCGCCGACGGTCTTCCGCATGTCTCCACCGTCGACACGCTGTCGAGCGTGGGAGACAATCTGACCCTGCAAGGCGTGGATGGGCTTACGGGTTGGATCGTCCAGACGTCCAAATCGGAGGATGGCGTATCCTTCACCGTGGTGTCGCACGAAGTGGTCCTGACAGCATTCGGAACCTGCAAGGCAACCCACTGAACCTCCACCGGCGCCGGGCGGTGATGCCATGATCACCGGCCGGCCTCCCGGCGCCAATGCAGTCTTCCCGCCTGCGATGAGGAGGATGCTATCCATGTCTGAATTCAGCGACCTAATCCATCGAAACGCCAGGATTGCCACGATCAGCCTCACGGGGCTCGGAATTGCCCTGATGCCTGCCTTCGCCGCCAAGAGCGATTGCGACGGCGTAAAGGTCGAAGTGACGAATGCGCGCAAGCAGGAATATGCCCCTCTCGTCGCCTCGGCGATTACCAAGAAGGTGAAACCCGCAGAGGTGAAATTCCTCGCGATTCTGGAAAGCAGGAACTGGAGTGCCGCCTACGTCGCCACGCCCGTGAGCGATGACGGCGTGATGTTCTTCCAGACGGTCAACGGAAAGAAGCAGTTTCGCGAAGTATGGGGCGGTTATGCCGATCCATCCGAAAAGCCTGAACTGGCAAGCTGGGCCGAGAAGCTTGGAGCGCCCCAAGATCTAGCCAGGTGCTTCGCCAAGACGGTTACTGAATGACGGTGACGATCGCCTGAGATTGCCGCCGGCCGGATCAATTACCCGTCAAGCCGCGAGGGCATCCTTGGTGAAATCGAGCTGAATGCGGGTTCCGCGCCGGGGTCCGGCAGGGAGGACGTGGCTGCGGGTCAATTGCGCCCGCAGGCTCATCGACAGCGCTTCGGTGATCTGGCTGCCGAACCCGGCTTGGCTGCTGCTGTCGTCATAGCCGGCGCCATCATCCTCCACGGTGACACGCAAGAGCTTCTTGGCCTGATCACCTTCCAGCGTGACCGCGATGCCGAGCTGTCCTCCCTCGCTGCCGGCATATTTGATGGCATTGTTGATCGCCTCGGTGACGATGACGCCGATGCTCACCGCATCATGGCTCGGCGCCACCACCTCGTCGGCCTTCAGATTGATGGTCACGTGCTCATTTCCGCCGAGCGCCGAGCGCAAATCCTGGATCAGGGTGTCGAGGAAATAATTCACCTCGACGAGATCGTTGGCGCCGCTGAGACGCACGCGGCGTTGCGCCGAAGCGATGGCGTGAACGCAGCTGCGCACCGCCTCGATCACGTCGCGGGCTTCCTGGCTCTTGACCCGCGCCCCATGCATGCCGAGAAGGGACGAAACGATCTGCAGGCTGTTGCCCACCCGATGATTGAGATCCGCCAGCAAGGCCTCGGCCCGATCCTTCTCGCGCTGGATATCGGCCTTGGCCGATTCCAGTTCGTGCGTCCTCTGGCGCACGCTCATCTCGAGCTGCGCGTTGAAAGCGGAAAGGACCCGTTCGCTGGCCTTGAGCAGATTGACCCGCTGGCGCAGCAGGAACAGCGCCCCCACGCACAGGAGACCGGACAGGAGGAATGATGTCACCGAGCCTACTGTCAGCCACCAGCGTCCGGTCTCGGAGTCGCTGCGGCTCTGCACCAGATTGATCATCTCGGCATTGGCGATCTGCCGGAGCAGGCCACCCACTTCATCGAGGGAGGCTTCACTCACATTGTGAAACTCCTCGTTGAAGGCGGCATCGAGGCCGCTCGAGCGGCGATCGTCCACGGCATCCTTGAAACGGGCTGACCGCGCGGCGATCTGGTCACCGATCGTGCGGACGGCGTCGGCATGGCGGCCGGCCTTTTCGGTCAAGGCGACGAGATTGGCGAGCTTGCCGAGCAAGCTCTCCTCGCTGCGGTCATGGGCCGCGAGCGATGCGTCATCGCCGGTCACCAGGAATTCTCTGGCCGCGATCTCCTCGTTCTGCACGGCATTGAGAAGCTCGAGGCTGGCGACACGGATCTCGTTGGCGCTGCGCGCCAGGGCGCTTCGATAGGACGTGTCCCAGGAGAGGTAGGTCGAGATCGCCGCGACCAGGAGCAGAAGCCCCAGTCCCAAGAGCAGCGCCGCGCTGCTCATTTCCTCGCGCAGCCGCCAGAAACTGCCATTCGTCATCAGCGCCCTGATGCGGCTGGTTGAAGACATTCTCGCACGTCCTTCCGGTTTGCCTGGTCCGGCAAGCTTTCAGCAAGCGCGCGGTCACACGCTTGCCCTAAAAGGCGATCACGTTCATCACTTCCGATTGCAGACGATCCGAAGTGATCGTGACCTGACGCAAAACGTCTCGCGGGCGACTTGACAAACTCCTCCGCGAACATCCCGTCACCGGCGATGTCCTACTTACTGCAGCGTTCGACGCTGGCCTTTCCCGTCGTGTCCCAAGGGCCGGACGGGATAAGCCCCAATCATTCGATCCAGGACGCCCCTTCCCGCCAAATCCTGCGCGAAGCGCCCTGGAACCCTGCCTCGATCGCTACGTTGATATTAAACAACATTCTGAAAGGGTACAGCAATGACAAAATCGGTCGTTAATGAGGCGATCGCCGATCCGTCACGAATGTTTCCCAATCCCATGGCGGTGGTCGAGGCCAAGGATCTGTCGCGCGAAGAGAAAATCAAAGTGCTCCAGAACTGGGAGCTCGACGCCAAGAGGCTGCTCGAATCGGCCGACGAGAACATGTCGGACGAGCGCGGCCGCGAACGCAACCAGCTCCCGGAAATCCATAGAGCGCTCAAGGCGCTCAGCCCCGAGCAAAGCAGCGGCAAGCGATAACGAGAGCTTCTGAATTAAGGAAAAGGCCCGCGAAATCGCGGGCTTTTTTTAGGTTGCAACGGTCCTCAATCCGATTTTCCGGAGCCGCCCTGGCGCAATTGCGAGAAAGTCGCCTCCGATGTGTGATCGGGGCCGATATCCGCCGTGCTTTCGATATTGAGGCGCTTGGCCAGATGGGTGCGGGCGCGATTGACCCGGCTCTTGATGGTGCCGATCGCCACGCCGCAGATCTTGGCGGCATCCTCGTAGGAGAAGCCGGAAGCGCCGACGAGGATGAGAGCTTCGCGCTGATCATCCGGGAGCTTCTGCATCGCCGCCTTGAAGTCGGCCATGTCGAGATGGCCATACTGGGCGGGATGAGTTGCGAGCGTTGCCGAATAGCGGCCCTCGACATCCTCGATCTCGCGCCGGCGCTTGCGGATCTCGGAGTAATAATGATTGCGCAAGATCGTGAAAAGCCAGGCCTGGAGATTGGTGCCCTCCTCGAACTTGTCGAGATTGGACCAGGCCTTGACGATGGTTTCCTGAACCAGGTCGTCGGCGAGATCGGTGCGGCCGCACAGCGAAACGGCGAAGGCGCGCAGCGATCTGACCGACTTCAGCATCTCTTCGGTTATTTGCGGATTGAGCTTCATTCCTTGGAACGACTTTCCAGCTTCTCGAGCAAATCCATGATTTCCTTGGGCAGCGGTTCGGCCGCGACCTCGTCGTATACGGCCTTCAATTTCCGGCCGATATGAGCTTGGATCTGGCGGTCGAGCACGGGCTTTGTTCCTGTTTTGTTGGGGCGGCCACCCGCCGCCTCGGCGTCATCGTTCGACATCTATGATTTCGGCCTGCCTCTGCAGCACCCCTTCCGATTGGTAGTCGTCACCACATGCCGATAACTCCCATTTCCCCCCAGGGTTTCCTAGGGGCGGAACTTTTTTACAGGGCATGGAACTGGACAGGCCGCGAAACGTTGAAAACCAGCTGCTACGCTGCCAAATTCGACAGGGACAGAGGGATAGGCATGGCCATTGCACAGAAGATTTCCCCGCATATTCCGTATCTTAGACGCTATGCGCGGGCGCTGACCGGCAGCCAGAAATCGGGCGACGCCTATGTCGCGGCAGTCATTGAATCCCTACTCGCTGATCCGTCTTCCTTTGAACAGGAATTGAACCCTAAGGTAACGCTCTACAAGGTCTTCACCAAGATCTGGCACTCGCTCAGGATCAACCGCCAGAAATCCGAAAGCCGGCCTTTCGATCACGACATCGACAACAAGCTCGACATCATCACGCCGCCGGCCCGGCAGGCCTTCCTGCTCCTCTCCATCGAGGATTTCAGCAATGCCGAGGCCGCCGCCATCCTGGATGTCAACGAGAAGGAGTTCGACGAGCTCCTGACCCAGGCCGGCCGCGAGATCGCCGAGCAGATCGCGACCAATGTCCTCATCATCGAGGATGAGCCCATCATCGCCATGGATGTGGAGCATATCGTGCGCTCGCTCGGCCATGATGTCGCCGGCATCGCCCGCACCCATAACGAGGCCGTGGCGATCGCCCGCAAAGGCGGCATAGGTCTGGTGCTGGCCGACATCCAGCTTGCCGACGGGAGCTCAGGCATCAATGCGGTGAACGAGATCCTGCAGAATATCGAGCTGCCGGTGATCTTCATCACCGCCTATCCGGAGCGGCTTTTGACCGGCGAGCGGCCGGAGCCCACCTTCCTGATCACCAAGCCCTTCCAGCCGGAAACGGTGAAGGCGGTGATCAGCCAGGCGCTGTTCTTCGAATCCGCCGCCCATACGCTGACCCGGAAAAGCGCCTGAGACAGTCGCTCCGGCTCGTTTGCCCAGTAATTGATTGACTATTCAGCCAGGATGCCTCTAGCTTTGCGCCCCGTGGCCAGAGGGTAACCGGCAAATTCCACATGGCGGATCACGGCGCAGGCGGCGAACTCTATTCCGGACAGCTCATCGGCATGCTGGAGCTTGTCTGGGGCGAAGGCTGGCTTTCGCCCGGCGGCCCTGAGGAAGTCGCCACCGTGATCAAAGGCATCGATTTCCGGGGCAAGACCGTTCTCGATATAGGCTGTGGGGTGGGCGGGGTCGACTTTCTTCTCATCGAGACGCATGGCGCCAGCTATGTGACCGGCATCGATGTCGAGGACACCGTGCTCACGACGGCCCGCCGCCGCGCCGAAGCCAATGGCCTTGCCGGAAGATGCGGCTTCGTGAAGGTCTGGCCAGGGCCGCTCGCCTTCCCGCCGGAAAGCTTCGACATCGTGTTCAGCAAGGATGCGGTCGTCCATATTCCAGACAAGCATGCGCTGATGCGCGATGTCTTCCGCATCCTCAAGCCCGGCGGCTGGTTCGCAGCGTCGGACTGGCTCATCGGCCATGACGGCGATCCTTCGCCTGAGATGAGGGCCTATGTCGCCGCAGAAGGACTCGATTTTGGCATGGCCTCGCCCGGCCGCTATCGGGCGGCACTCACGGAAGCCGGTTTCCGCCACATCGCCGTCGCCAATCGCAATGACTGGTATCGCCAGACGGCGCGTCAGGAGTTGGCGCAGATGAAGGGGCCGTTCTATGGCAAGGCGGTCGAGCGACTGGGCAAGGATTTCGTCGACCACAATATCGACATCTGGGGCAAGATGCTTGTGGTACTCGACAAAGGAGAGCATTGTCCGACGCATCTCAGAGGACAGAAGCCCGCTTAATGGCCACGCTCGAACAAACCACCATCATCGGCCGCAAGGCGTCGAAGGAAATCCGCCGCCAGCAATTGATCGAAGCCACCATCGATGTGATGGCGCGCAAGGGCTATTCCGGCACCACCATGCTGGATGTCGCCAAGGCAGCGGGCCTGTCGAGCGGCATCGTCAATTTCCACTTCGAGACCAAGGAGAAGCTCCTGGTCGAGACGCTGAAATATCTCGCCGACGAATATCGCGCCAACTGGCACAAGGCGCTGACGACGGGCGGCGGCGACCCGGCCGAAAGCTTGCGCGCGCTGCTGTTCTCCGACTTCAATCCCGAGATCTGCGCGCCCCGCAAGCTCGCGGCCTGGTGCGCCTTCTGGGCCGAGGCGCAAAGCCGGCCGACCTATCTTGAACATTGCGGCTCGAATGACGAGGAATATTCGGCGATCGTCCTCGATCTCTGCCGGGCGATCATCAGGAAAGGCCGCTACCCCCTTGCCCCTGAGCTCATCGCGCGTGCCCTCGATGCCTTGCTCGAAGGCCTGTGGCTCGATCTCATGACCATGGCCAAGCCCTATTCGCTCGACGACGCCAAGCAGACGATCGCCGCGTGCCTGCATGCCTTCTTTCCCAAGCATTATCCAGCCGCCGGACCATCATGACCTTCACTTTACCGCCGGAGGCGGTCCACTGGCGCGAAAAGGTGCGGGATTTCGTCGACCGCGAGCTCAAGCCTTACGAAGTCGAAGCGGAAATGAATGACGGCCGCATTCCCGAAGCGGCACGCAAGGCGCATGAGAAAGCGTGCATCGCGATGGGGGTAACGGTGATGGACGTCCCCAAAGCGCAAGGCGGCCTCGCCCTCCCGATCCTGACCCAGACGGCCATCGTCGAGCAGTTCGGACGCGTGACCAATGCGCTGGGCTGGTGCTATGGCGAAGCGCAAGGGTGGATGTTCGAGGCCTTCAATGAAGACCAGATCGCCCGCATCGTCATGCCGGTCACGCGCGGCGAGATCCATCTGTGCTATGCCATCACCGAGGAGAATGCCGGCTCAGACCCCGGCAACATCGCAACGACAGCGAGGCGCCAAGGCGACACTTATTACATCAGCGGCGAGAAATGGCATGTCACCAGCCACAATCTCGCGAGCCACATGGTTGTCCAGGCAAAGCTCGCAGATGGCCCTCATGCGGGCGAACATTGCCTGTTCGTCTGTCCCGCCGACGCCAAGGGCGTCACCATCGCGCGTTCGCCCGCCTATGCCCATAATTACAACCATCATCATCCGATCCTGCGCTTCGACGAAGTCGCCGTTCCGGTCCGCGACCGCATCGGCGCCGAAGGCGACGGCATGGGCTTCACCCATTCCTGGTTCCGGCGTGAACGGCTTATGATCGCGGCTCGCTGCTGCGGCGCCATGACGAGGCTCATCGAGGACGCAACCGATTTCGCCAAGAGCCGCATCGTCTCCGGCCAGCCCATCGCCGACCACCAGATGATCCAGGCAATGCTGGCCGACAGCGTGCTCGATCTCCATGCCGCGCGGCTTCTGACCTATGAGGCAGCCGCGGCCCATGATCGCGGCGAGAATCTCAAATCGCTGCATGCGCGCTGCTCGATCGCCAAGCTTTTTGCGTCCGAAGCCGCTTTCCGGGTGGCCGACCGGGCGGTGCAGGTCTTCGGCGGGCGCGGCTATATGCGCGAGAATGTCGCCGAGCGGTTCCTGCGCGAGGTCAGGGTCGACCGGATCTGGGAAGGCACCAGCGAGATCCAGCGGCTGATTATCGCACGTTCCCTGATCAAACGAGGGCTTGAGGGGACAATTGGGCCGAACTAGTATTGAATGTCCATTCAATGAACCGGCCGGTAAGAGCCGGAACATAGGGAGTAAACATAATGAAGCTTACCAGACGTACTGCGATCCAGCTTGTCGGGGCCACGTCCCTCGCCATGCCCTTCGTCAAGAGGGCCAGAGCCGAAGAAGGCAAGGTCCATGTCTATAACTGGGTGGACTATATCGGCGAGACGACGCTCGAAGACTTCAAGAAAGCCACCGGGATCGAGGTCGTCTACGACACCTATGATTCGGCCGAGACCGTCGAAGCCAAGGTGATGGCGGGCTCGACCGGCTATGACGTCATCGACATCGCGTCCTTGAACCTGCAGCGCTTCATCCAGGGCGGCGCCTTCGAGAAGCTCGACAAGTCCAAGCTGCCGAATCTCGTCAATATGGATCCCGCGATCATGACGATCCTCGCCGACCGCGATCCGGGCAATGAATATGCCGTGCCCTATATGTGGGGGACCGTCGGCACGACCTACAATCTCGACATGGTGAATGAACGGCTGCCCAATGCCGACCTCAAGTCGCTCGATGTCCTGTTCAAGGCGGAGAACATCTCCAAGCTCGCCGATTGCGGCATCAACATGCTGGAAAGTCCGGCCGACATCATCCCGATGGTCCTCAAATATCTCGGGCGCGATCCCGATTCGGAAAAGCAGGAGGACTATGATGCCGTGGTCGAGGCCTTCAAGCCGATCCGGCAATATATCAAGACATTCGACTCCGCGAATTATCTGAACGCGCTGCCCAACAAGGAGCTGTGCGTCTCCGGCACCTGGTCCGGCGACTATGCAACGGCCGCGACCCGCGCCAAGGAGGCCGGCGTCGAGATCAAGCTCCAATATGATGTGGCGGCCACGGGTTCGCCGGCCTGGTTCGACGTCCTGGTCATCACGGCTGACGCACCGAACAAGGAGGCCGCCTACAAATTCCTGAACTACATGATGGACCCGGAAGTCATCGCCAAATGCACGAACTTCACCAATTATGCCAATGCCAATCTGGCGGCAAAGAAGTTCATCGACAAAGGCGTGCTCGAAGACCCGGCCGTCTATCCGAGCGATGACATCATGAAGACACTCTTCGTGCCCAAGTCGCTCTCCCAGAAAGGCGAGCGACTGCGCACCCGGGCCTGGAACAAGATAAAGTCCGGCTCATAGCTCTCCATCACAAACCCGGCATCGAAGGATGCCGGGTTTTCACGTTGAAGCGACAGGGAGAGGTCTATGGATGTCGAAACGAAAACCCCGAGCAGCAGCGACAGGCCATGGCTCGATGCGCAAGCCAAGCCTTTCATCCGTATCGACAAGGTGACGAAGAAATTCGGCGACTTCACTGCCGTCGACAATGTCAGTCTCGAAATCTTCAAGGGCGAGCTCTTCGCGCTGCTCGGCGGATCGGGCTGCGGCAAGACCACGCTGTTGCGCATGCTGGCCGGCTTCGAGATGCCGAGCGAAGGACGCCTCTATCTCGATGGTGAGGACATGACCGACATGCCGCCCTATGAGCGGCCGGTCAACATGATGTTCCAGTCCTATGCGCTGTTCCCGCATATGACGGTCGAGAAGAATGTCGGCTATGGCCTCAAGCATGAAACGATGACCGACGGCCAGCGCAAGGAGCGGATCAAGGAGCTGCTCGATCTCGTGCAGTTGACGCCGCTCGCCGGGCGCAAGCCGCATCAGCTTTCGGGCGGTCAGCGCCAGCGCGTGGCACTGGCCCGGGCCCTCGCCAAGCAGCCCAAGGTGCTCTTGCTCGACGAGCCCTTGGGCGCCCTCGACAAGAAGCTCAGGGAGCAGACGCAATTCGAGCTCATCAACATCCAATACAAGCTCGGCGTCACCTTTATCGTCGTGACCCACGACCAGGAGGAGGCGATGACGCTCGCGACCCGCATCGCGGTCATGGACAAGGGCGTCATTCGGCAGATCGGCACGCCGACCGAGATCTATGAGTTCCCCAAGACGCGCTTCGTCGCCGACTTCATCGGCTCGATCAACATTTTCGACGGCGAGGTCAGATCCACGGCCAAGAGCAAGGTGACCGTCGCTTCCCCCAGTCTCGGCACCGACGTGACCGTCGATCATGACGGCCCCCTCGCCGAAGGCGCCAAGGTTACGATCGCGGTCAGGCCGGAAAAGATGACGATCGAGCGCAAGAAGCCCGGCGCCAAGGCGGCCGGCAACGCCATTGCCGGCAAGGTCATGGATCTCGGCTATTTCGGCAAGGATTCGCTCTACCGGGTGAAGCTCGCCTCCGGCGCCATGGTGCGCGTCAATGCCGTCAACAACCGGCGCGCCGGCGAGAACGAGCGTGTGGCGGTGTGGGAGGACGATGTCTGGCTCACTTTCGCGCCCTCCTCCGTCATCATCCTGACGGAGTAGCCCATGGCCGCACTCGCTCCCGCTTCCACGACGGCCACCGGCGATGAAAGCCACTTGCCCAAGGCCACGACCTGGCGGCAATGGCTCGACCGCGAGGCCTGGCGCAAGGCGATCATCGCCATTCCCTATCTGTGGCTCATCTTCTTTTTCGTCGCCCCCTTCCTCATCGTGCTTGCCATCAGCGTCGGCACGTCGCAGGTCGCAATCCCGCCGGTCGTCTGGAGCGACAGCTGGCCTTTCGGCACTTTCGACAACTACGTCTTCCTGACCCAGGACGACATCTACTGGCAAGGCTATCTCAACGCCCTCAAGATCGCGGCGATCTCGACCTTCTTCGCGCTTCTGATCGGCTATCCAATGGCGCTCGGCATCGCGCGCGCCTCGGGCGCATGGCGCAATGTCCTGCTGCTCCTGGTGATCCTGCCCTTCTGGACCTCCTTCCTGTTGCGCGTCTATGCCTGGATCGGGCTCCTCGGCAACAACAGCTGGTTCAATCACGGTCTCACCAAGATACTCGGCACCTTCTTTCCCTTCTGGGTGCAGGGCGACCACATACAGATGATGAACACGAATTTCGCCGTCGTGCTCGGCATCGTCTATTCCTACCTGCCCTTCATGATCCTGCCGCTCTATGCGACGCTCGAGAAGCTCGACCGCACGCTCGATGAAGCAGCGATGGATCTGGGCTCGAAGCCCTGGCAGGTGTTCAAGGACATCACGCTGCCTTTGTCGGTGCCGGGCATCATTGCCGGCGCCATGCTGGTCTTCATCCCGGCGACCGGCGAATATGTCATCCCCTCCCTGATGGGCCGCGGCGACAGCCCGATGATCGGACGGGTGCTGGCGGACGAGTTCTTCCAGAACCGCGACTGGCCGGTCGCCTCGTCGGTCGCGGTCGCTCTCCTCGCCATCCTCGTGATCCCGATCATGATCTACAATTTCTTCCAGGCGCGCAGCGAAGGCGGTGCGAGATGAAACGCCGCCCCTATTTCCTCATCACCGTCCTGATCCTCGGCTACGCCTTCTTCTATGTGCCGATCGCCTCGATGATCTTCTATTCCTTCAACAAGTCGCGGCTGGCGACGGTGTGGGGCGGCTTCTCGACGGAGTGGTACGGCAAGCTCGTCGAGAACCAGCAAGTGCTCGATGCCGCCTGGCTCTCCTTGCGCATCGCCTTCCTTTCCGCCACCGTCGCCACCATCCTCGGCACCATGGCCGGCATGGCGCTCGCACGCTTCGCGCGCTTCCGCGGCCGCACGCTGTTCTCAGGCCTCGTCTCGGCGCCCTTGGTGATGCCGGAAGTCATCACCGGCATCTCGCTGGTGCTGTTCTTCATCGGCCTCGAATATCTGATCGGCTGGCCCAATGGCCGCGGCTTCACCACCATCACGCTCGCCCATATCACCTTCTCGCTCTCCTATGTGACGGTGGTGGTGCAGTCGCGCCTTACCTCGATGGACCGCTCGGTCGAGGAAGCGGCAATGGACCTCGGCTCCAAACCCTTGCGCGTCCTCTTCGACGTGACCTTGCCGATCATCGCTCCCGCCATCGTCGCCGGCTGGCTGCTCGCCTTCACGCTGTCGCTCGACGATGTGGTGATCACCGCTTTCACCAATGGCCCCGGAACGACGACGCTGCCGCTCTACATCTTCTCGAAAGTCCGGCTCGGCGTCACGCCCGACATGAATGCGCTCGCCACCATCATCGTGCTTCTGGTCGGCAGCGGCGTCGCCATTGCCGGTTGGATCATGTACCGGGCGGAGAAGAAGCGCGAGCGCGACGTGCAAATGGCGATCGCGGCAAATAAATAGGCGAGGACGTTCTCATGCGTCTTCGAGCTTTCGCTTCTTGGGCTTGCCGACCTCGATCCTGACTTCTTCGCCCATGCGTTCGAGGAAGCCGAGAAGCATCTCAAGCGAGAACTTGCTGAGCTTGCCTCGCACCAGGTCAGAGACGCGGGGCTGGCTGATGCCTAGCATCTTCGCAACTTCAGGCTGGCTCCATTTGCCCTTCTCGATTTTGTCCTGAATAAGGAACATGAGATTGGCGCGGCGCTCTTTGGCACGGGCAACAAGGGGATCATCTTCGAGCGCGTCCCAGACGCTCCTAAAACTTTCGGTCTTCATGGCGGCACTCCATCATATCATTTCGCGGTACCGGCGCCTCGCCAGATCAATATCCCTCTGTGAGGTTTGTTGTGTCTTCTTCTGGAAAGCGTGCAATACATGCACTTTGTCGGCAATCTTGACGATATAGATTACGCGAAAAGCACCGCTCGCACCTTGTGTCCGAAGCTCACGTACGCCCGGGCCAACTGACGGCATAGGTTTCCAATCCTTCGGTTCACGGTCGTTCTGAACTGCCCAGAGCTGCTGGCCGATGTCGTCCTTGGCGGATTCGGGGAAATCCCTGAGATCTCTTCTAGAAGAACCGACAAAAACCACGGTTCTAGGGTGTTTCATCACATTTCCATATCAGAATTTATATGGAATGTCACTGAAAAATCTCAGCCGAAATAGCTGCGCACCAGATTGCCGAGGATGACGATGCCGAAGACGGCGATGGCGACGCCCGCCCAGATATTGAGCCTGACCAGCGTGTAGCTGGTGACGCGGCCCTTGATGTGGGTGACGAGATAGGTGACGAAGCCCCACCAGATGAGGGTGCCGAGGATGACGCCAACGATCGCATTCAACGGCCGGTAGGGCACGCTGCCGAGATCGAGCACGCCGCCAAGCCCGCTGAAGATCGCAAAGAAGCCGAGAAGCGCGCCGGGATTGGTGATGGTCAGGAACAGGCAGGTCAGGGCCTTGCGCACATAGGCGCCGCGGCCGAGATCGGACAGCGACAATTCGGCATCCTTCACATGATGCATGGCGGTGCGGATGCCGATGAAGATGAGAAGCAGGCCGCCCGCGATCTGGATCGCGGTCGAATGCGCATGCACCCAGTCCTCCACCCAGCGCACGCCATAGGCGGCGAGCGTCGCAAAGAGCGCATCGCCCGCCATCGAGCCCGACGCCGCCGCCATGCCGCCGCCCATGCCGGCGCGCAGCGCCGCGCGGATCACGGTGAGATTGACCGGCCCCAGAGGTGCGGTGACGGCGATGCCAATGGCGACGCCGATGGCGATGAGCTCGGGATCCATCAGATGTCTATGACCACACGGCCGCGGATCTTGCCGGCGATGATATCGGCGGCGATCGCCGGCACATCGTCGAGGCGGGCATGGCTGGTGAGGTCCTTGAGCCTGGCGAGATCGAGATCGCGCGACAGGCGCGACCAAGCTTCGGCGCGCCTTGTCGGCGAGGCGGTCACCGAATTGATGCCGATCAGCTTGACGCCGCGCAGGATGAAAGGTGCGACCGAACCCGGCAGATCCATGCCCTGGGCGAGGCCGCAGGCGGCCACCGCACCCTCCGGGTTGATCTGGGAGAGCACATTGGCGAGCGTCGTCGATCCGACCGCATCGACAGCCCCGGCGAAACGCGCTTTGGCGAGCGCCTTCACCGGCCCTGCGAATTCACCGCGGTCGATGATCTGAGTAGCGCCCAGGTTCCTGAGAAAGGCCTCTTCCTCGGGCCGGCCGGTCGAGGCCGCCACGCGATAGCCCAGCTTCGCCAGGAGGGCAATGGCAATCGATCCCACGCCGCCCGCGGCACCGGTGACCAGGATTTCGCCGTCCTCCGGCCGCACCCCCTGGCGCTCCAGCGCAATGACGCAGAGCATGGCGGTATAACCTGCCGTGCCGATCGCCATGGTGTCGGCCGTCGTCATGTTCTCAGGGACGGGCACCAGCCAGTCGCCCTTGACGCGGGCGAGGCCGGCATAGCCCCCATGATGGCTCTCGCCGACGCCCCAACCATTGAGGATCACCTTGTCGCCCGCCTTGATCAGGCGATGGCCCGAGGCGGTGACGGTGCCGGCAAAATCGACCCCTGGAATGAGCGGGAAATGCCGGATGATCGGGGCCCGCCCGGTGACCGCGAGGCCATCCTTGTAGTTGACGGTCGAATGCTCGACGGCGACGGTCACATCGCCCGGCATCAGCTCGTCTTCATTGAAGGTCACGAAAGCGAGGGACTGGCCCTTGTCCGTCTTGCTGATCAGAATGGCGCGAAATTGACGACTCATGAAATCCCCTTAGAGCAAATCCCGCCAAAGTTGCAGACTTTGGCGATAAGGATTTGCTCCAACATATTCATTTGGCGCGAATCCTTTCGGCGAAGTGATTCCACTTCGCCGGGATGCGCGCTTCGAAAGGTTATACAGAGGGGAGTGCTTCCATGAAAGCGATGGGTTGGCCCTGGGCCGGCCCCAATAATTCGCCCTCCCACATGACGCGCCGTCCACGGATGATTGTTCCCTTGGGCCAGCCCTGAACCTCGACGCCGTCATAGACCGTCCAGCCGGCCCGGCTCTCCATCCATCGATTGGTGATGCGCTGGCGCTGCTTCAGATCGACGACGGTGAAATCGGCGTCATATCCTTCAGCGATCCGGCCTTTGCCGGCAATGCCGAAAATGCGGCCCGGACCATGGCTCGTCAGATCGACGAAACGCTCGAGCGTGAGACGGCCCTTGTTCACGTGGTCGAGCATGATCGGCACCAGCGTCTGGACCCCGGTCATGCCGGAGGGCGACTCCGGGTAAGGTTTTTCCTTCTCGGCCAGCGTATGGGGCGCATGATCGGAGCCCAGCACATCGACGACGCCGGAGCGCAGCGCCCGCCAGATCGCCTCCTGATGGTGCCGGTCGCGCACCGGCGGGTTCATTTGTGCCTTGGTGCCGAGCCGCTCATAGGCCTCAGGCCCCACGAGAGTGAGATGGTTGGGCGTCACCTCGACGGTCGCCAGGTCCTTATTGGCGGCGAGCAGCGGCATCTCGTCCGCCGTCGAGACATGCAGCACATGGATGCGCTTGCCGTGCCGGCGCGCGAGCTTCAGCAGGCGCTCGGTGCACAAACGTGCGGCTTCGGCATCGCGCCAGACCGGATGGCTCGCGGCATCGCCGGCGCGCTGCTCGTTCTTGCGCGCCCGCAAGCGGAACTCGTCCTCGCTGTGGAAGGCGGCGCGGCGCTTCACCTGCGACAGGATGAGATCGATGCCGGCATCGTCATCGACCAGGAGATCGCCGGTAGAAGAGCCCATGAATACCTTCGTCCCAGCACAGCCCGGGAGGCGCTCGAACTCGGGGAGGAACCGCGCATTCTCGCGCGTGCCGCCCATATAGAAGGCGAAGTCGCAGAACATCCGATTGGTGGCGCGGGCGATCTTGTCGGCCAAGGTCTTGGCCGATGTGGTGAGGGGTTTGGTGTTCGGCATCTCGAAGACGCCGGTGACGCCGCCCGCCACCGCCGCACGGCTCCCGGTTTCGAGATCTTCCTTGTGCTCGGCCCCGGGCTCGCGGAAATGCACCTGGCTGTCGATGACCCCGGGGAGGACATGGAGTCCGCTGCAGTCGATGGTCGTCCCGGCCGCTTCCGCCGAAAAACTGCCCAGACCCGCGATCCGCCCCGCCCGGACGGCCACGTCCCGGATCGCTATGCCATCGTGGTTGGCGACAGTTCCGCCTTTCAAAACAAGATCATAGGTGGCGGGCATCGTGGCTCCTTGAATAGATTCGGGAGCATTCGTAGATGTTGCTCTCCTGAGCGCTTCCCGCCAAAGTCTCCCGACTTTGGCGATAAGGAAGCGCTCTAATATATGTTGTCGAGCCTCTTGTCCCATTCGGATTCAAAGGTCCGAATGGGGAGGCTCTAAGGTGCAATATCCATGCAACGCCTGCCCTTTGCCACCCAGAAGCTTCCTTCCCGCACCGTCATCTCGGTTGCGGGCGAAGGGGCGAAAGACTTCCTGCAGAACCTGGTGACCGCCGATATCGATACGCTCGAGCCGGGCCAGGCGACCTATTCGGCGCTCCTCCAGCCGCAAGGCAAGATCCTGTTCGATTTCTTCATCCTGGCCGAGAACGGGCGCTATGCGATCGACTGCTCCAAGGCGCAAAAGGCCGATCTCCTCAGGCGCCTCAGCTTCTACAAATTGCGCGCCAAGGTGAGCTTGAGTGACAGCGACGAGGACGTGGGCATTGCCGCCACGAAGCCTGCCAATGGCCTCTCCTATACCGATCCGCGCGCGGCTCAACTGGGCGCCCGCCTCATCGTCCGCAAGGGCGATCTGCCCGCAGGCGATGAAGAATCCTATCGCGGCGGGCGCATCAGGCTTGGCATCGCCGACACCGACGAGGATATCGGCTCGGGCGAATTATTCCCACATGAGGCCAATCTCGATCAGTTGGGCGCCGTCAGCTTCAAGAAGGGCTGCTTCATCGGCCAAGAGGTCGTCTCGCGCATGGAGCATCGCGGCACGGCGCGCAACCGCATCGTGCCCATCTACAGTCCCAAGGGTAACGCGGCCAAAGGCAGTGTCATTACCGCGGACGGCAAGACCATCGGCACCGTGCTTTCCTCCTCCGACAAGGACGCCCTCGCTCTGATCCGCCTCGACCGGCTGAAAGACGCGGTCGAGGCGCAAGCGGGACTGCTGACAGAAGCGGGGCCCATCCATGTTAGAAAGCCGGGCTGGGCGCGATTCGACGTCGCCCTGCCGAAAGACGACGAATGACCAAAGCCATTGACTCCGTGATCAAGCATGAAGACGGCATCAACCGGTGCTTCTGGTGCGGAACCGACCCGGTCTATATGGCCTATCACGATGACGAATGGGGCGTGCCCGAATATGACTCGCGCGCGCTGTTCGAAAAGCTCCTGCTCGACGGTTTCCAGGCCGGTCTCTCCTGGATCACGATCCTGCGCAAGCGCGACGCGTTCCGCGAAGCCTTCGACGGCTTCGATCCCGAAATCATGGCGCGCTACAAGGCCCGCAAGCTGCAGAGCCTCATGAAGAACGAAGGTATCGTGCGCAACCGGCTCAAGATCGAGGCCAGCGTCAGCAATGCGCAAGCCTATCTCAAGCTCTCGGAGCATCAGGACTTTTCGAGCTATCTGTGGAATTTCGTCGGCGACAAGCCGCTGCAGAACCGCTTCCGCAGCCGCAAGGACGTGCCGGCGGCCACACCCCTGGCCGAGACGATCGCCAAGGACCTGAAGAAGCGCGGCTTCCGCTTTTGCGGCCCCACCATCGTCTATGCCGTGATGCAGGCCTGCGGGTTCGTCGACGATCACATGGTCACCTGCCACCGCCATGGCGCGTTCCGGGACAGCCGGCGGCCGAAATCGAAATAATGGCGAGACGCTGGACAGAGGAACCACGCGCCTGGCAGCGCATGCTGTCGGGCCGCAGGCTCGATCTGCTCAATCCCTCGCCGCTCGACATCGAGATCGAGGACATTGCCCATGGGCTGGCGCGCGTGGCGCGCTGGAATGGCCAGACCGAGGGTCCGCATGCCTTCTCGGTGGCGCAGCATTGCCTCCTGGTCGAGGCGCTGGTCGTCTATGCCGAGGACAATCTCGATCGCCAGGCAAGGCTCGCCGCCCTCCTCCATGATGCGCCGGAATATGTGATCGGCGACATGATATCGCCCTTCAAGGCGGCCCTCGGCGTCGATTACAAGGCTTTCGAGCACAAATTGCTCGCCGCCATTCATCTGCGCTTCGGCTTGCCGCCGAAGACCTCTGAGCTCCTGGCCAGGAAGGTCAAGAAGGCCGATCGGATCGCCGCCTATCTCGAAGCGACCCAGCTCGCGGGCTTCAGCCTGGAGGAGGCGGCGAAATTCTTCGGCCGGCCCTCAGGGCTCGAAGGTACCAAGAGCTTCCATGCGCTGCGCCCCCTTGCGCCCAACGACGCGGAAGCGGCATATGTGCGCAAATTCAAGCAACTCCTTTAGGCATTATGGAAATCATCGTCAGCCCGCTCGCCGCCGTCCAGCTTCTGGTCAGCAAGCACAAGGTCAGCCACGTCGTGAGCCTGCTCGGCCCCGAGACGCCGCATCGCAGCTTCTCCGGCATCACCGATGCCAACCATCTCAAGCTCACTTTCCACGACATCCTCGCGCCGTCCGAAGGCCTGACCGCGCCCGCGTCCGATCATGTCGAGACGCTCATCGCCTTCCTGAAAGCGCGCCAGGGCGAAGACCCGATGCTCATTCATTGCTGGGCCGGCATCAGCCGCTCGACGGCGTCGGCCTTCACCGCAATGTGCCTCTATAACCCGCAAGTCGATGAATGGCGGCTCGCCCAGCAATTGCGCTCGCTCTCGCATGTGGCCACCCCCAACCGGCGCATCGTCGCCTTCGCCGACGACATCATGGGCCGGCAAGGCCGCATGGTGGATGCGATCGACGCCATCGGGCGCGGTGAAGAGGCCTATGAGGGCGTCATCTTCCAGTGGAAGATGCAACTGTGATATGCTTCCGACATGACCAAGCTTCTTGAGCGCGCCATAGCCAAAGCCAAAAGCCTACCGGAAAACCGGCAGGATGAAGTGGGTGAAATCATTCTCGCCCTTGTCGAGCAGGATGAATCCTCAGTGCGGCTCAGCGATGCCCAGAAAGCAGAAGTGCGTCGCAGGATTGCGGTGCCCGATCCTTTCGTTCCAGATGATGAGATGCAGGCATTTTTTCGCAAGCTTGCGGGATGATCATCCGCTTCACAGCTTCGGCTCAAGCGGATATCCAAACCATTTTTGACAACATCGCCAAAGACAACCCTTATGTAGCGCGCCGCGTTGTTTTGGCGATTGAGCAAGCGACCTCTCGGCTAGGGCGCTTTCCCCTTTCCGGTCGCATAGGAGCAGTCAAGTCGACCCGCGAATTGGTCATGCCTCGCCTGCCATTCATTGTCGTGTATCGCGTAACGGAGGCTACTATCGATATTATTGGTGTGTTCCACGCTGCTCAGAATCGGCCGCGTGGCGGATCGTAGCCAACCCCCTCGACCCAATGCCGGTGGAGACTCTCAAAGGGTTAAATCATCACTTTCTGCCCATGCCAGAGCCCGACCCGCGGGTCTTCAACTCAAGTTGTTCAGCACACCGGAAGGCCCGGAGCGAAGAAAGCTAACTTGCTCATTCAGCCGCCATGCGCGAATTCCCAATAGAGCTCGCGGGCTTTCTTGAAGAGCGGGCCGGGCTGCAGATCACGCGTCTCGATGCGGGTGACGGGAATGACCTTACCATAGTTGCCGGTTGAGAAGACCTCATCGGCCGCGAGCACATCACGCCAGGGGACAGCGCGTTCATGCACCGTGACGCCCGCCTTGCGCAGGAGCTTGATGACACGCTGGCGAGTGATGCCGTTCAGCAACGTGCCATTGGGGATCGGCGTGTGCACCTCCCCGTCCTTGGCATGGAAGAGATTGGACGTGGAGAATTCGGACACATTGCCCGCGGGATCGAGCAGCACCGCATTGTCGAAGCCCTTACCTTGCGCTTCGCGTATGGCGCGAGCGGAATTGGCATAGTGGCAGGCCGCCTTGGCATCGGTCGGCGCATATTCGTAAGACGGCCGGCGGAAGGACGAGAGGCCGGCGGAGAAGCCCTTGGTCGACGGCATGGCCGATTCATGGACCGAGATCGAGTAGCGTGTCTCGATCGGCCCCGGATCGAGGAAGTTCGTCTCCGCCCAGAACATGGGGCGCAGATAGAGGGGGGTGTTCTTGGGGAACTTGCCGATGCCGTCGCGCACCAACTCTTCGATGGCGCCCGCCTTCAGGGGTTCCAAGCCGAAGGCCAGGGCTGAACGCTCGCAACGCTGGCAATGGAGATCGAGATCGGGGGTCACGCCCTCGAAGGCGCGCGCGCCGTCAAATATGGCGGAACCGAGCCAGGATGCATCGCTCCACGGCCCCATGAAGGGAGGATTGCCCTGATGCCATTTGCCGTCGAGATAGGTCCACCATTTGCTGTCGTCATACTGCGAAATCGCCATGTTTTTCTCCCATTGCCGGCAAGCTTAGGCAAATCGGGTGTAAAAGACAAAGCGGCAAAAATGCGGAAATCGGCATCCCGGACATGCACCAAAATCTTGTCACAGAGTTAGCCGATGGAGCTAGTGGGACATCAATCACTGGGATGGCATCAATGTTGAACGGACCGGCTGTTTCGCCGAACAGGATGAAAGTTGCGTCTCTGGCGCTGGCGATCATGGCGTTCGCCCTGCCGGGCAAGCTCGGCGCGGCACCGCAGAACCAGATCGCGATCTCCTATGAGGTCGAGGTCGGCAAAATGTCGGCGATGCGCATTGCCTACAATGCCACGCTTTCCGACACGGCCTATGAGTCGACCGCCTCGATCAAAACCAAGGGCCTGGCGAGCATGTTCTCGGACTACCAGATGGACATGACCTCGTCCGGCGCTTTCGACGGCGCGGGCCTCAAGCCGCAGCATTACCGTTCGAAAGCGGACAAGAAGAGCGAGGAAAAGGTCCTCGAAGTGAGCTGGCCGAGCGAAGATCCGCCGGCCGTCAAGACCACTCCCAGGGACAAGGAGGACGAGGCCCTGCTGGCACCCGCGCTCACCACCGGGCTCGTCGATCCCCTGTCCATGCTGCTGCGCATGACGGCGCTGCAGGCAGGCAAGCCCTGCCAGAGCGTCGAAAGAGTGGTCGACGGGCGAGAAGTGTATGAGCTCCGCTTCGCCCTCGCCGGCGAAGTGAAGCTCGGCGGCGACAGCCCGGGCGTCTATCGCGGCCCCGCCTTCAAATGCAGCATGACCTACACGCCGGTCGGCGGGCGGCCGGCGCTCAAGTACAAGAGAAGAGGCGGCGTGCCGTCCAAATTCGACATCTGGTTTGCGCCGGTCAAGTCAGGCGCTTCGGATGAAGCGCTGTTCGTGCCGGTGCTGGCGACCGGCAGGCTGCAAGGGCTTCGCTTCATCGCCTATGCGCGCAAGGCGAGCATCGGCGGGCAATCGATTGCCGGCAGCGCGGATTAATCCTATTCGAAATGCACGCGAAGGCCGGTCGTGACGAAGGTAGACCCGCCCGATGCGCCATCGAAGAGGCCAAAGACACCGGAGCGGTGATGGAGTTGGACCAGCCACTCGACATTCTTGTTGTCGGGATCGGCAAAGGTGATCTCGGGCGTCAGATAGTGCAACAGCTGTGAACTCTGGCCGTCGCTCCGGCCTTTTTCAAATTCCGACGTCTTGGTGATGTAGCTGACGCCCGTGTTGGCAGCGATCGTCGTGTAGATCGTGTCGTTCCACGGAAATCCGTCATAGCGAAGATAGATCGCGCCCCAGAACTCGCCCATCTCTTCATCGCCGCATTTGTCGCCGCATTCATCGCCGAAGCGATATGCGGCGCCTGTTTCCAGGTCGATGGAAAAATCATCCCCGATGCTGCCGAGATCCCAGCCAGTCAGCTCGTTCACCGTTCCGACCCGGGCGGACACGGCAGCACCCACGATCCCCAGATCGACAAAATGTATCGTCCAAGGCTGAGTCAAGGCCGAAAAAAAATCTGTGTCCGTTCCCTTGCCGACAAAGACGGTGACGGCATAGGGATCGCTCTTCTCACCGGCGAGCACCGGCGCCGTGAAGCAGAGGAGCGCCATCGCACCGCCCAGCGCGGCGAGCAAGCCGCTGGATCCGCATTTGCAGCCTTCCAACAATCGAATCATCCCCTGCCCCAGAATCTCAGCCAGCCGTCGGGAAACGAGACGGTTCTGAATCGACCCCTTCCCCGGGGCCAAGTTTCCCATGGTATCGCGCCAGGGACAAGGGGCCTGGAGGCCAATGCTGAATGGATTATTCGCCGGTTCAGGATGCGGGGCGCGATGCCCTCGGGGCGGCCGACTAGCTGTCGGAATAGAAGATGTGACGGCCGATCTTGATGAGCTTGCGCATTTCCTTGGCCCAGCGCGGGCGCACATAATCGGCATGGTAGTTGGTGGCCGCGCCGATGACGCGAATCGTCTGGTCGCCGGCGATGGCCTTCTGGGCCACGCGCTTGGAGGCCTCCCAGGCCGCCTTGCTCTTCACTTCGTCGGCGACGCCGTCGCAAGCGAAGGAGAATTGGCAGGAATTGCGCCGATCGGAGCCCTGATAGACCACACCGCAGATCGTCTTGGGGAAGTTCGGATCCTTGACGCGATTGAGAACGACTTTCGCCACCGCCAGCTGGCCGAGCTCCGATTCGGAACGCGCCTCGAAATAGACGGCCTTGGCGAGGCAGTTTTCCTCGGCGAGGCGGATGCGGCGCTGGGCGACGACCTTCTGCTTCTCGTTGCGCTTGAGCTTGAAGGTCGATTCCATCTTCCAGACCGGCGGCGTCAGGGCCAGACGCTTCTCGATCTTTTCGGGCTCGTGCTTCACCACGGCTTCCGGCGCTTCGGGCACGTCAAGCTCAGGCTCGACGTAGTCGCCCTTGCCGGTCGAGACGACTTCCTGCTCGCGGATGATCGGCAGATTGACGAGATCGAGGGTCGCATCGCCCGGCATCAGCGAACCCTTCTGAATCAAGGTCGATACCGGCGAGGTGATCGCTGTTTGCGGCTCTTCGTCGACGAGGCTGTGAGCTACGGCATTGCGGCCCATATAGTGGCCGGCAAAAGCGAAGCTCGCGATCAGCATGGCGCCGCCAAAAGCATAGGGCACGTAGCTCAGCATGCCATTACGCTCAGGCTGCAGCGGCTCGTCAAAATCAGGCTCGAAAGCCCTATGCCCTCGCTTCGCTGGTCTCACTTCCCCTCGCGCTACCGTCTAAACCCTTAAAGCTTCCCGAACAGGCGGTAGTATGACCCTTGAGCGTTTAGCATAGGTTAACCATGGCGGCAACACAAAGCGGCCCACAATCAGCCGCTAAATGCTCTAGGGTTAACAAGGCCTTAGAGGAGTGTCTTGCCTTAATTCAGCCACGATTTGCGAGGGCGGCTTGAGCCGCCGCAAGACGCGCGATGGGCACCCTGAAGGGTGAGCAGGACACATAATCGAGGCCCACTTTCTCGCAGAATCTGATGGATGCCGGATCGCCGCCATGCTCGCCGCAAATGCCGAGCTTGATTTCGGGCCTTGTCTTGCGTCCCCGCTCCGCCGCGATCTGCACCAGTTCGCCGACACCTTCAGTGTCGAGCGACACGAAAGGATCGGTCTTGATGACGCCCTTGGCCGTGTATTCCCCCAGAAAGCGGGCCGAATCATCGCGGCTGATGCCGAAAGTGGTCTGGGTCAGGTCGTTGGTGCCGAAAGAGAAGAACTCGGCCGTCTCGGCGATGTCGCCGGCGCGCAAGGCGGCGCGCGGCAATTCGATCATGGTGCCGACGAGATAATCGACCTGGGCGCCCGTCTCCTTCTGGACCTCTCGCGCCACGGCAACGATACACTCGCACACGATGTCGAGCTCCGCTTTGGTGGCGACGAGCGGCACCATGACCTCCGGGATCGGCGGCGTGCCGGTCCGGCGCGCCACCTCGGTCGCCGCCTCGAAAATGGCGCGCGCCTGCATCTCGGCTATCTCGGGGTAGGAAACCGCGAGCCTGACGCCGCGATGGCCCAGCATCGGATTGAACTCATGAAGCTCCGCCACCCGGCTGCGCAGCGAATCGGCACTGACGCCGATGGCGGTTGCGACCTCGGCGATCTCGGCCTCGTTCTGCGGCAGGAATTCATGCAAGGGCGGATCGAGAAGCCGGATCGTCACCGGCAGCCCGGCCATGATCTCGAACAATTCGATGAAATCCTTGCGCTGCATCGGCAGGATCTTGGCGAGCGCCGCGCGCCTGCCCTTCTCGCTCGAAGCCAGGATCATCTCGCGCATCGCGACGATGCGATCGGCTTCGAAGAACATGTGCTCGGTGCGGCAGAGGCCGATGCCTTCGGCGCCGAATTCGCGCGCGGCTCTGGCGTCGAGCGGGGTCTCGGCATTGGTGCGCACCTT
>Ga0187894_10000894_pt1 | contig 39633 bp, 34 predicted proteins | sample GBC1701081metaG_FD_136650 | JGI IMG/M metagenome (GOLD analysis project Ga0187894, IMG submission 136650) | White microbial mat communities from a lava cave in the Kipuka Kanohina Cave System on the Island of Hawaii, USA - GBC170108-1 metaG ... | reverse complement strand
TCTATGGCGTTGCAGACGGTATCGGACGCCGCGGGTGTTCCGGCGACACAGGAATCCTGCTCCACGCCGGCCACACAGGACGTCACACCGGAAGCCTGGCAGGCCCCCACACCGCACGACGTGGTGGCCGACTGATACTCCTCGTCGGTGGTCCCGTCGCAGTCGTCGTCGAGGTTGTTGCAGAGGGCATCGGACGCCGCGGGTGTTCCGGCGACACAGGAGTCCTGCTCCACGCCGGCCACACAGGACGTCACGCCGGCAGCCTGGCAGGCCCCCACACCGCACGACGTGGTCGAGGATTGATACTCCTCGTCGGCGGTGCCGTCGCAGTCGTCGTCGAGGTTGTTGCAGAGGGCATCGGAGGCAGCGGGCGTTCCGGCGACACAGGAATCCTGCTCCACGCCGGCGACACAGGACGTGACGCCGGCAGCCTGACAGGCCCCCACACCGCACGACGTGGTGGCCGACCGATACTCCTCGTCGGCGGTGCCGTCGCAGTCGTCGTCGAGGTTGTTGCAGAGGGCATCCGAAGCAGCGGGCGTTCCGGGGACGCAGGAATCCTGCTCCACGCCGGCCGCGCAGGACGTCACGCCGGCAGCCTGGCAGGCCCCCACACCGCACGACGTGGTCGAGGATTGATACTCCTCGTCGGCGGTGCCGTCGCAGTCGTCGTCGAGGGAATCGCAGGTGGCATCGGAGACCGCCGGTGTTCCCGGCGTGCAGGTGTCGATTCCGGCGGAACAGAATCCGGCCGATCCGCAGGCGCCCAGTCCGCATGAGGTCGCGAAATCATCCACGGTGCCGTCGCAGTTGTTATCCAGGTTGTCGCACAGCTCCGGCGCGCCCGGGTGCCGCGCCATGCTGCTGTCATCGCAGTCGATCATGCCGCCATGCAGGCATGACGCGCTGCCGGGGGAGCCAAATCCGTCGCCATCCAGGTCGGTGCACCCGCCGGTGCGCAGATCCGTCTCGGTGCGCCCGTTGTCGGGCAGCGAGTACCAGGCCGACCGCGGGAAGTAGGTAGATGTCGTGACGATCCGGGCCCGCCACTTGTACGCGGTCTGGGGGCTCAGCCCCGACACCGTCTCGTCGAACGCGATCGAGCTTCCCTCCATCCCCGGCGCGCCGGTGTCAATCCATGCCGTCTGCATCAGTCCGGTGCCATCGAATGCCGCCGCCAGAGGCTTGGCCTCGATCTGCAGTCTGATGCGGCCGCGCCCGAGCGGAGTGCGCCCGCGCAGCTGCACCCTGAACTCGGTCTCGGAGTCGGACTGGTCCAGCAGGCTCAGTGGGCCCGAGCCGTCGGCGCGCGCCTGGCGCGGCGAGCGCGCGACTCCGTCGCGGCCGCCTCCCAGCCAGGTCTGCACCCGCCCTTCGTCGCCGGCCGCGTCGAAGCCGGGCGCGCCCAGGATCAGGTCCGCCAGTCCGTCGCCATTGATGTCGCCGGCGCCCGCCACGGCTGACCCGAGCATCGCCGCTGCCTGGTTTGATTCTGTCATCCAGAGCGCCGTCAGACGCGGGCCTGACGAGGAGCCCATATACAGCCGCGCCATCCCTTCGTCGGCCTGACCGTTGTCGTACAGGGCGGCACCGGCAATGATGTCTCCGAATCCGTCGTCGTTCAGATCGCCTGCCCCCGAGACGTCCGATCCCATCCTGGCTCCGGCCTGATCTCCTTCGGCGCTCCACACCGGGCCGGTCAGACCTGAGACCGATCCGCGATAAAAGAAAGCCGCTCCTTCATCGGCCTGTCCGTTGTCGAAGAGCGGCGCCCCGATGATGATGTCGGAGTGCCCGTCGCCATCGGCGTCGTTGGCGCTCGAGACGGCGGCGCCGAACTGCGCTCCGGCCTGGTTGCCTTCGAGGATCGCCAGCGGCGTGGCGCCGAGGCCCAGCGCGCTGCCGGCGTAGACGAACGCTGCGCCTTCATCGAGCTCGCCGTTGTCGTGCAGCGGCGCCCCGATGATCAGATCGGAGTAACCGTCCCGGTTGACGTCTCCCGCCGTCCCCAGCGACGCCCCCAGCGCGGCGCCCGGCTGATCGCCCTCGGCGTGCCACGCAACTACCGGTGGATCGAATGCCGATCCGAGATAGACGAACGCCGCACCCTCGCCGGCCTGACCATTGCTGAATCCAGGCGCCCCCACGATGAAGTCGCTGATCCCGTCGCCGTTGACGTCGCCCGCCGCGCCCAGCGCGGCCCCGAGCAGGGCGCCGGCCTGCTCTCCCTCGACCCTCCAGGCAGGCGAGGCCGCCGGTCCGGAAGGCGATCCCAGAAAGAGGAATGCCGCGCCTTCGTTGCTCTGCCCGTTGGAGAAGCCGGGCGCGCCCACCAGGATGTCGCTGTAGCCGTCGCCGTTCACGTCACCCGCGCCGGCCACCGCGGAGCCGAAGGCGGCCTCCGGGCGATCGACCCATTCCTCCCAGATCGGGGACGAGTCCAGGCCGTTGTCTCCTCCGAGAAAGACGAACGCGCGCCCCTCGCCTCCCTGGCCTGCGTTGTACTCGGGCGCCCCCACGATCACATCGGAGATGCCGTCGCCATTGACATCGCCGGCCGGAGCGACGCTGGTTCCGAAGCGCTCGCCGGCAGCATCGCCCACCGAGCTCCACGACGGTTGCGTCCGCGGGCCGGCCGGAGTGCTCAGGAACAGGTAGGCGCGTCCTTCGTCCGTCTGGCCGTTGTCGAAGGTGCGCGCTCCCACGAGAATGTCAGAGAACCCATCCCCGTTGACGTCGCCCGCCGTCGACACCTGGGAGCCGAATGTCCCCATGGCCTGGTTCCCCTCGGCGCTCCAGGCGGGCGAGGTCTCCAGCCCGAAGGGGGAGCCGAGATAGATGTAGACCTGTCCCTCGTCTGTCTGGCCGTTGTCGAAGTTGCGGGCCGACACGATCACATCTGAGAAGCCGTCGCCGTTCACGTCGCCGGCTGACTCGATCGGCTTGCCCATGAGCGCGCCGGCCTGATTCCCCTCCACCATCCAGGCCGGTGAGGCGGACAGCCCCGTGGGTCCGCCCATCCAGCAGAAGGCGCGCCCTTCGTTGCTCTGGCCGTTGTCGAACAGGTCGGCGCCGCTGACCACATCGCTGTAGCCGTCACCGTTGACATCGCCGGCCGTCCCCACCCAGAACCCCAGAAAGGCATTCGTCTGATTGCTCTCGGCGATCCATGACGGCGTCGTGGTCAATCCGGAGGAAGAGCCGTGGTAGACGTAGACGCGCCCTTCGTTGGTGTGTCCATTGCTGTACTGGAGCGCGCCCACGATGACGTCGGCATAGCCATCGCCGTTGACATCGCCGGCCGTGCCGACCGACACGCCATACTCGGCATTGGCCTGGTTGGACTCGGTGATCCAGTGAGGGGTGGCGGCCGGGCCGGTGGGACCTCCCAGCCAGACATAGGCGCGCCCTTCGTGGAACTGGCCGTTCCAGTAGCGCAGCGCTCCGACGATGATGTCGCCATACCCGTCGCCGTTGACATCGCCGGCGGTGCCCACCGAGTAGCCCAGGAAGGCGGTGTCGGAGTTGGACTCCGCGTACCAGGCGGGCGACGCGCCCAGGCCGGCTGCCGAGCCCAGATAGAGATAGACACGCCCCTCGTCGTGATGGCCGTTGTCGTAGTTGCCGGCCCCCACGAGAACGTCGTCGTACCCATCGCCGTTGACGTCGCCAGCGGTGTTGGCGGAAAAGCCGTAGCCCGACTCGGCCTGATTGTCTTCGCCGATCCAGTCCGGCGTTGCATGCAGGCCCGAGGCTGACCCCAGGAACAGCATCGCGCGTCCGTTGTCCGTCAGGCCGTTGTCGTACAGCTCCGAGCCGATGATCACGTCGCTGTAGCCGTCGCCGTTGACGTCGCCCGCGGTGTGCGCCGCCACGCCCAGGTTGGCGGTGGCCTGATCCGCTTCGGTGATCCAGTCGGGGGTGGTCGAGATCCCCTCCTGAAGCGTCTGGCCCCCGCCCGGCCCGGTCAGCGTCAGGGCGACGGTCAGGCCCGGCGCGGAGGCTGCGTCCAGCGCCTGCGGAAAGAGGCTGATCAGGAGGCGCCCCTTCCGCGAGCTCAGTGTGGCGGGGACCGGGTTGCCGGCGCTGTCGGCCGCCTGCGCGAGCGACACCCGCACGAGCCTGGTTCCGCGGCGGTACAAGCCCACTGCAGCGCCATCGTCCGCTGCGATCGGCTTCAGGTCTGTCCTGAGGTTGTAGCTGATCTCCGTGCCGCCGTCCGGCCGCGCTTCAGGAAGCGACAGGGTGAGGCGCACGCCATCTTCGAGATTCTCCCAGCTCTCCACCGCCCCCAGCCGCTCGTACCGCACTGTGCGGCCGCTGCTGACAGGAGCGATGTTGCCGGCCACCTGCGATCCGCTGTCGTCTGCGATCGCATCGAGGGCTAGATGAACCGTCCATGCGGGAGAGGTCTCCGTGCGCCGCACAAGATCCATTCCCTCCTGGCGGAAGTAGGCTCGCAGGTCCTGCGCGCGGTTGGCGATGTGAAGGCCGCCCGGGTGCCCGGGCAGCACCGACCGGGTCTGAGCGGTGACCTGGTATTCGAGCTCGCGGAGCTGCCCGTACGCGTCGGTGGGGTCGCCTGTGAGGCCGGGGGCCGTGCGCCGGGCGGACTGTGCCCTCAGGGGCTGCGGGGCAAAGACAGCCACACACAGGAACAGGCAGCCAGAAACAGTTCTGAACCGCTGCATCAAGCTCCGGGCATTACACAGGGATGTGCATCAAGACGGCTGCCGGGACGCCAGGCTCAGGGGAGAACCCTTCCGCGCCTCGGCGAGCCCACTGGCCAGCCTGGTGGCTGTCCGGCCGTGCCGGATCAGGGGCCAGGGACCTCGCCTGGATTCCGCTTATTATCCGGCCAAGATGCCTCTACGGCAATGGACTATTTCCGCAGACTGCGCGGCGGATCTCAACATCAGTTGCAGAAAAGACCGACGGAAAGCACTCCTGGTTGAGCCCTTCTCGGCCGCAGCAGCTCTTCTCCGTCGGGCCGATGTAGATGAGCCGGGTGCCGAGGGCACCGGACAGCTCCGCCGCGCGCCCGGGCTCCGTGGTCCTGAACAGCTCCGCAACTTGGGCTTCGCGCAACAGGGCGTCGTGGTGAAAGTCGAGCTGGTGGGTGGTCCAGCCGTGCAGGACCCGCCTGCCCGCCAGCCCCAGCACCGTGAAGCTCGAGGGGCTGTTGGGGTGGATGGTCACCACCTGCCCGGGCGTCGTGTTGGCAGACAGCCACGCTGCCGCGTCGCGCTCGTCCTGCGAGAAGGTGTATCTCACATCGAGCGCGCCGCGCAGGTGGAGTGCAAACGATACGGCGCCGGCTGCCAGAAGCACCGCCACGGTGATCGCGCCGGCGGCGCGCCAGCGGCGCCAGAGCCATGCGGCGCCCAGGCCAGCTGCAATTGAGCCGAACAGGTAGATCAGATCTGTAAACCAATGCGGGTTGGGAGAGCGCACGGCGAGGCGCAGCGCCAGGCTCGCTCCGATGACCCATGCCGCCGGCCCCGCGCCGCGCGCAACCAGCAGGCCGATTCCTCCCAGCATGCCGATGCTCGTCGCCACGAGCATCAGCCCCTTCGCCTGCGCCACCACCGCTCCGGGCCCGCCCATCGCGTGGATCACCTGCGGCGGCGAGGCCATGCCGTAGTAGGGGAGCTTGTAGAGCAGAAAGAAGGGGAGTGGAGTGGCCAGGTATGCCAGCCAGGCGGGCTGGAACCCTTGAGCGAGCGCGAGCCTGGCGAGCCAGAGACAGAAGCCGATCATGAAGACGCCGTAGAAGACGGGATGGAAGAATGCGACCACCGCCGCCATGCAGACCGAGATCCAGAGATACGAGATCCGCTTCTCGGTGCGCGACTGCGCAAAGAAATACCAGACCGCCAGCACGCCGATGAGCGGCGGCAGGTTGTACCAGCCGAAAAGGAGGGTGATCCCCAGAGGGCTGTGCACCCAGCCCATGGTCGAGAGATCCAGGCTCAGGTGCGCAAGCGAGCGGATCAGCCAGGCCGCCTCCGCGCTGGTGATCACCAGGGCGCAGGCGAGCAGCCCGGCGGCAGGATTGCCGAACAGGTCGCGGCAGATCAGGAAGACCATCGCCAGCAGCATCAGCGCGGTCCAGGCCGAGACCAGCCGCTGCATGGCGGGAACGCTCAATTCGGAGGCGACCTGCACGAGCGCGAAGTGGAAGTGGTAGATCCAGTTGTGCACCAGCAGCGCGTCCCCGCGCTCGGGATCCATCGGGGGCATGCGTTCCGCAAGCTGGGTGTGGATTCCGTGGAAGAAGAACAGGTCGGGCATTCCGCGCCAGCGCACAGACGCAGCGCCGCCGTCCGTCGCCGATGGATACATCGCCCATGACATACCGATTTGCATCAACAGTGCCACGGCGGCCAGGATGGCGAAGCGCCGCGTCCAGACCGGGTCCGATGCAGCCTGCGGCCGGGGCCTGCCCGGGATCAGGCAGGCGCTCCAGGTGATGGCACAGGCTGTGGCCACCGCGAGCAGCCGGCCTGGCCGGCCGGCCAGCAGCGCCGCGGGGATCCCCACGGCGCAGATCGAGCACAGGCTCAGGAGGCCTCCCAGAGCCAGAAGCCGGACCGTCTCCGTCTCGCGCAGACGGTGACGGCAGATCGCCACTCCGGGAAGAAAACACAGCAGCAGGGCGGCGGCCGGCACGCGGGCGTACGGGACAAGACACAGCAGCGCCAGCAGCAGGGAGAGCGGCGCTTCCCACCTGTGCCGGCGGGGCATGCCCGTCAGCGTTCCTCGGAGCTCACTGTGACGCGTCCGTCGGGAGCTGCGGCGGTCTTCACGGCTGCCGCGGCCTCGGGGGCGATCTCCTCGTGGTAGACGCGCTCCACGTTGACGCTCCAGATGTCATGGCGCGCCCCCTGCATGTTCTCCACAGCCAGGCTGGCGGTGTACATCGAGTGATCCTGATTGTTGTAGCGGTGCTGGCCGTTGCGGCCGCAGCAGTGCAGGTTGGACAGCGACGTCATGTACTCGCGGATCGACTGCATGTCCTGCTCGAAGGTGTCGCCGACGTACATCGGGTAGGTCTTCTCCATCCGCACCACGGTTCCGTCCTGCACGTCGCCGATCGATGCGAGAAGTCCCACGGTCTTGAGCTCGCGGGTCGCAAGCTGGATCAGCTCCGAGTCAGGCATCCGCCAGATCTCGTCCCCCTCGAAGCAGAAGTATTCCATGCCGAGACAGGTCGTGGATTGATCGGGGACGAGATGGGGGCTCCAGTTCTTGAAATTCTGGATGCGCCCCACGTTCACCTCCGGGGCGTGGATGTAGATCCAGTTGTCGGGGAACATCTCCCGCTGCCTGATGATGAGGCTGACCACGAGAAAATCGCGGTAGCGCAGCCTGCGGGCAGCCTCGAGCGCCGCCGGGGGCGGCAGCGGGTCGAGCTGGCCGGCCAGCTCGGACAGCGGCAGCGATGAGACGAAGTGGCGCGCGCGGTAGTCGGTGCGCCTGCCCTCGGCGTCGCGCACCGTCATGGTCTCGACACGGCCGCGATCGTGCGACAGGCGGACCACCTCGGAATCGGTGAGCACCACGCCTCCCATCTCGCGGATCCGGTCGCGGCAGACTTCCCACATCTGGCCGGGGCCCAGCTCCGGATAGAGGAACCGCTCGATCAGCGACGTGTGATCGCCGGACTTGAAGAAGGCGTTGAGGATCGCTCCGGTGAGCGACAGCGACTTGATCCTCTGCGCGGCCCACTCGGCCTTGATCTCCGAGCAGGGGACTCCCCAGACCTTCTCGGTGTAGGAGCGGAAGAAGGTGTCGTACAGGCGGCGGCCGAACCGGTTGACCACCCAGGCTTCAAAGCCGGTCTCGTCGGCGATGGGGCGCACACGCGCTGCGGCGAGGCTGGCCACGCAGGCGAGCGATTCCACGGGGCCGAGCTTCAGGAATGCGTCGAGCGGCTTGAGCGGATAGCTGAAGAACTTCTGGTGGTAGTAGATGCGCGACATGCGCGGGCGCCACAGCAGGCGATCCCCCAGGATCTCCTTCCACAGCGCCTCGACGCGGGGGACTTTCGTGAAGAAGCGGTGACCGCCGATGTCGAAGCGGTACCCCTTGTAGTTCACGGTCCGGGCTATGCCGCCCATCTGATCGCTGCGCTCGAAGACGACGGGGCGCAGCCCTGCCTTGCAGGCTTCGTAGGCGGCGGTGAGCCCCGCGGGCCCGCCGCCGGCAATGGCGACATCAAAATCGTGCATGGCTCCGTCCAGTGCGATGAGCGTGGAGAATCCTGCGCAGAGTGCGGGTGTCTATATACGTGTCCCGAGTGGCGGCCGCAAGCGGGCCCGTCAGAGCATGTTGAGCTGGAGCTTTGCGGCCTCCGTCATCTTCTCCGGTGACCACGGGGGATCCCAGGTGACCTCCACCTTGCTGGAGGCCACTCCTTCGATCAGGCCCACCTTGGCCTCCACATTGGGAGGCAGGCTTCCCGCGACCGGGCATTGGGGCGAGGTGAGCGTCATGGTCACCTTGACGCCTCCGTCCTCGGTCACGTCGATGCCGTAGATCAGCCCCAGGTCGTAGATGTTGACGGGAATCTCCGGATCGAAGCATGTCTTGAGCACGTCCACGACCTTGTTCTTCAGCTGTTCGGTGTCCGCCTGTTCTGTATCAGCCATGACCCATCACTCCGTCGAGACTTTTCCCTGATGCTGCATCGCCGCGCGCAGCGTGTGCCACGCGAGGCTGGCGCATTTCACGCGCACGGGGAACTCACGCACGCCGGCGAAGATCCTGAGCTTCCCCAGCTCGTCGAGGTGCTCCTCGGCGCCCGGCGCTCCGGTCACCAGGTCATGAAACAGCGAGAAGAGCCGCTCGGCCTGCGGGCGGCTCCTTCCCTTCACGCCCTCGGTCATCATCGATGCCGAGGCCTTCGAAATCGCGCAGCCGGATCCCACGAAGGAGACATCGGCGAGCGTGTCTCCATCCATGCGCAGGTAGACCGTCATCCGATCGCCGCACAGCGGGTTGTGGCCCAGCGCATGATGGCTGGCGCCTGCCAGCTCGTGGAAGTTCCTCGGGCGCTTGTTGTGATCCAGGATCACTTCCTGGTAGAGGTCGCTCAGGTCGGACATCAGCCCATGACCTCTTTCACGCGGTTGATTCCCCGGGCGAGGGCGTCGATCTCGGCGCGCGTGTTGTAGAAAGCGAACGAGGCGCGGGCAGTGGCCGGCACGTGGTAGCGCTCCATGAGCGGCTGGGTGCAGTGATGCCCGGCGCGCACCGCGATCCCATCCTGGTCCAGGATCGTGCCGATGTCGTGTGGGTGGATGCCGTCCATGGTGAACGACACGATGCTGGCCTTGTGCGGCGCCCGGCCCACCAGCGTGACGCCCGGTATGGCACCCACCACGCTGGTGGCGTAGGCCTGCAGCTCGGCCTCCCACCCCGCGGCCCGGTCCAGCCCGACGCCGTGGAGGTAGTCGAGCGCCGCGCCCAGGCCGATGACTCCGGCGATGTCAGGCGTGCCGGCCTCGAACTTGTGCGGCAGCCTGTTCCAGGTGGTTTTCTCGAAGGTCACGGTGCTGATCATGTCGCCGCCTCCCTGGTACGGGGGCATGGACTCGAGCAGATCGGCCTTGCCGTACAGCACGCCGACGCCGGTGGGGCCGTAGATCTTGTGTGAGGAGAAGGCGTAGAAGTCGCAGTCCAGCTGCTGCATGTCGAGCCTGACGTGCGCGGCCGCCTGCGCCCCGTCCACCATCACCAGCGCGCCCCGCGCGTGGGCCATCTCGACGATCCGCTCGATCGGATTGATGGTGCCCAGGGCGTTCGACACGTGGACGACCGAAACCAGCCGCGTCCGGTCGCCCAGGAGCCGTTCGAAGGCGTCCATCTCCAGCTCTCCCGCATCGTTGATCGGGATGACGCGCAGCGTCGCGCCGGTGGCTTCGCACAGAAGCTGCCAGGGCACGATGTTGGAGTGGTGCTCCATCGTGGAGATCAGGATCTCGTCGCCCGGCTTGAGGCGAGGCCGCCCCCAGCTGTGCGCCACGAGGTTCACCGCCTCGGTGGTGCCGCGCACGAAGATGATCTGGCGCGCGTCGGCGGCATTGATGTGGCGGGCCGCCTTCTGGCGCGCCTGCTCGTAGGATGCAGTGGCCCGCTCGGAGAGCTGGTGCAGGCCGCGGTGGATGTTGGAGCAGTCGCGCGAGTAGTAACCCACGATGGCGTCGATCACGGCCTGCGGTTTCTGCGTGGTGGCCGCATTGTCCAGGTAGACCAGCGGCTTGCCGTGCACGCTCTGCGACAGCGCGGGGAAGTCGGCGCGCAGCCGCTTCACCTCGGCGGCCGTCAGGGAGGGAGCCGGCGCAGTCGTGGTCCTCATGAAGGCACTTCGTCTGCCTCGTGTTTCCCCGGCAGCCTGATGAACGTCTGTGCGTCGAGGCCCTTGCGGATAGGCACGATCCCGATCCGGTGGATCACCTCGCTCACGAAGGCATGGATCATGAGATTGCGCGCCGTGTCCCGATCGATCCCGCGGGAGCGCAGGTAGAACATGGCGTTTTCATCGATCTGCCCCACCGTGGCGGCGTGGGTGCACTTGACGTCGTCTGCCAGGATCTCGAGCTGCGGCTTGGTGTCCACCATGGCGTCCTCGGAGATCAGCACGTTGCGGTTGGACTGCTGGCTGTCGGTGCCGGCCGCGCCCGCCCTCACCATGACGGTGCCGTTGAACACGCCGCGCGAGCGGCCTCCCAGGACTCCCTTGTACAGCTCGCGGCTGGTGCACCGGGGCGCTGCGTGATCCATCACGGTGTGATGATCGACATGCTGCGTGCCGTCCACGACGTAGAGGCCGTTGAGCGTGGCGGAGGCGCCGGGGCCCGACAGCTCGACGTTGATGTCGTGGCGCGCCAGCGCCGCGCCGAGCGAGATCGACATGGAGGTCAACGCGGCATCGCGGCCAAGCCTGGCCTGGATCGTGCCGATGTGGAACGCCCCGCTGCTCTCGCGCTGCAGCTTGAAGTGATCCACCACCGCCGCATCGCCGGCGTGGATCTCGGTGACGGCGTTGGTGAGGTAGATGCCGTGCCAGTCGCCCAGGAAGCTCTCGACCACCATGACGCGGGACCCTTCTTCCGCGACGATCAGCGTGCGTGGGTGGGTCGCCGTGGCCTCCTCGCGCCGCTCGGCGCCCGAGGAGATGAACAGCAGATGCACGGGGTGCGGCATCTGCGCTCCCGCGGGCAGATGGATGAAGGCCCCGTCATCGATGAAGGCGGTGTTCAAGGCGGTGAAAGGATGCGCCGCGGGGTCCGCCAGCTTCCCCAGGTGCCGCTCCACGAGCGGGCCCGACGCCGCCAGCGCCTCGCGCAGCGGCATGACGCGCGCGCCGCCCGGCAGCGCGTCCGGCGACGACAGCTCCGGCCTGAACCTTCCATCCATGAAGACGAGCTGGGACCGCTGCCAGTCCCCGAAGGCGAAGCGATCGATGTCGGCGGCACGGAACCGCGAGGCCGCGGCCGGACCGGGCTGCAGAAAAGGGGCGCGCGACACGGGGGCGACGTTGGTGCAGCGCCAGTCCTCCTGGCGGGTGGTGGGGAAGCCCATCCGCGCGAAGCCCAGCATGGCCCCCTTGCGAAGCCCGGCCAGCCAGGCGGGATCGGTGCGCTGCCGCTCGAGGTCCGCGAAGGCGGCCACCCAGGCATCCGTTTCGGAGGCGACGTCGATCACGAGCAGTTCCATCGAGTCACCGGGGGTTCAGCGGGGGGCCACCGGCTGGGCGCCGGCGACCTCCTGCTCGATCCAGGTGTAGCCCTTCTTTTCCAGCTCGAGCGCCAGATCCTTGCCGCCTGACTTCACGATGCGGCCGGCGAACAGCACGTGGACCTGGTCGGGCACGATGTAGTCCAGCAGCCGCTGGTAGTGGGTGATCACCAGCATCGCGCGCTGCGGGTTGCGCAGGGCGTTGACGCCTCCGGCCACGATGCGCAGAGCGTCGATATCGAGGCCCGAGTCGGTTTCATCCAGAATGGCCAGCTTCGGATCCAGCACCGCCATCTGGAATATCTCGTTGCGCTTCTTCTCCCCGCCGGAGAACCCTTCATTCACCGATCGGTTCATCAGATCCTGTCCCATCTGGACGAGGCGGCCCTTCTCCTTGACCAGATCGAGAAACTCCATCGCGTCGAGCTCGGGAAGCCCGCGGTGCTTGCGCACGGCGTTGAGGCCTGCCTTGAGCAGGTACATGTTGCTCACCCCCGGAAGCTCGACGGGGTACTGGAAAGCCAGGAAGACGCCCGCGCGCGCGCGCTCTTCCGGAGGCATCGCCAGCAGATCGTTTCCCTCGTACAGGACACGGCCGCGCGTGACTTCGTAGCTCTCACGTCCCGCCAGGACGTGACTCAGCGTGCTCTTGCCGGACCCGTTGGGCCCCATGATGGCGTGCACCTCGCCGGCGCGGATCCTGAGGTCGACGCCGCGCAGGATCTCCCGGCCGGCCACCTTGGCGTGCAGATCGATGATCTCGAGCATTCTCCCTTTCCCTGTGAGACTGGCGTCAGCCGACGCTGCCCTCGAGGCTGACGCCGAGCAGTTTCTGCGCCTCGACGGCGAACTCCATCGGCAGCTCGCGGAAGACCTCCTTGCAGAAGCCGTTGACGATTATCGAGACGGCATCCTCGGAGGACAGCCCACGCTGCCGGCAGTAGAAGAGCTGATCCTCCCCGATCCGGGAGGTGGACGCTTCGTGCTCCAGCGTCGCGGTGCTGTTCTGCACCTCCACGTAGGGAAAGGTGTGCGCGCCGCACTCGGAGCCCAGCAGCAGCGAGTCGCACTGCGAGTAGTTGCGCGCGTGGCGGGCGTTCTTCTGGATCTTGACCATGCCGCGGTACGAGTTCTGCCCGTGGCCGGCGGAGATCCCCTTGCTGATGATCGTGGAGCGGGTGTTCTTGCCGATGTGGATCATCTTCGTGCCGGTGTCGGCCTGCTGGAAGTTGTTGGCCACCGCCACCGAGTAGAACTCCCCGACCGAGTCGTCCCCGATCAGGATGCAGCTGGGGTACTTCCAGGTGATGGCCGAGCCGGTCTCCACCTGCGTCCAGGAGATCTTGGAGCGGGCTCCCTGGCACTTGCCGCGCTTGGTGACGAAGTTGTAGATGCCGCCGCGCCCTTCCTTGTCGCCCGGATACCAGTTCTGTACCGTGGAGTACTTGATCGTGGCGTCCTCGAGCGCCACCAGCTCCACCACGGCCGCATGCAGCTGGTTGGTGTCGCGCTTCGGCGCGGTGCAGCCTTCCAGGTAGCTCACGTGGGCGCCTTTGTCGGCGATGATCAGGGTGCGCTCGAACTGGCCCGTGTCGGCCGCGTTGATCCGGAAGTAGGTCGACAGCTCCATCGGGCAGCGCACCCCCTTCGGGATGTAGCAGAAGGAGCCGTCGGAGAAGACCGCCGAGTTGAGCGTGGCGAAGAAGTTGTCGCTGTAGGGGACCACCGATCCGAGGTACTGCCTGATCAGATCGGGATGCTCGCGCACCGCCTCGGAAAACGAGCAGAAGATGATCCCCAGCTCCGCCAGCTTGTCCTTGAAGGTGGTGGCCACCGAGACGGAGTCGAAGACCGCATCGACCGCAACGCCGCTGAGCATCTTCTGTTCATCCAGAGGGATGCCGAGCTTCGCATACGTCTTGAGGAGCTCGGGATCCACCTGGTCGAGGCTCTCGAGCTTCGGAGCGGACTTCGGCGCCGAGTAGTAGATGATGTCCTGGTAGTCGATCTTCGGGTAGCGCACGTTGCCCCAGGCCGGCTCGGTCATGGTGAGCCAGTGACGGTAGGCCTTCAGACGCCACTCCAGCATGAAGGGTGGCTCCTGCTTGCGCGCCGAGATCAGCTTGACGGTCTCTTCGCTCAGGCCCCGGGGGACCTGATCGGCTTCGATGTCGGTCACGAAGCCGTACTGGTACTCCCTGCCGGTGATGTCCTGAATCGTCTTGGAGGAGCTCATCTGTTCGTCCCTCGATCCCCGGGTGCGCCGGTCCCTTCGGGCGCCATCGGCAGCTGGCGCCTCTGGCGCAGCGCGATGTCCTGTGCCGCGCGCGCCTCGGACTGCATCAGATCGGCCAGCGTGGTGCGCTGCAGGACGCTGTTGACCAGGCCCTCCAGCGTGCCCCACAGGGAGCGCAGCGAGCAGTCGCCCACGTGGACGCAGGCGTCGCTTTCACCCGGGAAGCGCTCGCAGTATTCGTCTTCGTAGATGTGCCCGCCCAGCCCGTTGAGGATATGGAAAACGCTGATCTGCTCGGGCTCCTTGGTCATCCTGTAGCCGCCCAGCCGGCCCCGCGTGCTGTCCACAAGCCCCGCATCGCGCAGCTGGTTCATCAGCTTGGCCACGTAGGCGTCCGACAGGCTCTCCCGCGAGGCGATCTCGTGGATCGTCAGTGGGTTACCCTTGCCCGCGCTGGCCATCTGGAGCATCAGGCGCAGGCCGTATTCCTCGACGGCTGTGACTCGCATGCCCGAAACGTACAGAATCATGACTTTTTTGTCAATTATTTCCCCCCTGGCCGCCTCCTTTGACCACTTCCCCTTTACCATCCCATGGAAACCGCACTACGATGAGGCTCCGCATGCGACGGGGGAGGGGGGACTGAATGACGACAGTGGGGATGAACTATCAGGTCAGGCCGGGGAAGAACCAGCCGTTCGAGGAGGGGTTCCGCTCCGTGCTTGGTGTCATGAAGGGGATGAAGGGGCACTCGCAGTCATGGCTCTACAAGGACGTCGATGATCCGAACTCGTACCTGATCATTTCCAACTGGGAGTCCAAGGAGGCGTTCATGGCCTTCATCCAGTCAGCCGAGTTCCGCGCCGCCACCAAGTGGGGCGCCGAGGAGATCCTCGCCGGCCGGCCGAGCCACAAAGTGTATGGAGAGTAGGCTTCCGCGCCCGGGCTGACGATGCACCGCCTGTTCCTCGGACTCAACATCTGGAACGTTCTGCTGCTGTCCGCGGCGCTCGTGCTTGGATGGATCCGCTCGCCGTTCCACGTCCGGTTCGGGATCCTGGCAGCGGTCTTCTGCTGTCTGGTGCAGTCGGGGATGGTGGCGCTCTTCATCGGGGCGGCCAAGCTGATCAAGGAGCATGTGGGACGTTTCAACATGCCGCTCTCCCTGATCGATCGGCTCAATGCGATCTACCACCGGCTGCTGTTCAGGGCCGCGACGGCGACGTCTCTCATGGCGGGAGCGGCCATTCTCGGTGGCGTGGCTGACACCGGCCGGCTTCCGATGCCGGTCCATCTGGGAGCCGCCGCGCTGGCTTATCTGTTCGTCGTGGTGACGGCTCCCCAGGAGCACCGGCTGCTGGTGCGCCTGCACGGGATCGTCACCGACGTGGAGAAGCATCTCCCGGCGCCGGACGCGGCCGGCGCCATGGAGCCGCATCCGCGCTACAGGCCGGACCAGGTGGTGCTCGATGCGCGGGGACGGGCGCGAGCGTTGTGCTACATCGGCGTCACGCTGCCGCTGCCCTGGCTCGGCTACACCTTCATCGCCGGACGTAATGTCTCGGCACTGCTGCTGCCTACCATCATGATGACACTGCTCTGTTTCGTCGGCGCCGCGCATCAGTTCCGGGCAGCACGCCGCGCCGGAGCGCTCAGGAGCTCGTCGGATCCGCTCCGCTGACGATCTGCAGCCATTCCCGCATCAGCTGTTTGATCCGGGCCTGGTAGGCAACCCCCTCCAGGGCGCACCGGCGGCGGAAGAGATCCAGGAGGTCCTCCGGGACCTTCAGGCTGATCAGCCGGCTTCGTGAAGCGCGGTGCCCGTGAAGAAGCCGGAAGCTCTCGAGGAACTCCAGAATCTCGATCGGCTTCAAGGCACGGCACCTCTCGAGGTACTCGTCCGAGAAGTACTGGACGGGCCTCGGCCTGCCGGTCTTCACTTCTTCAGACTCCTGAGGGCCTTGATGTCCTCCAGATCCTGAGGCCGGCCGCTGCGCTGCTTCATCCTGATCAGGTCCTGAATGGAGGCCACGCGCACGGTGCGCCCCGGGACCTTGATTTTCGTGACCTTCATGCGGGCGAGGTCCTCGGTGAGGAGAATGTCGGCGACCTCCGAGGGCAGCGACGGATTGACGAAGGTCCAGGCCGTCATGCTGCGGTTCCTGATGTACTCGTCACGGAACCGAAAGACCTCCGAGGCCGTCACGGGGAGGCGGGACTTCAGTCCGAGGCCGTTGAGAGCCGCCTCGGCTTTCAGGAAGTCCTGCTCGCGCCCGCGGATGACGAGATCGACATCGAGCGTGCCGCGCACGGCGCCATGCAGCGCGACGGCAAAGCCCCCCACGAGCGCGTAGGCGACGCGCGCGCCGTCGAGGGCGCCGGTGATCCGGAGGAGGAGCATAGGCTGTACCAGTATATACCGATCCTCATGGGGCGCCACAGGCATCTCCGGACGTGCCGGATGTGGGGCTCATGAGCGGCGATCGAGGGGCATGCGGCGCCGGGCGGGAGAGACCTCACGCCCGGCGCCCATCGTGATTCGGGGCTGCGCAGAGCCGAATCGAACGCGGCCTACTGGGGCTGCGGGACGATCCGTATGTAGGGCTTCGGCGACTTCCAGCCCTGCGGGAACTTCTTCTTTGCCTCGTCGTCCGAGACGGCCGGGACGATGATCACGTCGTCGCCCCGCTTCCAGTTCACCGGCGTGGCGACCTTGTGCTTCGCGGTGAGCTGCGCCGAGTCGAGAAGCCGCAGCACCTCGTCAAAGTTGCGACCCGTGCTCATCGGGTAGGTGAGCATCGCCTTGATCTTCTTGTCCGGGCCGATGAGGAACACCGAGCGCACCGTCGCGTTGTCCGCGGCGGTCCGTTCCTTCGCTGCCCCGGTGGCGTTGGGATGGAGCATGTCGTACAGCTTCGCCACCTTCATGTCGGTGTCACCGATCAACGGGTAGTTCGGCGCGTGCCCCTGTGTCTCCTTGATGTCCTTCGACCACGCCGTGTGGTCACCGACTGAATCGACGCTCAGACCGATCACCTTGGTGTTGCGCTTCTCGAACTCGGGCTTGAGGCGTGCCATGTACCCGAGCTCCGTCGTGCAGACCGGGGTGAAATCCTTAGGGTGTGAGAAGAGAATCGCCCACCCGTCGCCGATCCACTTGTGAAAGTTGATCTCACCTTCGGTCGTTTCCGCCGAGAAATCCGGCGCCTCGTCGCCTATCCGTAGTTGCATGGGTTTCCTCCTGGGTTTCAGGTACACCCGCCCTGCCGGTGACGGCGGAACACGCGCAGCGGCGTCGCCGAGGCGACTGCTCCCGTGCCCACACGGTCCGCGGGCGGCATCTGCCGACGTGATGACGCCATCGTAGCACCGTCGTTGCGGGGTCGCGAAAGCGCCGTCACCCGGGCGAAGCGGCTCAAGACGTCGCCTCTGCAACAGCGTCCGGAACAGACCCAATACGAGCCGGCGGGCGCGATCCCCCCGCGCGATCCGGTCAATTCCCGGGGCGCACGACCAGCAGGGGCTGGCCCTGGCGCACCTCGGCCCCGTCCTCGGCGCGAACCTCCACCACCACGCCCTCGCCGGGTAGTCCCGGACCGCCGTAGATCACGGCGTTGAAGCTCTTCATCGCCTCGATCAGCCCCACTGTCCGGCCTGCCAGGATGGCGCTGCCCGCCTCCACGAAAGGAGGCAGCCCCGGCGCGGGGCGGCGATAGAAGATGCCGTCGATGGGACAGGCCATCGCGGCGCAGCCTTCGGGGATTCCGGCTGCCGCCCCGGTTTCCGCCCGGACGGGCGGCGCTTCGAGGGCGGCGCCGGCTGGATGAAGCAGGAAGAGCCGCTGGCCGTACTGCACCGGGACGGCCCGATCGCGGATCGCCACGTCGCCCACTCGCCCCGACACCCCCGCCGGAAGGGCCATCTCCCGGGCCCGCCCCAGGACCCTGAGCTGTCCCACCGTGTCGCCCCCCGTGCGGTGGCTTCCGGGGCGCGGCACGCTGCGCAGGATCCCCACGCCGGGAGAAGAGATGATCCAGCCGCCGTCTTCGCCCTTCTCCGCGAGCGCCTCGATCATGATGTCAGGGCCTGCAGATCGTGCAGCGACCAGATGCGCGGATTGCGGATGCGCCGGTGGCCCGGCCACTGATAGGCCATCTCGACCACGGTCCCCAGATAGCCGCGCAGCTCGCCCATCGTGACCACTTCATCGGTGTCCATCTGGCTGGCCGCGCGGACCGGGTCCATGTCGTTCGTGATCCGCGCTTCCACATCGTCCATCTCGCGCCGGATCTTCGCTTCCTCTTCGGGCGTGGCCGCGACGATGTTGAAGTTGTCGTCCAGCTTCGTGCGGAAGGCGCCAATCGCCAGCGTGCGCCCTTCCATGACGGCCAGCCGCGTGATCGGCGTGGAGATCTGCAGCACCGGACGGTAGGGATGCCCCGCCATGGCGTAGTAGCCGGCTCCGGATGCCTTGCGCAGCAGGACGGTGATCATCGGCGTGGAGTTGGTTGCGTTGGTGTAGATCAACGACGACCCGTAGCCGAGCAGCCCCTGTTTTTCGGCCTCGGGACCGATGTCGAATCCCGAGATGTCCTGCAGCCAGATGAGCGGCAGCCCGTCCTCGTTGCAGGCCCGCGAGAAGGTGGAGATCTTGGCGATCCCGTCGCGGTAGAGGATCCCTCCCGGACGGCGCATCGCTTCGTGGTCCGGGTGATCCGTCAGGAGCTGGCTGTTCGCGATCAACCCCGCGTAGAGCCCTCCCACCCGGCCCACGCCGCAGATCATCTCGCGCCCTACGTCAGGCAGTACCTCCCAGAACAGAGATGAATCCACCAGGCGGGCGATCACCTGACGGACGTCGTAGGCCATTCGATGGTCGGCGGGAAAAAGAGCATCGATCTCTTCCGGCGCGAAGCGGGGCGGGGCAGGATCGGCGCCACGGCGGTAGTAGGCTGCAGCCGACCCGGGAAGGCGCGCCATCTCGGAGCGGATCGCCGCGATGCAGGTGTCGTCGTCGGGGACCCGCGCGTCGGCACATGCCGACAGGTGCACGTGCACGTCGGGCCCGCCGATGGTGAGCGACGTGATCTTCTGAGCTTTGGCCCCCTTCACCAGCGCCGCCCCCGCGATCACCATGTAAGCCTGCTCGGTCATGTAGACGACATCGGAGATGATCGGCATGTAGCCGCCTCCCGCGATGCAGTCGCCCATCACGCCGGCGATCTGGGGAACCCCCCCGTCGGACAGCAGCGAGTTCATCCTGAAGATGGCGCCCGCTCCCGACGCCCCGGGGAAGGTGCGCCCCTGCTCGGGCAGGAACAGCCCGCTGCAGTCCACCAGGTAGATGACCGGGACGCGCAGGCGCAGCGCCATCTCCTGCGCCCGCTGGATCTTCTCGGGGGTCTGCGGCCACCAGGAACCCGAAGCGACGGTGTTGTCGTTGGCGATGACCACGCAGAGGCGGCCCTGCACGCGGATGAACCCGGTCACCACGCCGGCGCCCGGAGAGCTCTGCTGCTTGTCGCCGAAGGTGACGCCGAAGTTGACCAGCGTGCCAACCGGGAGCAGCGGCGAGTCCGGATCGCGCAGCCGATCGATCCGCTCCCACGTCGTCAGCCGCCCCTTCTCGTGCACGCGGCGGGTGTACTCGGGGCCCCATCCGGCGCGCACCCAGGCGCGTTTGGCGGCAAGCTCACTGTTGAGCGCGGCCATCGCGGCGGCGTTGGCCGCCGAGGCGGCCTCGCCCTGCGCTGCCTCCAGTGGAGAGCCGATCGGCTCGAGCAGCACCTTGGCCATCACGTCACCTGCAGCAGTCGTTCGAGAATGGTGACGTCGTAGCCGCCCGACTGGAACTCGGGAGAATCCAGCACGCTCCGGTGGAGCGGCAGCGTGGTCCGGATCCCTTCGATCCTGAATGCGGCGAGCGCCGCCGCGCCCCGGCGGAGGGCTTCGGCGCGACTCGTTCCGTGAACGATCAGCTTGGCGATCAGCGAGTCGTAGTGCGGCGGCACGCGGTAGTGCGGCTCGCCGGCGGGCACGTGGGTCTCCACGCGGGCGCCCGGCGGCGGCTCGAAGCGGGTGATGACTCCCGGCGACGGCTTGAAGTCGGCATCCGGGTCCTCGGCGTTGATCCTGAATTCGATGGCGTGCCCCTTCATCTTGATCTCCTCCTGGGTCATCTCCAGCGGGTGGCCCGCCGCGATGCGGATCTGGGCCGCCACGATGTCCAGCCCGGTGACTTCCTCGGTGACCGGATGCTCCACTTGAAGCCGCGCGTTCATCTCCATGAAATAGAGCGCGCCATCGCGAGCCCGGAGCAGCTCGAGAGTCCCGGCGCCGCGGTATCCAAGCGAGGCGGCGGCCTGCGCAAGCTGCGCGCCGATACGCTGCCGGGTCGCGGAGTCCAGCACGGGGGAGGGGGACTCCTCGATCAGCTTCTGGTGGCGCCGCTGAACCGAGCACTCGCGCTCGCCCAGGTGGACCGCGTGACCCCAGGTGTCGACGAGGATCTGGAACTCGATGTGCCGCCCCGATTCGATCGCCTTCTCGAGATAGAGGGTGCCGTCGCCGAAAGCCTTCTCGGCTTCCAGACGGGCCTCCTGGAAGCCGCGTCGCAGCGCCGCCTCGTCCGTGCAGCGGCGCATGCCCCGCCCGCCGCCGCCGGCGGCCGCCTTGAGGAAGACCGGATAGCCGACGGCGGCGGCTTGCTCCGCGGCGGCTCCGGCATCGGCCAGCACGCCATCGGAGCCGGGGATGGTCGGCACTCCAGCGGCCTTCATGGCGCGCCGCGCCTGCACCTTGTTTCCCAGCAGGCGCATGACGCCGGAGGGAGGGCCGATGAAGGCCAGCCGCTGTGCTTCACAGCGCGCGGCAAAGAGCGGGTTTTCGGAAAGAAAGCCGTAGCCGGGGTGGATCGCCTGACACTCCGTCTGATCGGCCGCCTGGAGGATCGCGTCCATGTCCAGATACGAGCGCGACGCCGGAGGCGGCCCGATGCAGATCCGCCGATCGGCCAGATCGAGGTGGGGCGAGTCGGCGTCGGCCGTGGAATGAACCGCGACGGTCTCGATGCTCATCGCGCGGCAGGCGCGCAGGATCCGTGCGGCGATCTCGCCGCGATTGGCCACCAGGACGCGCCGGAACATGGCGGACATTCTACTCCGGATGTCTGTCTGGTATCATCGCTGGACTTCATCATCCGGAGCGCCGCGCGCATGATCCGCATCGCCAATGGCCAGGGTTTCTGGGGGGACTCGGTGGACGCTCCCGTGCGGCTCATGCGCGAAGGGCCGCTCGATGTCCTGACGCTCGACTACCTGGCCGAAGTCACCATGTCGATCATGCAGAAGCTCAAGCGGCGGGATCCCGCGGGAAAGAGCGGCTACGCGACCGACTTCGTCGAGCTGATCCGTACGATCCTGCCCGACCTGCGCGAGAAGGGAACCCGCGTTGTGGCCAACGCGGGCGGCGTGAACCCACGCGCATGCCTTGCCGCGGTGTCGCAGGTGGCCCGCGATGGCGGCGCGGCCGGCATGAAGATCGGCATGGTGGCGGGCGACGACATCCTCGACAGGCTGGATCGGATCATGGCCGAGGGAGTCCCTCTCTCGAACATGGACGACGGCAGGCCGCTGTCCGAGATCCGGGAGAAGGTGGTCTCGGCCAATGTCTACATGTCGGCTTTCCCGATCGCCGAGGCGCTCAACCTGGGCGCGCAGATCGTCCTGACGGGGCGCAGCACCGATCCGGGCCTGGTGGTGGGACCGTTGATCCACCGCTACGGATGGAACCGGGATGACTGGGACCGGCTGGCCGCCGGCACCGTGGCAGGGCACATCATTGAATGCGGCGCGCAGTGCACGGGGGGGAACTTCAGCCGCTGGTGGGAAGTCGAGGGCTGGGATCATCTCGGCTACCCGATCGTGGAAGTCGAGCCCGACGGCTCCTTCGTGGTGACCAAGCACGCCGGAACCGGCGGCCTGGTGACCGTGGACACAGTGGCCGAGCAGCTCTGCTACGAGATGGGCGATCCGTGCTCCTACGTGACGCCCGACGTGATCGCCGACTTCGGCTCGATCCAGCTCGGCCAGCAGGGAGTGGATCGAGTGGGGGTCTCGGGGGTGAAGGGGCGCCCGCGCACCGACTCCCTGAAGGTGTCGATCTCCTACCTGGCGGGCTACAGCGCCATCGGCCAGCTCACCATCTCCGGCCCCCAGCCGATTGAGAAGGCAAAGGTCGCGGCGGCCGCTCTCTGGGGGAGGCTGCGGCGCGCCGGCCTCGAGTACGCGGAGACGCACACCGAGCTGGTAGGCGCGGGCGCGTGCCACGGGCGGATCGCGCAGGGCGGCTCGCCCGCCGAAGTGGTCCTGCGCCTGGGCGTGAAGGATCCCGATCAGAAGAAGGTGGATCGCTTCGGCAAGGAGATTGCGCCGCTGGTCACCACCGGCCCTCCCGGCGTGACCGGATTTGCGGGAGGCCGCCCGCGCGCCAACGAAGTCATCGCCTTCTGGCCCGCGCTCATCCCGCGAGAGATGGTGAAGGCCGAGGTGCGGGTGGAATCGGTATGAAACAGATGCGGCTCTACCGGATGGCGCACGCCCGATCGGGCGACAAGGGGGACGGCAGCAATGTGGGGCTCATCGCCTACGACGAGCGCGGCTACGAGATCATCAGCCGCGAAGTGACCGTGGAGCGGGTCAAGGCGCACTTCGGGGGGCTGGTGAAGGGCCACGTGGATCGCTACGAAGTGCCAAACCTGCGCGCGCTCAACTTCATCCTGCACGACTCGCTGGGCGGCGGCGGCAGCGCCAGCCTGATCACCGACGCGCAAGGCAAGACACACGGGATGGCGATGCTCCTGATGGAGATCGATGTCCCCGACGATTACGAGCCGCCAGGCGTTGGAACGGGGGGCGCCGGCAGCGCCGAGTACCCGGGGCCGAGTCGATGAGGATGACATCATGATGAGCCTGCCCTCCCTGCGGCATGTGAAGACGGCCGGGGACGCAGGGGTCGTCGTCCTGACGCTCGACAGGCCTCCGGTCAACGCTCTGGGGCGGGCGCTGGTGGATGATCTCGACGCGGCCTGCGACTGGCTCGAGCGCGCCGGGCCCGATGCCATGGCCCGCGCGGTGATCATCGCGGCGGCCGGCAAGTGCTTCAGCGCCGGGGCCGACCTCAAGGAACGGCAGGGGATGTCCGAAGATGATGTGCGCGCCTGGGTGCCGTACCTCTCGGGCACCTTCACCCGGATCGCCGGGCTCCCGATGCCCACGATCGCGGTGGTGCAGGGAGTCGCTGCGGGCGGGGGGATGGAGCTGGCGCTGGCCTGCGATCTGCGCGTGGCCGAGCAGCAGGCCACGCTGGGTCTGCGCGAGACCGCCCTCGCGATCATTCCGGGCGCCGGCGGCACGCAGCGCCTGCCGCGCCTCATCGGCCCATCGCGCGCCAAGCGGTGGATCTTCGGCGCCGCGATGCACACGGCCGTCGAGGCGCTCGCCGACGGCGCCGTGGATCAAGTCGTGGCCACGGGGGAGGGACTGGCGGCGGCCCGGTCGATCGCCTCCGGCATCGCGGCCAACGGGCCGGTCGCCGTCCGGCTCGCCAAGAAGGCGATCGACGAAGGGATGAATATGCCGGTCGATGATGGAGTGAGGAACGAGATCCGCCGCTACGAAGGGGTGCTCGGGACCGCCGATCGGCTCGAGGCGCTCAAGGCGTTCATGGAGAAGCGGACACCGGAGTTCAAGGGACGCTGACGCCGCTGCTTCAGCGCCGGAAGACGATCCGCGGCGACAGGCGGCCCACTGTATCCGAGCGCTCCTCGATGTCGAGCATGTACTGTGGCCTGCCCTTGGCCATCTCCGCCGTCAGCTCGAGCGGCTCACATGAAAACAGAGGGTGCCTGATCTCGATGGTGTGAGCTCCCTTCCGGAGAGCAAAACCCTTGCGCGGGCTCTGGCCGAAGCGCTCCAGCCTCCCGGCCACGCGCCCATCGACCAGCACCTCCTGCCCTTCGAACAGCTCCGGGTAGGTCCCGAAGTTGATGATCACGCCGGACTCCGTGCCGGGGATCAGGGTTCCCGTGAAGAGGAAAAACCCGCCCATCAAGACAAGACCCCCGACAAGGGCTCCGAGCCGCCAGTGCAGGATATGGAGCGTCATCCGGGCGCCTCCAGAATCGTGGACAGTTCTGCCACGAGGCCTTAAACATATGCGCCACCGGGGGCGTTTCCAGAACACGCCCGGGAGGCGGTCATGCACGACGTGGACATCACCCCGTATTCAGGCATCTCGGGGAGAATTCTGCGCGGGGCCGTTTCCGGGGCCACCTTCCTGTCGGGTATCTGCCTGGGCCTGATCCTGGCCTGCGGCCAATACATCCTGGTCCGGTTCGGCTATCCGGGACTCGCCGCAATCTACGGACAGTGCGTCATCGCCATCGCGCTGGCCCGCTATGCGGTCAATGGTCTGACGGGGGAGTACCAGGGCACGGTCTTTTCGACTGCCGGCGGAAGCTGGGACCGCGTTCTGTTGGTGGCGGCCCGCTACGGCGCGCTGTGTCTCCTCTGGATCATCCCGCTGGCCTTCCTGGCGATGTCTCCGGATGAAGCGAAGCTGGCGATCTTCGGGCTGATCTCCGGGCAGGGCTCGGCGCAGCTGATCGGCCTCATCTTCCTGGTCATCGCCGGGATGGGGCTGACGCCGCCGATCTTCCTGATTGGCGCGGTGGCGGCGGAGCGCTTCACCGACATCCTGAGCGTGGGTCATTGGCGGCGTCTGCTCGGAGGGCGTCGTACCGACCTGTACGCCATGTACTCGATCTACACCGGCGCGCTGGCCATGATGACGGTCATCGCCATCCCGATAGCACTGATGGCCTTCTCTCGGGGGCTCGATATCGGGATGATGGTGGGAGCGCTGCTGCTCTCGTTCCTCGGCGGACTCTCCGTGGCGCTGCTGGGCAGGCTGTGCGGGTTTTTTGCCTTCGGCGAAGGCGACGACGCACCGGCCCTCAGCGAAGAGCACGTCGAGCCGGAGGGTCATGCCGCCCCCCCCGGCCTGACGCCGGTTCTGCAGGCGCGGGCGCGCGAGGTGGCGGCGATGGCCGCGGCCCCCGCGGCCTCACTGACCAACGCCAGGCCCGCCCTGATGGACGCTCCGGCGCGGCTCGAGGAGATCCAGCGCCGCTTCGAGACCGATCCCGCCGGCGCCATCGGCCAGCTCCAGGATCTCCGCGCGGCGCACGCGCCGCATCCACACGTGCTCCGCGCGCTCTGCCTGCTGCTGTCCCGGGCGAAGCGGCACGACGAGGCGATCGAGGCCGCCAAAGAGGCCCTGCCGTTCTGCTTTGCGCGAGGCTACGTTCCCTTCGCCGCGGAGATGGTGCGCGCGCTCTGGGCGCACCGCGAGCGGCTCGAGCTGAACCGCGAGCAGCTGTCCGCGGTGGCGGCCGCGCTGCAGAAAGCAGCCGACATGCCGGGCGCCATCCGTGTGTGGGGGGCGCTGGTGAGCCTGGATCCGAAAGAGCTTCGGGGGGTCAAGGCGTTGATGCAGATCGCGGGAGAGCATCTGCATGGGGATGCCGACCCCCGGCAGGCGGTGAGCATCTACTCATTCCTGCTGAAGCACTGCGCCGACTCGCCGCTCGCGGAGCACATGCGCGAAGGTCTCGCCGACGCCGAGCGCCGCCAGACACGGACGCAGGCGCTGGGTCAGGCAGGGCTGGAAAGGTCCACGTAGAGCTCTGGTCGCCGGTCCTTCCAGAAGAGGCGGCGCGCGGTGGAGCGCTCGCAGCGCTTCGTATCGAGATCGGCGAGCAGGAGATACTCCTCCATCCCGGGCGCGCGGGCCGCTATCTGTCCCTCCGGATCGCAGACGAACGACTCGCCCGCGAAGGTGATGCGCTCTTCGGGGCCCACGCGGTTGCACAGCGCAACCCAGTAGCCGTTCTGGAAAGCGGCGGTCCTCAGCTCGGCCTCGAACAGCCCTTCGGGCCACTCCCCCAGGGCGCCGGCCTGCGGCACGACCACGACCTGGGCGCCGCGCAGACCCAGCAGGCGCATGTACTCGGGGTAGTGACGGTCGTAGCAGATCGCCACGCCGATCCGCCCCACGGACGTCTCGTACACCGCGGGGCCCGCGTCGGCCGGCGCGTAGTACCCCTGCTCGTGGAAGCCCTCGAAGTCGGTGATGTGCGCCATCCGGGTCACGCCGCGCAGCGACCCGTCGGCATCGAAGATCGGCGAGCTGTCGAAGGTCCTTCCATGCTGGTCGATCTCGTACATGTTGAAGATGGTGACGAGGGACAGCTCGCGCGCCATGGCGGCGATCCGGTCCGCCGTGGAGCCGGGGATCGGCTCGGCCTCCGGCGCGGATCGGCCGGCAGCTTCCTCTCTGCGAAACTGCGGGAAGAACCTCTCGAGCGCCAGCTCCGGAAAGACGATCAGGCCGGCGCCGGCCTGATGCGCACGCCGCATCATCTCGAGCGCGCGATCGAGGTTGCGGAGCCTGTCCTCTCCGGCGGAAAGTTGTGCCAGCGCGATGCGCAACATGCCTGCCTCCATATCAGGAGCCTGTCCGACTCATGCCGGCGGAGCTGCCGGCCACAAAACCGCTCGCCCAGGCCCACTGGAAATTGTGGCCGCCGATGCGGCCGTCCACATCACAGATCTCGCCGCAGATCATCAGGCCGGGGCAGGCGCGCGATCGCATGGTCGTGAGGTCCATCTCGGCCAGCGGCACGCCGCCCGCCGTCACCTCAGCGTAGGTGAATCCGCGATCACCCGTCACGGGGATCTCCATCCCGGTGACGATGCCGGCCAGCCGCCGGCGCACGGTGCGCTCCAGGCGCGCGCAGGGAGCGGCCGGATCCACCCCGGCCAGAGCGCACAGTGTCACCGCGAGCCTGGCGGGAAGCTTCTTCGAAAGGAGATGTCCGGCTCCCGCACCTCCTGCCGACACCAGCAGCGCATCGAGCGAGGCAGAAGTCTCACCGGGACTCCATGAGACCACCAGCCGCGCCCCCGGATCCTCCAGGCGGGTATGGATCAGATGACGGCTGACATCCAGGATGGCAGGTCCCGACAGCCCGAAGTGGGTGCAGAGCACGGGGCCGTCGATTGACGCGAGCCGGCGCCCGGAGGACGACACGATCGACGCGCGGGCATCGCAGGCGACGCCCGGTAGATCCCGTATCGGGCAGTCTTTCTCGATAGTCAGCGGCACCAGCGCCGGCAGCACGCGCGGCGTGATGGTGTGCCCCAGGCTGCGCGCGATGGAGTAGCCGTGGCCGTCCGAACCGCTCTTTGGGAGGCTGCGGCCTCCCGTGGCCAGGATCACCTCGCGGGCCCGCAGCGGCTCGCGCCCCGCGGTGATTTCCGGCACGATCTCGAACCTGCCGTTCTCCCGGCGCACCGACGCGACGCGCCAGCCCGCCATCACCTGGGCCCCGGCGGAGCCGGCAGCGGAGAGCAGGGCATTCAGAACGGACCGCGCGTTGCCGTCAACAGGGAAGAGCTTGCCCGTCTCCTCACGCACCATCCGGACACCAAGCTCCTCGAAAAAGCGGATGGTGTCGGCGACTTCGAAGCGCCGCAGGACCTTGCGGATACCCGCGGGAGTTGAGCCGTAGAAGGCCGTCTCGTCCACGAGGTCGTGGGTGACATTGCACCGGCCACCTCCTGACACGAGGATCTTGGCGCCGGGCCGTCGGGCTCCCTCCAGCACGGCGATGGAGCGGCACCTGCCCAGGCGCCCCGCCGTGATGGCCGCCATCAGGCCGGCGGCCCCTGCACCCACGACTGCCAGGTCGGCAATCGGCGTCACCCCGATGAATTCATTGGTGCTTCTGTCCGCGCTGTCGGCGCGCCGGGCAGCCCCCGCTCCGCCGCCGATCCCGGACAATCCATCTGGTGCCGGTTGATTCGTATTGACCTGACGGGCCTTTTGGCGCACCTTTCCCTTCGCATCTGGCCCATTATGCTGTACTAACAGGAGACTTCCCCCGCATGTCTCTCGTTCCCAGACGTGTATTCGGCGTCCTGCTGCTCATCATCGGGATGCTGACTGCAGCCAGCCTGATCGTCCACTCCATAAGACTCACCACGGGCCACGACTTCCAGCACGGGCTCATGCCGCTCTTCGACCTCAACGGCGAGCGCAACATCGCCTCGTGGTTCTCGTCCTTCTTCATGCTTGCCGCGGCCACGCTGCTCTGCTGCATCGGGATTGCCGGCCGCGCCAAGCACGACCGCTTCGCGCGCCACTGGCTTGTGATGGCCGCGGTCTTCCTGGGCCTGGCCATTGACGAGGTGGCTGCCGCTCACGAGCTGCTCACGCGGCCCCTCCGCGAAGGGCTGCATGTTGCCTCGATCTTCCACTATGCGTGGATCATTCCGGGATCCGTTTTCGCCCTGACCTTCCTTCTGATGAATGTGACCTTCCTGCGTCATCTTCCTGCCAGGACGCGCACGTTGTTTGTCCTCTCGGGCGCCCTGTTCGTCGGAAGCGCTGTGGGCATGGAGATGCTCGAAGGGTACTACGACGTCGTCTACGGGCACGGCGGCTGGGGCTACGTGCTGCTGAGCACCATCGAGGAAGTGGGCGAGATGGTGGCGATGGCGCTGTTCATCAATGTGCTGATGGACTACATGGCGCACTACGTCCCGGAAGTCCGGCTCCGCGTGAGCGCAATGAAGCCACGCGCGCTCCATGTGGTTCCGGAGTGGCAGCCGAGGCGGGCCGCCGCCACCGGGCAATCGGGCAGCACGCCGGTGACGGGTTGAGTCCGACGCGGAAGAACTGGATCCTCGGGAGCTTCGCTGCGGCGCTGGGCGGCTACACCCTCGCCCTGCTTCTGTTTGAATGGCGCACCTCCCAGGAGGCCGTGAGGTTCTTCTTCCAGGACATCTACGGCGACACGCTGCTCAAGGGACTCAACACGACCATCTGCGTCGCCTTTCTGTGGGGAGCCTGCCTGCTCTTCGGCGTCACGGCCTGGTGCTGCCGCCAGCGTAGTGGCCAGGAACGGGAGGGGCTCTTCGCCATCAGCCAGGTCCTCGTTTTCTTCTACCTGGCCTGCGACGATCGATTCCAGATCCATGAGCGGATCGGCCGCCAGCTGGGGGTCGAGGACGCATATATCCTGGTCGGTGTGGGTCTCATCGAAGTGCTCCTGCTCTGGCGCCTGGGCGGCTTCGGCCGGCGCGCCGTGACGCAGCGCCGCACTGTGCTCCTGGCGGGAGGACTGTTCGCCGCCATGGCATTCGTGGACGCCGTGCTACCGTCCGGCTTGAGGCTGCGGCTCTCCGTGGAGGACCTGCTCAAGACCTGGTCCTGTGCGGCCCTGCTGCTCTTCGCCTGGCAGACCTGCCGCACACAGATTGCCGCGCTGGCCTCCGCGGCGCGCCCGCAGGCGGCTAATCCGGTGCTGATCACTCAGCGGGCGGCGTCTCGCTGATCTGTCCCACGTAGGCCAGCGGCTCGTTCTGCCCCACGGGCGGGGTGGCCACCACGTAGAGAATCTCTCCGGCGAAGGGCGCCCGGACCTCCGCCAGCACCTTGCCGAAGGGGTCGGCAATGCGTCCCATCAGGGTGCCCGCGGCCACCATCTGCATCTTCTCCACCACCGGGCGCCAGATCCCCTCCACCGGCGCGCGCACCACTTCGGAGCGCACGATCCACACCGGCCGCTCCACACGCACTGATGGCAATTCGGTCATGATGCCCAGGTGGGCCACCAGGCTGAGGGCCCCGTCCACCTGCGCCTGAACCGAAGCCTCGTCGGTGAGGCCCATGCCGCCCGACTCGGTCGTGATGGCCGGCTTGCCGCGCAGGATCGCCGTGTTGGATGTGAAGGAGCTGGCCGCGGGATCCCGGGGCCGGTCGCGATCCACGACGATGTGATCCAGGCCGAAGGCGAGGGCCATCTCCCGGGTGGCGTCATCGACCTTCCTGTTGCCGCTGATGATCCAGTAGCTGTAGGGCCGCAGCGATTCATTGCCATCGCCGCAGTGCATGTCGGCGAGATGGGTCGCTCGCTCAATTACATGGTTGGTGATGGTGTGCGCGATCCGGTCGGAGATCGTTCCATCGGCGCGGCCTGGATAGACGCGATTCAGATTCTTGCCGTCGGGGCCGTAGTAGATGCGGCGGCCGTAGAAGGCCGGCGGGTTGGCCATGTGCACCATGATGACCGAGCCGCGCATGCGGGCCGGATCCAGCCGCGCGGCGACGCGGGGCAGTGCGATGACCGATGTGTACTCCTCGCCGTGGGTGCCCGCGATCAGCGCCAGCGTCGATCCAGGCGATGCGCCGTTGATCACCGTCACCGGCAGCCGCACGGACGGATCCGCGGCTCCCTGACCGGCGGGCACTTCGAGCCAGCCCGAGGCAGACGAGCCAGGGGCCACGCTGATCGTCCCCACAGTGAGAGGTCCCGCTGCGGGCGACGCCTGCAGAGCAGCCGCAAGGGCCAGCAGCCCGATCGCCGCGGTCATCCTGGCAATCATGGAAGCAGTCTACCGGAAGCAGGGCGGGGAATCAGGAGGCGGCGCCGGACGAGGCGCCGCCTCCTGACCGTGGTCTCACCTCACGTCGGATCGCAGGCGTCCCCGATCCCGTCCATGTCCGTGTCCTCCTGCAGGGGGTTGGCCACATCGGGACAGTTGTCCGTCCCGTTGGGCACTCCATCTCCGTCCCGATCCGGATCGCATGCGTCACCCAGCCCGTCGCCGTCCAGATCCCCCTGGCCCGGGTTGGAATCCGCGGGACAGTTGTCGCAGACGTCGCCGTGCGCGTCGGCGTCAACGTCCGACTGGCTCGGGTTGCGGAAGCCCGGACAGTTGTCGGCGGCTTCCTCCGTGCCGTCACCGTCGTCGTCCAGCGTCGCCGCCGGGCAGGTGAAGGGCTGCGGGATCGGGCTGCCCGTGGAATCCCTGCCCAGCACGCTCTCCAGACCCGAACCGCAGTAGCTCGAGGCCAGGTAGTAGAACATCGTGTTGATGCGCGGGTCGAGCGGATCGGGCGCGGTCGTGATCGGCACGCTGGCGGCCAGGCACTGCTGGTTGTAGAGCCACGGATTGCCTTGCGTCAGGTAGCCGCGATAGACGTTGTAGCGGACCACCGAAGGCACGGCGCCCCAGGCGATCCCCGTCTGCCCGCCCGGTCTGGTCACCTGTACCGTCGCGCCAACCTCTCCCGGATCGGGATTGAGCGGGTCGGCCGGCGTGCAGTCGCACGCGTCACCCAGTCCATCGCTGTCCAGATCGCATTGCTCGTCGGGAGTGCCCGGCATCCCGTCGCAGTCCTCGGGCGGATTGAAGGCATCCGGGCAGTTGTCGCTGCAGTTGTCCAGCGCGTCGCCGTCGTTGTCCACCACTTCGTCGATGACGCCGTCGCAATCGTCGTCCAGGCCGTTGCACAGCTCGGGTCCGGGGCCGGTGACGCGCAGGCAGATGACGCCGCCTTGGTCACATGTGATGTCACCGTCGCCACACACCCCCGGCTCGCCGGTGGAGCAGGTGCCGCCGCCCCCGGGGTTGCCCTCGTCGATCAGGCCGTTACAGTTCTCGTCGGCGCCGTTGCAGATCTCCGGAATCGTGTTGAACCCTTCGTCGATGCCGCCCGCGCAGTTGTTGTCGATCGAGTCGCAGATCTCGCTGGCGGCCGGGTTGACGCTGGGATTGGCGTCGTTGCAGTCGCCGCAGATGTTGCCGGCGCTGAGCCGGCAGGTGGCGCCGCACTGGGCGTAGTTGTCGTTGTCGTTGTCCAGGCAGACGCCGTTGATGACGTTCACCACGACGGAGGCGGGGTTGTGGATTACCTCCCCCAGCCGGTGCCGGCGTTGAGATTGAGCGTGCCCGTCACCGTGACCACCCCCGCGCCGACGACGATCCCGCCGGCGTTCATGCTGTAGACCAACTACGAGGCCAACGGCGGATTCCTGTGGTCGTTCGGCGGCGGCCCCGATCCCGACGACGACAAGGACGGCGTGCCCGACAAGAAGGACACCTGCCCCGCGACTCCCTCAGGGGCACGCATCGACGGCAAGGGCTGCCCCACTGACGCTGACGGCGATGGCGTCTTCGACGGGATCGACACGTGCGCCAACACCGCCAAAGGATCGCCCGTGGATCAGAAGGGGTGCCCGGCGGACTCGGATGGCGACGGGGTAGCCGACATGGTGGACAAGTGCCCCGGCACTCCGAAGGAAGCCAAGGCCGACTCCACCGGCTGCCCGGACCAGGACGCCGACAAGGACAGGATCTGGGATGGCGCCGATCGCTGTCCGAATACCCCGCCGGGGGTCAAGGTCGACCCGGTGGGCTGCCCGACGGACGAGGATGGCGACGGCGTCTGGGATGGGCTGGACAAGTGCCCGGGGACTCCGCAGGGGAGCAGCGTCGGCGCCGATGGCTGTCCCAACCCGACCGGATCCTGAGCGGGATGCGGGCCGGCGTTCCGCGATGATCTGATCAGCCGTCCAGCGATTTCGAGGCGTTCTCCAGACGCTTCAGTATCTCGGGCATCCACTCGCGGTGCTCGGGCTTCATGACGCAGGCGCGCAGGCAGGTTGCTTCCTCCGCGTCCCAGGTCTTGATGGCGCCGCACGGCTCCACCAGCGCGCGCGGAAACGATGCCAGCGCCAGGTGGAGATCGCGCTGCGCCGCAGCCTCGAACAGCCTGCGCGCCTGAGCGGAAGCCTCCTGTGCCGAGGCCGCGCGCACCGTCCAGACCACGATGTCGAGCTGCGGCGCAAACAGCGGCACGAATCTCTTCGAGCGCAGCAGCGCGGCGTGCAGCTCGAGCGCCGCCTCCCGGCAGCGATCCAGATCCCCGGCGAAGGCGCCGCCGCGCTCAAGGGGGAACATGCGCATCGTGGTCCAGAGAGCGACCGCCGCCGCGCCGGGGCGCGAGCACTCCAGCGAGATCTCCCCCAGATGCAGCTCGGCGGAGCTGAAGTATGTGTATGGGGAATCGTGGCTGTAGAACCGGCCCACCGAGTGATCGCGGAACATCACGCATCCGCACCCGTACGGCTGAAGGCCGTGCTTGTGCGGATCGATCACGATCGAGTCGGCTTCACTGATCGCGTCGAAAGCACGCCTCGCCTCGCTGTCCAGGCCGCTCGCGAGCCTGTAGTACCCCCCGTAGGCCGCGTCCACGTGAACGCGGAAAGGGTGGCGCCCGCGCAGGGCCAGGATCCCGGGCAGCGGATCGACCGCGCCTGCCGCCGTGGTCCCCAGAGTCGCCACCACCGTGCCGACATCTCCCCCCGACAGGGCCTGCTCCAGCGCGCGGAGATCCATGCGCCCCCGGGCGTCCGTGCCGATCGCCCGGAAGGGGATGCCCAGCACCGCGCACAGCCGCGAGTGGGTGTAATGCGCCTGGGACGAGGCGGCGATCAACCTGCCGGGGGCCGACTCGCGCGCCACCCAGAGCGCCTCGAAGTTGGCCATCGTGCCGCCGCCGCACAGGTGGCCCAGGTGATCTCCCCAGCCGAACATCCGCGCGATCTGCGCGACGGCTTCCTTCTCCATCGCCGAGCTGGCGCGCCCGCCATCCAGGGCGTGATTGTTCGGGTTGATCGTCATCGCCAGGGCGTAGGCCAGCCGCGCCACGGGATGCGGGGGTTTGAGCATCTGGCCGACGTAAAGAGGATGGTGGTAGGGGAAGTTGTCCCCCATCCGATCCGCCGCCGCCAGAAGCGCCTCGCGGAGCGGCCCGGCATCGGTCCCCGGCGAAAGCCGCGGCAGGTGATCGAACCGCCGTGCGAGCGCGTCGAGCGCCTCGTCGAGGAGCTTGAGGTCGTCGCGGGCGGCGGTCATCTGGCCGGCAGCTCGAGCCTATGCCCCGGCGGTCGCGCCGAGCACGATGTCGAACCGCGCCGACAGCTCGTTCCTTGCGGAGTCACCGGCGGGGGCGAACTCCACCGTGACCGACTCGCGCGCCCGGTCGTCGCGGATGCCCCGGTAGATGCCGTCCTTGTCGTTGCCCGGATGCCCCTTGACGTAGCACTGCGTCGTGAGGAGCTCGCGGCCGCCCCGTGAGATCCTGAAATGGATGTGGGGCGCCGCTCGATCCGGATAGGCGACAGGCTTCACCGTCCTGAAGTAGTACTCGCCGGTCATTCCGGTCGTGACGCGCCCGAACCCCTGGAAGCCGGCATCGCGGCGCTGCGGGTTGGCCGTGCCGGAGTGGAGGTAGACTCCGTTGCCGTCCACCTGCCAGATCTCCACCACGGCGTTGCGGATCGGAGCGCCGCTCTGGTCCAGGATCCGTCCGCTCAGATGCGTCAGCTCGCCGGAGGCAGGCGTTGCGTCGCCATTGATGATCAGCAGGTCGTTGTCGGTGTCGCGCGGCAGCCTGTCCGGGAAGAACGGCCCTTCCGTCTGCCGCGGCGTCCTGATCAGTTCCCGGGCAATCGCATCGCGCAGCGTGATGCCCGCGGCACCCAGCGCCAGCGTCGTCATGAAGCCGCGCCGGTCCGTCGTGAAACGCAGGGGAGTCATGAGAAGAGGATGTTAGCCCTTCGCCGCGCGAGCGTACAGGCTCGCCGCCTTGAAAAAGCAGCGGGCGCCCCCTCCGAGGGCGCCCGCGCAACGGCCGGGATCTACGATGCGACGAGCTGGCTCCGTCGATCAGTCGTCATCATCATCGTCGTCATCGTCGCAGTCCCCCTTCCATCGCGAGCAGGGGCGATCGAAGTCGACGAGCTCGACTGCCTCGTCCACGACGAGCCCGATGCCCGGGCAGTAGATCTTCTGATCGCTGCCGCTGCCGGGATTCAGAAGATTGGTGTCGAGCACCTCCACGCAGTTGCGGAACGTTCCGAAGGGGACCTCGACGGTCAGCCCCATCGCCACATTTTCAGCCGCATCGGTGGCCACACCAGGTGCCTGCTCCTGGAGGTACCGCGAGCCCAGCAGGAACCGCCCCGGCATGATCAGACCCGGCTGGGCGCCGGCGACTCCGGCGAGCCAGCTTCCGTCATGATCGACGATCTCTCCGTCCTCGTAGTTGTCCACCTCCTCGCCGAAGTAGAAGACGTCATTGGTCTGACGGCACAGTGCGAAGAAGTTGCGTGAGACCTCAACCAGCTCGCCGTCCTCGAACTCGGTCTCGGTGACCACCCGGGTCCGGACCCGCAGCCTCTTTCCCGACGGGGTCGTGAAGCTCACGGTCTTCGTGTGCCGGGTCGCCTCGATTTCCACCTGCACCAACGTGCCGTCGTCGTCTCCTTCCAGCTCCAGCTCGTGGCCCGGCTGGAGGCTGAAGAACTTGTTGCCGGCCCACTCGGTGAAGCTGCAGTTCTCCAGAGCGAACTCAGTGGTGAATTGCGGTCCGCCGCCGGCGAAGACTGCGGGCGAGCCCACCAGCAGGCCCAGAATGGCAGCCGTAACCCCACGTCGTCTCATGATGACCCCCTGTCGATGAAAGGCGCGCTGCGGCGCGCGCGTTTACCGCGGAGTATCCGCGGGCCTCATCCATATGAGGGGCCACTGACGGCCGATCCTTCGGGGCCTCAGTCAGTGTCCTGTTCGGTATTCGGCTGCCCGCTCTGGCTGACCCTGCGCCTCGTAGAGCGCCACGAGATCCTCCTTCGCGAAGCTGACCCAGGTGGCGGGCGGGCTGCTCTGCTTCAGGAGGATGTCAAGCCCCGCCAGGCTCTCCGACTCCGCTTCGGCGTATCGCTTCTGGCGGGCGAGCACGCGCGCCAGGCGGGCCCGGCCGATCCCGACATTGACGTGGTCGGCGGCGATGGTCCTGCCGTAGATCGCGATCGCCTCGCGGAAGAGCCGCTCGGCACCGGCGAAGTCCTCGCGCTGCGCGAGAACGCCGGCCAGATTCGACAGCGCCACGCCGATGACATAGTGGTTGTTGTCGTGGACCTCGCGGTAGATGGCGGCCATGCGCGTGAAACAGGACTCGGCCTCGTCCAGCCGGCCCTGGCGCTGCGCGATCCTGCCCAGCTCGTTGAGCGCGGAGGCGACGCGCGGGTGGGTCTTGCCGTAGACCCGCTCCTGCGTGCCGATCGCCTCCCGGATCAGGCCGGCCGCTTCCTCATCGCGGCCCTGACTCACCAGGGCGCGCGCCAGCATCACCTGGGCCGAGGCCGTCTCCTGATGGCTCGTTCCGTGGAAGGACGCGAGGATCTCCAGCGCGGGCCGGTAGAACGACTCGGCTTGCGTGTAGTGGCCTCCTTCGAACTGGATCGCGCCCAGGTTGATCAGGTCATCCGCGACATGGGGATGGCGCGGTCCATAGATCCGGCGGTCAATCTCCAGGACGCGCGTGTTGATCGCCTCGGACTGATCGAAATGGCCCGCATAGAAGTGGCAGTTGGCGAGCTCTGTGAGGCTTGCGGCCAGATCGGCGGGCGCGGCTCCGGGGACGGACTGGAGCTTCACCGTCTCTTCGAGCACGGCGATCGCTTCGTCATACGCACCGGCGTTCTCGAGGATCTGTCCATAGGCACCCATCGCCAGCGCCATGGCCGGGTGGCCGGCGGGAAGGCGGCGCCTGTAGATGTCGATCGCTTCCAGGGCCAGGCGCCGGGCCTCGTCGTAGCTGGCCTCCGCCGAGCGCAGCAGCGCCACCGACACGAGGCTCTCCGCCACCTCCGCGCTCTCCGGGCCGAACTGCAAACGGCGCCGATCCAGTGACGCTTGCAGGAGCGGCTCGGCCTCCGCGAGTTTTCCCAGCTTCTGCTGGATCCCGCCCAGGGTCTGGTACAGCTCGGCCTGGACGGCGGGATCTCCATCCAGTGCGCGTGCCTCGTGGACCCCGCGATCAACCAGGGTGGCCACGCTCAGGTTTTCAGCCGGACCTGCCGCTTCATCGCCCCCTTCGAACAGGTTCATCATGAACTTCTGGATGCGCTGCGTGCGCGCGGCCTCGGCCAGGGCCGTGTTGCGCGCCGTGGTGAGCCGGATCGTGTAGTACGCCACGAGCGCCAGCGCGGCGCCCAGGGCCAGAGCCGCGGCGGAAAGCGCCCGCCGGTTCCGGCGCGCGAACTTGCCGATCCGGTAGCTCCAGGTGTCGGGACGCGCCTCGAGCGGCTCACCGTTGAGGTAATGGTCCACGTCCCGGACGAGGGCCTCCACCGACCGGTACCGCCTGAGGGGATCCTTGTGCATCGCCGTCAGGCAGAGGACGTCGAGTTCAACCCAGGCCGATCTGCCCGCTCGTCCCGCAGGCGATCTGCCTGTGGTCTGAGCCGGCGAGCCGGCGGCGGCCGCCGATGGCCGCTCGGGCTCCCGCGTCAGGATGATCGACTCTGCCTGCCCGGGAGTGGTGTTGGACAGATCGAAGGGAAGCCGCCCCGACAAAAGCTCGTACAGGATGACGCCCAGGGAGTAGACATCGGTGTGCACGCCGGGCCGGTCGCCGCGCAGCTGCTCGGGCGCAGCGTAGGCCGGCGTCATGAGCCGCAGGGCCGTCTTCGTCTGATCCGCCTCGGATCCCGGATCCTCCATCTGTTTTGCGATCCCGAAGTCGAGCAGCTTCACCGCCCCATCCTGCTTCACGAGGATATTGGAAGGCTTCAGGTCGCGATGGATGACGGCATGCCGGTGCGCATGCTGGACCGCTTCGCACACGGAGCGGAAGAGCCGCAGCCGCTCCGGAATCGACAGATCGTGCTCGTTGCAGAAGGCCGCCAGCGGCCTGCCCTCGACATACTCCATGACGAACCATGGTGTCCCGTCGGGCAGCGTGTCGGCGTCGTAGAGCCGGGCGATGGATGGATGATTCAGGTGGGCCAACAGCCGCTGCTCGGAGGCGAAGCGCTCGCGCCGGGCCGGTGAGAGCGACGCGTCACGCAGGATCTTGAGCGCGGCGTAGCTGTCCAGATCGGCGCGGCGCGCCAGATAGACGACGCCCATCCCCCCTTCGCCCAGAACGCTCAGGAGGCGCCAGGGTCCGAAATCAGCCGAGGGGATCGGACTGGAGGCCCCCGGCTCCATGAGATCAGCCGCGACATGCGCCAGGTCGCGATCCAGCAGCGACGCCGGGCGGGCGTCAGCCCGGAGCAGATCGAGCACCTCTGCCGCCAGAGAGGGATCGCCCGCGCACCGGGAGCTCAGGAAGGCGGCGCGCTCGCTCTCGGGCAGATCCGCCGCCTCGTGAAACAGCTCCTCGACAAGCTCCCAGCGCGCTGCGTCCATGAGCCTCGGCTCAGCGCGCCTGGCCCAGCTCGCGGGCCAGCCAGGCCCTCGCCACGCGCCAGTCGCGCAGGATCGTCGCCTCGGAGACCTCGAGCAGCTGCGCGGTCTCGGCCACGTCGAGTCCGCCGAAAAAACGGCTCTCAACCATCACGGCGTGGCGCGGGTGGGCCCGTCCCAGCTCTTCGAGCGCCTCGTCCAGCGCGAGAAGCTCCCTCACTGTGGTTGATGCGGGCTGGAGCGACTCGTCGAAGGTGACCACCGGTGACCTGTCACCTCGCTTGCCGGCGTGCCGCCGCCGGGCCGCCTCGACGAGGATCTGGCGCATGGCGCGCGCTGCGATCCGTTTGAAGTGGAGCCGGGAGGCCGGAGCCAGATGGCGCGAGGCCGCCAGCTTCAGCCAGGCCTCGTTGACCAGCGCCGTCGGGCTCAGCGTGGCCGACGGATCTCCGCGCCGCACGCGGGCCGCCAGGCGGCGCAGCTCCTCATAGGTGACGCTGAAGAGCTGATCCAGATCCTTCCGGCTCGAGAGGCTCTCGCTCGTCTCGAGCCCATGAATCGTGCCGCCTGTGCGGGGCGTCATGACGGTTTTCCCCGGAGTCTTGCGCAATGCGTGTCGGGAGGAGGCTTTGCCGGGGCCACGGCGAGCGCCGCCAGATGATCGGGAGTGCCTTTGGACGCCTGTAACTCTACAGGGCAAAGGGCTTTGAGGCAATCGGATTCGGCTGCCGGGCAGCCCTGGAATGGGAGCGAGTCATGACGCGGATCGGATGTTTCCAGTGGGCCGCTGTGCTGATGCTGGTCGGGGCTGCCTCCGCAGGCAGAGCCGGAGCGGCCGTGATCTCCTGGAACAACACCGCCGGCGGCAGCTGGGGAACGGCCGCCAACTGGAGCCCTGCCCAGGTGCCCACAGCCACGGACGATGTCGTCATCTCCCTCAGCGGCACCTACACAGTCACCCTCAACGTAGCCGCCACCGTGGCCTCGCTCACCATGGGAGGCGCGAGCGGCACGCAGACGCTGCTGACCACCGCGCCCACACTGACCCTGAACGGGGCCAGCAGCATCGGGACGAACGGCCTGCTGCGCGTCGAGGGAGGCTTCATCGGAGGCCCCGGCGCGCTGACCGTCAACGGGCCCGTGAACTGGACCGGCGGCGGCTTCATCACCGCGGGCGTGACCGACCTCAACGGCGCCCTCACCATCAGCGGTGTCGCCATCAAGGATGTGGCAACCCGGACGCTCAACACGAGCGGCAGCACGACCTGGACAGGCACCGGGATCGTCCGGCTGAGCGCCAACGCCGTGATCAACAACAGCGGGACATGGGACTCCCAGGCCGACACGGTGCTGACCTTCACGGGCGCCGCCGGCAAGACCTTCAACAACACCGGCACCTATCGCAAATCGGCGGGCTCCGGCGCGGCCGGCATCTCGGTCAGCTTCAACAACTCGGGGACCGTGGACGTGCAGACAGGCAGCCTG
>Ga0187894_10000893_pt1 | contig 39690 bp, 41 predicted proteins | sample GBC1701081metaG_FD_136650 | JGI IMG/M metagenome (GOLD analysis project Ga0187894, IMG submission 136650) | White microbial mat communities from a lava cave in the Kipuka Kanohina Cave System on the Island of Hawaii, USA - GBC170108-1 metaG ... | reverse complement strand
GCTACAGGCTCGGTCAGAGCAATGGGCCACCTTGAGGCTGCGATTCGTCACGTCCTGGTAGCTGATGAGGCCCAAGCCATCGGCCCCGATGGTCACGGAGGTAAACTGGCCGACTTTCCCTACGCCATCGAGTGAGGTGAACGCGAATCGCGGATGGACAAGACCGTTATTGCCCACGGCAATATTAGGGGTGAGTCCGAAGCCTACGAGAAGTCCGATCCCTAGAGCGAGAAAAGCCTTTCCAGACAAAGTAATCACCTCGCGTACGGCCAAGCCCAATGCCTAATTGATTTTAACTCGCCGTCCCCATCACCTGACCTCTTTTCCTTGACACGCCTACATGAAGAATTAGGAGGTCTCTGATTTTGTTTTATCGCCAAACAGCGTTATCGTCAAGTAGAGCATGCGTAACTGCAACAGCCCGCCTTATAGCGTTCCGCTACGAACCAACCGGGCGCCACTGTGGCCTAACAGCGACGACAACTAGGGCCTCAAAATCCTCTCAGCACGAGCGTCTGTTCCGTGTTCTTAAACCCTGTTTGCCAGAAATAGCTGGCCTTCCGCGACAGCCTGGGCACGAGCTCCATCTTGCACTTATCTTCGAAGACAGTTAACCCACTTCCTGGAGTGACTCGTGATTCAGTGGAGTGTCTGTTAAAAACTCGATCCCTCCCGTGGCGACATTGTACATCGCGCCAACAATGGCGATCCGCTGTTGCCGTACCAGTTCGTCGAGGGTCCCACTCTGCTCACGGATTCGTTCAACCACCCGCATGACATTTCGGCGAGCCACGGCATTGACGAAGGATTCCGTCTCGCCCGTCGGTCGAGCGTACATGCTTCGGCAAGCGACCGGGTCAGCCGAGTGTTGAATATCGTTGACGATATGGTCGAGGTGTTGGCAGCCCGTCGTCTCGGCAGCGGTCTGGGTCGAACCCAGGAGGTTAACAGCCGCGCTCACGGCTCCGCACCGGGTGTGACCCATCACCAGGATCAGCTTCGCTCCAGCGACCGCACACCCGTACTCCGCGCTCCCTAGGACTTTCCGACTCGTCACGTTGCCGGCGATGCGGATGTTTAAGATGTCACCCACACCCAAGTCGAAGATCAATTCGGCGGGGGTGCGCGAGTCGATGCAACTCAGAATGATGGCCAACGGATGCTGCCCGTGAGCCGTGGCGCGGACCTGCCTGACCAGATCACGGGTCAAGCGCCGGCTGCTCCGAAATCGCTCGTGGCCGTCCTTCAGGATTTGCAAGACTTGCGGCGGGGTGAGCGAATCTTGCAAGTCGCGGGTCGAATAGTCCACATATTGGATCTGGTCATCGAATTGATATTCATTCCGAAATCCCACAAGGCTCACTTCGACACCATGGGCTGGCCCCGTTTGTTTCGTAAAATCTCGAATCAGGTCGAGGACGTCCGGATCGATATAGTCCGTGTTTTGTGCATCGAGCAGCACATGCCCATTGCGGGGTACCTCGGCCAAGACTCGTGACAGGGCGGCGCGATTGAGGAAGCTCATCTGGTTGGGCAACGCAATATTGAGCACGTCGCCGCCCAGATGCCGCTCCACGACGCGGCGCACCGGGTAGCGAATGTTGCTGTTGAGGATGAAGCCAATACTCACCGCGAGCCCGATCAGGATCCCAATGAGCAAATCTGTGAATACGATGGCCACGACAGTCGCTACAAAAGGGAGGAACTGATACCGTCCTTCCTCCCACATCTGCTTCACCAATGCCGGACTGGCGAGTTTGATCCCGGTGACGAAGAGGATGGCCGCCAGACAGGACAACGGAATCGAGTTCAGCCACATGGGGATAAGCGGGACGCTGATGAGTAACAGCAGACCATGGAAGATTGAGGCGAGTTTGGTTCTCCCTCCGGCGTTGATATTGACGGAACTCCGGACGATCACCGATGTGACTGGCAGCCCGCCGATCAACCCAGAGGCGATATTCCCAATGCCTTGAGCCAGTAATTCTCGACTGGGGGGAGAGGTGCGTTGCTCTGGATCGATCTTATCGACGGCTTGCAGGTTCACCAACGTCTCAAGTGACGCCACCACGGCAATCGTTGCGGCGGCGGCATACACCGCCGGATTGACCCATTGCGAGAAGTCAGGCAGCTGGAGAAAGCTGAGAAACCCCATGACACTGTCAGCCACCGGCACTTGGACTAGGTGGGTGGGCTTAATGAGCCACGGATCGCCGAGGTGTTGAAACCAGAAGTTCATGCCGACGCCCAGGAACACCACGGCCAGGGGGGCGGGAATGAACGACTCCTTGAGAGGCCTCCACTTAGCCCAAACGACTAGCACGACAATGGACACCAGGCCGATAATCACGGCACCAGGTTGGATATTTCCGACCAACTCGAAGAGCTCGGAAAACGTGTTTTCTCGATCGAGTTGCTCGAAGGCCAGGTCCCCTTCGGGATCACGATCATGACCCAGGAGGTGAGGGATCTGTTTCAGAATGAGGATCACTCCAATCGCCGCGAGTAGGCCTTTAATGACACTGGACGGGAAGAAGGCGGCGAGGAACCCTGCCTGGGCCAGACCCAAACCGATTTGGATGAGCCCAGCCAGCGTCACCGCCAGGAGGAAGGTCGAGAACGACCCGAGAGACAGGATCTGGGCGGCCACGACGGTCGTCAAGCCGGCAGCTGGACCACTGACGCTCGTCTGCGACCCGCTGAATAGTCCGACCAGAATGCCGCCGACAATCCCGGCGAATAACCCTGATAAGATCGGAGCACCGGATGCGAGCGCGACTCCGAGGCACAAGGGCAGCGCGACAAGAAAGACGACGAGACCGGCCTTCACGTCGGCAAAGAGGGTGGCGGGTGTTCGGTCATTCATGGTTCACCTGTGGTTAGAAGGAAACGGTACACGGTCGGTTATCCGCAGGCTCGCCTAGCACGAACGCCAACTCCAGGCATGACTCGGATAGAGGCGATTACTGGGAGATGCGGGAGACGACTCTCAAATCCGATACACGGAAATGCGTTGGTGAACACGCAACGCGTGGCTGTGCGGGACGGCTGTCACGGCGCGTTCGAGGAGCGGAGGAGCGAGACTGACCTGAGTACAGACTGTCTGCGCACAGGGTGGGACGATTGGGATCAACGGCCTCGCCTTCTCTCCTGTGCCGATGCGTCCGACCCCAAGCAGTACCGGATCCAACGCGAACGGCTTCGCCATATTTGGCGTCTCGGTGGACGTCAAGTTTGAAGCCGTCGCAGGGAGCATCTGTGCGCCAATCAGGACGATCAGGCACAGGAGCACGAACCATGAAATGAGCCGGATCCGTCTCAACGCCATACCGTGGAGTCTAGGGAAGAGTCGGGAGCAAAACAAGATCTTTTTGGCGAATTCCCCTTGGATGCATTAGAGAAGGTCATTGCACAAGTGTCCTTTGATGCTCAACCCGAGAAAGCGCAAAAGGCTATTAAGGCATTTCGGAGAGCCATGTAGCGCCGCAAAAAAGAGCAAACCTGAGGACGACGTCTGGGATGACGACGAGGAGGACGTGCCAAATCTGGGCGAGAATCCAAGCCTGAGACCGACTGACCAGCCGTTGCAGACAGCGACGTAAAACAGTCCCTTCCCAGGATATGTGGCGTGATGTGCGAACCCACCTGGATGCTGCACTGAAGGAGCACGGATGTTCACTCACGTAAAGTCAATCTACAGGGGTTAGGTTGTCTGAGGGTGGGCTATTGGAAATTCCTAAACCGCAGGTCGACCGTTCAATCCGGATCGCCGACTCCCCCATCTTGCGGTTTGATGCACACCCTTTTACACTAGCCTACTAGCAAGGGTGGACTGCCCATGAAACTCGCCACGACCATCGCGTTATGTCTCATCGTGTGTTCGGTAGCTGTTGCCCTCGCTGCCTCAGACACATACAAAACAGCGCCCTTTGATGCAGGTCCATTGAACACGAAACCCCCGAGCGAATTGCAGCGCCACTTTGAACAGACGGTTGAACTCTGTATCAGGGCAGTCCGCGCAGAGCTTCCATATAGTCAATTTGACGCGTATGTCGAGGAGAAGGTTGTCAACATGATTGGAACAGAGGACTCGCGATTCAAGTTCTACAAGTGTATGTCGAAGAACGGGCTGCAGCTTTCGCCAAGTAAGGAGTCTGAACGATAAGAGGATGGCCTGCGCCATTGAAGCCGTGTTCTGGACACTTCCCCTTTGGCACCAGATTCTTTGCGACTAGCGATTTGGGGAACCGTCTCCGTAACCCTAGCCCAGTCTATATAGTCTCGCCAGGCCTGCTGCAAACAAGGTTCACACAACCCGAACGTTGGCTGGACTGAGTTGGAGTGAGGTGGAGTTGAGCACAATCTGAGTACACTGAGACTGATATGACGTAAGAACGGGGAAACCGTTGACGGATCAAACCCTTGTAAAAATGGCCTCCAAAGGCCTCTTAATCAGCGGGCCCCATTATCATCGACTGCTACCACTCTGCTACCATGACAGGACAAGCCAGCCTCATCAGGCCCCATGTCAGGGGCATCCTGTTTTGTGGTTTCTTGTGGGCTTAGGTTGTCTGAGGTAGGGCTATCGGAAATTCGTAAACCGCAGGTCAGATATTCAAGCTATCAGGGCAACTCCTTGAATTTCAAAGCGGAGGGCGTCGGTTAACGACGGTAGGATCCCCTGCCCTCCACCAAACCGCACTTCGTGTGACCCCGCGGCTCCTTAGACGAAGCCTCTCTCTATTCGTGCCGCCGGATAAATCCCTCACGTAATCTTTTCACGATTAAGCTAGCGCGTGGCACGCGCTTTCCTTCGATCGTTGCGCGCGGATAAAACCCTCCAGTATCAGGATTCTCCATACCACGCGCGCTCGATCTGGCAATGCGTTAACGCCTATATACGACTTTCACCGTGCCAAGAAACTTCTCAAGCTCAGCCGTCAGGCGTTTGATTGATGGATGGTCTTGCCTCGCTGCAGCCTGCTCCAAAGCTGCACCAATGGTGCTGATGGTCTCAAACCCGTAGCCCCCCCCGTCGCCTTTCATCCGATGTCCTAATATCCTGATGGTCTTAAAATCGTCACTGTGAATCGCAGCTTGCAGGGCGATCACGTCGTGACGCCGGTTTTCGAGAAATCCTGGGACGATGTCTTCCAGGTCGGGGTCGATGGCCACGACGAATTTCTCGGTTGAAGGAGGATCGACTGGTGTGGTCAAGGCTTCAATCCCTGCGTATGAGTCAGAATTGCCTCAAGCAAGGTCTCCTTCTTGATGGGTTTTGAGAGGTGCGCGTCACATCCGGCTACATGGATTTTTTTCTTCTCGTCCCCGTGAACGTACGCTGTCAGGGCCACAATCTTCGTCGGCGAAACTCCGTGTTTCTGTTCCCATTCTCTTATGGTGACCGTCGCGGTGTATCCGTCCATCACGGGCATATTCATATCCATCAGCACCAAGTCATATCGCCCGACGGAAAACATCTCACACGCGATTTGGCCGTTCTCCGCCACATCCACTTTATAAGGTGTGGCTTTCAAGTAGGCTTTGATCAAGAGCTGATTGTCCGGCGAGTCTTCGGCCAGGAGAATACGCAACGGCCGACGATCAGCCGGTGGGCTCTGGCGCTTGATTTGCTCCGTTGCCGGCTGAAGCCCCTTGCGCCGTCTCAAAGCAATCGTGATAGCACGAAGCAACTCAGACCGCTTGATCGGCTTTTCGAGATAACCGGCCAAGCCCATGTCGTAGGTCCGAGCGATTTCTCCAGACCGGCTGCCCGCCCCCACGAATTCAGAGGTAAGCATCATCACCGAGAGTTTGTTGGGACTCGGGAATTGCTTAATACGCTCAGCCACCTCGAACCCGCTCATGTCTGGCATGCGCGAATCGAGCAGCACGAGATCATAGGGTACGTTCGATGCTTGCGCGTTGGTCAGTTCGGCCAGCGCGGCAAGACCGCCTGACGCCTCCTGAACCACGCCTCCCCAACCCGTTAGAGACTCCCGGACGATGAGCCGATTAGTCGGGTTGTCGTCCACGACAAGGATCCGCAAATCTTTCAACTCTTCCGGATACGGATCTGTGTGCTCCCGCTGCTCCGCGGGGACTGCAAACCGCAGTGTGCAGGAGATGGTGCTGCCATGTCCGATCGTACTTTCCGCCCGAATAGTCCCGCCCATCAACGTGACCAATTGTTTACAAATGGCAAGACCCAAACCGGTCCCTCCGTACTTGCGGGCTGTGGAGGTCTCTGCCTGCGTGAAGCTCTGGAAAATCGCTTCGAGTTTGTCCGGCGGGATACCGATCCCAGTGTCGGTGACCGAGAGGCGAAGAAAGCCGATCTCTGGGTCGTCGGGATTCGGTACGATACGCAATTCGACCTGACCATGTTGGGTAAATTTGATGGCGTTCCCGAGCAGGTTGGCCAAAATCTGCTGTAGCCGCAGTTGATCCCCGATCAAGAGACGCGGAACTGTTGGCGACACATAACAGATCAATTCCAGCCTCTTGTCGTGAGCGCGCAACGCGAACATGTCAGTGACTTTGTCGATGACTTCGTGGAGATCGAATTCCGCTCGTTCCAGCTCGAATTGCTTGGCCTCCGCTTTGGCGAGATCCAGAACGTCGTTGATCAGAGTGAGGAGGTTATTCCCGGCGCTTCGGAAGATGCGAACGTACTTGCCCTGCTCCTCCGTCAGCGTGGTTTCCCCCAACAGTTCGGCCATGCCGATAATCGCGTTCATCGGTGTGCGGATTTCGTGGCTCATGTTGGCCAAGAATTCGCTCTTGGCCTCATTGGCCACTTCCGCCGCTTCTTTGGCGACACGCAACTTCTGTTCAGCCAAACTGTGTTCATACGCTTCCAGTGCCAACGTGACGATCGTCGCCAGCGACGTGGCCAAGGACTGCTCGTCAACGGTCCACTCGCGGGCCTCGCCGACATGTTCATGGCACAGTACGCCCACCACGTTTCCCGAGGACCGAATGGGAACATCAAGCATCGCACCGATCCCCAGGGGACGCAGGTAGGAATCGGAAAACTCGCGAGTTCGCTCGTCGTTGAGAGCGTCACAGGCAACAATAGCGTGCTCTTCTTGTTCAAGTGCAACGAAGTAGTTCGGATAGTTGACGGCTTCCAATAGTAGACCAGAGGAGTGATGGTTGTTCTGATGCTCATAGAGGTCGATGAGTTTGATGGCAGTCCTCTGTTCTTGATAGAGCCAAATACTGCTCCGATCCACGCCGAGTAAGCGTGAACTCGCTTCAGAGATGAGATGTGCGGCCTGGCCGAGATTGCCTGAATAGATAGTCGAATTCTTCGCAAGATCGAGCAGCCTCGAATGCTGCTCGATCAACTTAAAGGCCCGTTCCCGTTCTTTGTCTTTCGCCACCTTTTGTTCCGTAAGATCTCGAAGGAACGCCGTAAACAGCCACTGTCCTCCAATGTTGAAAATGAGCGTCATCTCGACTGGAAACTCAGATCCATTCCGGCGGAGGCCGGTGATCTCGACCCTCTTGTTCAAGATAGGACCGTCGCCGATTGAGAGAGAATGCGTCAATCCCTTCCAGTGGTCGGTGCGGACCTGTTCGGGGATGATGAGTGAAGCCAGTTCTTGCCCAATCGCCTCTCGGGCCGTCCACCCAAACATCGCTTCTGCGCAAGGGTTCCACTCTTGAACCAAGCCCTGTGCGTCGACGGTGATGATGGCATCGGGCGATGTAGCGATGATGGCTTTGGTTCGTGCGCTACTGTCGTGGAAGGCCTTCTCGGCCTGCTTTCGTGCGGTGATGTCGCGGACAACGGCAACGAGATACTCCTTGCCCTGACGGACCAGATGAGCGTTCACCTCGACGGGAAAGGTAGTGCCGTCCTTCCGCATGTGGACACTTTCTAAAATTAACGGCGCTCCTGTTTCCCGCAACCGCTGCACATATTTTAGGAAGACCGACTTCGTGACCAGAGGGTCAATATCAGGAACAGTGAGGGATAAGAGTTGGTCATGCGTATAGCCGAGATTCGATGAGGCTTTCTCATTGCCATCCATAAACCGTCCGGTTTGGGGGTTAATGACCTCTATGGAGTCCGTAACATGGTCGAGCAAGGTTCGGAATAACTTCAATGCTTCTTCTACCCGCTTGCGCTCGGAGATAACTTCTGTAAGCATGATAATCCCGCCTATCGCCCCCCCCTCGTCGTGCCATGGCCGCATTTCCCACCGCAGCCAAACTGTCTTTCCGTCTGCTCGGACGAAGGAGTCTTCTTCGCGTCTCTCCACTGCACCAGCCAGGCAGCGTTGATGGATGTCCTGCCACTCGTTTATTTTTCTGATTTCCGGAAAGACGTCGTAATGGTGCCGGCCGATCAGATGTTGGTCACCGAGCTGGTAGTCCTGAAGCCAACGCTTGCTGACGGCGAGATATCGAAGCTGCTTGTCAAACATCGCCACTGCGGCCGGCGTGTGCGTCACAAACGATTGCAACAGCTCGCGGCTGTGTTCCAACGCTCGCTCCGCTCGCTTGCGCGCGATGAGTTCCTGCTGCAGGGCTTTATTGACGGCCGTCAACTCAGCCGTCCGTTCACGAACGCGCCTCTCTAGTTGAAGCAGTTTGCTTCCCTTCTGTTGAAACCGCTGTTCGCTCTTCTGCAAAGCCTGTTTCGGTTGGTTGGCAGCTTGAGGGCGTCCCGTGCGAGGTCTCTGTATTTCAATTGATACGGTACGCGAAGAATAGCGTGTTCGTTGTTTTGATGGCTGTGCAATCCGTGAACGATGGGCAGCCGGGCTCTTGGATCGTCGCTTCGCCGTGCGATCGGCTTGAATCGTCGACTTTTTCTTAGCCATGGATGCCTGCTCCTTCACTGACTACGGCATGCACTTCGAGCGGAGAGTTCAGCGAAGGAAATGGAATCAGATTTGTAAAAGCCGTCGTGAGCATCGCGCCGATCGTCGTCAGCACATCTCGTCGAAGCCTTGGCTTGGTCATGGTGAGGAGAAGATTAGTCCTCGTGGGAGTGCGGGACGAGGGAGAGTATGCCAGCTTGTTTGGCCCGATTGCGGCCTTCCTGCTTGGCTTGATAGAGCGCTTGATCCGCCGCCTTAATCAAATCGGTTGGGGAGGTATTCCGGTTAGGAATCGTACTGGCGAAGCCCGCGCTGATGGTGGTGCACCCGCCGTCGGAATGCGTAATGCCGAGAGCCTCAATTCGTTGTCGAAGCGTTTCCGCCACCTGTGCCGCTCCGTCCGTACGAGTGCCGGGAAGCACGACCACGAATTCGTCGCCGCCGTACCGAGCGACGAGGTCTCCTGGTCTGTTGACGGCTCCCGAGATAGCGGCGGCCACCTGCCGGAGGCATTCGTCGCCCGACGTATGACCGAGGGTATCGTTGTAGGATTTGAATCGATCGATGTCGAGCATGATCAGAGAGAGCGGCGTCAATTCGCGGACGGCGCGGCGCCATTCCTGGTCTAAGAAATCGTCAAATTGCCGTCGGTTGGTAATGCCGGTGAGGCCGTCAAGACAGGACAGGCGCAGCAGCATCTGATTCGCTTCCTGGAGTTGACGCATGACCTCAAGGAGTTCCTGCTCCCGCGCCCGTCGCCGGTCGATTTCGTGTACTAACCGTAAGACCGACCGGACACGAGTCAAAAGCTCAATCTTGTTGACGGGCTTCCCGATGTAGTCAAGCGCGCCTGCGGCAAAGGCAAGTTGGAGGTCGACGGGATCAGTCTTCACAGTGACCATCATGATGGGTGTGTCACGGAATCGCTCGACCGCCTTGATCTGGCGGCAAGCTTCGATACCGCTCATCTCCGGCATGACAATATCCATGAGGATCAGATCGACTCGAGATGCGGCGCCGTGCTTCCCGTCATCGAGCCCCAGCAAACGGAATGCGGCGGCGGCCGAATCGGCGACCAAGAGATGATCATAGCCGGCAGCCGAGAGGATCGACTGAAGCAAGAGGCGGTCGTCCGCCGAATCATCCACGATCAAGATGCCCATGTGCTGTGTGTCCGGTGAATATGAGTGATACGCCTGAGAAATCCTAGCAGCTAGTCCTGGTAAACTCCAGGATAAAGCTTCTTAACGCAGGGCTGACAGATGCCGTGGCTGAATTCGGCCTCGGAATGTTCACCGATATATTCCTCCAGCTGTTGCCAGAATCCGCCGTCATTTCGGATTTTTTTGCAGGATGCGCAGATGGGAATGAGCCCTCTGAGGACCTTCACATCCCGCAGCGCTTTCTGCAGATCCTCATTGCTTCGACGGAGCTCCGCTTCACGTGCTTTGCGGCAGTCCATTTCCTTTTTCAACGCCAGCGCGGAGGAGGCGCGCGCCAGGAGTTCCACGTTGTTCACCGGTTTTGTGATGTAATCATTCGCTCCCGCTGCAAAGGCCGCTTGGAGATTAGAGAGATCATTTTTGGCCGTGACCATGATGATGGGAATATCGCAAAGATGTGATCGGCTCTTGATCTGGCGACAGGCTTCGACTCCATCCAACTCCGGCATGAGAACATCCATCAGAATCAAGTCGATCTGGGTGGGCGGGTTCTGGCCGTCCATGTCGAGCATGGGAAAGGCCGTCTTTGCCGAATCAGCGCTCAGGAGGTCCGTATGGCCGGCCTTCCCAAGGATTGCGCGGAGAAGTGTCTGTTGGTCTGGAGAGTCGTCGATGATAAGAATGCCCATGCTGATCCTGTCGGGCGTCCGCACATACGGTGCAAACAATCACCTTCCAGTATAGCAGGTGCCGATTAGGCTACTGGAGCTTGGCACGGACGAGGTCGCTAATCTGCTTGCCGTCTACCGGCTGGCCAGCCACACGAACCATTACGGCTTTCATCACTGCGCCCATCTCTTTCAAAGATCGAGCGCCGGTTTCCTGAATAACCAGGTCCACGACGGTGGAGAGCTGTTCGAGAGAGAGGGCTTGAGGGAAATAGGATTCCAGAACGGTGATTTCCAGTCGTTCTTTTGCGGCAAGCTCTGCTCGGTTACCCTTTTCAAACTGTTCAACCGATTCCCGGCGTTGCTTGATCATGGTCGTCATCACGCGGCTCATTTCGGCATCGTCGAGATCCTTCTTGATCTCGATTTCCTTGTTCATTACGGCGGCCTTGATCATGCGAATCACGTCCATCCGCAATTGGTCGCGGGCCTTCATGGCTAGCTTCAGATCCTCGGTCAGACGATCGCGCAGGGACATACGGCCTCGTAGACGAGTGGGCTGTTCTTGAAATGGAGAATACCCCTTCATTCGACCTCAGTCAATGTGCGTCTCTCGTTCGTGCGGCGGTCTGCTTAGCCCGCATGGGTCATGAGGGCCGACGTGGTTTTCACATCGAGCAGGGAGTATGATATTAGCAAGGGTAGACTGGGGCTCGAAGAAAGCCAGGAGGGCGTTGGGAGGGCTGGCCATGGCGAGGCAGAACTCGATGGTCCAACTGGTGAGCGTCTTCACGATGGCGATTCTCGTGGCCAGTTGTGCAACTGCCGCCACGCAGACAATCCCAACGTTCGGTTTGCGTTCCATGCCTTCGACGTCACCGATTCCTGCCGATGTCCAGCAAATGGCGGTGCTGTATCCGCGTGGAGGGACTTCCGATTGGTCCAGCGCATATGGTCGCTTGGAAGGGGCGGCATTCCAGCTCAAGACATTTCGCCCGAATCTAAGGATCATCGATCGTTCCCATGTGCAGGCTATCGTCTCGGAACAGCGCTTTCAAGTTGGAGGGCTTGTCTCCGAAGAGAGTGCCGTCCGGATTGGGCAGATGCTTGGCGTAGACAGCGTATTGATCTATCGGATCGATGGGCCAACGTTGCGCGACCGATTCTTTGCACGCCAGCATCACGATCTCCCGCCGGTAACCATCACGAGCAAAATCATTCGAGTCGAGAGCGGGGAAGTCGTCTACCATAACGTGGTAACGGCGCGTGTGGATGAGGCTGAGGGATCCGAGTGGTCACTCTCGGACAATGTCGACTATCATCGATGGAGCCATGAGGCATTAGACCGGGGTATCATGCAGACGGTCTATGATTTACATCGCGCATTCGATTAACAGTATGGACAATGGGAAGACGCGAATGATTCTTCGACGAAGCCGTATGCTACAAGGTGTGGTCGCTATGGTCGCAGGTCTATTCGTCCTCTCGCTGATCACGGCTTGCGCCAGCGACCAACCCAAACCTCTTCCGCAGCCGACTCCCGACCAAGTACGGGGTCATGCCGATCAGGTGTTCGACAAGCTCAAACAAGAAGAACAAGAGCGAGCCACTCAGCCTCCGGCGCCGCGTTAGCCCACATTATTCATGAGGGTTCGTCGCGAAAAGCGTGAAGACGCGAAGCAAGGCGGGCACTCGGAGACGTGAAGCCCTGAGGCGTACTGTGCAGTACGTCGAAGGGCTGAACGGAGAGACTGCCCGTCGAAGCCGCGTATCCGCGCTTGCAGCAGAAGATTCATGAATCATGTGGGCTAGAGCCGACGTCCTACTGATTCGATTTGGGTAGGCTCCAGACTGCAAATCGGGCAACGGGTTTCACAAGCGGCAATTCCCAGAGAAGTTGTTGCCTAGGTAACCACTCCACTTGGCGTGTTTCATGGAAGGTGCCAAGAAGACTGGACGAGACCAGCAGCCGCAAGACGCCTGAGAGAAAGAAGACAAACGGCAAATTGGATGCAGGCTGGAAGATGACTCCTGCCCATTCGATGCGTACGGGAATGTTCTCTACCATCCAGCTCCCCAGCAAGGCCCCCACCGACCATCCTAGGGCATTGACAGTGCTATACAGCGCAATGGCTTTCGCGCGCTCTTCCGGCCTGACCGAGTCGAACACATAGTTCTGCAGTCCCAAAGCCAAGCCGGCCCAAATGACGCCGCCTAAAAAATTGACTGCCAAGAGAAAGCCTAAATTCGCACTCACAAGGTACAGCATCGGCAAGAATGGGACCGTGAAGCCAGTAACGGACAACAAGGCTTTGTTTCCGAAGCGGTCTCCGAATTGACCCCAGGCATGCAACGTGAGAAGTTGCCCGAGCAGGCCGGCAGCCAGCCATCCCCCGTAGCCTATGTAAGATAGATGGAGATCCTGTAACATGTACAGGACGAAAAATGGACCAGCGATCAACACGGACGCATGCATCAAGCCTGAGAAAAGCAGGAAGCAACGGAAATCTTTTGTCGCACTCAGACGGAAGAAGCCGCGAAATCCTTGCTGAGCCTCCTGGTGGGCGGTCGGATGTATATCTTGAACGGGAGACAAGGCCAAAGCGGAGAGGATACGAGCGCTTCCAGCCAAGGCGAAGATCAGCACGAATCCCCACCAGGCGTCAGTGGAATCCTGCCAGAGGCTCAGCATCCATCCGGCTCCACAGAGCGCAAAGAAACTGAGGCTGGCGATGATTTGAGCTCGGCGGGCAAAATAGGCGCCTCGTTCGTGCTGGTCAAGCCAATCGGCAATCAAGCTATTCCAAGCCGGCGCGGTGAAGTGGGCGCAAGCAAAATAAATGGCAGTTCCACACACAACGAGCCAAGGACCCCACTGCGGGATCAGCAGCGGCAGGAGCACGATGGGAATCCAGGCGAGGGCTTGCCCAACGGTGCCAGCAGAAATGAGGGCTTTGCGATTGGGGAACCACTGCAACAACTTCACGGAGATGAGTTGGGCTCCTGTTCCGATAAGCTGGGGCAATGCCGACAACACACTCAGTTGGAACGGGCTTGCATGAAGGAGCAGGGCGAAGGCAGAGAGATACTGTTCGCCGCTTCCTTGCGTGACGGCTTGGCAGGCGCCGTCTCGGAGGCCGTAGCGAAGACCTCGCTCACCAGCACTCTGCGACTGTGAGATAGTCGACCTAGTCTCTGGTATACGTCCCGGCGATGTTAGCTGCACATGATCCTCATATAAGTGGACGTTCCAATTGAGCGTAACACAGAAGGTAGGGAGATGGAGCGGATTTAGACGAATAATCCGATCAGTCGATGATTGACCCCCTACTGATCTCTCGATACCATAACGGTACGACTGGATAGTGGCTCATGGTGGCGCTGATGATAGAGGCTCGAAGGAAAGGGACGAGGGTCTTAGCGAGGGTGTTTTGCGGCCTGACCGTCGTCGCGTGTGTATGGCAGGAGGTTGAAGCGCGGGATCTGTTCGCGCCGAAGGAGCAAGCGGCGACCGAGGTCGATCCCACGCAAAGCCCGTCGTTCGACGAACAGAAGGCAGGCATCCCGCAATCCCTTTTTACTTGGATCAAGATGGCCAAGGGGTATGAGGTCGAGTGGGATACGTTCGGACGGAAAGGCTGGTACACCCAAGATCCTCGGCTGAAACCCATCGAGCCGGGATCGGTGTTTCCTCGGAACATTCCCGCAATCTATATAGTATTCGAGTCAGCTCCGCTGGAAGATCCTGCCCAATTCAGTGCTCAGTGGTTTCTGGAGGGGGAAAGGGGCGCCCTCTCTTCCGCTCCGCTCGGCAAAGATATCTTAGAAGTGCCGGGGCATGAACGTTATGGATTTCTGGAACTTCGGAAGACTGGAGACGTCTGGGACGTCGGGACATATCTGGTGAAACTGTTCATCACGCCGCTCGGGCAACAGTCCTTTCATGCGGCCAATCAAGTGGGCACCATGCGATTTACTATTGTAGAAGGTGCTGCCCCTTCAGGCATGAGTCCGCACTAGCTCTGCGTCTCTCGCTCACGTATTGATGATTGCAGCGGACGTGCTCCTGAATATGCTGGGTAAGGAGAGAAAAGGAACAGGATGAGGGAACGTATCAAAGTCACAGATCAGGAGAAGCTGACGCTGCTCCATGAGCGATTCCGAGATGTGTGCCTGGTTGAGAAAGAAGTCTGGAAAGAGATTTTTATGCCGCGGGAGGTGGCGCAGGGTCCCGTGAGAACGAACGTGCAAGATCGTTATGACGTGGAAATCGATGACCCCGCAATTGAAGATGCCCTGGATGCCAATATCACTCGCGGCAGCCAGGCCCTGGCTGCCGCAATTCAGGAATACCGAACGCACATCTCGTTTTATCGAAAAGTCTGAGGGCTTTAGTTGGCCGCAAGCACTCGCTCGACATCCTGCACGATCTCTGGCGACAACGGCTTCGTGCGGTGATGGTATCGGGCGACGACCTTTCCCGAACGATCGACTAGATACTTCTGGAAGTTCCACTCCACCTCCCCGGGGATTGGCCCCTGTTCAGTCAGATACCGGTAGAGCGGATGTTTATCCTCACCCTTCACGCTGATCTTGCTGAAAAGTGGAAACGACAGGCTGTACTTCGTGTAGCAGAATGTTTTGATTTCCTCATTCGTCCCTGGCTCTTGCTGCCCAAAGTTGTTCGCAGGGAACGCCAAGATCTCAAAGCCCTTCTCCCGGTACTGTTCATACATCTGTTCAAGGTCGGTATACTGCGGAGTATTGCCGCAGAAGCTGGCCGTGTTCACCAACAACAGCACCTTGCCACGAAATTGGCTGAGCGAGACCGGCTTTCCATCGATATCATTCAGCGTAAAGTCATAGACCATGGGCGCCTGTGCTGCCATGAGTATGGTCCCTTCTTGTTTCGCCTGTGCAAAGCTCGGCTCAATTAGGCCACTCGGTCCACCACCGGCAATCAAACCGATTCCCGCGAACAATCCCACGAATGCATGAGGCAATTTCCCCATTCGACACCTTGTGGTTAGAGTCGTTCTAAGGCTTCGATGCGCGCTTCCATCGGCGGATGCGTGGCAAAGAGACGCATGAATCCTGAGGAATTACCGGAGATCTTCATCGTTGCGAGCGCATCCTGTCCAGAGTACTCGACCTGTGAACGGGTCACCCATCGATCGATCGCGCGAAGGGCCGAGACCATCGAGTCCTTTCCGTACACCTTGGCGGAAAAGGCATCCGCGCCATACTCACGCTGACGCGAAAACCAGCAGATCAGGACCGAAGCTAGGATACTGACAACGATCTGGAGCATGATCGACAACCCAAAACCGAGCATAGCTTGATCGCGTTCTGCGAAGATCCGCCGCACCCACATCGCGATGTAGTACACGAAGGTATTCATCAGCCCTGCCAGCACAGTCGTCGCGAACATATCCCCGTTGTAGACATGTCCCATTTCGTGGGCAAGGACGGCCCGCACTTCCTGTTCTTGCAAGTTGCTCAATAACCCGGTCGAAACGGCCACCATCGAGTTGTTCTTACTGGGGCCGGTCGCGAAGGCGTTGGGATCGGGAGCCTCGTAGACCCACACTTCCGGCATCGTAATGTTGAGCCGTTGCGCAATCTCCTGAACAGTACCGTAAATAACCTGTTCAGCATGCGATCGGGGTTCCGTAATCTGACGGCAATCCAGCATTGCCCGCGCCATTTGTTTGGAGAAGGCCAAACTGATAAATGCGCCACCAAAGCCGAAGGCCAGGGCCCAGACTAAGGAGCTGAGGTCCACCATTCCTTGCAGATCAATACCGAACATGGGAAGAATGACATTAATAAGCACCGGCACGGTGAGCGAGAGCGTCACCATAATCAGAATGTTGGCGACTAGCAGCAGGAACATGCCTTTCATCCACTTCATCGAGATCCTCCTTCACAACCATATTCTCGCCTCGTTATTCAGGCGAGTCACCAGTGAGGGTGATTATACTAACGGATCCAGGGAAATGCATCTCAACCCAGATTGCGATGACGATATGCTGTAGGAAATAACTCCTTAAATGCCAAGGTCAAGGCGCCCGAAGTGCCTGAAACTTCTGGACAAAGTTGACCCATTCCCGTCCTTCCTGTTAGAAATGGCTCATCGATGGGATGCATATGCGACTGATTCACATATTGGCGGCTGTCGGGCTACTGATCTCGGTCGGCGTAACAATTGTTGACGCAGCAGAGCCCTCTCAATCCGGCCCTCCTCTGGTGGTCCCGGTGTCAACAGACGGGGCGCAGCGAGCCACAGTGACACTCGATAGCTACTCGTATTCCCCAAACCATTTGATTGTCGAAGCTGGGAAGCCGGTTGTACTGACGCTGATTAGTGTGACGACGATTATCCCGCACAATTTTATCATCAAGGACCCAGCGGGACACCTATCCGTCGAACAAGATTTGAGTGCCGGCAAAACGGTTATCATTACATTTACGCCGACTCAGCCTGGCACATTTCCCATCTACTGCGACAAACGTCTCTGGCCGTTGCCCAGCCATCGCGACAATGGGATGGAAGGGAAGTTGGAAGTGCGATAGGTGTGGCTACGAGTATAGAGACCTCCAAGCAGGACCTGCTCCGCGATCTCCTCAAGCAAGTGTCGCGTCTCTTTTACACGACGTTGGCCGTGGTTCCGGCAGATGTGCGCGATCAAGTCAGCCTCGCCTACCTCTTTGCCCGCGCGGCGGACACGATTGCGGACACGGAGTTGATCGATCGCCCGCGTCGACTGGATTTACTCGGTCAATTCAAAGCTCAGTTCGTGAGCGATCAGATCGCCTGGACTCAGGTGCGAGACATTCAGCATGCGGTAGCACCAATTCAACAGAACTCCGCCGAACGTATCCTGCTTGAACGACTGGAGGATTGCTTCAAGCTCTTCCAGACCTTTTCGTCAGACGATCGCCGCCGCATCCAACGACTCATGTCCACGCTGACGCAAGGCATGGAGATGGACCTCGTCGTCTTCCCCGGCACATCAGCCGTAGATCTCACGGTTCTAAAGACACTCGATGATCTAGACCGCTATACCTATTACGTGGCCGGATGTGTGGGCGAGTTTTGGACAGACTTGATGTGTGCGCACCGGAAGGCGTTGTCCTCGTGGAAGGTGAGGGAGATGTCGGAGGTCGGCGTGAGATTTGGTAAAGGGTTGCAACTCACGAACATTATGAAGGATATCTCGCACGATCTCCAAAAGGGTCGCTGCTATGTACCGGCGCCCATGCTGGCCGAAGCCGGACTCACCGCGCGTGACTTACTGGACCAGCAGAACCGTAGACGGTTTCAGCCGGTCCTGAGCAAACTTGTCCGTATGGCTGTGGAGCATCTTGACCAAGGCTGGCTCTATGCTATGGCAATTCCACGACATGAAACTCGTCTACGATTGTCCTGTATGTGGCCGATCCTTTCCGCCGGCGAATCGCTGAAGCTCGTCATGAATTCGCCCGATCTCTTGAACCCCGCCGTAAAGGTCAAAATCCCACGGAGCCAGGTCTATCAAATCATGGCCCTGACGACAGGCACCTTCGCCTGCGGATACGTGGGGACGGCCTGCTGGGGCCGACTCCGGAAGCAGATCGTATAATTAAGTTGAGAGCATAGAGGTAACTTGAAGAATATAGGGAAGAGCGGCGCCGCTATTTCGTTGGGAAACGATGCCGACGCGAAAAAATGGATCGAGAGTTTTTCACTGAGAGCGGGACGAACTGCTAGGGGTTGGTCCACATTGGTCGATCGGTTCACTCATAACCCTGGACGGGTTTCTGCGATGACACTGAGTGCTAGCGGCATTCCCGCTCGCCACACATCCAATTTCAATGCCTGCCCTGCCTCGACCCGGCACAGTCGTTTGGCCTCGCGATCGGAGGTGACGGTCGCCAAGGCGATCCCGTTACAGGCGAGAACTCTGTCCCCTACCTTGAGACCAGCCTTGTCAGCAGGAAGGCCGCTGCGAAGTTCCCGCACGAGGTAGTATTGAACGCCCGCTAATTCACGCAGTTCCCAGTTGACGCCGATCTGTCCAGAGCCGAGCAGGCCGGTTTGCGAACCGAATCGAGCGAGGATGCGATGCGCGATGAGGCGAGCCAAGCCTTCGGGATCATCGGCCATGGCGTCAGATCCGTGTCCTTCTCCATTGAATAACACCACGCCACTCTCGACATCGATCATCCGTAAAGCCAGCGACACGCGGCTGACCTGTTCTCCGTCGGTTCGCACCCACTGTTGTACTTCGCCCACTACAATGGCTTGCGCCCCCACGAGCTTTCCGACTTTCAGCACATCGGCATCGTCGGCATGCTTCAGTTGGACAACCTGCTCCTTGAACACTTCGTCAAGCTCGGTTCGCTCGACCATATTGACGTCCAAGTCCAACAACAAGGTCGTCACAATCCCCGCCACACGCGACCCCGTTCCCTCTGCGCCCGGCGCATCCTCAAACAACACGACGGCCATCGTACGATAGCGATCGATCGTATCGCGATTGATTGGGCCAGCGCCGGCCACAACCGGCTCAGGGCGTCCACTCATCCCACCGGACCCTAAGACGGCAGTGCCGGACGAGGCACAAGCGCGGCGCCGCTGTAAAATGGCAGCAGGCGTACCCCAGGCACAGAGTTCGTCGTTCACCAGCACGATATGGTGCGGATATTCGCGTTGATGTTCGGCGGCAAGGTTGGTGAAGGGATAGAAAATGCAGCCGCCGATCCAGACCGATAGCGGACAGAGTGCCAGCTCATAGAGCCACTGTTTGCGTGCAGTAAGGGAATATTCCCAGACTAATAAACGACCATCGTCACGCAACACACGGTCCGGCCGACCGATCTGTTCGACCACCTCGGCCTTCGTCATCGGTACGGCCAACCGGTCCAGCTTGGACTCCGACTTCACAATCGTATAGGCAACCCCGCAAGCTGAAAGCGTGCCCGCAAGGCCTACGATCATGAGTGTACGGATGAGCGCGAAACTCCGGATGGAAGGAACCGCCTGCGGTATCGGCATCTCCGCCAGCGTAACACCCTGGGAGCGAAGGCTGCAACGCAGCGAGGCGGGATGGACAGGAATCAGTTTAAAGAAGGGTCGAACGGCATGTCAGCATAATGGCGATAGTCGTCGCCCAGGGTACTCACGATGTCCGGCCAGATCCGTGTGGGGTCCTTGTCGAAGACGGCATTGGGATCTGCTGGAATGGTAAACCAAGATCCCGTTTGCATTTCAGACTCCAGCTGTCCTGGACCCCATCCGGAATATCCGATATAAGCGCGAAATGCCTCGCGCCCCTCGCTGGTAGTCAAAATACGATCAACGAGGTCTGTATCCCCGCCGAGACAGATCCCATCGAAGACATGATGGGAATTCTCTGGCAGTTGATTCAAGCGATAGAGCATCATAACCTGGTTCGTTTGCACCGGCCCTCCGGAGAAGAGGACGTGCCGCTGGCCTTCGAGGATTGGAACTTGAGGTAGTGCCTCCGAGACAGACATCGCTGTCGGTCGATTGACGACGACACCCAGCGCGCCTTCGGCCCCATGTTCGCAGAGCAACACGACGGTCTGACGAAAGTTCGGATCGCGCAGGGACGGGGCGGCGATAAGGAAGATGCCTTTCCTGAGTGGGGCTTTCATATTGCTAATCCTACCGCGCTGGCCTGTGCCGCGCAAGCGGCACGACGAACGGAGATCTACAGATGGGCCCCGCAGGATACTCAAACAGACCGTTCAGCAAGGCCGCAGCGAGTGAAGGGCCGAGGCGTACCCTCTGTGGCGCACGGTGCGACGAATAAGGAACACCACGTTTGTGCGCGCCGTCGAGTGGTGAGGCGGCCGGGTCCCCGTTGAGGGTCTGAACGATGCGAGAACGCCGCTGACGGACTGTTTCAGCATCCTGCTACCGATAGAGGGATTCGCGTCGATCGCGAAGTAGATCGTTGTAGGGCGTGAGGGCCTTGTTTCGCGCGTCGGCAGGATTGATCTCAACGATACAGAGTTCTTCCCGGTCTCGCGACGCGCGATGGAGAATTGTTCCGAGTGGAGCGACGACTTCACTGTTCCCGATAAACGTAAGCTGATCTTTGCCGTCTCGCGCTTCGCTCCCTGTGCGATTACACGTAATCGCGAACACTCGATTTTCCAGGCACCGAACAGGCATGGAGTCCGGGCAATTGGGTAACACGAGGTTCGACGGATGGCAGATGATCTCTGCCCCCTTGAGCGCCAATGTTCGAGCAGCTTCAGGATAGTACCAATCGAAACAGATCATCGCGCCGATCTTGGCCAACCCAATATCCCACACCTGAAATCCTGTGTCTCCGGGCGTAAAGAACAGCGTTTCCTCAAAAAACAGATGGGTCTTGCGATAGCATCCGATAAACCCAGACGGGCCGACGATCACGGCAGAATTGTAGCACGCAGATCCCGCGCGCTCCGGAAGACCGGCGACAATCACCATCCGTCGCCGCTTAGCCAGATCGATTAACCGCTGTGTGGTCGGTCCATTCGGCACCGACTCTGACAGCGTGATCGCTTCTTCCTGCGACACGAACTGATAACCGGACGCACACAATTCTGGCAAGACGATCAGATCGGCATCAGCCAGGCCGAGTGTGTCCACAACCTTATCGAGGTTGTGCGACACTTCGCCGAATGCTGGAGTGAACTGAAAAAACCCGACACGCATGACAATATGTTCCGAGAATAAAACGGGCAGGGTCGCCCCTGCCCGTTCAAGAATAATCTCTGCTTGGCGGATTACTCCACTTCGGCCAAATGGGTGACCGCACCTTCGGCATGTTGTGTGCCCACATCGGCATGACCGGCCTTCCCATGAGAAATGGCTTCCTTGAGATGCGTGATCCCTTCATCCACATGGGGATTCTTTCCGGCCGCCTGGGCATGTTTGAGTGCTTCCTCAGCGTGCTGCACCAAGGCATCTGCATGCCCCTGTTTTCCATGCGCCACAGCTTCCTTGGCATGTGTCAAAGCTTCACTCGCGTGCTTGTCGGCGGCAGCAAGGGCGAGCCCGCTGAACAACGGGACACCAACAAGCGCCGCAACCGCCGCAACGACCATTACTCCGCGATGGATTCTCATTTTCATGGGTCCCTCCTCAGTGGTTAAGGCTCATTCGACGGGTGAACGGTATCTGTAGTTTCCTCGACGTGCATCACCTTACACAGCCAGTTTTTCACTGTCAAGAAGGCCGTACATGGGGATCGACGTTCAAGATGTGCTGCAATCCCTTGGCATCTTTTTCCACCGGACAGGCGAAATCCCGACTCCATTCCCACCAGGATCCAGGATAGTTGCGGAGCTTCCGATACCCGGCGAGTTTAAGGACAAAATACAGCCAGGCTGAACGGACGCCGCCGGTACAATAGCAAATGACCTCTTGATCCTGTGTGAGACCTTTCTCGGCGAGACTCTCTGTGATCGTCTGCAGATCTTTCACTGTCGCGTTCGCGTGAAGAAATCCATTCCAAGCCAGATGAATCGCGGAAGGAATGTGGCCGGGTCGCGGTATCCCCGACACCTCTTTCCCAAGATATTCTTCGAGGCTGCGCGCATCGACAATCACGGTGTTCGGATGCGACTGCTTCACGAGGTGCTTCAGTTCGTCTTTGTCGGCGATCACGGAGGCCACCGGCCTGACCGTGAAAGTCCCCGGCTTGGGTGTCACGGGCCCGTGCTGGAACGGCCGTTTTTCCTGTATCCACTTGACCCACCCGCCGTCGAGAATTCGCAGGTGCGTGTGGCCAAGATATTCCAACATCCAGAACATGCGACCTTCGTCTCCCCAGTTGTCGAACGGATTGGAATAGATGACCACCTCGCTGTCCTGACTGATGCCCAAGGCGCGAATCTTCTGCTCCATGCGCCCGCGATCAGGATCAAGCAATCCCTTCGGCACAGCATGGGGGTCGCTGTACTCATGCCAGGTCGAATGCACTGCCCCCGGAATATGTCCGCCGAATTCGTAGGCCGCCCGTCCACGCACGTCGAGAGTCACCAAACCCGGCTGCCCCAAGTTCTGCTGGAGCGTTTCAGTATCAATAAGCAAGGCGTGTGTCATGTCGTGCCTTTGTGGTTTGAGCTGTCAACAGTCAACCTTCAGCTTCTGCCTTACAGGTTAATCCATCCGACTGACGGCCGGTTGCTGATTGCTGATTGCTCTCACTCAGCGCAGCCGCAAGCGCACCGGACAACGGAAAATCCCGCTCATACACGACGAATCGATAAGGATCGTTTCCCGTCAGTCCATATTTAGTCTGTAGCATCTCATGCTGCTTATCGGTCAGAATGTGGTATTGTACGCGAGTCTTCACTTTCAAGCTTTCTGCCTGGGCCGGGAGTTGGTACGTAAACTGGTATTCCCGGCTAGCCAAGGGCAACAGGCGGTTATCATACAATTCGACGATGGCCGGCTGCCACATAATCCAGCGTCCCATCGTCGATGTTTGATGCTCAAGCACCCGTCCCTGCTGGTCTTCCACAGAAAACTCTATCGTAAAGTACCGGTCGGGATCGCCGGTCGGAATCTTATGGCCGGCACCCGCATTGATCAGCGTAAGCGTAAATCCGACTCGATCGCCCGGCTTGGGCGAGGCAGTGTCGGCCCTTACTTGTATTCCTACCGCCCGCTTTACCATATCGGGGTCGTGTCCGCCGCGCCAGAGGTGCTTGCGTCCTCGCCGGATCGGACTATTCACTGCGACCGGCCTATCGATTTCAGGCATGTGGCAGCTCTGGCAAATGAAGCCCCGATCCTGCATGAAGAACTTGCCTTCGTACTCCGCGTAAGTCCCGCAAGGCCCCACGTTATAAAACTGGGCGGGCCCGGACACGACATTGTGACAGCGATAACAGACTTGCGCTGTCCTGAAATTCGGATCAAACTCGGTCGGATGCGGCGCGGCGGAATCTTCGAATGGCCCGTATATGATTCCGTCCCGCACATGACAGGCCGCACAGGTTACCGACTCCTTCTGATATTCAGGATCGTACTGAGGATTAGGTTCTTGACGTGCCTTCTCCACCCGCCCTCGCGGAATCTCTTTCACCAATGTCGGCTGCTGATTTTCCAGCGGAGTGTGGCAGTTCAGGCATACCCACACATTTTTGTCCTTTTTCCAATAGGCCTGAAAGAATGGATCCTCGTATGCATGGGCATGGATACTCGTCTTCCATTCTTCATAAATTTCGCGATGACATTGGCCACATGACTCAGCCTTCAGGCTCGTCAGACCCTCCGGAATTTTTTGAAACGGAATCGCATGGGCGTAATCCGACCGCAACCCGAAAATCACGACCGGTTTGATCTCGGTGTAATACAGATAGACGAGCACACCGACCAGGGCACATCCGATCAGAACCTTAAGAAAAGTCTTCATGCGGCTAAGAGCGCCTGAATATGGCGATCGACCGAGGTGGCCAAGGCTGGCAGGTGATACCCACCTTCGAGCGATGAAAGCATGCGCCCACCGGCATGACGCTTGGCGATGCCGGCCACAATTCTGGTGAGGTCTGCATAGCCCTCCTCCGTCAACCCCATGCTCGCAAGCGGGTCATCTCTGTGTGCGTCGAAGCCGGCGGAGATGATCACGAATTCCGGTTTGAACGCATCGGCCGCCGGCATCAACGATTTCTGAAAGACGGCATGATACTCCTCATCGCCCTCACCCGCTTGCATCGGCACATTAATCGTGAAACCTTCCCCTGCTCCCCGTCCCCGTTCCGACTCTCGACCCGTTCCCGGATAATGCGGGTATTGGTGCGTGCTGAAGAAGAGCACGGAGGGATCGTCCTCGAAACTATGCTGCGTACCGTTCCCATGATGTACATCCCAATCCACAATCAATACACGCTTGAGGCCATATTTCTTCTGCACATAACGCGCGGCGATCGCCACATTATTCAAGAGACAGAAGCCCATCGCACGCCCCGCTTCGGCATGATGCCCTGGCGGCCTTACCGCACAGAATACATGGCTCACTCGCCGGCTCATGATCGCATCGACAGCGGCCAACGCCCCGCCGGCTGCCAGATAGGCGGCGGTCAATGAGCCGGGAGACATTAAAGTATCGGGATCGAGCGAGACCCGCCCGTTGGCCGGGACATGACTCTTCAGCATCGCAAGATATGAGGGTTTATGGATCTGCGTAACCCATTCGTCTTCAGCCTCTCGCGGTTCAATCCTGGCCAGTCGAGCCGCCGTACCGCTCTGCTCCAACTGCTGCATGATGGCGCGCAGCCGATTGGGCGATTCAGGATGTCCAACCCCCATGTCATGGCCGAGATAACGAGGATCGTAGATGAGTCCAGTATTTCCCATGGCAAATTCCGTAAGGCGTCAGGCGTACTGCCTGAGGCGTATCATCCTTATCGATGTGGTCAGATTATCATGCAGGAAACAGCATAGACAACGAGCGCTCGCCGCTGCTATCGTCTATCGAATTGGAGGGAATGATGCCAAATCGACGAATCGAACCGCTCAAGAAAGTCTTGTCGATTGATCCGAACGACGAGGTGGCCTGGTTTGGTCTCGGGAAGGCCTACATGGAAGATGCAAGCTTCGAAGAAGCGGCCAAGGCCCTTCAACAATGCGTCACGGTGAAACCCACCTACTCAGCCGCCTACTATGCCTGGGCCCAATCACTGCACAAGCTTGGCCGAATCGATGAATGCCGCACCGTCTGCGCCACCGGCATCGATGTGTCCACAAAAAACGGCGATGCGATGGTGACAAAGAACTTGGAGATGCTCGAAGGCTCGCTGCCTGCCTCTGGTTCATTTGGTTGATCCGGTTTATCTTGTTCATCTGGTTAGTTTCATTCAACCAAATAAACAAGACAGACCAAAAAAACCAGAGCAACCAACTGATTTATACCGACTCCGCCCCTTCGTCGTCATCGTCGGATGGAAGGCCGAGGACTTCCGGCTGGCGCTTAGCGATTTCCTCGTACACTTCATCAAGCCAACGGCTCGCGCAGCCAAGGATCTCCCTCACCAACGGTTCCGGCTGACCCGTGCGCTTGATAGTCCATTGGCAGACATATTCCAACATCACATCCCGTTCGAACCGCTCCGACGATTGCATGGCCAGCGAAGTCATTTCGCTCAGCCCCGTCTTGAGAATCTCGGCCACCGTGTCTCGCCCATAGGACGTGCTCGCGGTGACATATTGGACGGCCCGATTGAGTTCTTGGTCGGTCATGAAGTTTCCCGTCACTCTTTGCCCATCATACCGAGAATGCGAGAGCAGATGGAAGATTCTCCTTGGTCTTAGCCTAGTGAAAAACTCTGCGACCTCGTCGGCGGGAATGATATGATCGTGGCCGAGCACGTCCAGCCTCATGATGCCTGAAGGATAGATGAAGGAGATGGAACGTATGTCTGTGAAGATCCGCCGGAAACTTTCGACCTCACACCCAACCTCTGCCCCAAGAGTGCGGGGTCGCATCTATTCCGAGCGCTGGGATCTCTCGCATTTGGCAGAAAGCCCGGCGAAACATTTTGAAACCCTAATGGGAGAAATCGAATCCAAGGTGACGCGATTTGAATCTGAGCGCCGCCAGTTCAGTCCAACTATGCCGACTTCAATCTTCCACCCGTTGCTGACGCTTAGTGAGGACATCGCGGCTGCATCGTCCCGGATCAGCGCCTATTCCTATCTCTGGTTCTCCGAAAATACGAAGGACCTCGCCGCGCGTTCGTTTAAGACCAAGGTCGAAGAGCGGCTGACGAGGCTTCAGAACCGGCTGGTCTTTTTCGACCTCTGGTGGCAGAGCATCGATGAAGACAATGCGCGGCGGCTCATGACCGGAGCCGGTACGCTCCGGTATCACCTCGAAACTATTCGACGGTTTAAGCCTCACACGCTGTCTGAGCCAGAAGAAAAGATCATCAACATCAAGAACGTCACGGGGCGCAGCGCAGTCCAATCGCTGTACGATGTCGTAACGAACAGCTTCACGTTTACGCTCACCGTCAAAGGCAAACGAAAGATTATGACGCGCGAGGAACTGGCGGCCTATCTCCGCCATGCGCAAGGACGGCTACGTGAAGCGGCCTATCGGGAACTGTACCGCATCTACGCCGATCAGCACGATCTGCTGGGCGAAATCTATAAGACCTTGGTCAACGACTGGAAAGCGGAGAATCTCCAAGTACGCCGGTTCGCCTCTCCGATCGCCACCCGCAACCTCGGGAATGACATTCCGGATAAAGCTGTGGCCTCGCTCCTGAAGGTCTGTCAGAAAAACGCAGGTGTCTTTCAGCACTACTTCCGCATCAAAGCTCGCCTGTGCAAAATCACACCCATGAGCCGCTATCATATTTATGCACCACATCGGACGGAGCAGAAATCCTATCGCTATCAAGACGCTGTCAGAATGGTGCTGGACGCTTATCGAGGATTCTCTCCGCAATTAGCGGAACTGGCGGAGCAGGTAGTCCAAGAACGCCATATCGACGCGCGAACGAGGCCCGGGAAAATCGGGGGCGCCTATTGCTACAGTGTCGCCCCTCGCATGACCCCATACGTGCTGCTGAACTTCACCGGTGAAGCACGTGATATCGCGACCATGGCCCATGAGCTCGGCCACGCCGTCCACGGCATGCTGGCGGCGCGGCACTCTATCTTTACCTTCCATTCCACCCTCCCTCTGGCGGAAACGGCCTCGGTGTTTGGGGAACGCATCCTGTCCGATGCCCTCATGAACCAGGAACGGGACAAGAAGGTGAAGCAGGGGCTCCTGGTGAACCAACTGGATGACATCTACGCCACGGTCCTCCGGCAAGCCTATTTCGTTCAATTTGAGAATCATGCCCATGAAATGATCGCCCAAGGCGCGACTGTGAAGGATCTGGCAAAATCCTATCTGGCCGAGGTGCGACAGCAGTTTGGGAAAGGCATCAAGGTCCCGGAAGAGTTTCAATGGGAATGGCTGACTATTTCCCATATCTTTTCCAGCCCCTTCTATTGTTACGCCTACAGCTTCGGCAACTTATTGGTCCTCGCTCTCTACCGCATGTACCAGACAGAAGGGGCGGCGTTCGTGCCTAAGTATCTAGATTTGCTGAGTGTCGGCGGGTCGGAAGCGCCGCAGACGATTCTCGCCAAAGTCGGCGTCGACATGGCCTCTGAAGACTTTTGGCAATCGGGATTCGACACGATCCGCGAGATGGTCAACCACCTGGAACAAACGCTGTAGAGCCGCCCCGCCTTTTCAAGACAACAGCCATCCCACCTAGCCGCTTGACACACATCCAGGATAGGGGTAATATTAACCTGATTGATAACGGTTATCAGAATCGTTCCTGACGGTGAGCACTGCTCGACGATAGATAATAGGAGTACAGCCCATGTACCTCTGCCTCTGCAAGGGAATTACTGAGTCGGATGTCCGTGAAGCAGGACAGGCCGGCATCGTCATGCCAGGCCAACTCAAAGTGAAGTTCGGACTGAAAGAATCAGGTTGCTGCGGTCGTTGTTCAAAGAATATTCATGAGTTTGTGCAAATTGCGGCAAGTGCCCACAAAATCCCTTCCCCCAACGGCGTGCGAAGCTAACCCGGGCTAAGAGGCCTTCCCCCCACCCCTCCCCTGCAAGAGTGTTGCGACACCAATCCCTCCCATCGACGACGACACTGTTGCCTCCGCCTGTAGTTAAACCGATATCGACCGCTTTGTATTGAGAAAATGACAAGAAAGAAGACCTTGCTTACAGGAAGGGACCCACCCTGTACTAGCGAGAAGAGCCTCGCCGCATCATTATCGCAATGTCGGCCACACGTCGGCCCAATGCTTTGGCGTCGGCCAACTCCTTGTTGTCGATGCCGGGGCTGTCGCCTTCCGTGGTGGCAGATGCGCCGAAAGCTCCGCCTCCACTGACGACAATCATCTGATTCCCCAGCATTGCGGCGAGAATGGTCAACATCGTCACTTCCTTCCCACTCGACACCTGACCACCCGTGGCGAAGGCCGCACCGATCTTGTTCTTCATCTTGAATTCTGGGAACACGCCGAATTTAAACTGCCAGTTGTCGAAGAATGTTTTCACCTCGCCCGACATATTCGACCAATAGACCGGCGAGCCAACTACAACCGCATCGGCGGAGAGCAAATCGTCGGCCGTCACCTTGCCGACTCGTTTCAACAGGGCCTCGGTGCCTGAAACGCTCTTCACGCCCTCGACCACCGCTTCGGCCATGCGTTCCGTATTGCCGGAGACCGAATGGTAGGTCACGAGCACCTTCACCAGCGGAGCCGGCTGGTCCGCAAATGTCTCACCTGATCCGGTGCCTAGCGCCAGAAGTAGGGCACACAAAAACAGGGAACCATGGACACGGAGTCGCGAACTAGAGGTGAGAGGCAAAAACATCGACTCACAGAGAGAAGGAATAGGCGCACAGGACTGGCGCCTATTCAACGACGGACAATTTCTTCTTCCATTCGCTCTTCAACGGAAACTTCCGTCAACGTTCCGCGATAGTCGCACTTGTGGCAGCGAACCCGCCACTCTTCGATCCACTTTTCTTGCACGTATGACTGCCGACACTTCGGGCACACAAACACGCCTTTCACGTAATGCACTTTCCGCGTCTCTTTCATACGTCCCTCTCTTGCTTATGCTGGCCGAGGATGGCATAGGAAACAGCGCGATTGCAAGGCACCCTCATCCAGAATTGCCGAGATTCCAACCCCCGAGGCACGCAACCTCCGCCTTGACTCGTCTCCAGTGGGCCGATAGGATGCCGCCGTGCAACGACGCCGATCGCTCGCGTATTTCTTCATCCTCCTCCTCTTGTTCCCCTGCGGTACTCAGGCGGGAACCGATCCGGGCACGCCAGGACTGATTCCGATTACCCTCCCTGGAGGCGGCACCATTCAGGCGGAGTTGGCCGACACACCTCAAAAACGCGCAGAGGGATTGATGTACCGTGAGCATTTAGCCGACGACCGCGGCATGCTCTTTACATTCTCACAGGCGCAAGCCTGGGTGTTCTGGATGAAGAACACAAAGATCCCACTCGATCTCATCTGGATGAATGAAAAAAAGGAGATCATCCATCTGGAACAGCGCGTCCCGATCTGTACGAGAACTGACGACAGCTGCCCACAATATCGGCCCAACGAAGGCGCGCTCTATGTCTTGGAACTCGCAGGGGGGCGAGCTGAGAGTTTAAAGTTGCAGCGGGGATCGAAACTTCAGTTCCGCGTTCCGTAGCAAGCGGAACTGGATGATCTGGTTCATCTGATTTGTCTCGATCAATCAGATAAACCGGACAGACCAAACAAACCAAATACACACGCCAAGCTGGCGGACATCTTCAGCATCCTGTTAAGACCGATCCTGCCAGGCTCTCAAGCGCCTCGCTGTAATCACCCCATCCACACGCTCAACGGCTTTGAGCACCTGCTCGAGATGCTGAGTGTCTGAAACTTCCACGATAAAATCCAGCACAGCTTTCTGATCTTCCCGTGTCGTGATTTCGGCACGGCTAATGTTGGCATGGCACTCCGCAATCGCGGAGGACACGTTCGCCAAGACCCCTGTCTTATCGACGGCGACAATGGACATTTTAACCGAGTGCGTGCTGGGTGTGGCAGCGTCCCACTCCACTTCAACGAGTCGTTCTTTGTCGTAGTCCAGTGCTTCAAGATTCGGACAATCGACGGCGTGGATCGTCAACCCGCGGCCACGTGTAATATACCCGAGGATGCGATCGCCGGGCACAGGATGACAACAGCGGGACAGTTGCATCAGCAGATCCCGAGACCCTTTGACCTGCACGCCGGCGCTATCGCTCTTCCCACCTACTGTTTTACGCGCGGAGGGACGCTCCTGAGCCGGCGCTTGCGCCCCGGTTGACGGAGCCGTGAGTTTGTCGATGACTTGCGATGTCGCCACGCGGCCAAACCCCACTGCCGCCGCCAATTCGTCGGTGCTGTCGAATCCAGACTGGCGAGCGGCATCCAAGAGTTCCGCCGATTTGAACATTCGGGACGGCGCCATCCCCTGACGGCGGAACTCCGACTCCAGTAAACGACGGCCAATTTCGATACTCCGCTTCTGTTCTTCGAGCTTGATCCAGTGTTTGATCTTGGTCTTCGCGCGTGAGGTGCGGACGAACTTCAGCCAGTCTTTGTGCGGCGATTGCGTGGGAGACGTCAGAATTTCGACCGTGTCTCCGCTGGCCAGTTGATGCTTGAGCGGCACGATCTTTCCGTCCACCTTGGCCCCGACACAATGGTCCCCGACCTGCGTGTGAATGGCGTATGCGAAATCGACGGGTGTCGATCCTCTCGGTAACTCTTTCACAATCCCTTTGGGCGTAAACACATAGACCACGTCGTGGAAGAGGTCGAGCTTCACCGAGTCCATGAACTGTCGGTTATCCGTCAAATCTTCTTGCCACTCGACGAACTGGTGGAGCCAGCCGAAGGCCTTGCTGTCACGATCTGCGACGTGTCCTGATTCTTTATATTTCCAATGCGCGGCGATACCGTGCTCGGCGATGCGATGCATCTCCTCCGTGCGGATTTGGAATTCGACATGCTCCCCCTTCGGGCCCACCACCGTCGTATGCAGAGACTGATAGAGATTAGACTTTGGAATCGCGATGTAGTCTTTGAAGCGCCCAGGCACGGGCCGCCAGACTGAGTGGATCACTCCGAGCACGGCATAGCAGTTCATCTTGGTGTCGGTCACGATCCGCAGAGCCGTCAAATCGTAGACCTCTTCAAACGTGATCGACTGCTTATTCATTTTTTGGTAAATGCCGTAGAGATGTTTGGGCCGGCCGTAGACTTGCCCAGCCAATCCATTCTCAAGCATGGCCTTCTTCACAAACTGCCGGACTTCATCAATGTACTGCTGCCGGTCCTCGTCTCGTTTCGCCACACGGATACGCAAGGTCTCGTAGATGTCCGGCTTGAGGTGCTTCAGACACAGGTCCTCCAGCTCATTCTTGATCCACCCGATTCCCAGTCGGTTTGCCAATGGCGCATAGATCTCCAGCGTCTCCTGGGCGATCTCTTGGCGCTTGGCCGCGCTGAGATGTTCCAAGGTGCGCATGTTGTGCAGCCGATCGGCGAGCTTGATGAGGACGACTCGGATATCATCCGCCATCGACAACACCATCTTGCGGAAATTCTCCGCCTGCTTCTCTTCATAGCTCCGAAATGTGATTTTCCCGATTTTGGTCACCCCGTCGACCAGATGCACGACGTCCTTCCCGAACTCTCTCTCGAGCTCGTCAGGCATGGCAATGGTATCTTCGAGGGTATCGTGCAGCAGTGCTGCGACGATGGCAGTGACATCCGCTTTCAGCGAGGTCAGGACTCCGGCGACGGCGATGGGATGTTGAAGATAGGGCTCTCCGGACCGGCGAAGCTGCCCTTCATGCGCTTTCGCAGAAAACTCGTAGGCCTTGCGAACTAGGCCGAGGTCGGCATCGGCAGCATAGCTTCTGATCCGATCCAACAGCTGATCGAGATCAGTAACAGTTTGATACACCATGGTGCACTCACTTACTTACCCACTGACACTCGGTCGAACATCGCGAATGCGAAGCTGAATCCTGTCACGGCCGTTCCAATGGTTCAATTCCGGCGTAAAGGCCAAATCGACCGGGGCGCGGGACGGAATGCCACGCTCCAGAAGCGACTTCATGCCGAAGCCGATACTATCGAACGGCAGCGATGCTCCCTGCCTCACGGTCATTTTCAGATGTTTCTCACCGACGGTGCGCGCATCCAGGACTTCGAGACAAGTCACCGCAAATGTGGGTTCCGGATTGCCCTCGCCGAACGGATGTAGCGAACCGATTTCCTGGATCAACTTCAGATTTACCTCGTCCAGACGCACTTCGGCATCGACGTTCAGCGTCGGAACCTTGGCGCCGTCGTGGGTCCATCCGGCCACCACTTCTGAAAATTGGGCACGAAACTCCTCAATCCGAGACTCGCGAATCGTCACGCCTGCGGCACTGGGATGTCCACCGAACGCCTCCAGCATTTCCCGACAGGAAGCCAATCCTTCATAGAGGTCGAACCCGCCGGTCGTCCGTGCCGAACCTTTGGCGATGCCCTGCTCATTGATGGCCATGACAATCGCCGGACGCTGAAACCGATCGACCAAGCGCGCTGCAACGATACCCACCACCCCGAGATGCCACTGCCGGGCGGCCAGTACGAGTGCGGGCGGCAATGCTTGATCCTTCAACGAAGCCAGCGCCTCCGCCATGATATCCACTTCGAGGCGTTGCCGTTCCCGATTCAACTGCTCAAGCCGATCTGCCAACTGCTGCGCCTCGGCTGGATTATCAGTCGTCAGCAACCGCACACCCAACGTGGCGTCATCCAATCGTCCGGCGGCATTGATGCGCGGGGCCAACTTGAAGGCGATCGTTTCCGCCGTACACTCCCGCGTCACCCCTGCAACCTGCTTCAACGCTCGAACGCCGCAGCGCACGCCACGTGACAATTGGCCTAATCCTTCGCGCACAAAGTTTCGATTCTCGTCGTGCAACGGGACGACATCGGCAATTGTCGCCAATGCCACGAGGTCAAGCAACGACTCCAGTGGTACCCCAGCAACTCCGTATCGCAGCTGGTAGGCCTGCGCCACCTTGTACGCCAGCGCCGCGGAACAGAGGCCCCGAAAGGGATAGAGGGCGCCGGCTCGATGGGGATTGAGCACCGCCACCGCCGGCGGCATCTCCTCGTCAGTCTGGTGATGGTCCGTCACCACCACATCCATGCCAAGCTGGCCTGCCCGTGCGATTTCCTTATGAGAAGTTGTGCCGCAATCGGAAGTCACCAACAGCGAGATGCCATCGTCACGCAAGCGCTGCACGGCACCGAGGTTGAGTCCATAGCCTTCGCGAAGACGATGTGGGACATAGGCGCGGACCTGAGTCCCCAAGCCTCCAAAGAACGACAGGTAGACGCTTGTCGCCGTAATCCCATCGACATCGTAGTCGCCGTAAAAACAGATCGGCTCCCGAGTCGTCACGGCGCGATGCAACCGTTCGATCGCCTGCTCCATATCGGGAATCAAAAACGGATCGTGCGGCGCCTGCAGCGACATCCATGACTTTGCTTCATCCGGCGTGGTCACGCCACGAGCCAAGAACAACGAAGCTGTAGCAGGAGAAATCGAGAGGGTTTCGGCTAACAAAGCCCGCTGAGACGGATTGACATCACGGAAGATCCAGAGCTTCGACTTCATGAGGGCTCCTTCACTGATTCTGCGCCTCGACAGAAGCTAACTATCTGAGAATTAAAGGGATACTAGCCGCTCAGCCCTGCGTTGTCAAACCAGAGAGCCTGGAGTTACGTCGACGGCTGACGGAAATCAGAATTTGAACACCGGAGTATGTGATGAAGAGGAAGGAAAGGGAGGGAGTAGGTCCACCAGACTATTGGGGCTACTCCCCTCCTTTTTGCACGTAGTTCTTGACGAATTCTTCTGCGTTTGTTTCGAGCACGTCGTCGATTTCATCAACCAGCTTATCGATGTCTTCTTTCAATTTCTTGCCGGCTTCGACGACCTTCGGATTGGCCTTGACCTCTTCCTTCCCCTGAGGCTCTCGCCGAGGTTCTTGCTTGCGCTCTTGTTTCTCCATCCGAGCACCTCCCGTGATTCAGGGAAACTCTCGTGGATCAGCCACCAGCGTAATCCCGTACAATTACCTTACCCCACGATTCTTTCAGCCGTCAAGCCAAGGCAGCAATTGTGAATCGCTATTCGTGAAACACATCTCGCGAGTGAACCCATCCAGTCAACACCCACGAGATACGGGAGACGACCGATGAGAACCACGCGTCTTTCTATTTCACAATCAGCGAGACGATCAAAAGCGCCACAATATTAATGACTTTAATCATTGGATTAACCGCTGGACCTGCCGTATCCTTATAGGGGTCACCAACCGTGTCGCCCGTCACCGCAGCCTTGTGGGTATCCGTCCCCTTCTTGCCCTGCTCTTCAATATACTTTTTAGCGTTGTCCCAGGCGCCACCGCCGCTCGTCATCGAAATCGCGACAAACAAACCGGTGACGATACTGCCGACGAGCATGCCGCCCAATGCCTGCGGCCCCAGGACCACACCAACCACAATCGGAGAAATGACCGGAATCAATCCCGGCACCATCATCTTCTTGATCGCTGCCTGCGTCACAATATCCACGCAAGTTCCGTATTCCGGCTTGCCAGTTCCCTCCATAATCCCTTTGATCGTCCGGAACTGCCTCCGCACCTCTTCCACCACCATGCCGGCCGCCTCCCCCACCGCTTTCATGCAGAGGGCCCCGAAGATGAAGGGCAGCATCCCGCCTAGGAAGAGTCCGACTAGGACAGAGGGATTGGAGAGGTCGAATGTGCTCGCACCGCTTCCTTTTGCCACCTCACGCGCATATTCGGCAAAGAGCACCACCGCCGCGAGACCAGCAGATCCGATTGCATAGCCCTTGGTCACCGCTTTCGTCGTGTTACCGACCGCATCCAATGGATCGGTGATATCTCGCACTTCTTTGCCGAGGTGAGACATTTCCGCAATCCCGCCTGCGTTGTCTGTGATCGGACCGAATGCATCAATCGCCACTACGATACCGGCCATTGACAACATCGACACAGCCGCAACCGCCACGCCATACAAACCACCCGATGCCGCGCCTCCGCAGATCCAATAGCTTGTAAGAATCGCCGCTCCGATCACCACCACCGGCCAGGCTGTCGCTTCCATTCCAACCGCCAGCCCCGCGATAATGTTAGTCGCATGACCTGTTTCACTGGCTTTGGCAATCGCCTTCACCGGCTTGTAACTCTTGGAAGTGTAGTAGTCGGTGATAAAGACGAGTGCGAGTGTCACAGCCAATCCGATCAACGCTGCGAGGTAGTAGCTCACTCCGCTCACGCCGCCTACACCATCCATGATTGTGGTCGTCACGGGATAAAATGCTACTGCCGCAATACCGCCCGCCACAAACAATCCCTTGTAAAGCGCCGTCATAATCTCGCCGCCCTGGCCCACCTTCACAAAGAAAATGCCGATGATCGTCGCGAAGATCGTGACCCCCCCGAGGGCGAGAGGATAGAGAATCGGTGCGCTGACCCCCTTAAACAGCGTAAAGGCCAAAACCATTGCTGCCACCGTCGTCACCGCATAGGTCTCGAAGAGGTCTGCGGCCATACCGGCGCAATCGCCGACATTATCACCCACGTTGTCCGCGATGACAGCCGGGTTGCGGGGGTCGTCCTCCGGAATCCCTGCTTCGACTTTCCCGACGAGATCTGCGCCGACGTCTGCCGCTTTTGTATAGATCCCGCCGCCCACACGGGCAAATACCGAAATCAAACTCCCGCCGAATCCAAGACTCAGCAAGGCATGGATCGCCTTCTCCTGCCCCGCAAACTGCGCGGCCAGGGTATAGAAAGTGGTGATGGCCAGCAAACCCAACCCAATCAATAACAGCCCCGTCACTGCGCCGCCACGGAACGCCACAGTCAGCGCCGCGTTCATCCCCATATGAGCAGCCTGGGCTGTCCGTACATTCGCCCGCACCGCGATAACCATTCCCACGTACCCGGCCAGCGACGACGCGCCGGCGCCGATTAAGAACCCAACTGCAGTCAGCAGGCCGAACTTATCTGAGAAGGCCCCCGCCCCCCACAAGAGCGCGAACAATACAGCGGCAACGACAGCAACGGTCTTATATTGGCGGTTCAGATAGGCGCTTGCGCCTTCCTGGATGGCCTTGGCGATATCCTGCATCTTTTGGTTGCCGGCATCCAGTTTGAACACCCACATGGCCAGATACAGGCCGTAGGCAATGCCGGTTACCGCCGCTATTAACGCAAACGTAATGATGACTGAGTCGCTCACAGTGCTCTCCTCCCAATGAATTCAGGGGCTCTTATGTCACACGATAACCTATGGCTTCAACCCATCAAAAGTACGTGTGGGGGGAAAACCGCAGGGTAGTGCGGATTGAATCTAACGGCTAACTACAGGAAAAGTCGGGCCATTCTATACAGGTGACAAGAGAGGATCAAGACAAAAGACAGAGCCATCTCGTTGAATATTCATCGCGCCTTTCTTGGCTAGACCAGCAGTTTAGGAAACCGTTCTCACAGCCCTTATTCCAGGACCCCAGCCTAGACAGACTCACCCATACCCACTTCAGCCAAGGGTTTGTACGACATCCGAACGTCTCCTGGAAACAGGATGAGGTGTACCAGGCGTGCCTTGAAACGTCAGGAGAGGTGCAGCGACAGGAGCCTATTTGGATCGAACATGACAGCCAAGGGGTGCTCCAGTCAGGTCGTGAGTCAGAGGGGGCAGTCATGATAGGATGTCCAGCAAGCCAGAGAGACTGACCATGAGCTAACCGACATCGCCACCCAGACCTTGGCTCTCAATCATAGTTCTATACTCACCGACTCGCTGAAAATCGCATAAGGGAGGAATGCATGTCGACCATTGAAAAATCCATTGAAGTCAACGTGCCTGAGTATACCGCCTACAATCAATGGACGCACTTTGAGGAATTTCCCGGCTTCATGGAAGGTGTGAAAGAAGTCAAACAGCTGGATGCCAAACGCTTTCGTTGGAAAGCAGAAATTGCAGGCCAGGACGAAGAGTGGGATACGGAGATCACAGAACAGATGGCGGACCAGCGTCTCGCGTGGACGAGTAGGGGCGGTGCCATTAAGGGATGGGTCGTGACATTTCACCGACTCTCGGATGCCAGGTCCAAGGTCATGCTGCGATTAGAGTATGAGCCTGACGGTTTCGTCGAACATGCAGGAGATGCATTGGGAGTGGTGTCTTCGCGCGCGCAGGGAGACTTGGAGCGATTTAAGGAATTCATCGAAAAGCGTTGGAGCCCGCCTAGTCGGGAGACAATCTTCGATAATTTCCCCATGTAGATGAACGAAGCAATCTGACAGATGACACTCCCCCCTCGTCGAGCTTCGCATCATCAACCCGCCAGTCACCTACTCTGCTGGATCAAGAACTCCTCTTCTTCCCAGACGCCTTCACGATCGTGTCTGCCCAGCGACATCAGTCCTTGAAGACATCTGGATATACCTGTCTCATACAGACTTGGCAGACACCATGACTAAACTCAACCTCTGAATGGTCCTGAATGTACTCCTCCAGTTGTTGCCAATCCCCGGCGTCGGTCCGCACCCTCTTACAGTTGGCACAGATCGGAATAAGCTTGCGTAGCACCTTGACTTCTCGCAGCGCTTGTTCGAGTTCCTGTGTGCGCATGAGCAAATCCTGCTCTCTCGCCTTCCGCGTGATCCGTTCTTCTCTTAAGGTGAGGGCCGAGGACACACGGGCAACGAGTTCCACTGAATTAACTGGTTTACGGATATAGTCCATCGCACCGGATGCAAAGGCTGCGAGGAGGTCCTTCTCTTCGGTCTTCGCTGTCACGACGATGATGGGGATATCCCGGAGACGTTCGGTTTTCGTAATTTGGCGGCAAGCTTCAAGCCCATCCACACCAGGCAGCATGATATCCATGAGGATGAGATCAACCTCTCCCATCCTTTGCCCAGCCTCCACTTGACCCAAAACCCCCAAAGCGGCCTCAGCGGTATCGGCAACAATCAGCGACTCGTAGCCGGCTGCCCGAAGCCTGGTCGAGAGCAGATCTTGCTCGTCATGCGAATCATCCACAATTAAAATGACCACGATTCTTCTCCTTTGCGGAGTACGTGATTAAAACGCATTGAGCGGATCACCACGTTTTTTTGAACTTCTCCCGGTTGAAGCCCATAGTCTTATTCTCCAACCAAGTATAGCTTCTCAAACGGATTGGGTGTGTGAACACCCTGAAGCCCTCAATTCCCATAGTGTCTGTGGCTGCTTTTCCTATCGTATCAGCTCCGGCTTTGAGCGCCATCAGAAGGGTGGCTCACCTTCCATGGCGCGCGTGATCGAGGGTCTTGACCATGGTCAACAGGCGCGCCCGACCCTCTTCGGAAATCTCGGTGAACTGAATCCCCATTCCCGGAAAGAACACGTAGTGTTCCTCCCCAGGCCGAATCCAGGCCACCTTACCTTGTGCGTTGATTGGCGCGGTCGGATCGTCAGGCAGGAGGACTTCCAGCATAAGAGGCGTCCCTACCTGAGGCGGCAAATGAGTCTCGATAAACACTCCGCCTCCGCCGATCTCGCAGGTAACACTGTCGAAGTGTTTGTCGTCCGGTGTCACGTAGCGCACTTTCGCCGCGAGTCGACTACGAGGGTAATTCCGGGCCGCTTGATGAGATCGACTCTCTTTGATGGAGCCGTGAATGAAATCTATGATGGCGTCCCACGACACCACTCCAAGCGGTTCGTCTGTGGGGTTGAGCAGAGTCACGGTTTCCGCCTCGCTGTCTAGTCCCAACACTTTCCCTCGGTGCCACGATGAGATCTTAACGGGCAGTTTCACCATGATCCCTCCTCTGGGTGGGAAACGAACAGGCCCGCCTTTTCCGTATGCGTTAGCGATTCATCGCGCATCTTCCTTCAGACTCTCGACTCTGAGTTCCAATAGAGTGAGTCTTTCTCGGCAACCTTGAAGGATTGGTTGCGAGCCGATTTCGCCGTATCGTGAGTGCCTTGATATTACGCCCAGTGGCGTTGCAAGTTCCATAGAGGATATTGGAGCAGGCTCATTGAGCCTCACAAAGCGACAGGTTTACGGTAGTGGCCGACTTTGTTATAGTGCGCACGGAGGACATGCTCGTGGGTATGGCGCCGGATTATATTTTGATAGAAGGGGAGACGTTCAGCAAGGCGAAGCTGTCGCTTGATAACCACGTCTACAAGAACTGCGCGATCGATGACTGCGACATCTATTTCAGCGGTGGACAGTACGAGTTGCTCGATACCCATATTACCAATTCCCGCCTCATCCTCAACCACCCTGCCAAGGGCATGTACAACGCCGTTCAGATTTTTAAGATGAAGTCGCCT
>Ga0187894_10000892_pt1 | contig 39733 bp, 35 predicted proteins | sample GBC1701081metaG_FD_136650 | JGI IMG/M metagenome (GOLD analysis project Ga0187894, IMG submission 136650) | White microbial mat communities from a lava cave in the Kipuka Kanohina Cave System on the Island of Hawaii, USA - GBC170108-1 metaG ... | reverse complement strand
ACGAGAACGGCAACGGCCTGCTGCGCCGCTACGTCGGCAAGAGCACCGACCTCGCCGTCTATGGCCCGGCCGACCTGCGAGCCATCGAGCACCGCATCAACACCATGCCCCGCCGCAGCCTCCACTGGTCGACGGCCGCCACCGTCTACGATGCCGCTGTCGCGATGACCGGTTGAACTCGCCCACCATCCGCCCGTGTTCGACGTGATGGTGGCATCGAACCTCCTGCACGACACCTGAATGCTGGCCGGGCGTCGGATGTCGGGACCGGCAGCGAAGCGTCGGTTCCCCCGAGGGTCGTCCTTGTCACCGTATCGTTGGCCGAAGGGGTGACTTCCTCAACGTCACGCTGACGTTCGAATGGTTACCGATCCGCCCCAGGAGAGGAGCCGACCCGTGTTGCACCCGCCGACGATGCCTTCCGCCTGAAGCTCGAGTGTGTAAGCGCCCGGGGGCAGACGGGGAAAGGTGAACCCGGCATCCTGATCGGGTGCCACCGGCGGGCTGACCCAATGCTCAGCGCCGTTCAGTATCACGTGCAGCATGATCGATGAGCACCCGCGATTGGCTTGATAACTCACGTGAAGAAAGCCTGCCGTCGAGACGGGATAGCTCACAGTCGGCGAGCACAGCTGGCCCTGGCTGGTGCACGTCGTGCCCGCGGGCAGCACGTACGTCTCGAACCGGGTCGCGGGGGGCGCCTGTAGCGTCGGGGGAGTGACGGTCGCCGCCGTCGTAGGCGCCGGCGTGGCTGGGGTCGCCACCGCTCCCGGCGCCAGCGCAGCAGGGTCCGGTCGACTGGTGACGGGAGCGGTGCCCGCGGGAGCGGTCGTCGCCGGCAGCGAGCTCACCACGGCGGGGGTGGTGGTGGTCGCCGCGCTGTCGGGGGTCGTGGTGCTCGGTACATCCGGGGTCGGCGGCTCAGTGATGGCGACCTGCCCCAGGCTTCGACCTCGAGGCTCGCCCACGCCGGTCAGCTGGGTCGCAAGTGCGATCACGGCGATGGCGGCAACGGCGAGCCCCCCGATGGCCGCGGCGACGAGCCCGATCCGTGGCCGACGGGGACCTGACCGGCGACCACCCCGGGATGGCGATGGCCCGGGATCGACGGGAACGGCCGGGGGGCGGTCACGGCGGTAGGTCGAGGAGGCATCTGGCAGTGGGACCATGTGCTCCGGGTCTGTGCTGTCGCCGGCACCGGTGCCCGTGGCGGGGACCGCGTCGACGCCGAGCCGGGCCGACATCGTCGTCGGACGTTCGCCGAGCTCCTCCTGGACCCGGCGGAGGGCCTCCCCGAACACGCGGGCCGTCGGGGTCCGCAGGGAGGGCTGCTTGGCCAGCGCCGCCTGCAGGACAGCCCACAACTCGGGGGGGACCCCCCGCAACGTCAGGTCGGGCGGTTCCTCGTGCTTGATCCGCTCGAAGAGCGGCATGACGCTCATGTCGCCGGCACGGACGAAGGGCGCGTGGGCTGCGATCAGCTGGTAGAGGGTCGACGCCAGGGAGTAGACGTCGCTGGCCTCGGTCGGTTCTTCGCCGTCGATCACCTCGGGCGCAGTGTGCGGCAGGGTGCCGGTGAATCCGGTGGAGAACGTCTCTGTACCGCCCCGCACCCTCGCGACGCCGAAGTCGGCGAGCTGGGGCTCGCCGAAGGCGGACAGCAGCACGTTCTCGGGCTTCACGTCACGGTGCCGCACGCCGGCGCTGTGGGCGGCGGCCAGTGCCCCCGCCAGCTTCACGCCGATGCTGGCCGCCTCGGCCCAGTGGAAGGGCCCTCGTTCCCTGATCCTGTCGGCCAGGTTGCCGCCGGCCACGTAGTCGAGAAGCAGGTACGGCTGGCCGGCGGCGGTGACGCCGGACCCGTAGACGGCCACCACGTGGGGATGCCCCGACAGCGCGCCCATCGCCCGGCACTCGTGCTCGAAGCGCGTCGTCGTCTTGGTGTCGAGACGCTGCACGCTGAGCACCTTCACTGCGACCGTCCGGCCGAACGTCTCCTGGTAGCCCCGGTACACGACGCTTGCGCCGCCCTGGCCGACTGGGCTGATGCGGGTGACGCCGGGGATCCCGAGATCGACCTCACCAGGTTTCGGGCCATCGCGCCGCCGCATCCGCCCGAGGCGACGCCACCAGGATCCCGTGCTGGCCCTCCTCACAGGTCGTCCGCGGTCACCAGCATCTCCGCCACCGCGTGCTCCACCAGCACCCAGCGACGGTTCACTGCCAGGTTGTCCCGGCTGCCCTGCAGGCCCCGAACACCGGCTTTGGTCAGCCTCACGCAGAGGTAGTCCAAGGTGCGGTTCAACTTTTTCGCACCCCAACCCAGCCGGCGGGCGACGGCGCCGTTCGAGGGCAGACTGTCGGGGCCGTTGGCGGCGTCGAGGAGGAACGGCCGGGCCAGCTCCACCAGCAGCGATCTCTCGTCCGGCGTCAGATGCACGTATCCGAAGCTTCGTGTGGCCGCCCCGGGCGGTTTCGGCAGCGGTGAAGGCGGCGGCCCCGGGGTCGACGACAGCTCCACCTCCACGGCGTAGGGAAGACCGCCGGCCTTGAACCTCACTGCCGCCACCCCTATCACTATCGGCGCCTGGGCTCCAGGCGGAAGCCGGACCGTCACCCGATCAGCTCCGAGAAGGGTGAGCTCGACCTTGTTCCCCAGGTTCTCCAGCCACCACAGGCCGTTCCACCAGAAGAACCGGCCGACCAGCCCGCTCATGTACTGGTTGTCCTCGTCGACCACCAGATCGGCCAGCCGCCCGAAGCTCAGCTGCTCCTCGGGCCCCAGCCGGCGTTCCTGGTCCAAGAAGGTCACGAGCAACGCGCCGCTCGCCATGACTGGAGGCTACCGACGCCCGGTCCACCTCGGTGTTTCGTGCGTCGTCGTCGCCGCCCGACTCGACGTCCGCGTTGGTTGCCATGGCCGTCCTTTCGTTGGGTGAGGGGGTCTCCCAGGTTGTCATCGGGCCAGTACCGCCAGCTCCGGCCGACCGGCGTTCACGACGAAGCCCCGGCCGGGGCCGAGGCCGACGGGCACCCGTCGGGGAAGGCGGACGCTGAAGATGTCGCCGTCGGCGACCAGGTCCGGGTTGAGGAGCAGGCCGGTGCGGGACTGCCGCACGGGGCGGGACCAGTGGACGAACTGCCGCCGCACGTCGTCGACCTGGCCGCCGGCCACGACGTGCAGCCCTGGCCGCCGGCATCCCACGAGGGCGGCGAGCACGCCGTCGAGGTCGTCGGTGACCGGAGCGTCCTCCACCAGGAGGACCCAACGGCGGTCGTGGCGAGCAGCTACCCGCAGGTACCCGGCCAGACCGGCGAGGTCACCGGCGGCGTCGAGCAGGTCCAACTTGAACAGTGGCGAGCGCTCGCCGCAGATGGCCACGACCACGGCGTCGCGGTCGGCCTCCTTGACCCGCTGGGCGACCGCACCAAGCGCCGTACTGATCCCGCTCCTGGGCGGACCGGCGACCAGGGCGTGCTCGCCGGGATGAAGGGCGAGGGCAGCCACCGTGATGTCGGCCTCGGCCATCCCCACCGGCAGCACCAGGACGTCGTCCTCGATCCGCCCGGTCGGCAGCTCATCGGCGCTCACTGCCACGGGCAGCGTCCGCACCGGTGGCGCCGGCCGGCGCGCCGTGGCCCACCGGGCCCGAAGCTGGTCGCCGACGGCACGGACGTCGCCCGGGTGGCCGACCTGCACGACCAGGCCGCTGGCCACGTGGAGGGCCCTCCCGGGAACGAAGGTGGGCACCTCCTTGGGGCGCAGGCCGACCAGCGCGTAGTCGCCAGGGTCGGCCAACCGCAGCAGCAGTCGTTGGGAGATCGACGACAGGATTCGCGGCGGCAGGGCGCCCGGCCGGTCGGCCGTCAACACGAAGGCGACGCCGACCGCGGGACCGTCGGCCAGCACCCGCCGAAGGTCGTCGGATTCCTCGATGCTCTCCACGCCCTCGAGCTCGGCCAGAAGGGTGGCCATGCCGTCGACCACCACCACGACCAAGGGTTCGGTCTCGAGCCCGTGGGGGGCGAGGTCCCGGCGGCGGGCGACCTCCGCCTTGAGCCGGCGGACGAGCCGGGTCCGTGCCTCGGCCTGGCCGGCAGCGAGGACTGCGCCGGTGTGGGGCAGGTGGACGAGGGGAGCAAGGCCACCGGGGCCGAGGTCGAGGCCGTAGACGTGAAGGTCGTCGGGCGATCTCCGCTGTGCGAGCGCGGCCACGGCAGCCAGCGCGGCCGTGGTGGTGCCGCTGCCCACCATTCCGAGGACGGCCAGGTGGCCCTCGCCGGGGTTCCACCCGACGGCCACGCGGCACTGGTTGTCGGGGTCGTCGGCCAGAGCGAAGGCAGTTTCCCGGGGGTCGGCTGCTCCGCGGGTGGCGGCCGGCACCACGTCGCCCAGCGGCAGCGTGTCGTCGAGCATGGGAAGGCACACCGGTCGGGGCGGCTCGAAGCTTCGTGTTTCGGCCGCCGCTCGGACCGCCTCGATGAGCATGGTGAGCTCACTGACCCTGTCGTGGGTATCGAGCGTCGTGGGGGCGAGATCCGGCATCGGCCGGGGGCCGAAGACGGTGGGGCCGACGTGTACCGCGCCGGCCGTGCGCGGCCCGAGCGCCGACGTGGCCAGCGCCGTCTGCACCACCTCGACCTCGCCTGGCCCCCGACGCAGGTAGGCGCGCCCCGGCGTGGCCCGGCTGATCCACGCGGCGGCCTCGCAGTCGACGATGTCGGTGGAGTCGCCCGGGTCCTGGACGCGCAGCGCGATGCGCAGATTGGTGTTGGCCTTGATGCTGGCGCTCACCACACCCTGCGGGCGCTGGGTGGCCAGCACGAGGTGCACGCCGAGGCTGCGGCCTCGCTGGGCGATCCCGACCAGGGCGTCGACGAAGTCGGGGAGCTGCGTCGACAAGGCGCCGAACTCGTCGATCACCACCACCAGCCGCGGGAGCGGGCCCAGCGGCGCCCCCGACCGCAGGTACGAGGGCAGGTCGGCCGCGCCCGCCTGGCGGAGCAGCCGCTCCCGGTGGCGCAGCTCCGCCTCGAGCGAGCGCAGCGCCCGGGGGCCGAGGTGCTCGTCGAGGTCGGTGACGACCTCGAGCACATGGGGGAGGCGGGCGCATTCGTCGAAGCCGCTCCCGCCCTTGTAGTCCAGGAGAAGGAAGACGAGGTGATCGGGATCCACCAATGCCGCCATGCCGGCCACCATCGACCGCAGGAGCTCGCTCTTGCCCGAACCGGTGGTCCCACCGACCAGGGCGTGGGGGCCGTCGACGGCCAGGTCGATCCAGGTCACGCCGCTCTCGCCCACCCCGATGGGCGCCGCCGGCGTCGGGTCGGGGCCTCCCTGCTCCCACGCCGAGAGCACCGCCGCGGCCGACGCCTCGCCCATGCCGAGCAGGGCCAACGAACGGACGACAGGCGGAAGGCCGGCACCCGGGACGGCGACCTCGGGGTCCTCGAAGCGGGCCAGCGCCCGGGCGATGTCTCCGGCGGCGTCGGCGGTGAGCCCGTCGACGGTGACGTGGCGCAGGATGGACCCGTCACCAGGCCGGCGGACGGTGGCGAAGCCGCTGCGGGCTTCGACGTCGACGACGATCGAGCAGGCGGCCGGCAGCTGGTCCTCGGTGCCGGCGAGCACGATCCCGCACGCCGGCCCGCCTTCACCGCGCAGGAGGTGGCGAAGCGGGGCCCGCCGCCCCTCGAGCAGGTCGAGGTCGTCGACCACGAAGAACCGGGTGTGCGACGGCGGCGCCGCGGCCAGCGCGGCCACCAGGGCCTCGCCGGTGGCGTGGTCTCCGGCGAGCAGCCGGGTGGTACCGGATGCGTCTCGAACGTGCGGGAGCCAACCCGCCCACGTCCAGTCGTCGGCGTGTTCACTGGTGGCCAGCACGGCCACCGACACGTCGGCGGGGCCGTGGTGGATGGCGCCCTGCACGATCAACGACCGGGCGACGCTGAGCGCCGCCTGGCGGTTGCCGATCACACCCACCACGCCGCCGTTGGACAGGTCGGCGCTGACCGGGCAGCGCGGCAACCACGCGTGGCGCTCGAGCGTTCGGGCGAGGTCGGGGTGCAGCCGCCGGTCGTGACGGACATCCAGCGGTGGCCGCCACGCGACGTCGGCCATGCCGGCCCGCAACCGGAGGAAGTCGGCGTGGTCGGGCCGGCGCTGCCAGAGCCGAGCGCTCGGCAGCAGGGCCCGCCGGCGGACCTCGGCCAGGTCCGGGAGGAGGTCCTCCATGCGGCGCACCTCGGCCACCTGCAGGTCGGCCAGCTCATCGTCCAGCGTGGCCAACCCGTCGTCGAAGGCCCGGCTGGACACCCGGTGGGCTTTGCCTGCCCTGCGCCTGGCCGACACGAAGCTGGCGACGGCCATCACCGGGCTGAGGAGCCCGAACATCGCGTATTGGAGCGACCCGGTGGAGCGCGCCATGCCGGCCGCCATGGCGAGGGGGGCAAGGATGGCGAGAAGCTGAAGAGGCACCTGCGACCTGGCGTCGGCGCCGGGAGGGTCGGGTACGGCCAGCGGCGCCGGCGGGCTGGCCAGCGCCGACCGGGGCGGGCGGTTGAACGGCACGACGCCAGCGACCGCCCTGGTCAGGGGGTCGACCGCCACGGGCCGGTCGGTGGCGTCGAGGTGGCGGACCCGGACCGTGCTCGAGCCCATCTGGATCTTGGCTCCGATCGCCGCCCGTGCCGGCGTGTTCGGTGCGATGCGCTCGCCGTCGATCTCGGTGCCGTTGGAGGAGCCGAGGTCGGTCACCTCGACGACGCCCTCGCCCCCGATCTCGATCCGCGCGTGGCGCTTCGACAGCGACGGGTCGGCCATCGACAGGTCGCAGCCGGGCGCGCGGCCCACCACGACCGGCCGGCCCGGCTCGATCGGGCAGACGGCGCCGGCATCCGGCCCGCCCACGACACACAGACCCAGCCCGACGGCCACGGGTGCGGCCATCGCCACCCGCTGGCGGGGCCGGTCGCTGACGTGCACGACCGCGCCTTCGTACAGGCCGACCTCGGCCAGGTCGAGGTCGGGCCCGAACCACCGGCCGTCAATCAGCAGGCCCTTCCGGGCGTGGGACCCGGGATCGAGGCCAGCGACCAGCTCGGCCACGGGAGCGTCGGGCCGCTCGACCCGCACCTCCACGTCACGCCGGCTGCCGTTCGAGGACAGGACGAGTTGCATCTCACTGCTCCGGAAAGGGACATGTGGGTACGCTCATCTCGGCGCCCACTTCTCGTTGTCCAGCCACTGTAAGAGGTTGTTCTCCACGTTCTTGGCCAGCTTGCGAGGTTGACCGCCGTCAACCGCGAACTCCTCGAAGGTCGGGCTGTGCGGCCGAAGCCTTTCGCGGGCCGGGCTGTTGTACATCTCCCCAACCAGTACCTCGGGAAGGTTCTTCTCGAAGACTTCACGCTCCAAGTCGTTGACGTCACCTGGCGACGCGCCTCCATCCGGGATGGCATTCGCGAAGTAGTCGGCGACCTCAGCGCCGATCGTGACCGGAACGGCCGCCCCGCGCTTGGAGGCAGCGGCAACCACGCTCGTCACCGACTTGACCACGCCCAGGAAGCTCTTCCGCGCCTCTTCACCTTGGGCGTCGTCCAGGCCGGCGTCGATGAGGCCGAAGAGCTTGCCGGCCCGATCCGTAGCGTTTGTGACATAGATGTTGATCTCGGGGGTGCCTGGCTGGCGCATCAGAATGGCAAGCTCCTCGTCTAGCTCGTGGCGGACATAGGTGACGGCCGCCTCCGCCAGCTTCTTTCTCGCCTCGTCGTTGTCGCCGACCGCCTCGACGAACTTCCTGAAGGCGTGCTTGGCACTGCCGCCCTCCACCGCGAGATCGCCGACGTTGACGATGTCCTTCCTGACGAGCTCCGTCACATGGGGCTTCATGGCGTCCGGGATACCTGGCGGGAGAAATCCGTCCTCGGACCGGCCGACGAGATCGATCACGCGCTGGACGAGGTCGTGGGGCTGGCCGACGACGAGGAAGTCGGTCAGCCGCTGCTGCATCTTCGCGATCTCCAGGACGTTGGCGCTGCTCTGGAAGTAGTCCTCGGGCGCCCTGGTTAACCCGCCGCGCAACAGGAGGTCGAGGTTCTCGTCGCTCTTGGTGGCGAACTGGAAGGCGGCGGTTCGATTGCGCTCCAGCGCCCTCACGGCGACGGTCGCCGGGTCGTTGTGACCCACCAGGTCGCGGGCGTCGTTAACGTCGTAGTCGGTCGCCGGTTCGTGAGAATTCACCAGGTTGCGGGCATCGTCAACGTTGTAGGTCCGCGCTGCGTAACCCCACGTCTCGATCAGCCTCTCAGCTGCGGGTACCAGGAACTCCGGGGGCTGGTCCGCATTGGCGACCAGCACGGCGATCTGCAGCGACGACATCCTCACGGGCGCGCCCAATGCCGGCTGGGCAACCTGCTTGATGAACTCCTCGTGGCCCGGGCCCTTCACCGCCTCGGCGAAGGTGGCGGCGAAGGGTTTGGCGAGCTCCTCACGGATGTCATGCGGCCGACCCGACCAGATGTCCCGGTTTCGCTGGCCGTACAGGGCGAGGATGCCCTCGGTGACCTGGTCGACACCGACCACGCCGAGCTCGTCGACCACCAGGTGCGTGGCGTAGCCGCTCAACCGCGACGATCGGTCGCGGACCCGGGCCATCATCGCCGTGAGCGCGGGGTAGTCGGCCGCCAAGGCCCCGACCTCGGCGAGCCTGCCGCTGGGCCCGAAGCTGTTGCGCAGTGGGGCCCCATCTCGGCGAACCATCTCCCGTACGGCGACGGCGTAGATGTCCACCCAGGGGTGGTGACCGCGGCGCGCGGTCTCCTGGACCACGCTCAAGAACTCGGCGTCATCGGTCGAGAGCCGCAGGTCGTTGGCCGGCACTTTGCCGGTGGCGCCCCTGTTCAGTTCCAGCAGGGCCCGGGCGAACAGCGCCGGAGTGCGGTCGAGCGCCTCGAGCTGATCCAAGGTCGGTACCAGGTCGACGAACGGCAGGTCGATTGGGATGGTGCTCGGGGCCGTGGACAGTGCCATCACCGCCTGTTGAGCGGAGCGAGCTTGCGTCTCGACCGGCGGCAGCAGCTTGAGCGTTTCCACTGAGTAGCGCTCCATGAAGCTGGGTACGGCGTCCAGGGTCGGCATCTGCGGTTCCTCCTCATCGTGCGCCGCGGATGGCAGCTTGATGGTTGCGGTTGGCGCTGTCCCATGCGGCGATCGCCGCCGACCGGGTCTCCCGCAACGAGGTGGCCAGCGCCCGTAGCTGCTCCAGCGCCGTGACCTGGTTTCCCAGGTCGAGCCTGGCCTGCCCGACGCGGTCCATGGCTTCGGCGAAAGCTCGGTTGAAGGCCTCGGCGGTGGCGCCTTCGAAGTTGGTCTTCATCGCTTCGAAGCACGCGATGTGATTGTTCGTGAGGGCCACCAAGGCCTCCCTCGTGGCCTCCAACATCTCCTTGGCGGGCCCGACCTGCTCGAAGGGGAAGAGGAAGGGCGCGGGGCGCTCACCCACGGGGGGAGGAGCGGTGATCGCGGCCATGGTCATGGCTCAGCCTCCGTCCACCAAGCGCACGAGGCCGGCGAAGTCCTTCCTCGCCATGCGCTTGTAGCTGTGGTCGAACCCGTAGAGGGCCGAGGGCATCCGTACCTGGAGCGCCGACATCAGTCGGTCCAGCTCGTGCATCGAGCAGCTGATCCCGGTGACGTGACCGGTACGGTCGTGGACGCGCAGGATGCGGCGGGTGACTGGCAGCACGCCGACCAGGTACGTGGTGCAGTCCTCGTAGACCCAGACGAGCGACGAGATCGGCACCGCGTCGACGCCCTCGACCTGGCTCGACAGCAGCCACGACGAGGTCAGGTAGGCAGGGCCGATCCGGTCGAAGCCGTCGTCGATCTCCTGGCGGATCTCGGCCGCCAGAGCGTCGGGATCACCGAGCCGCTTCAGGTCGGTGATGGCCGTCGCGGCCTGATCGGCGATCATCGGTCCTCGTAGCCGGAACGTCCCCAGAGCCGCTAGGACGAACAGGAGGCACACGATCAGTGCTGCCACCCGCCCGGTGGCGGCCAGCGGGGTCGTCGTCTCGACCGCGAAGGCGAAGAACCACAGACCCGGCAGGCCCAGGAGCGCGAACAACGCCGCCAGCGCCCGGACCTGTGCGACGTAGTCGCTCCACGGGTCCTCGGGCACGGCGAGCTGGCCGGTCATCTTCATGGCGTTCACGTCGGTGCCTTCCTTTCTCTTGGAGGGTCGTCAGACCCGCCGGCCGGCGTAGGTGCGGTCGAGGTCGATGGCGTCGTTGGCGAACCCGGTGGCGTTGGCGTTCACCGCTTGGACGGCGTGATTGACCTCGGTGAGGCTCCGCCTCAGGTCGGCGTCCACTCGCCCGATCCAGTCGGTCATGGTGCCGACGACCGCTCGCCGAACCTGTTCCTGGTCGCCCTCGGCCCGTGCGAGCGCCTGGTTGACGCCGGCATTGCACCTCTCCACCGCGGCGTTGACCGCGTCTCTGGTCGCCGAGGACCAGTCCGTCGACGCGTGCTCGGTGAGGATGCGCTGGGCGTCGTTGCGAACCTGATCGGCGAGGTTGGTGATGGAGGCAACCGCCGCGCTCAGCGCCTCCGTCACCTGGCCGTTGAGCTGGTTGGCCACCTGAGCGACCTGGCCACCGCCGCCCTCGATGCTGCCGGCCAGGTTGTTGGTGCGGCCCACCGTGCTGAGCACGCTCTCTTGGTTCACACGAATCGGCATCGCCCGTCTCCTCCTCTGGCTGTCGTTGTGAGGGGAGGGTACGGGCGGCACCCGCCGGAGTCACTGGGGAGGAGTCCCGAAACGTCGCGGCCCGCCCGCTTCGCCGGCGCCGGCGCCGGCGGCGTCGACGCTCGCACGACCAGCTCGGCGACCATGACGAGCGCGACTTGCCGAGGTCCCGGGCGACGGCGGTCGAGCACCTCGGCCTCGGCCTCGCCTCTGCCCCCTTACCGACGCGCCGGCGGTTGCCGACAGCCCACAGACCCCGCCGCTCCCTGCGGGAGCGGACCGGGGGAGTGGCGTTGACACGGATGCGTCAAGGTGCCTGGAGCCAGCGCCGGCTGTTCCCCGACGCCAGCGACCGGCCTGCCGGGCGGTTCAGGGTCAGCGACGGCATCGCCTGGGGGGCCGTCGACGGCCAGCCTGGCACTGGCGGTGGCCCAGGCCCGGGCCGTCGCAGTGGGAGGCGGCCGGGCGCTCATCTTCGCCGACGACGGCACGGCGGCCGTCGTCACCCACGGAGCCGGAGGCTTCGAGCTCGCCACCACCGACGAGGCCAGGTGGCCCCACACCGTCCGAATCGTCCTGTCCCGCCACGGCTGAAGGAGCCCCATGCCCGAACCCACCACCATCGTCCTCGTCCCGGTCGACGCCCTGGTGCCCGACCCCCACAACATCCGCAAGAGCGTCGGCGACGTCACGGAACTGGCCCGCAGCATCGCCGCCGTCGGCGTGATCGAGCCCTGCCTGGTCATGCCCATCAACGGCGAGCCCGACCGCTTCCGCCTGGTCGCCGGCCACCGACGCCACGCCGCCGCCGTCCAGGCCGGCGTCGCCGCGTTGCCCTGCCTGGTGCGGGAGTTGTCCGAGGCGGAGGTCGTCGAGTGCCAGCTGGTGGAGAACCTCCAGCGTTCAGGGCTCACTGTCCTCGAGGAGGCCGGCGCCTACCTCCGCCTGTGCGGACTGGGCTTCTCCGCCCGCCGCCTGGCCAAGCGGGTGGGCCGCTCGGAGCGCCACGTGCGGGAGCGCCTGGCGCTGCTCGAGCTGCCCGAGCCCGCCCAGCAGGCTATCGACGAGGGCGCCATCAGCCTGGCCGAGGCCAAGGTGCTGGTGGTGGTCAAGGACCACCCCGACGTGATCGAGGAGGTGGTGGCGGCCCGGCCCACCGACGTGGCCTGGGCCGTCAAGCAGCGTCTGCGCCGACAGGCGGCCGAACGCCAGCGGGCCGAGATGGTGGCAGAGCACGAGGCGGCCGGCGTACGGGTCGTCGAGGACGAAGGGCACCGCCCCACCGGCTACGTCGTGGTGGCGGACCTGGGTGTCGAGCAGGACACCCACGGGGGCGAGCCGTGCCACGCCGTGGTCATCGCCGACCACCACGACGGACCGCATGCCATCGCCGTGTGCACCGAGCGCCGCCGCCACACCAAGGCCGGTGCCAGCGAGGTCAAGGCCCAGCGGCGCGACGACGACGGCCGGGCGGCCGAGCGGGAGCAGGCCAGGCAGCGCAAGCGGGTAGCCGCCGCCAGAGGCGAGTTCGTGGCCGAGCGCCTCCGCCGTCGCCTGCCGAAGGGACAGGCCACCGCCTTCATGATCCGCACCCTGCTCGACCGGGCCACCGCCAACGACCAGGCCCGGGCCGGCGAGCTGCTCGGCCTCGAAGCCGTGCCGGGCCCCTACGGGGCCACGTGGGCGCCGGCGCTTCGGGGCCTGGTCGACCAGGGCAAGGCGGAGGCGTCGCGGGTGGGGGTGGCCGTCGCCGTCGCCATGGCCGAGGCCCGCATCGCCGGCCAGGTCGGCCTGCCCGACCTGGGCCGGGACTACCTGGGGTTCCTGGCCGACCTCGGCTACGGCCTCGACTCCTTCGAGCTCGACGCCATGTCGCCACGGCAAGCCCCGGCCGAGGGCCACCAGGCGGCGGATGCGGAGGATGCGGCATGACGGCCGTCCCGACCACCCCCTTCCTTGACGCTGATGTGTCAAGGAACTTTGCGTCTACACGCCAAGACACCTTGACGGCCACCGGCCACCCGTGGTCTGTTGGCACCTATCCCCCATCCCCCCAGGAGGCAGGCATGGACCCCCGCCCGACCCGGCGCAGCCACATCGGCGCCACCCCCCGGCTGCGCGTCGAGGCCTTGGCCGACACGCTGGTCGAGACGCACGGCCACGACCCCCGTGGCCCCTACGCACGCCGGTACTGGTTGCCGATCGTGGGGCCGTCGTCGCTGGTCACCGCGGCGGCCCTGGTGAGCGGCCTGGAGCGCAGCCCCGGCGGCTTCGAGGTGGAGCTGTCCCTGCTGGGCCGCTCGCTCGGCCTGCCCGGCGCCGCCGGTGCCAACGCCAAGATCGCCCGCACCCTCGACCGCCTGGTCAGCTTCGGCCTGGCAAGCCTGCACGCCAACGCGGCGATCCCCCTGCTGCGGGTGCGCACGGCGTGGCCGCCGCTCACCGCCCGCCAGCTGGCCCGCCTGCCCGAGTTCCTGGCCGAGGTCCACCCGGCCGCCTGAGGTCGCCGGTGGGCCGCCGTCGGGGAGCCGGCGCCACCGCAGCCAGTGCCGTTCGGGGAAGTCGGCCTGGCCACCACGCTCCCCTTCTTTCCCTTCGTTTCCTGCAAGGAGCGTCAACGTCATGAACACGATCACCGTCATCGGGCGCCTCACCACCGCCCCGCTCACCCGCAGCGTGGCCAGCGACGCCGGCCCCCGCACCGTGTCCACCCTGGCCCTGGCCGTGCCGCCCGAGCGCGGCCGGGACGGCGAGGCCTGCTTCATCGACGTGGTGGTGTGGGGACCGCCGGCGGAAGCCTGCGCCCGCTACCTCGACAAGGGCCGGCGGGTGGCCGTCACCGGGCGCCTGGCCCTCGACCGCTGGACGGCGCAGGACGGCACGCCACGGCGGGCGCACCGCATCGTGGCCACCAGCGTGGAGTTCCTGGACCGGCCCACCGCCGACGCGGCCGCGGCCTGAGCCGGATGCGGCACTACCAGATCGCCGGCGCCCGGGGCGGGCAGGGCACCACCACGGTGGCCACCGTGCTCGCCGCCCTGGCCGCCGGGCACGGCCCCACCACGCTGTCGGCCACCAGGCCCGACGACGTGTGCGCCCTGGCCGGCGTGGCCGGGCCGGGGCCGGGGCCCACGCCCCTGGCGCCCAACCTGGCCCTGGCCCCGGCGGGCGATCTCGGGGCAGGTGGCGGGCCGGACCGGGTGGCGGTCGACGACATGGGCCGCCTCTCTGACGTTGTGGACGCTGAGCGGGCCGAGAAGGCGCCGGATACCGTTCGATGGCTCATCGTGCGGGGACCGTGCTACCTGAGCCTCAGGACGGCCCTGGCGGCCGCCTGGCGGGCCGACGGCATCATCCTGCTCACCGAGCCGGGCCGGCCCCTCACCGCAGCCGACGTGATCGACGTGCTCGGCACCGAGGTGGTGGCCGAGATCCCCGTCGATGCGGCCGTGGCCCGCAGCATCGACGCCGGCCTCCTGCTGGCCCACCTGCACCGCCTCAGCGCCTTCCGCCGCCTCGCTCGCCTCCTGCAACCCGACCCCATCCAGCCCTACGACCATTCATGCCGCAGCCCCGTCACCCACCCGACCATCATCGCCCCAACGCAGCGACCAACAGCCCGCAGCGACTCTCCGACACCGGTCTCCCGACGCCCGCAGCCCTGCCCTCCAGAACCGGAAACTAGCTCCACAGACTACGCCGCTTCCGCCAAACTCCCGCCGAGCAGCCGTAGGAACGGCGCCGGCCCAGGGGCCGCCGCCTCGGCGTTGGGCATCAGAACTCGAGCTCGCAGGCGGCCTTGCCGGCCAGTCGTCGCAGCCGGCGGTCGACGAACCAGGGCCGAAGCTCGAGGTGGGCGGGCAGCTCCGAGCCGTAGAGGAGGATGGCCGAGGCGGCGTCCATGCGGCGCACCACGTCCACCGGCACGGCCCGGCGGTAGGCGGCGTGCTCGCTCACGCTGCGGCGCCCCCCGCCGGCCACCTCGGAGGAGAAGTTGCGCTCCACGAACGCCTTGTCGCCCACCAGGCGGCTCACGTAGTCCAGCGTGTCGGCGTCGGAGATGCCGGTGCCGAAGATCTTGGCCCGGTGGTTGTTGAGCACGGTGGCGGCCCGGTGGCCGTAGATGGTGCGGATCTGGGCCAGGTCCTGCCACACGGTGACCAGGCTGATGCCGTGGCTGCGGGCGGTGGCCGCGTAGGTGGGCAGGTCCTTGAGGGGGGCGATGTTGCCGGCCTCGTCCAGCAGGGCCAGGCAGGGGATGGCCAGGCGGCCGCCGGAAGCGTTGGCCACCTCGTAGGCCCGGCGCACCACCTGCTGGACCAGCACGGTGAAGATGGGCCGCAGGCGGTCCTGCTCGTCGGCGGTGGCCACCACGTAGATCGTGTTGGGGCCCGACAGCCAGGCGTCGATGTCGATGTCGCAGCGCAGGCCCGACGCCGCCACCATCGGATCGGCGTAGGCCAGCAGCACGTTCTGGACGGTGCCGTAGATGCTGCTGCGCAGGCGTTCTTCGTGGGCCCACAGCGACTCGGCGGCCACCAGGGCGTCGAGGTCGCCCCGGACCTGGGCCGCCTCCACCACGTCGGCCTCGATGCCGCGCCGCACCTTGGCCTCCACCTCGGCGATGACCCGTTCGTCGAACTGCTCTTGCATCGGCAGCGGCCACGCCGTCACCGGCTCCTCGGCCAGCTCACCACGGCGTCCGGTGTCGGCCCGCAGGACCTGGCGCACGGCGTCGAGGACCTCGGCCCGGGTACGGGGCCCGAGGCGCCGGCGCTGCGCGTCGGCCTCCTCGGAGCCGAGGCGCTCGTCGACCTCGGCGTCGACCCGCCCCTGGCCGCGCAGCAGGCAGCGGATGGGCTCACGGGCCTGGGTGTCGATCCAGCGCACCACATCGCCCATGGTGTGGCCGCCGAGCGCCGCCGCGTACAGGTGGGGGGCGAGGGCCTTGCGGGCCTGGGTGTACCAGTAGTCGCCGTTGGTCACCGAATCGAGGCGGTCCTTGGCCGCGTCGCACAGCCAGGCCGACATGCGCATGGCGCCGGCCCAGGTGCCACAGGCCGCCACCGGGCTCCACTGGGCGCCGAGGTGGGCGACGGCGCCGGCCGGGTCGTAAACCCACACCTCGCCCAACTGGCAGCGCCGCTCCAAGGTGGCCTCCACCAGGTCGGTCTTGACCGAGGTGGCGAGCACCGGGCCGTCCCATTCCAGCAGCGCCGGTATGGCGAACCCCACGCTCTTGCCGCAGCCGGTGGGGCCGACCACGGCCAGGCTGGCACGGGCCTCGGCCGCCACCAGCCGGCCGCCGACGCGCCCGAGGGTCAGGCGGCCCGGCTCGGGGTGGCGCACCAGGAGGCGGCGGAGGTGACGGCCGGTGGCCAGCCCGGCGTTCGGCTCGACGCCGAGGGGGTGGCGGGGGCCGAGGAGCACCCTCGACAGCCGGGCCACCACGGCGGCCACCGCGCCGGCGACGAGGAGGAGGGCGGCCAGGCAGGCGTAGTAGACGACTGGCCCGGGGAGCGACGGCGCCCTCGGGCCCCAGGCGGCGGCGGGGTCGCCGAGGTGGCCCGGGAGGCGGACCAGGGCGCCCGCGGCGTCGGCCAGGCCGGCGTCGAAGCCCGCACGCCCCGACAGCACGGCAGCCAGGTGGGCGGCGAGGAGGAACACGCCGCCGACCACCACGACGGCGCCGGCCGCCACCGCTGCGGCGATCTCCCAGCCGCTCAGGACCGGGGGCGACTCATAGGGACGACGGTTCGAAGGGAGCATGTGGGCGATACTAGCGGTTGTAGGCGTTCGTTTCCGCTTGTTGTATGTTCCTACGTCATGGAGATGCCGATGTCCCCACTCGCTCCCGTTCTGTCGACCCAGGAGGTGGCCGAGCTGCTGCGGCTGTCGGACCGCAGCGTGCTGGAGATGGTCAAGGCCGGCACGCTCCCGGCCCACCGGGCGCCGGGCCGGCGGCGCTACCACTTCCTGGCCGAGGACGTGCTGGCCGCCATCGGCGTCCGGGCGGCAGCGGTCCCCGACGGTGCGCCTGCCGACGGCGCCACCCGGGCATCGCCCGACGAGCGGGCACCGGCTCCCGTCGACCCGTGCGACGTGTGGGGAGCGGCGCCGGCCCGCACCGGCTCGGCGGACTGGCCGACTCGGTGCGTGGAGCAATGGCTTGCGATGGCTGCCGACGCTGGCCTGTCGGCCCGGGCCGGCGGCGACGGCCACCGGGCCGTGGGCGGCCGCGCCGTCGGGTCGGTGGAGATCGACGGCCTCACCTACCGCGTCCTGGCGGGGCCGAGGCAGCGGGTCCGCTGCGTCGGCGACAACGGCGAGCTCGGTTGGAGCTTCATCGACAGCGTGTGGGCCGAGCCGGTCACATGACGCCGCGCCAGGCGAAGCGCCAAGGCGATCGGGTCATGGGCACCAACGGGCCCGCTCGTCACGGTCACTCCGACGGGGCCGATGACACTCGAGGTCCGAGAGACGATGGCGGCTGGGAGCACATGGGGTTGGCGACGAGGCGAGCTTCACGGACCGGCCTGCCCAGGGACCGAACTGCGGGGTGGCGGCGTGTGATGATTGACCCCGTGGTTGGCGCATCGGCGACTTGCGCTCGGCGTCGGGGCCGTGGTCATCGTGGGGGGTCGGGCGTCGGTTCCATCAAGCGCACCGCAGCGGCGGCGCGGGACCGGTCCCGGGCAACCGTCCCGCCGGGGATCGTCGACAGGTGAGCGGGACCAGGCTGGAAGCGGAGCCCCGTACCGGCACTGGCGCCACGACGAGGAGTGGCAGAGGGAAGGGCCCCGGTGCCCGCCGTGGTGGGCGCGGCGAGGGCGACCACGATCACCAGGCCACCCGGCGCGCTGCTCATCGCCCGCTACCGGAGGCGGACGACGCCCGCCCGTCCCTCGCTCCGACGCCAGCGGTCCTTCGACGGCTCTACGTCGACGAGGGGCTCCCGCTCAAAGAGGTCGGCAGGCGGCTCGGGTACAGCTCGTCATGGGTGCGGACGCTGCTGGCCCGCAACGCCATCCCCAATCGGCGGCCCAGCGGGAGGGGCCTGCGCGACAAGAGCATCGACGTGGAGGCGGTGCGCCGGCTGTACGAGCGGGAGGGGTGGACCATCGCCGAGATCGCCGAAGAGCTCGGGACCACTCGCGACAAGATCGCCGTACGGCTCCATCTCTTCGGCGCAGTGTTGCGGCCCGCCCAGCCGCGCTCGGGGCGGCTCCCCCGGCTTGGCCGCTCCCAGCTCGTCGCCGCATACGTCAAGCGGGGAATGTCGATCGAGCAGATCGCGCGGGAGCACAGTTGCTCGCCCCCCACGTGCGCAACGAGCTGCGCCGCCACGATGTCCACCGCTCCCGGGTCCCTTCGGCCCTTCCTGACGGATGGGCGCCGCTGACGCCGGCGCTCCTGCGCCGCCTCTACGTCCGCGACTGCCTGACCGCTGGCGAGGTGGCCGCCCGGGTCGGGGGAAGCCAGGCGAGGGTGCTGAGCGCTCTGCGCCGGGCCGGGATCTCCCGCCGGCCCCCGGGCACCCCGTCCGGGCACCGCCTCCAGCCGCTCACCGCCGAGTTGTTGCACCAGCTCTACGTGGTCGAGGGCCTGTCCGCCATCGCCATTGCCGCCCGAGTCGGCGGTGTCCCCGACCGGGTCTACCCCGCGTTTGCCAAGTTCGGCATTCCGCGCCGTTCCCCCCGTCGCCAGCCCCGGCCGCTCACAATCACCAAGGAGGAGCTGGAGGAGGCCTACGTCGCCCAGCGGCAGAGCAAGGAGGAGATCGCAGCCGCGCACGGCGCGTCGGTGTGGCAGGTGACCCAGCGCATTCGCGCCGACGGCATCCGGCGAGCGCCGAGGGCCCGCGCCAAGCCGGCGCCACCGCCCGCCGCGGAGCTGGCCAGGCTCTACCTCGACGAGGGAGTCACGCTGGCCGACCTGACCCACCGCTACCGCACCTCGCGACCTGTCGTGCGCGCCTGGCTCGACGACGCCGGCGTTGCGGTCCGGGAGCGGACGATGCGGGAGCGCCGCCAACGACTGCCCGAGTCCGAGGTGGCCGAGGCCTACTGGGAGCAGGGTTGCTCGGCGGCGGAGATCGCCGCGCACATGGGAACGGCCATGCATCAGGTTCTGCGCTGCATGCACGACAACGGCGTGGCGGTGCGGGCCGGCTTGGGGCGCGGTCTCGCGCTCACCGTGTTGGACCAGCTCTACGCCGACCCCGATGTCGCCCGTGTTCTGCGGCGCGAGTCCATCCCCGAACGCCGCCAGACGGGAGCCATCACCGACCGCTTCCCCCAGCCGTTCCCGCTCAGCGCCCCGCTCCTGCGGTCGTTGTACGAAGAGATCGGCCTGTCGGCCCGGCACATCGAGCTCCTCACCGGCGAACCGCACGAGCAGGTGCTCGATGCACTGCGACGCGTCGATGTCGAGGTGCGGCCGCCGAGTTCCTACTCGCCGTGGCGCCAAAGGCAGCTCGACTCGTTGGCCTCGCCAGCCGACTGTCCGAGACGAGGCGAGTAATCAGGACCACGTGGGCCCGCACCCCATCGAGCGCTGCACCGTCAGGTGCCATGTACTGGCTCCGACGTTCTCGTACGCCCGAGCACTTGGCCACCGGTTGTGGTTCAGTCCGGGCACAGCCGCCGCGCCGGCGGCTCGTGGTACTCCATCCATCGGGGACCCTCACCTATGCGCCGCCGTAGCGTCACCCGCCCGAAGGCCGACAGCACTTGACCTCCCTCCCTTTGCCGGGTCCCCGACGACCGGTTGGGCTCGGCCGTCAGATGCACTCGCGAGCGGTCGCAGAGAAGACCGAGGTAGTCGTCGGTCGGAAGCCGGTTGCCGCCGAGGACGTGCGGGCAGACGACCGCTTCCGGTTGGTCGACAAGGAGGTTGGTCCACACGTCGTCCTGGTGGCTTCCTGCGGACCCATGGTGAGGAATCTTGAAGACCTCGCCCTTTCGGCCGTCGTTGCGCATCAACCCCACGACCGCCGTCCAGCCGGTGCGAGGGTCATTGGTTTCCTCCAGGTCCGCCCCCAGGAGGAGGGAGGCGTCACCGACATGGATCCAGAGCACGACCGCTCCCTCGTTGCGGTCGGGCCTTGGCACCGGACTGCCCGGGTCTCCGTAGAACGAGGACGCGAGGCGGGAGGCGAACCCGACCCTCGTCTCCGTAACGACCTTGTCGCAGGGAGCGAGGGCGATGACCTCCCGTCCGAAGGGCGACTCGCGCCGGTAGAGCTGACGGCACTGGATGCCCCATGCCAAGCGGTGCAGTTCGTCGATTTTCTCGAGGTGACGGACGATCGCGCCCAGCTCGTCGACGCCCGACGGGACTCGGCCGAACCGCCCTGGGCGCGCCTTCGCCAGCCCGGCCACGAACTCGTCGTCCTTCAGGGCGTCGGAGAGGACCAGGTCCGCCTCCTGGCACTCGACGAGAGCTTGGGCGATGCCCCGCACGTGGTCGTCGTGCCAGTGGGTGGCCACGATCAGCTTCACGTCCCGGCTCGGGTTGACGTCCATCGAGCGGAGGTAGTCAAGCGCAGGGAGGCGTCGGTCGGCCCGGACACATGAGTCGACCATCATCCACTCGCCCATACCGAGGTGGACCAGCAGGCTCTCGCCATAGCCGGGACCGAAGGCCGTCAGCTCGACCTCGTCGTCCGCCGGTCTGGAGAACTCAGCCAAGCGGCGCTTCGGGCAGGGTGGAGGATCGATCCATGACGCGCCGGGCGATCCGCTTGCCCTCGAGGTGCTCGTTCTCGGTGAGCGGAGCAACCGCTCGCAGGCGGAGCGACGAGAGTCGAACCAGCTCCCCGCCCTCGGCCACCACATCGGTCCGCCAGGTGAAGACCTGGCCAGGGCGAAAGCGATCCCGTTCGGTTGGATGCACCTCGCTGAGCTCGAACCGCAACTCCAGGTCGGGCTCTCGATCATCAAGACTCACCAGGCGGGCCCAGAACGAATGCCCATCGGGATCCATTTTGCCTACGACGCCGTCCCATTGCTCGGTCTTCTGCACGGACGGCAGGTAGTGAAGAGCTGCGTCGGCGGCGAGGCCCGGATCGTTCGCCGACGCACTAGCCGCCTGGACGGCAGAGGCCCCCAAAGCCAGGTATTCGGAGACGTCCGCCGCCGTCGCCACGCCGCCCATGGCGAGGATGTCGAACGGCAAGCCGTGATCGGCCTTTAGCCGGCTGAGCCGCTTGACGAACTCGCGGCTGATCTCGCGCAGCGCCCATCCGGCCACTCCGGGTGGCTTTGCCCCCCACCCGGTGCCTTGTACTCGATCGACGCGCGCCGGGCTGATGCCAGACACGCCGTCGATGAGCCTTCGCTCGGCCAAAGGGACCACAACGTCCGCGAGCTGCGCCTCGTCGAGGTCAGCACCCAGTTTGATGACGAGGCTCGTCCCAGGTTGCAGTGCTGCGCGTACCGCCTCGACAATGGCGATCGACGTCTCCGCGTTGTGATCACAGGGTTCGCGACGTCCCGTCTCCGGGTCGATCGAGGCCGCCGCCCTGGCCAGGTAACACTCGATGGCTTGAGCACCAGCGGCCTCAGCTCGTGTCGCCACCTTGACGAAGTCGGCCGCCAGCGTTTCGGGGCTCTTGGACCTGCGTTCGACGCAGTCGGTAACGCTGGCTATGAGCAAGTGCCGATCACCGAGGCGGTCGAGACGTTTCCGGGCATCGAGCATGTCCGCCTGCCAGATGTCCGGGGACGGGCACGGCGCCAGGAACGAGGTCGCCGTCGTCACCGACCGCCAGTCGCGTGGGACCTCCTCACCGGATGACCGCACTTCGCCGCTTTCGGGGGCGGAAGCCCACGGCTGATCGAAGCCGGCGAGAAACACCCAGTCGTAGGCGCTACCAGGCGTTTCCTCGTTCCTCACCGTGCGGTAGGTGAGGACATGGAAGCCCTTTCGGGCGTAGTGCTCGATCCAGTCGGCGTCCCTCGTGAGCTCGCACGAGGGGATGCCTATCGGGAAGCCGACGTCGCGGCCAAGCAGGCGCCAGCGCCGCAACGAGGGCTCCACGCGAGGCTGTTGCCATACCGGGACCGCAGGAGGCTTGTCCCGTGGCTCAATAAGGCCGATGGGGTATTGGGGATGCGGGATGTCGTGCAGCTTCAGTACCGGCTCCAGCTGCCGCCACCGGAGTGCGTTCACGACATCGAAGACGACTTGGGCGAGCCGCCCTTCCTCCATACCAGCAAGCGTCTCGGGGCCACCCGGCAGGAGGGCGGCAAGCTCCTCTTCGACACCCTCGGACTGCAGCTTGTGCCGAGGCAGCGACCGGTACAGGTCAAAGAGGCGATCGGCCATCGGGGCCGCGCCGACCATCATCCTCCGCCCCCTCGCTCCGCCAACCGGATGGCGCAGTGTAGCCACGGCGCAACGCAACGGCAATGGACCACGCTTTCAACGGTACCGGGTGCTCGCCCACCACTTGGGCCAGCAAGCCGTCGGCTCCGGGCGATACCTCGAAGGGGCCGTCGGATCCGAGATTCGCGACGTCGAGTAGCGCAGCATCCTGACGCGCTGGCAGCGGGGGGTCGCCACGACAGGTGTGAGGCGGTACCAACTCCGCGAGTAGCTCCGACAGCGGGCGCTCGCGCATCTGCGTGCAGGGCCACCGCCTCGGGAGCGAGACGCGCGTGCGCCATCGCCGACAGCTCGACTTCTCGCTGGCCGCACCCGCGTGATCGTGGTCAGCGCACTCGTGCTGACCGCCATCGCTCAGCTCGCCCCCGTTGTCGCGACCCAGTGCTACGCGCAAGTCGACAGCGAGCTTCATCGCACTGTGGCCGCTCACGTACCTAGCTCCGGACCCGGGCGAGGGCTCTTCGAAGCGGGCTTGTTCGGGGAGATCCCGCGGCCGGGAGCAGATGCGTGGACGCGGCCGATGGCGGTCGCCGCCCGCTCGCGCACCGAGCCGGCGTTGTTCGAAGCGGGCCAGCGCCTGTGAGGCTCAAGCGCCGGGCACCGACGTAGCCGCCGGTCAGGCTCGGGAAGTCCCGACCGTCCACAGCGCCCAGTTCGCAGCCGCGGTCGGGCGCAACTCCACGCTCCAGGTCATGCGCTGGGCCGGCTCGCCCCGCCGCTCCCACACCACCCGAGCTGCCACGACCGCCCGATCAGACAGACGCTCCTTGACGGTGACGCGGCTCGCGACCTGGTACGCCTGCCCCGTCCTGTTGGCGGCCACCAGCGCAGGTGCCTCTCGGACGAGCTGGCGGTACTGCGGCCCGTCGGGGTGGAAGTGCCCGGTCAGGACGCCGACGTCCCCGGTGACGGCGAAGCGGCCCCACTCCGACAAGGCCTCGCGTGTGGTCTCGACCAGCTCGCTGTCGGTCCCCGGAGGCGATATCGGCGTCGCGACCGTCGGTGCTGCGCTGCTACCGCTCATGGCTGGGCCCACCACCACCACGATGAAAGCGAGGGCGAGAAACCCGAACACCGCGACAGCAGCGGGGAGCCCCCAGGCGGGCGCGCCTGGGCTCTCGCCACTCCTGGCGGCCGGCGCCTCGCCGACGACCTCGACCTCGAGGAGATCGGTCACGGCCTCACGCCTGTCCGGCTCTCGGCGCCTGGATGGCCGGCGGAGGCGCGTGCGGACGCCCGCCGGCGCAGGGATGGGATGGGATCAGCCGAGGCGGACACCGCGGACCTCGATGACGTGGTAGCTCCTCGTCGAACGCGTGGTGGTGGTGCCGAGATCGACGACCTGGTTCACGCCTGGCCCGGTGAACGTCGACGTCCCCACCCACGTGATCGTCTGGGTGACAGTGAAGTCGCCCCGAGTCTCGTAGGTGTACGAGCCGGCCGGCTTCGCTGCGCTTCCCGGCACGCTGGACACCACCGCTTGGACCGGGTTGCGGTTGGCCACGTCTGCCGCGTCCCACATCTTCCACTCGTAGCGGACCGGCTTCGCCGTCGTGGTCGCCGTGAAGCCGCTGAGATCCACCGAGGCGGTGACGGGTGCTCCGCCGTTGGGGTCCCACAGCCACGTCGCCAGACCGGTCATCCCGTTGACCGCCGGGCTGATGCCCCAACCTGGCACAGGCAGGGGCACTCGGTCCCATACCTCCTGCGGCGCTGGGAGGGGGACCGGGTCGGGCCCCGGCTGCCTTGCGAGATCCGGCTCGACGGGCTCAACCGGGATGCAGGTCCACTTTGACTGGACGACCTCGCCGGTGGCGATTACGACGAGCCGATCCTCGTACACGGTGCCCGCACAGATGATGGCGGCGGAGGGTCGTGGCAGGCGTCGCTCCCAGCGGTGGATCGGCACCGAGCGGCGTGCCGGGCGCCGCCGGACGGCCTCCTTCGGCGCCGGCGAGGCGACGGCCGGTTCCGCCGAGAGGGGGCCGTTCGGTTGGCCCAAACCAGCACACACGTACGCGTTCGTCGAACAGACGGCCGTCGTCGGCGGAGTGGACGGGGGCGCTTGCGCAAGAGCGCTCGTTGGCAGTGCCCAGATCACCAGGGCAGCCATCACGACGGGTGCGGTCCGCCTCACCTCAGGATCTCCGGAGCTGGCGGGCCGAGAACCTCGGTGTGGAAGAGCCGCCACCGACCATCGTCGCCACGAACCCAGTCCTCCAAGAAGCCGGTCGCCGGCAACGTCGGCTGAACCGTGACGACCGTCCCGTCCCTGTCAACGATGTTCGCCGGCGAGCTCTCGTACACGGTGTAGACGGCGATCTGATCATCTGTGACCCGATGGCGCACGATGACCTTGCGGATCCTCGTTGCAGGCGCGTCGTAGTGGTGTCCCGCCGCCTTGAGATCAGCGAGGAACTTCTTCTCCCGCTCGAAGCCGTACTCGCCATCGTTCGCCGGATCGATGTAGAACGGCACCCACTTGGGATCAGGATCGAACTGCTCTACCCAGGTCCGGAAGCCGTGAAGGCTACGGACGATGGTGTCGAAGTCCTCGCCGATGTTGCGAAGCTCGGGAGGCTCGGACGGGTCAGGCGTCGAGCTGGTCGGTACGGTGGTCGTGGGCGTGGCGGGCGATGTCGGTCCGGTGGATTGACCTCCCCCACTGCCGCCTCGGGCGAGCTGCCACGACACGCCGGCCGCCAGCACGACAACGACGGCGGCCGCAGCGCCCTTTCGCCACGACGAGATCCCTGGTCGTGGTGGCGGCAGCGGGACGGCAGAGCCGACATCCTCCTCAGGTTGGGGCTCACGCTCGGGCAAGATGCGCACGGCGCTCCCTTCGCCTCGTCTCCAACTCACGATCGGCCTCCTCGTTGTAGCAGTGGGACCGCCCGACCGAGCCCGATCTCGCGCCGCCGAGGCATCACGTCCGGTGCTCTCGCGCTGCGAAGCCCCGGGGCCGCTCATGGGGACCGCCTCGGACTGGCTGTGGCATGGACGGTGACGGTGAACGGCTCGGCGTCAGCCATGAAGATGCGCAGCAGCGTGAAGTTGACCGACCCAGTGGCGGTGACGGTGACCCGCTCGGGGGTGGCCCAGGCCGACGCTGACCGCAGGGAACGCCGGTCGGCCTGCGAATCGAGACTCTACCGGGCCTGCTCCTCGGCGAGCGCCGGGTCGAGCCGAACTTCGTTGGTGGCCCGGAAGTGGTCGGCGTCGATGGCGCTGGAGCCGGCGACCGCCGCTGCATCGGCGGCGTTGGCGAGGGCCGTGCGCTCGGAGAAGGCCCGCCACAGGTCGATGCTGATCCCGCCGACGAACAGCATCATCAGGCACAGCCCCAGCACCCAAAGGGTCACCGAGCCTCCCTCGGTCCGCCGGCTCACGGCAGGCTTCGGTAATCGTCGACCCGGGCGGTGTGGCTGGCCGTCCATCTCCAGCCGGCGACGGGACCGAGCCCGGGTAGGGCCAGGCCGGGCATGGCCACGCGCACCGTGGCCGTGACGCTGGCTCCCCGCTCCAGGCTGCCGGCGAGCGCGACCGACATGTCTGCGGGGTCCAGCCCGCTGTTGGTGGCGGCCCGGGCCACGACGGCACGAGCCTGAGCCGCGCCCTGCTCCCACGACCCGGCCAACGCCATGGTTCGTGACGCCTCGGCCGCAGCCGACCTCGCCACCGTCTGGCGCTCGGGCCAGGCGGGAAGGCTGATGACGAGCAGGGCGACGGGGACCAGGAGAAGCCCGATGGCGACGGGCAGCTCCACCGCGGCCGATCCGTGCTCGGCCCTGCGCCGGCGCAGGCCCGTCACCCCAGCTGCTCCTTGCGGGCCGACGCGGTGAGCCGGAACGACCAGTCGGGGCTCGGGGGCAGCCAGGACCGGAAGACCACGTCGGCGCTGACCAGGACCTGGGTGGGCGTCTCACGGCAGCTCACCCGGACCTCCCGGCCCATGGCGCCTCCGAGCAGGTCGTCGAGGACGGCCGCCGCCCGGCGCTCGCAGTCGCCCGCATCGGCATCCACCGGCGCCCCGGCGCGGGCCGCCTCGTCCAGGGCGGCGCGCACAGCTCCCCTCCCGTACTGCCAGACCACGAACTGCACGAGCAGCACGAAGAACAACAGCGAGATGCCGACGGCCACCAGGTAGGCGGGAATCACCTGGCCCGCCTCACCCGCGGCGCGCCGGTGCCCGCTGTGGCGGCACACCGATGGCCGGGCCACCGCCGCCGCTCCTCTAGATCCCGAGCTGGGTGCGAATCCAGTCGACCACGTCGAGGCCGAGCAGGCGCAGGGCCCCGCCGATCACGACGATGGCGGCCACGCCGAGGGCGGCGAGCCCGAGGTACTCGCTGACGGCCTGGCCCGCCTCGTCCCGGCGGCGGCACGCGGCGAGGACTCGGACCCACAGCCCGATGAGAACGTTCACGACTTCTCCTTTGCTTTCCTGGGTGCAGAGGGCCTCAGGAGCCGAACACGACGTGGGGGAGGGCGGCGGCGATGAACAGCAGCATGGTCGGGGCGATGAGCCCGAGCAGGGGGACGAGCATGGCGGCTCGGCGGCGGACGGCGGCCCGGGCGATCTCGTCGCGGCGTTCGGCCCGCACGTCGTCGGCCAGGGCGAGCAGAGCGGTGGCGACGTCGGCACCGGCGGCGGTGGCCGGGCCGAGCATGCGGTAGAGGCGGGCGGCCAGGGGCTCGGCGCAGGCGGCGGCCAGGCGCTCGTAGGCGACGGCGGGCGCCAGGCCGCCGGCGATCAAGCCCACCGCGTCTCCGAGCTCGCCCCCCACCGGCCCACGGGAGCGGGCGGCGACGCTGCGCACCGCCTCCACCGGCCCGTGGCCGGTGCGCACGTGCACGGCCAGCAGCTGGCACACGGTGGCCAGCTCGGCCCGCATAAGGCCCCGGCGCGCCGCGATGGCCCGGTCCACCCGGGCCCGCCAGCGGGTGGCGCCGGCATAGGCCAGCAGCGCCACCAGCACCAGGGTGGTGGCGGCCGACAGGCCGATGCCGATCCCAACCGCCGCGCCCATCGCCGCCCCGCCGGCGCTCCAGCCGAGCTGGCGCATCCGGTAGTCGTCGGCCGAGGCGGCCAGGCCGGCGTGGCGCACCCGGGCCTCGACGCCGGCCCGGTCACCGGCGTCGATCAGGCGGGCCAGGGCGGCGGCGGCGCGCCGGACCGGCGGCGCCAACACCTCGACCGCCGCGGTACGGGGCCTGTCCCACAGCACGGCCGGGTCGGCATCGCCCGCCCCCAGGCGGGACCGGGACAGCTGGGCGAAGGGCCGAAGGCGCGGGCCGAGGCGCCCGGGAGGCCGGGCGACCAGCCGCACGGCGCTGGCGGCGGCCACCCCGGCCGCCCCGGCCGCCACGACGATGGCGGGGGTGAGGCCGCTCACCGGTCCTCGATGCCGAGCACCCGGGGCTCGACCGGTAGGCGCCCGAGGCGGGAGACGACAGCCATGCCGGCGCCCGCCATGGCCGCGCCGAGGGCGATCACCGCCGCCCCCCGGCCCGAGGAGTAGAAGCTGCGGTAGGGGGCCGAGCCCGAGCACAACATGACCAGCACCACGAAGGGCAGCACGGCGGCAGAGCCCGCTTCGATGCGCTTTTCCAACTGGGCCGTGTCGATCTCCTCCACCAGGCGCAGGTCGGCGGCGGCGGAGGAGGCCAGGTCCCGCAGGATGTCGGCCACCACGCGCGCCCCTTGGCTGTGGGCCACCAGGAGCACCTCGATGACCCGGTCGCTGAGGGGGTCGGCCAGCTCGGCCCGCACGGCGCTGAGGGCGGCCGCGTGGTCGAGGGCGGGCGACAGGCGCTCGTAGCGGGCCCAGGCGGGGCGCAGCGCCTCGGGCCCGGAGCGGCCCAGCTCGCACAGCGCCCGGTGCAACGAGATGGGCACCTCCAGCGACGCCACCACCTGGCGCAGGGCGTCGGGCCAGGCGCCTGCGCGGGCCCGGGCCTGGCGGCGGCGCTGGCGCGACAGAAGGCGATGGGGGGCAGCCGCCGCCACCACGGCGGGCACGACCGCCACCGGCGCGGTGCCGGCCAGGCTCCACACCCCGAGGAACGCGACCGCGCCGGCCCCTGCGCACAGCGAGGTGAACTGGCGCGGGCTGATGGCGACCCCGGCCTGGCGCAGCCACCCGGCCCGGTCGGGGCGGGTGCGAGCACTGCGGTGGCGCACGATGCGGGGGGCGCGGCCGCAGAGCAGGCCGACCAGCAGGTAGACCGAGGTGGCGGCGGCGGCAGCCGCGGCCAGCCTCATACCAGGTGGTCCCGGCCGTCGAGGATGCCCTGGACCGACATGTCCCGTGGGCGCAGCGCCCGGTCCAGGCGGGTGGCCAGGTCGTCGGGAAGCGGCGCCCCCGTCCAGCGCATGGCGGCACCCAGGCGGTCGCGGACGAAGATGGGCTCGACACAGAAGTCGGCCTCCGACGCCTGGAGGGTGGGCACGGCCGCCACCTCCATGACCTGGCGGCGCACTCCGCCCGTGCCGGCCTCCTCCAGCGGCTCGCGGTCGAGGTGGACGACGAGGTCGACGATGGAGGAGAACACGGCGCGGACCTGGGCGGAATCGACGTTGACGGCCGCCATCACCGCGGTCGACATCAGCGCCTGGAGGCCGGCCCGGGCCGAGTTGGCGTGCAGCGTGGTGACCAGGCCGCACCCGGCGTTGCCGGCCCGGGTCAGCTCGTAGGCCTCGGCGCCGCGGACCTCGCCGACCACGATCAGGTCGGGCCGCATGCCGAGCGCGGTGCGCACCAGGTCCCGCAGGTTGATCTCGCCGGTGCCGTCGGGCCCCGCCCGCCGGGTGCGCCAGCGGAACGGGGACAGGTGCCTGGGGTCGATCTCGGGGGTGTCCTCGCAGCAGATGACCCGGCGGCTCTCGGGGGCGGTGCGCACCACGGCGTTGGCCAGGCTGGTCTTGCCCGCCGACGGCTGGCCGGTGATGACCACGCCGGTGGGCGTGAGCATGCAGGCGGCCAGCAGGTTGGCCGGCGCCGGGGGCAGGGCGTCGCAGGCGATCAGCTTGGCCAGGGTCTCGTGGCGGGGCAGGTACCAGCGGATGCAGGCGTTCAGCACGTCCGACACCGGTGGGATGACCACGCCGATGCGGGCCGAGCCGTCCAGGACCTGGGCCTGCACCATGGGGTTGGCGGTGTCGACGGCCAAGCCCACGCTGGCCAGCAGGCGGTCCACCACGCTGCGCAGCTCGGCCTCGGTGACGGGCTCGTCGAGCATGGCCCAGCGCCCGCCGGCGTCGATGTAGGACACGTCGGCGCCCACGATCACCAGCTCCTCAACCACCTGGTCCCCCGCCACGAAGCGGCTGAGCGGCCCGAAGTCGAGCACCGCCCGGCACAGCCGGCCCGACATCGCACCCGGGTCGGCCAGGGCCCGGCCCCCCATCCCGGCCCGGGCCCGGGCCTGGTAGGCGTCGACCAGCTCGCCCACCAACCCAGCCACGGCGCCGCCGTCGCCCGGGTCCACCGCCCGGCGGCCGAGCGCCTCGAGCACCTCGGCCCGCAGCTCCTCGTAAGCGTCGGGCAGGGCGCCGCCGGCCAGGTGTGGGCTGCTGGTGGTGGCCCCCGCCTGGTGGGCGACGACGGTCATGGCCGTCCTGCCGCGGCCTGCAGTCGACGGGTGGCAGCCGGGCCGTCCAGCACCCGGTCGGCCAGGGCGGCGATGCTGCCGGTGAAGGGCCCGCGGCCGACGGGCAGGGCGTCCCACTCGGCCCGGCCCACGGCCCGGTCGTCGGGGGCGGTGGCGATGCTGGCCAGCAGGGCGCCGGCGTTGACCGACAGCTGCTCGACCAGCTCGGCGCGGCGGAAGCGGGAGCGGGGCGCCTTGTTGACCAGGGCGTGGATGGGTCGGCGGGGAGCGAGGGCCGATGCGTCCGACAGCCAGTCCAGGTAGCGCAGCACCCCCCTGGGCGACGCCTCGCACACCGCCACCACCGTGTCGGCCGCCCCCAGGGCGGCCCGGGAGGCACCGAAGCGGTCGACGTAGCGGCGCAGGTCCTCGAGCTGGGGCCCCAGGTTCACCACCACCGTGGCCCACCGGGTGCGCAGGGTGTCGACCAGGACGGCCACGTCGTGGCCGGCGGCCAGGTTCCAGTCCTCCCGGTTGGCCAGGCCGACCACCACGTCGAACCGAAGGCGTTCGGCGTGGGCCATGGCCGGCTGGGCCAGGGCCTCGATGAGGGCGGCGGCGACCGGGGCGGGGCCGAGGTGGTGCAGGACGTCGAGGGCGGACAGCAGGTGCGGGTGCAGGCCCAGGCCGAGGCGCCGCGCCACGCCGGGATTGACCTCGTCGACGTCGACCAGGACGACCGGTCGGGTGCGGGCGGCGACGCCGGCGACGGCGATGGCCACCTCGGTGGCGCCGGCCCCCGGCGGGCCGCCGACCGCCAGCACCTGGCCGGCCGGGCCGGCCGCCATCTCGAGGTCGAGGCCGGCCACCAGCGCACCGAAGCGCTCGTCGACGCCGGTGGCGGGGACCATCGCCCGCAGGGCCGCCACCAGGTCCTCAGGCCCGGCGGTGGTGGCGACGGCGGCGTCGACGCCCAGGCGCTCCAGGTGCGTCCGGCCCTGGTTGTCCGGGCTGGCCGGGTCGTAGACGCCGACCAGCTTGGTGCCCTTGGACCGCAGGGCGGCCACGTACGACGGGGTGAGAAACGACGCCTCGTCGTCGACCACCATGACGTCGATGGCCTCCTCCATGCCGACGCGGGGGTCGCGCACCAGGCGTAGGGCCACGCCCACCACGTGGTCGCGGACGTAACGCTGGAGCTCGTTGCGCCACGGCCGGGCGCTGAGCACGACGCCGACGGCCAGGTCGCGGCTCACGGTGGCGGCGCCTGGGTGGACGGCGCCTCGTTCAACGGTGCCCCGACGGGCGAGAGCTGGGTGCTCACCGGCGCCACCGCCTCGGGTGGTTCGGGCGAGGGCACCGGGACGGGCAGCGCGCCGGTGGAGCGCACGACCTCCACCTTGCCGTCGGCCATGGCCCGGGCCAGCGCCAGCGCCTGCTCGGCGTCGACGCGCACGACCACGAAGTAGTCCCGTCCCGACCCGGCGGTGATCCCTCCCGCCGAGGCGGTGCCTGCCACCTTGGCCACCGACAGGCCGGCGGCCGCGTAGCTGGCGCCGGTGTCGGTCACGTCGATCACGTCGACCCGGTCGCCCGCCCGCAGGGCCCCTCCCACCGCGTGCTCCTTGGCCACCGGGATGCTGAGCGACCGCAGGCCGTCGGCCGCAGCGGGCGGGACGAGATCGCTGCGGCGGAGAGGCTGGCCGGCCGCCACCGGCCCGGCCGCCACCCAGGCGGTGCCGGCCAGGTCGGCGCGGGCCACGAACTGGCGGGCCAGGGGGGACGAGGCCGGGAGTTCGGACCAGCGCACATCGGCGGCGGTGACGACATCGCCCGGCGCCATGTCGGCGCGGGCCACGGCGACGACCACGGTCTCATCCCGGTCCCCGAGCACGACGGCCACGAGCACGAACGCCAACATGGCTGACGCCACCATCAGGCCGTGGGCGGCGCTGAAGCGCGACAGCAGTCCCCGCCGTGGCCTGGGTGCCCTGGCCGTGGGCGGCGCCGGCTGCTGGGCGACACCAGGCGCTGCCGTTCGTACCATCGCCCTCCCTCCCTCTTCGTGGTGCTTGTGCACCGAAGCGGGGTGAACGTACGAAAAGGCAGGCTAGGGAACTACGCGCACTGCGTCAAGAGCCTTTTGTAGATGTCCAGAAGGAACCAGCGCGAAGACCCGTTATCAGGAGCGGCCCTTCCCCGCTAGGTGTCGAGAGGCTTATACTGCGGCTGTGCCCGATTCCCCTCCGGAGCTCGATCTCTACGAGGCCATCCGGGAGCAGTACCCGCCGCTGTTGACCACCGCGCAGGTGGGCGAACTCCTCCACATCGGTGCACGGACGGTGCTGACCATGGCGGCCGACGGCCGGCTGCGGGCCAGCCGGCTCCCGGGCACCCGTCAGTACAACTTCTTCCGGGACGACGTGATTCGGGTGCTCGACCAGAACATGGTGCAACCGGGGGAGCTGGACGTCGACGAGGCGCCGGAGGAGCCCGTCGTGGCGCCGCCGGCGGCCAAGAAGCGGCCCGTCAAGGCCCGCCGCGGATGACGTAGTCCACGGACTGGAGGCCGAGCACCCACTCCGAGCCGTCGCTCGCCTGCACCTCGACGTGGTGGGGCGCCACCGCCACCACCACGCCCGTCACCGACGGGTCGATGGTCGTGCCACCGAACTCGGCAGTCGCTCCCGTGCGTTGGAGGTCTCGAAGGCGCGCCACGAGGCTGGCGGGGTCCGGGGACTTCGACGACCGGCCGCCGGGAGCGCCACGGGCCACGACCCGCAGCGTGGTCAGCCGGTCGAGCGCGATGTCGACCTCGGTTCCCGGCGCCGGCTGCAGCGACACGAGGTGTGCCCCGACGTGCACCACCTCGCCGGTCCACGCCCGCCGCCCGACGCAGATGCGAACCAAGTCGCCGCCGTGCATGTGTTCGAGAGCCACGTCACGCAGGCTCCGCCGGGAGCGCTCGATCGCCTCCGTCTCGGCCTCGACGACCTCCTGGAGCTCGCGCTGCTCGGCGCGCATCCTGCGGACCAGGTCGGCACCGGGTTCATCGTTGTCGGGCATGCCGGCCCCCTCGGCGGACGGCGTCGTGGGCAGGGGACTGTAGCGGTCGATCCGTGCGATTCACGGCCATGCAGATCGGCGAGCCGTCGTGGTCGTCGGCGAGCAGCCGCACGCTCGGGCCACTGCTCCTTCGATCGCGTCCCAGCGCCCCACCCCACGACGGCCCACGATGTGATGCCGTGGTGGGGCCTGCCGGTCGTGCAACACGCGTGGAGTTCGAAGGGGTCGTCCCGCTCGGCGCAGTGGGTGCTGAGAAGCTACCCCGGCTCGTCCACGGCGGAGGCAGCGCATCGCACTGGCCGCCTGGCCAGTGCGGCGTGCACGCTGGGCGCCTGAGTGTCACCTTCGAACGGCCTGGCCCTTATCCCCGTACAAGCTCGGCCTGCCGACCGCCGGCCCGGCGCAGGCGGAACCTCTCGGCGCGCCCCCTCCACGGTCAGCAGGGCACGGGCCCGCGCCACTTGCCGCGACAGTGCAAGAGGCTTACGCGCCCCGGCTGCTGATGGGGCTCGAGTCCCCCTGCGTCCACCAGGCTGGTGCAGCTCAGCACCTACCCGGAGGGCGCGAATCGGCCTGACTTCTACCGGACTTCTACGGAAGCCAGCGCACTTGCGTTGGCTGCCGCTGCACTCGTCGCCGAAACACGGTCGTCTACGCGCGTGCGGCATCGAAGATGACCGCGCAACCCTGCCAAAAAGGATCGTGGTGACGGCGATAGGTCCCGTGACCGACCTTCAGTAGGAGGTCGGCGCGGTAGAAGTGGCCCAGCTCCTTCGACACGTCGGTGCTGGAGTAGCCCGTAGCCTTGACGACCTCGGCGGTCGTGACCTCGCCATCCTCGCTCGCAGCGACGACCGCTGCGATGTGGAGCCTGCGCTCGCCGCCAAGGACGAGCTTGCTGAGTGCTGCAACTGTCCGGGGCATCCGCGTGGACCTCGCCTCGGCGTCGTACGATGATCTTGTAGGAATACGGATTTCGGTAAGTCGTCTTGTAGAGGAGGGTAGACCAACGCCGATCTGCGTGCTCGACTCCGAACGTGGCAGCATCGTTGGTCTGCTGCTACTGCCGTCGGTCGGCGCAGCCGTCGGATCGGACCTGATCATGAAGAACGCCACGACCCAAGAACTGCGTCTTACCCGCACGGACTCCAGGCCGAGGAGCAATCGAGGATGAGCTACCTGCGGAAGATCTGCCGCGCGATGGCTGCGGGCAAGGATGCCCGAACTGACGCCGTTCTGGACGCATGCGCTCGCAGCGCGAACGCGCCGCACCTCTACGCCTTCAGTGACTTCGCCATCCCTGGCTTCCTCGACAAGTGCAAGGCAGTGCATGTCCACCCGCTGTCCGATCTGGCCGAGATCGTTCGCTTCGCGTGCGAGGTCGAGCCTGACCTCGTCATCGTGGGCCCTGAGGAGCCACTCGAACTCGGTTTGGTCGACGCGATGGACGACCTGGGGATCCCATGCTTCGGTCCGCCGCGGTCGCTCGCCCGAATCGAATCAAGCAAGGCTTGGGCGCGACAGCTGGTCGATCGGTACGGGATCGGTGGGAACCCCGCGCATCGAGTGTTCGAGAGTGCCGACGGCATGCACTCATTCCTCGGAGAGCTTGGAGGCTTCGTTGTCAAGCCTGATGGGCTCACCGGTGGGAAGGGTGTGAAGGTGTCAGGGGAACACCTCCAGTCGATTAACGAAGCGATCGACTTCGCTCTGGACGTCATCCAGTCACACGGGCGAGTCGTGATTGAGGAGAAGCTCGAGGGCCAAGAGTTTAGCCTTCAGACGATCACCGACGGAATCGCTGTCGTTCACTGTCCGGTTGTTCAGGATCACAAGCGCGCTGGCGAAGGAGACACTGGTCCGAACACCGGCGGGATGGGCTCATACTCCTGCCCCGACGGCTCCCTCCCCTTCCTCACGGGCTCCGAGCTGCAGGCAGCACAGCTCATCAACGAGCGGGTCATCGAAGCCCTTCAGCGTGAGGCGTCGGGTATCCCGTACCGAGGCGTTCTCTACGGCGGGTTCATGCTGACTCGGTCGGGTCTTCGGCTCGTCGAGTATAATGCCCGGTTTGGCGATCCTGAGGCCCTGAACGTACTGCCGCTCCTCGAAACGGACTTCCTCGACCTCTGCCAGGGTGTGGCGAATGGGCGCCTGCACGATGTCGATGTCCGCTTCGCCAAGAAGGCCACCGTGTGCAAGTACGTAGTCCCGAAGGGCTATCCGAGCGGTAAGGGCAAGGGCGACCGCATCTCCGTGCCGGCCGACGTCCTTGAGACGCCTGGCCTCCGGTGCTTCTGGGCTGCATGCGAGCGGCTTGATGGCGACACCGTGATGACCGGCTCTCGTGCGGTCGCGTTCACTGGTATCGCCGACACGATCGAGGAGGCGGAGCGACTCGCTGAGATGGGCGCTCGCTCCGTTGAAGGAGAGGTGTTCCACCGCCGCGACATCGGCACGCCGGCCGCCATCGCCGCACGAGTCCGGCACATGGAAGCGGTTCGAAGCAGTTCAACCAGCTACATCGGGAGCTGATCGCGTTCAGACCGCCAACGCTGAGCGCAGGCGGAACATGCGAGGTCGAAAGACATCCACTCGTCGACCTGCCGCTCGGGCTCCTGACACGCCCACCAATCTCGGCCTGGCACCAAGTAGGGCGTTTCAGTGCTCGCTTGCGGCGATGTACAGCCATGGTGGAGGAGGATTCGCCCGCCGCTGCTGAAGGTCCGCGCCCGGTAGACGACATCAGGTGCGCATTCGGGGTAGTCCGCCGCGATCGGGCTACTCGGGCCGAGGGACTCCGCCTGTTCGCCGCACAGGAGACATCTAGTAGTTGGCACGGGACCTCCAAGCTAGTCATCGCCAGCGGGCTTCTACCGGCCCCCCCTTACCCGGTCGCCGACGGCGCCCTCTGAGTCGAGTCACGAGGGGTAGGGGCGAGAGCCACGTCCGTCGATGTTGAATGAATGTTGAATGTGGCGGCTCGGTGAGACGAACTTGAAGCCAGCTTCTGCGCCCTGACCAGCCACTTCACAGAGAGCGGGCGACGGGAATCGAACCCGCGTTCTCAGCTTGGGAAGCTGATGTTCTGCCGCTGAACTACGCCCGCAGACGGGGCGTCACTGTAGCGTGGCCGGCGCCATGGTCCTCTCCGACAGGACGATCCGCGAGGAGCTCGACGCCGGTCGGATCGGCATCGATCCCCTCGGCGCCGGATGCATCCAGCCCTCGTCTGTCGACCTCCATGTCGACGGGCTGTTCCGGGTGTTCCGCAATCACAGCACCCGGGTGATCGACGTCAAGGAGAACCAGGAGGACCTCACCGAGCTGGTCAAGGTCACCGATGAGGACGTGTTCATCCTCCACCCCGGTGAGTTCGTCCTCGGCTCGACCGCCGAGCGTGTCCGCCTGCCCGCCGACCTCGTGGCCCGGCTGGAGGGCAAGTCGAGCCTCGGCCGGCTCGGGTTGTTGATCCACAGCACGGCAGGGTTCGTCGATCCCGGCTTCGACGGGCATCTGACGCTCGAGCTGTCGAACGTGGCCACGCTGCCCATCACCATCTACCCGGGCATGAGGATCGGCCAGATCAGCTTCCTGCGCATGACCACGCCGGCCGACGAGCCCTACGGGTCGGCGGCCGCCCGGTCGAAGTACCAGGGCCAGCGGGGCCCGACGCCGAGCCGGTACTACGAGAACTTCGGAAACTGATCAAGCCCGCCAAGGTCCCCGCCGGAGTTCACTCCCGCGTAACAGACCGGCAACGTAGGCGCCGTAGGGTCCGGCCGGATGGACGTCGCCCTGGTCCGCTGGCCGCTGGAGAATGGGCGGCGCGCCGCGCTCGTCGCCGCCCAGGTGCCGCGCCTGCTGCTGCTCGAGACCGACGCCCCGCCGCCCGAGCCCCAGGACTGCCTGGAGGACTGGATCCGCTGCCCGGCCGGTGACGACGAGGTCAGGGCGCGCGTCGCCGCGCTGGCCCTCCGCGGTTCGGCGCACGTCGCCGCCGTGCCGGTGCTCGACGACGACGGGGTCCTGCGGATGGGCTCGAGCTGGGTCTCGCTCCCGCCGGTGGAGTCCCGGCTGGCCACCGCCCTGCTGGAACGCTTCGGGGCGGTCGTCAGCCGCGACTCGCTCGGGCGGGCGGGCTGGCCCACGGGGCCGCCGGGGCGCAACGCCCTGGACGTCCACATGCTCCGCCTCCGCCGCCGCGTGGCGCCGGTGGCGCTCGCCATCCGGACGGTGCGGTCACGGGGCTACCTTCTGGAGCGTTCGGGCTCGGGGCAGGTCCACGTTCGAGAGGCGTAGCCGCCCCGCCCCCCGGCGGGCCGGCTCGTCACGCTGCCCCGGCCGATGAGCGCAGTCCTGCTGGACATCCTGGTGGTGCTGGTGGCGGCCAAGCTGGCGGCGGAGCTGGCCGAGCGGGCCGGCGTCCCGGCCGTGGTGGGCGAGATCCTGGCCGGCCTGGCCATCGGGCCCAGCGCGCTGGGCCTGGTGGAGCCCAGCGAGGTACTGCTCACCCTGGGCGAGATCGGCGTCATCCTGCTTCTGTTCCAGGTCGGCTTGGAGATGGACCTCGCTGAACTGGGCGCCGTTGGCCGGGCGTCGCTTCTGGTGGCCGTGGTCGGCGTCGCCCTGCCGTTCGCGGGCGGGGTGGCCGTCACGCTCGCGCTGGGCGAGACGACCAACACGGCGATCTTCGTGGGAGCCGCGCTGACGGCGACCTCGGTCGGGATTACTGCACGCGTGTTCGGCGACCTGCGGGCCCTGGCCACGGTGGAAGCACGGACGGTCCTCGGCGCCGCGGTGGCCGACGACGTGCTCGGCCTGGTCATCCTCACCGTGGTGGTCCGCCTGGTGCAGGACGGTTCGGTGTCGCTATCCGGCGTGGCCGGCATCCTCGCCTTGGCGGTGGTGTTCCTGGTGGCCACGGCGGGGCTGGGCACCCGGCTGGCCCCGCCGCTGTTCGCCTTCGTGGACCGGCGGGCCCGTTCGGCCGGCACCCTGGTGGCCCTGGCCCTGGTCTTCACGCTCGGGGTGGCCGAGCTCGCACAAGCGGCCAAGCTGGCCACCGTCGTGGGCGCGTTCGTGGCCGGCCTGTCTCTGGCCCGCAGCGAGCAGGTGGAGCGCATCCGGCACGAGCTGACACCGGTCGGGCACCTGTTCGTGCCCGTCTTCTTCCTGCAGATCGGTATCGAGGCCGATGTCGCCCGCCTGGTGCACCCCGCCGTCCTCGGCGCGGCCGCCGCGCTCGGCGTGGTGGCGGTGCTGGGCAAGCTGGCGTCGGCCGCCGGCATGGCGGGGGCCCCCGGCGACCGCCTCCTGGTGGGCCTGGGCATGCTGCCGCGCGGGGAGGTCGGCCTGATATTCGCCGGCATCGGCCTGCGTGAGGGGATCCTGGATGGCGACCTGTACGCGGCCGTCCTGCTCGTGGTGCTGGGCACCACGCTGGCGACGCCACCGCTGCTCGGCCGACGCCTCCGCGGCCGGCGCACCGCCGGGGTACCGGCCGGAGTGCCGCCGCCCGAAGGTGGCTGGCTTGTGATCGAGGCCGGTGTGGTCGACCTCCGGCCCGGCTGCGGGACACCGGCCTCCGATGACCACCTCGAGGTGGGCCTGGGCGCCGCGCTCGCGGTGGCACGGACGCGCCCGGGGCCGGCCCTGCTGGCGTGGCTGGCGGCTGGCGCCGACGAGCCGTTGGCCTGGCACGGCGCCGCTCGGGCCCGCTTCTTCGAGCTCCTGCGCCACGGCGACGCCCGCTCGTGGCGCTTCGTGGAGTCCACCGGCCTGCTGGCCCGGGCGCTGCCAGAGCTGGCCCGGGCCCTCCAGCGGCGCCGCGCCGACCCCGCCGCCCTCGACCCCGCCGCCCCCTTCCGCTTCCCGGTGCTCGCCCGCGCCCACGAACTGGTCGAGGCCGACGCCGCTCCGCTCGCCTACCCCGAACGGCTCGCCCTGGCCGCCCTGCTCGTCGACCTGGACGCGGGACCGGAGCTGGCCCGCCAGGTGGTCACCCGCCTGGACATGGGTGCCGACGCCGAGGCGGACGTGGCCCTGCTGGTGGCCGAGCGCACGTTGCTGCGGGCGGCCGCCGCCCGGCTCGACGGGCTGGACGAGGCCCACGTGCTGCCCATCGCCGCCCACCTGGAGCGACCCGAGCGGGCCCGGGCGCTGTACCTGCTCAGCCTGGCCCTCGACGCCGGGGAGCCCTGGCAGGCGCAGCGGCTCGATGCCCTCCACCGGATGGTCCAGGCGGCCCTGGACCATCCCGAGGTCAGCGGGGCCGGCGCCGCCGGCCTGGTGGAGCGCCGACGGGCGGCGGCCATCGCCCTGGTCGGCGGGGGGACCCCGGCCGCCGACCGCCTCACCCACGCCCCGGGGGGCTGGCTGGCGCGCCTCTCGCCGGCGGACGCCGCGGCACTGGCCGAGCTGGTGGAGCCCCTGGCGCCGGCCGGCGAGCTACGGGTGGCCGTGCGCCCCGCCGAGGCTCCCGGCAGTTGGCGCGTGGAGCTGGCCGGGCGCGACCGGCACGGCCTGCTGGCGGCCATGGCCCAGGGCCTGGGTGCGTGCGGCCTGTCGGTGCAAGCGGCGCTGCGCGCCATCTGGCCCGACGGCGGTGCCGCCGACACCTTCACGGTGACCGGCCCGGCCGCCCCCGAGCCCGCGGCGGTCCGGGCCGCGGTGCTGGACGCCCTACGGAACCCGGCTTCCGCGGCAGGCCGGCCCGGGGCCGCGGTCGCCTTCGACGACCGGTCGTCGCCGTGGTACACGCTGTGCTCGGTCGAGGCCGACGACGAGCCGGGCCTGCTGCACGCCCTCGCCGCCGCCTTCACGGCGGCGGGCGCCGACGTGCACGGCGCCCGGGTGGCCACCGTCGACGGCCGTGCCCGCGACCGCTTCGAACTCACCGACCGGCGAGGGGCCAAGCTGGGCGCCGCGGT
>Ga0187894_10000891_pt1 | contig 39777 bp, 42 predicted proteins | sample GBC1701081metaG_FD_136650 | JGI IMG/M metagenome (GOLD analysis project Ga0187894, IMG submission 136650) | White microbial mat communities from a lava cave in the Kipuka Kanohina Cave System on the Island of Hawaii, USA - GBC170108-1 metaG ... | reverse complement strand
TCGGCTTTTCCTATCCTGGTCCTGCAGCAGGGGCCAAGGGTGAGGCTGCTCGCCTATTAAAAGGGAACATGAGCTGGGTTTAGACCGTCGTGAGACAGGTCGGTCTCTGCCTGATGGAAGCGTGGCTATTTGAGGGGAAGTTGCTCCGAGTACGAGAGGAACAGAGCAGCGTGGCCACTGGTTTACCGGTTGTCTGACAAGGCAGGCCGGGCAGCTAAGCCATTTGGGCTAAGCGCTGAAAGCATCTAAGCGCGAAACCCTTCCTGAGACAAAATAGCCCTTCGAACGATGGAGGTCGGCAGTAGAAGACTGCGTTGATAGGATGGAGGTATAGATCACAAGCTTCGGCGAGTGGTGAGCCTGCCATTACTAATAGACCAAAGCACTGGTTAGCCACATTACATAGAGACTATGCGCGATGATTCATTTTCATCATTACCTAGTGTAAACTATGCACGACTATACAAAAACACTAAATCTTTTATTGCGGCCGCAAGATCATACCTTTGATGAGCGAGTCACTCCAGCAGAAATTTTACGAGACAAAATGCAGACAGCTCACACAAGAAAAAGAGATAAGGTTTGCCGGGATAATAGACGAACACGGAATGCTAGTGGCCGGAGGATTCAAGGAAGGGATATCTCCGCTTGAAGGTGATGAGACCAAGCTGAGCGGATTCATGGAGTTTGCTTCAAGGGTTTCACTCAGAAAGGAATTTGACAAAACTTTGGGGCCGATAAACTACATCGCGGCAAGAAGAGACAGGTTGGTCTTGGTAAGCTTCCCGTTCCCGGTAAGCAAGATAGTGCTCTTGATTTCCGCGGAGCCGTCAGTGGATATTGAAAAGATAGCCCAAAAAGTGGTTGGAATTTTTTCAAAATAAAAACACCAACGTAGAAACTGTTTTTCAAGCACTGACTGTTTTATCAGTAATACCTAAAAACCGGCCAATGTCTCAGATTTTGTGCTGGAATTTACAAACGTACCAAAATTCATAGTTATGCTTATCGTTCTTGCAGCGTCATTTGCTCTTTTACATACCACGGAGGTATTTGCGCAAACCGTCCCGTCCCAACCAACAAACCTGCAAGCAAATCCTGTCTCTGCTACAAAAATTGATCTGATCTGGAAGGCCCCAAGTAACAACGGTACAAAACCCGTCATAGGATACAAAATCGAGGTAAAGACCCCACCGGCCGACTTTATGGTGCTTGTTGCAAACACTGGCAATACCAACCCGAAATACTCCCACACTGTGACTACTGGCAAGACATACGTCTACAGAGTTTCGGCAATAAGCCAGGATGGAACCAGTGCACCTTCATCAGAAGCACTGGCAAAGACATCGGCCACACTTACTGTGACAAACCCACCTGGCAACCTGACAGCGACTGCGACAGGGCCGACAAAAATCGAGCTTTCTTGGATTTCGCCACCAAACTATGGCGGGCCATCGGTGACTGGCTACAAAATTGAAAGAAAGGGCGGCACCAGCTCGGGATTCTTGCCGCTGGTATCAAGCACAAACAGCACTAGCACCAAATACACTGATTCAACTGTAGTGACTAACACGCAATACTACTATCGGGTATATGCAATAAACGCTATTGGCTCAAGTCTTGTATCAAACGAGGCAACTGTGACCCCTACTCCCCAGTCCGCCCCACCAAAACCTGCCCTGAAAAATCAAACTGCAACAAATACCAGCGCAAAGCCAATCTCTGATCCAATCGCTGCGGCAAAAGCAGAAATGCAGAAAAAAATAGATGAAGCGCGAAAGACCATCCAGAAAAAATCAGGCCAAGAAGACAGTGACAAGGCAAAAGCCGCAAGGGAAGAGGCAAGGCAGGCAAACGAAAAGGCAAAAAGGGACGCGCTTGCAGCAAGACAAAAGCTGGTTGCCGACAAACAAGCAGCGGCAATCAAGGAACAGCAAAAGTCAGCCAATACAACTACCAAGCAAAAACCAGAAGAGCCTGTGACAAAAAAACCAAAAACCTTGGAAGACGCCCGCAAGCTTGCCGAAGAGGCAAAACAAAAAGCACTTGCAAAGGCCAGTCTCAATGCGACAAAAACACAAAAGGACACCAGCAAGCAGCAACAAGCGATGGACGCGGCAAAGGCAGCTGCGTGGGAAAAAGCGAGAAAAGCATTAGAAGAAGCAAAAAAAACCAAGTAAAACCAGTTAATTTTTATCTTGTAATTTTCTGGAAAAGCACATGGGTGAACAAACCGAACCAAACGTAGTCGGCGTAAATATTCTAAAACAAAACGGTGTCGATGTGAACGATCTCATACGGCTCCTAGTCTACAACGCATCAGTCGAGTTCACTGCCTATTACTACTTCACAAATCTGAGGATGCACTGCACTGGTATTGATGGTGAAGGGATAAAGGGCGTAATCGAGGATGCTCGACTTGAAGATCTAAGCCACTTTGAGTCGTGCCTGTCCAGAATTTACGAGCTTGGTGGCAGTCTTCCAGATGACGCAATGGAGTTCATAAAAATGTCTGGCTGCGAGTTCTTGCAACTTCCTCCAAACAAGACTGACCTGAGGGCAATAATGGAAAAATGCCTCAAGGCAGAACAGGGGGCGATTGTCAACTGGAATAAAATTTGTCAGATGACGCACGGCAAAGATCCTGCGACATACGACGTGGCAAAGGACATCCTGAGAGAAGAAATAGAGCACGAGGCTTGGTTCTTGGAGCTCCTCTACGGAAGACCATCTGCTCACATGCGGCGCAAGTTTCCAGGCGAAAGACCTCACACGCAGAAACATTCAAGGTCATTGGGATAATCTCTCATTTTTTATTTTATGACATCGACAAAGATCTGAAGATGATACGGCACACATTTTTGTTTATTGCACTTGTCGGAGTTCTTACGACTGCAGTCTTTTCTTCTTCGTTTGGGCATGGCGTGGGATATGAGACACTTCCACCTCAACTCCTTGGCGGCAAGAAGGTAGCAATGGAGGTAAACTCCAAGACAGACAACTCAGCTGGAAAAAGACATCTTCAACTTTTTCCTATTTGATACAAGTACTGGCATAACATTACACAATGTAAAATACCAGTTAAAGATGATAAAAAACGGCAACATCCTCTTTGAAAAGATCCACGATTCAAACAAGGAGTACTCACACTTGAATTGATTCCAGACGAGTCTGGAAAAATCACCACCAATGAAAAATCGCAGGACACCATACTTAACTTGCTGCTCGGAACAAAAAAAGACATCCTTGAGGTAAGAGGAAAAATCTTCAGAGATGGCGGTCTGTACAAGTTTTCAATAAAAATACTAGAAGCAGAAGGATATTCTGGTAAGACAGACCCCGTGACATTCGAATCCGGAATATCGTTTCCAGATTACGCCACGGTTGTGGTAAATGACGCGCACTTTGGAAGGCAGGCCATAACCCAGGTATCGTACTATGACGTCATAACAAACCTTGGCTATGACGCAAAGACAAAATCCATAATTTTCTCAATGCCGTTTGAGTGGACCATGTCGAACATCAACCAGACCTCAGTAGTGCACCAAGAGGTCATAATCCCAAAAACCTTTGGCACACTCCAAGTCTCGGAATATGCCACAACGGTAAACGGGGTTTTGCTTTCCAACCAATCCATGACCGTGGATGACTTTCCAAAGGATAACAGAATTGCCCACATCCTCCTATATCAAAACGAACTTGAAAAACTGTATGAAAAACGGGGCACTGGCGACAAAATGGATTTTGCACTATTTCCAAAATCCGACGACATTTTGCTGGTCGGTACTACTGACAACGTCCAGTACAAAATAGCGGTGAGTACCATCCCAAAACATGTTACAGCTGGATCTGATACGACATTTTTGTTCCAGATATACGACATGTTCCTGTCAGGGAAAACCGTCTCGGTAAACTATGATGTCGAAATGGAGTCAAATGGAAATGTTTTCTACAAAACAAGCGGCACTAGCATAGGCGAGAAAACCAAGTGGAACAAAATTAACCTCACAATACCACACGACGCGTCAAACAAAATAACACTGCACTTTGAAAATCTCGGGGGCAACGGACTTGCAAGGACAGAGATCCCGATAGTCTTGAGCCAACAAAGCGCGATTCCGTCCTGGATAAAGGAAAACGCTGAACTGTGGTGCAAAAAATCAATCTCTGATGGCGAGTTTCTCAGGGGAATTGAATACTTGATAGATAATCAAGTGATCGCAGCCCAACGCTCAGAACAAGACTCTGGCAGCAAAGAAATCCGGCAGTGGATTAGAAGCAGTGCATGCTGGTGGTCAGACGGCTCTATTTCTGACGACGAGTTCACAAATGCGATTGCGTTTCTTGTCAAAAATTGGATAATGACGCTCTAGATTCGGCTTTACAAAATATGCCTAAATCTTGTTAATGTATGTGTCTACCATGTTTGGGCGCCATGCTAAAACTTATCTAGACGTTTAATGGGATCGACGATAACCGGATGCAAGAAGAATTTGTTACAGTTGATGGCTCTAAGATTAGGTACGTCAAGTCGGGGTCGTCAAAAAGATCCCTCGTATTTATCCATGGTCTTGGTGCGTCTGCCGAGCGGTGGGAACAAGTGGTGCCACATTTTAGCAAAAACTTTACTGTTTATGTTCCTGACCTGATCGGATTTGGTCTGAGCGACAAACCAAATGTCGATTATACTACAGAATTTTTTTCTAATTTTGTAAAGTCGTTTTTAGCATCGCTGGGGCTTGAAAAGTCGACAGTCATAGGATCATCCCTTGGAGGACAGATCGCAGTCGAGTATGTGACAAAAAACCAGCAGTATGTTGACAAGCTTGTTCTGGTCTCGCCGGCCGGCGCAATGAAGCAATCTACACCTGCTCTTGATGCTTATGTAATGGCGGCGTTGTACCCGGATCCGTCCACCGCAAAAAACGCATTTGAAATGATGACTGGTGATAACAAACAAATTCCAGACGGTACCGTGGATGAGTTTGTCCAGCGTATGCGAATGCCAAACGCGAAATTCGCATTCATGTCAACACTGCTTGGGCTTAAGAACGCACCAGAAATATCGACAATGCTGGAGCTGATTTATGTTCCGACCCTGATAGTGTGGGGGAGCCTTGATCCGGTAATCCCAGTCAAGTATGCAGAGTATTTCGTCAAAAAAATACGTGACTGCCGTTTCTACCAGATGGAAAACTGCGGACACACCCCATACGTTGAAAATCCGAGCGAATTTTCAAAAATCGTGCTTGACTTTCTAAAGCAATCATAGGCAACCTTAAATATCGCTATATGCCAACTGTTGGTAATGACTGGTAATAACAACCAAACAGATTACATGGAAATGTTTCAAGAATGGGTGCAAAAAGGCGGAAAGGCCCAAGCAGAATTCATGAAGGCATTTAGCTCGTACATGGAGAACAACGAAAAATTCGATCCGCTCCAATCAATAAAGGATTTGACATCAAAGACGGCCCAGGCGCAGCAAAGTTTTGCCAGTAACGTCGCCTCGATGCAGAAAAACGCAATGGAGCAAATTTTCAACATGGGAAACGTAATGCAGAACTTTATGGGCTGGGGTGCATTCAAGACTACGATTGGGAGCAATGGAAGAATTTCAATCCCAGAAGCAGAACGTGACGCACTGAAAATAAACGAAGGCGACCTAGTCCAGGTGGTAGTCCTCCCACTAGAGAAAAAGAAAACCAGGACATCAAATAATTGAGCAACACAGAATCACCAAAAGACATCTTTGCGCTTTATCAAAATAACGTCGACGAGTTTTTTGCAGGAATAGAGAAATTCCTTCCAAATTACCACCAATCGGTTACAACTCTCCAACAAGAATGGTTTCAGACATGTGAAAACACAATCAAGTCGCTAGTTTCAGTACAGCAAGAATTTGCAAACAAGGCCGGAATCGATACGACTGTCCCTACGGTAGTGCTTCAGGCGATAAAAAATACAAATGACGAAGTTCTCAAGATTTACACTGCACAGACGCACTCTGCACTGGCTGCAATCGACGCAACGAGACAGCATATCAAAACATTCAATGACAATGCGGAGTTTTTTGCCAACATGAACAAAAACATCGCACAGTACTGGACGTCCTTGTTTACAAAAACAAGTAACTAACCCATCATCTTTCTTTTAACCACTGAATCAACTCGGGCAAGACCTGTTTTTGGGAGAACGAGCTTGCAATCATTCCTACGTGCCCTGTAGGATACACCCTGAGGGTTTTGTCCTCGCTTCCGACTGCGTAGTATAATGGCATGCTGCATTCAGGTGACACCAGGTGATCGCCCACCGCAGTTTGGATGAATATTGGCATCGTGATTTTTTTGAGGTCAATCTGCTTTCCACCAACAAACATCTTGTTTTGAACCAGGAGGTTTTCCTGATAGATATCTCTTATCCACTGCTTAAATAGCTCGCCTGGGATCGGCGGCGTCTCGCTAAGCCATTTTTCGACTCGAAGAAAACTATCCACAAATTCCTTGTCGTGGATGTTTTTGAAAAATTTGTAGTATTTTTCCAGTCCTTGCTCAAACGGCTTTAGTATTGAAAAACAGTAATACATGAACTCTGGCGGCATGTTTCCGATCGTGTCTACTAGCTTGTCCACATCGATGTGTTTTGCCACGTTGCTTACGACTGTTGTGTCTTTCCAACCGTCAATCACGGGCGCAGTAGCTACGAGATTTTTTACCTTGTGTGGGTGCAGTGCTGCATAAATTGTTGCAATCGTTCCACCTGTGCAATACCCCTGAATGGAGGTGCTCTTTACCCCAGCTTCTTTTTTTACAAACTCGACGCAGTTGTCCATATAGGAATTAACATAGTCGTCAAAATCCAAGTACTTGTCGATGTTAGAGGGGTTTCCCCAGTCGATCATGTATGTGTCTATTCCGTTTTCTAGCATCTTTCTTACCCAGCTCTTCTTTGATTGTATGTCTAAAATGTGATAGCGGTTGATTATTGCGTAGCTTATGACCAACGGCGTCTTGTACTGTGTCTTGGCTATGGGTTTGAAATGCAATAGTCTTACCTTGTCTTCCTCATATGCAATGTCAAATGGACTTGATTCTAGTGATATTTCATCTGGAGCCGGGACAAGTTTTGGAGCGTCTGCAACGTTTTTTGTAAAACTTAAGAACTCTTGCACTAGCTTTGGATCAATTATCTCGTTTTGCATCAGGGGCCTCCTTTTCTAACTTGCTCACTCTTTTTCTTAGCTGATGCAGTTCCTTGTATACCTCGTCGATTTCTTTTCTCGTTGGCAGTCTAAGTGACTGCAGTGTAACATTTAGGATGTTTTCCCAGTGCTTTGTGAGCTCAAGCTCTGCAGAAACAAGCTTACTGTAATTCTGGCCAAATTTTTCGGAGTCAAACAGCTGGGTAAAGTCATTTTCAAAAATATCGATCCAGATTCTCTTGTAGGCTTCAAGCTGCTCAGAGTCCTGCGGAAGACTTGTCGCCTTGGAGTTTACTTTTTTTTGCGCCTCAATCCATGTATCGGTGAGCTGCTTATAGTACTCGGTTAGTTTTTTATTGAACTCTACCATTGAGTCCTGCGAGTCTATGATTTCAGTTGAAATCTTCTTTATGTCGTTTGTCCAGTTTCGCATCGGACCTACAGACGTTAGGGCTACTGGCTTGCCGGACATGAGGTGCAACAAGTCCGTCCAAAACAATGAGACGTGTTTGAAATAATCAAGCGGGAGATTGACGTCTTGTGACATGCTAATTAAATACAAGAAAACTCAATAAAAAGATCGCTCTTCTAATATGGCACAAACTATGACTCTGGGGGAAATATATGGATAAAGAAACGTTATGCAGCTCGATTAGGGATCTTGATCCGGGGATACGATTCGTGGGCCTTATTAATGAAAAAGGACACTTGGTTGCCGGAGGCATGGCTCAAGGCAAGCAGCCGCTTGAGGATGCAAAAAAGGACGAAATGCTGTATCTTGAGCTTGCATTGCGGGTAAGGATGCGCCAGGAATTTGACGCAGAGCTTGGCTCTGTAAAGTTTGCAATGTCATACCGTGACAAGGTGATTGTGATGAGTTTTCCGGTGGGAAAGGAAATCATCCTAGTTTCCAGCGAAAAGAGTCTGGACTTTGGCAAGTTTCCATTCTCCGTACTCAAAATAATTGAACAATACCAAAAGTGAAGATATTAGATTGGTTTAAGAAACGAAAAACAGCAATATCACACATGCATTTTGCATTGTCTTTGGCTGTTTTTGCCGCGGTATCTCTTCTGGCCTCGTTTGCACATGCAGATGTGTGGATTCCAGAAGATGAATACGTTGGATATTTTGATTCGCAGGGAGTTTACACCGTAGTCGGTGCTGTGAAAAACACCGAAAGCCATCCAGTCGTACCAACAGTAATAATTACGCTAAATAATGGGCAGCAGTTCAAGCAGCAACTCCCAACGGTTTTTCCAAACAAAGACATACCGTTTAAAATTCCAATCCCGCAAATAACAGGCGATGTGGTTCTTGGAAAACCCGGCGTTATTTTTGAGAAAGACGCTAATGCATTGCCATCAAACGTTGAAGTGATTTACGATGGGTCATTAAAAAGACACAGCGACGGACATCTGTCTGGGAAAATAATAAACAAGGGCAACACGACAGAATATGGCCTCAAGGTATATGCCACGATTCACGGCCAAGAAAACATATTCTTGGATGTGGGAAAAAACCTTGAAAATATTGAAAAAATCGAACCTGGACAAATAATTGATTTTACAATGTATCCAGAATCGTCGATTGCCTCTAGGATCAAATATTATAGCTGCTTTGCCATTGGGGACGAAACCGTGATCACGCTGGCTACTACGAGAAATGGGGAAAAGTTCGACTTTAGGTATGATTCCACGGCTGCATTTACCGCAATTGGCTTTGATGACTCGGGAACGAACCTATACATTGATGGAATCAACTCGTTCAAGGTTCCTACCTTTGTCAACTTTGAATTTCCGATGACGTCAGAGAAGGAAAAATTTAGTGTGACTGTGAATGGAAAACCAGTCCAGTCCACTCAGAGCATTGACGAAGAGGGAAACTGGCACGTGGCATTTGGCATGAACGGTGCGTCGCAAGACAAAATCATAATTGGTGGTTTTGAAAATTCTGGAAACGAGAGTCCAATTCAAAACACAGACAGTCTTGACGGTTATTCGCTTTTGTATGCGATCCCAATAGCTGCTGTAATCGGAGCAGGAGTTTACTTTTACGTGCGAAAAAAACCAAGACTGGCCGACTAGGTTCAGTCAGTTATCTTTGGTAATCTGATAGTAAACGTGGTGGGGTTGTTTTTTACGGTGATCGTCCCACGGTGTCTCTCTATGATGTTCTTGCAACTGGCAAGACCAAGTCCAGTACCGTCCTCCTTCGTAGTGAAGAGCGGCTCGAATACTTTGTCCAAATTCTCTTCATTAATTCCAGGCCCTGAATCCTCGACTTCGATGAGTATGCTGTCGCTGCTCTCCTTGGCGGAAATGGTTACGTTGCCTGTCCCATTGATAGCTTGGATTGCGTTGGTTATGAGATTAACAAAGACAACTTCTAGCTTGTCTATATCGCATGCTATCTGTGGGTTGCTTTTTGGAAGGTGGATCTCAACGTCGCCTGTAATTTGCATTCCTTCTATTACTTTTTTTAGTATGTCGTGTAGTGAGCGATTCTGTAGTTTCAACGGTGGTAACTTTACGTAGTTTAGTACATCTTCTACTAGGTGATAGATTTTTCGAGCCTCATCCTCAATTAATGAAATCTGTTCGAGTGATTTCTTATCAAGCCTGTTCTTGGAGTTTTTTCTAATCATCATTGAATAATTAATAATGACAGTGAGGGGGTTTCGCATATCATGAGTGATTCTGGATGTAAGTTCTCCTATGTGGGTAAGCTTGTTGAATTTCTGTTCTGGGTCGTGCTGTGAGTTTTCAGCCATACTGTTTGTACTGTATACGACCTTTTATCACATGTGGTGTCAAAAAAAGAAGCTACACTGATCATGTTTTTTGTATCTGTATTTTTTTCTGATTCATGGAATGTCTAAACTTGCTAAAATGGTTCTGAGGACATGGGTTACCATTGATCGGCAAGGGTGATCTTTGGCACTTGGTCCATCAGCCCTGTCTTACTGCTGATTCTTGCCTAGTATGCTTGTGTGTGTCTAGTTGAGACAAACAACGTACGATCTGCTGCAAATAACGATTTGAACATTCATTTGATTGTTGTATGGTTTATTTTCCATTGTTTAATAATTATCAAAGAATTATTTGAAAATCGAATTGAATGTTTGTTTTTTCTGTGATTTATCATATATATGTTAGACGCGTAACATCAACATGCGTTTGGCTGATTCATTGTTGGCTGTGAAAGATCATAAATCAGCCCGAGTTTTTGCAATCCGTGATTCTGAGGTGCACTAAGTGGCAACAGCGTACGTTTTGATAAACTGTGACTTGGGGTCAGAAGAGTCGGTCATCTCCAAGCTAAAATCCCTAAGCCACGTAAAAGAAGTACATGGAACCTTTGGGGCCTATGATATTCTTGCAAAAATCACATCGGACAAGGCAGAACACATACGAGAAACAATAACTTGGAAAATCCGAAAAATAAACCAGATTCGCTCTACGCTAACACTGATGGGAATAGAGGGTCAGGAATAATCATTCCATACATTTTGGCATTTTTCCGCCATGTTTTTCCTTGTACTCTCTTAATAACTGCTCTTTGGTTTCTTTGTGGGTATCAAGAACAGAATAACGAAACCTCTTTGCATCACAGATACAAGAATTGCTCTGTGATTTGGAGATGCTCTCCCTCAAATTTTCAGAACCATCTATGTATAGGATCTTCATTGCCGCATGCATCATGAAAACTCCTGGGGATTCGGGAACCATATAGATCTGCTCTGCATTGTAATCAAGCCAATCAGACCAGTTGATCTCTACCATGATTTAGTTTCTGCAACGCTCTTTAAATTTCACTAGTTTTCCATGAGGGTTTTGAGTCCGACACACCTGTTTCTGATAGTTACTTCTGTGACGCCTGCAGCAACGGAGATGTCTTTTTGGGAGCGAATCTCACCATTGGACACGCACGCAAGATAAAGTGCAGCAGCAGCTAATCCCATCGGGTCTTTTCCTGCGACCATTCCTATCTTTTTTGCCTTGTTTAGTATTTCAGCCGCCTTTCGCTTTGTTCTCTCGCTTAGGTTTGCAACGCTTGCAATCCTTGCAATCCCTTTGGTCGGATCTGCCACGGGCATTTTGAGGTCAAGCTCTTTGTATATTAGCCTATAACATCTGGCCACATCCTTTCTCCGGATGTTGATGCTTTCGGCCACATCGTCTAGCGTCCTTGGCGTTTCCGTATTCCTACATGCGGCATAAAGGCAAGCAGCAATCAATCCGTGAATGGATCTGCCCCTTACGAGCTTTTTCTCCATGGCCTTTCTGTAAATGTAGGCCGCCTTTTCTACTACTGGATCTGCTAGCCCCATCTTGTCTTTCATTTTGCCAAGCTCGTTTAGCGCTTGTCGGAGGTTTCTATCCGCAGATGTGTGTGCCTGCGTTCTGCTGTCCCACGTTCGAAGCCTGTCAATTGAGCTCCTCATTGATGCAGAAAGCGGTTTTCCAGTAGCATCCTTTCCGGTAGCACCAATCACTGTGGATAATCCCATGTCGTGCATTGTGAGTGAGGTTCCAGCACCTACTCGGCTCCTGTCTGACTCGTCACCTGAGAATGCCCTCCATTCAGGTCCTACCTCTTCGAGTTTTTCAGCTGCTACAAAGCCACAGTTCCTACAATAAGTTTCTCCAGTGGTTATGTCTGTCTGCAGTGTGTTTTTTGCACAGGACGGGCACTTGGCTTGCGATATATTCAACAATGTATGTATACGTGATTTTCACTTATTAGGGCTTTTATCCATTTTATCGATTATTTGTGTGTAGGTCAAGCTAATGTGCCATTCTACGGTTATAGAATAATTCATTTCTTCTTGGAAGAAGTAGAGTGTTCTTTTAGCTTTTCTGCAAGCTTTCTGAAAACATCGTTCACACTCACATCTATGAGATTAATTGTTGCGTTATCCTTTATGACTTGTTTTTCGTATTTTTCTTTTAGCGCAAACATCACCGATGACCAATGAAGAACGCCTTTCAGCTTTTCTTCAATTATTGCATTTGTATCTGGAAAATTAAATGACTGAAAAACAATTCCATCTACCCAGTTGATTGTTGGTATGGCCCCTCCTGCAGTTTTACTGCTAAATGCAATTTGCCTTGCCCAGTCCTCAAAATCATATTCTATTATTTCGTGTATAACAAGTCGCTTCCACGGTTCGATGACGATTTCCAAGCCAAATATCTTGAAAAACCCCATGATTAATAACTTTCAGACATTGATGCTCCAAGCAGCACTAGGCCGTTGTGCGTCTAATTTGAACAGACAATACCTATTATCAATCAGCAGTGACTTGATGATGGGCAAATGAATAGCCATGAAATCATAAAATCACTTGCTTTTTTCGGTCTTGAGGAAATCGATTCACAGGTGTACATGGGACTGCTGCAAACAGGCCCTGTTTCAGTTGGTACACTTTCCGTAAAACTAAACATCGATAGGGGCAAGACATATCGTGCTCTAAACAAACTGCGAAACATGGGCGTGGTATCGACTACTTTTTCAAACCCGACACTGTGCACTGCGATACAGCCTACAGATGCCTTGCACACAATTCTTGAACGAAAACAAGACGAGATAACTACGATGAAAAACCTCTCGCAAAAGATAATCCAGGACATCAGCTGCACTGAAAAAAACATCGACACGCAAGAATTGTCATCATTTGTAATAATTCAAGGACGCTCAAACATCTACTCTAGAATAAGCAAGCTTCTCCAGAAAGCATCTGGAACCGTATACATAATAGCGCCATCGGAAGATCTGCTGCGGATGTACCATACATCGATTCCAGAAAGAATTCAGACAATAAAAGAAAACGGCGTTAACGTGAGAATACTCACTGAGATTGCCGACGAAAAAATAATGTCTTATGTTACCAGACTGAATCCGTCTGAAATCCGTACTGGCAACCTTCCATCAAAAAGTAGGATGATAGTTGAGGAAAACAAGCAGTTGATAATGTCTGGGGCATTAAACGGTTCGATGGATCTAAACGATGAAGGTGATTCTGTGATGCACACAAATTCTGCAGAAATGGCCTGTAACATGTTTAGTCTGTGCACTTTGTTGTGGAACAAATCCAAGCCAGTTCAAGTCATTGTTGCAAGAGCCAAGGTGGCAAGATCCTAATGATGGGCTATAAAGCAATTAGGTGCGAGCGACTAAAGCAAAAAGACCAGATAACCAGCACGGTTTATCGGACAAACGAGGTGTGTGACAAAAGACGTAATGATATAGTAAATGATCTAGTTGATCCAATCTGTGTCATCTCGAACGCAAACGAAATCCTCTCAATGCGCTTGAGCAAATTTGTCGATGAGGAAACAAGATCATATTTTGCGATGATTGAAAAGGCTACGTCAAAAACAAAGATGTTAGTAGACGAGCTAAGGCGCGAAAAATCTCTAACCGAGTAGGCAATACGCGTATTTTGGATATTATTAGAATTTGTTGTCAACATGAAATCTTGCCAAAGGCATCTGTGGGCATTCTCGTTTTATAAAACGTTTTTTGCTGTTTTGCATAGAGTTTACCATGTCGGCATTTTCTGGTTAATAATACAAAAACACAAAAATGATTATAATCAAAGATTTCATGTGATTGGTTATGATTGGTCTTGGCAATAACCTGAACGAGCTGAAGGCGCGAATCAAAAAAGCCATAGGGGCTCTAGCACAGATTGGCCCATTAGAACAACCAATGCCGGAAATGATAAACACAACTAATATTTTGCGCGCAAACGAACATCTCACAAAAACCGATCAAGCTAAAACAAACCTGATCTCAGCCTATGAGGAATACACAAAACAATTAGAAGATCTTGCAATGTCTCTGCTTTCTATACAATCTGATCTGAAGGACATAGTCGCAACAGAGGCCTCATTGCTTGGTGATACTAATCGAAAAAAACCAAAGAAGCGCAACATTCGTAAAAAATCTAAAAAATAAATCACCTTTGATGGATTACGTCACCTGCGGTAATTCTTAGGGACTTGGAGTCTTGTTTTATGATCAACCCGCCGTCTTTGTCAAGCTTGATTGCTTTGCCTGAAATTTTACCCTCAGGTGCAGAAACTCTGACATTTTTTCCGATAGTTGATGACCTCTTGGACCACTGCTCTACTATCGATTGGGTCTTGCCTTCCTCAAAAAGCAACAAACCCCTTTCCAACTCCTCTAAAAATGCCTGAACCAGCTTCGCTGGCTTTACTTCATTATTCTTGCCTACGAGCGTTGCAACCCCGTAAAAATTGTTCCCGTCCTTGATTCTTTTTTCAATTTGCTTGGGATTGACCCTGAAGTTTATTCCAACACCTAAAATCAAATTCTCAATCCGTGTCGATTCAATTGACGCGTCAATTATCATGCCTGCGATTTTTTTCCCATTTAGTGTTACGTCGTTTGGCCACTTTAGCTCAGTCTTGATCCCGAGTATTTTTTTAATGGCATCAGACAGCGCTATTGCGGCAGCAAATGGCACCAAGGTGACCTTGCCTACGTCAAATTTGGGATGGAGTATTACTGACAACCAGATGCCGCCTCTTGGTGAAATCCATTTCCTTCCCTGCCTGCCCTTGCCAGAAATCTGTGTCTCTGCTATTATGACTGCACCGTCGTCATTGTGCTTTTTTGCAATCGATGCCGCAAAGTTTTGTGTAGAATCAATCGAGTCAAAATAATACACGGTTTTCCCTATTTGTTTCGTCTTTAACCCATCAGTAATTTCCCAAGGCAGCATCAGGTCTGTGGTCCCTGTAAGCCTATAGCCGAGGTTTTGTTTTGATTCTATCTCGTATCCGAGGCTTTGGATTTTCTTTATGTGCTTCCACACTGCAACCCTGCTTATTTTCAGAACTTCGCTTAGATCCTCCCCTGACAAATACTCGAGATGGTGTGCCTTTAGAAATTGCAAGACTTTGGCTATGCCTGATCTGTCATGAGTTGTGTACAACAATAATCTGTCTGACTAGTGGATGATTTAAAATTTCGAGTTTTGATGGTTAGAACCCAATATCGATATCATATCCACCATCACCCATACCTCCAGCGTCTCCCCCATCTCCGCCCATATCTCCACCTGCATCAGAAGGCTGGTTTTCAGCGCCTGGGGGAATCTGGTCTGTAGGAACATAACTGTCCATTGAAGCGCCAATCATGGAAAACATCATGGAAAACATCATCATGTTCATCATGCCAAAAAACATCATCATTGCAAAATCTGACTTGTTGTTTCCCATGAACTCTTCAAGCTTCTTTTTGTCTCCCAATTTGTACAACTGAACCATTTGATTCCATTTTTGCTCCATTTCATGTATTCTTTGGTTCAGCTCGTTTGCGCCCTTTTCGGTCACCTGGAGTTCGATTTTTTCACCGCCAAAAAGCCCTTTTTTCTTTTCTGCCCGGATAAAGCCGCGCTCCTCTAGCTTTTCTAGGATCTTGTTTAGTTCTTCTGGTTCGATGCCGGTCTTGTCTAGGATCTTGCTAAACTTCTTGGCTCCCTTTTTAATGGCGCCCAAAACTATGATGTCCTTTGGCTCTTCTTCCATTGTAGGTGACTGGTGTTTTGCCTATAAAGAACTTTGCAAAAATTATAATTCCTTTGTTGTTTGGCCATTCCATGGAAAGGGATCAGCACAACGACGATGAAATCAGAAAAATACTTTTGCTCAAAAACGTAGCAGTTGTCGGCATGTCAAAAAACGAGGACAAGGCAGCAAACTACGTCCCAAGTTATCTGATACGGCAAGGATACAATATCATTCCGGTAAATCCGACTGCGGACACTATACTTGAAAGAAAGTCTTACTCAAACCTGCAAGACATTGAGCAGCCAATAGACATAGTTGACGTGTTCCGTCCGTCGGATCAGGTGCTTCCGGTAATAGAAGAGGCAATAAAGAAAAGACCAAAGGTCATCTGGCTGCAGGAAGGAATCCACAACCAGCAGGCCGAGGATCTGGCAAGAAAGGCTGGAATTACCGTCGTATTCAACAGGTGCATGCTAGCAGAGCATCAGCGGTTGTTCTAATGAGCACATTTGAAGAGTTTTACCGTGCACTTGAGGATCTAGTGGAGCAATATTCAAAAAAAGACACAATGCTAAAAGTGGAACCGGACATACCGTCAAACATAATTCGAATTTTTGGGGAAAATATGAGTTCGCTCGCTAGGGCAAAAAATGGACTGGATGATGTATCTGAGCTGGCGTTTACCACTGCGGAACATCATCCATACTGGAATGTCTTGTATCATGCCTGCCAAATATCTAAAACCATTCTTGAAAAATGGGACTCGGAGCTTACAAAAGAAGAACTCGACGAAATAACGTGGTCAATTGACGAAATGAGGAATACCTGTGAGCGGCTCAAAGAAAAAATAAAGTCGTCATAGATAAATAGCTAAAAACGCAACTTTACTTGTGGCAATCAAAATTGGGATTATAGGCAAGACAAACACCGGAAAGACCACGTTTTTTAATTCTGCAACGCTCTCGTCATCGGAAATCTCCACATACCCGTTTACAACAAAAAAACCAGAGACATCTACAACCAATGCGATATCGCTGTGTGTGCATCCGGAATTTGATGTAACCGATAACCCGAAGAATTCAAAATGCATCGATGGCTGGCGCTACATCCCAATTGAGCTAATTGATCTGCCGGGCCTGATAAAAGACGCATGGCAGGGAAAAGGACTAGGAAACCAGTTTCTCTCAGTAGCTGCCCAGTCTGATGCACTGCTGCATGTAGTGGATGTGTCTGGCAGTGTTGACTCTTCTGGAAAGATCACCGAGGTTGGCACGGGCGATCCAATATCAGATTTTGCAGACATTGAAGAAGAGCTGATAATGTGGTATCTCAAGATTCTTGAGGGGAATAGGGACAAGGTATCAAAAACAATCCATTCCGGAATAGACAAGATAGTGGCAATAGCCGATTTGTACCGCGGAATGGGCGTGAATAATTATCATGTAAAGGATTCACTACGTGCTGCGGGCATAGAGGATAAGGAATTTGACGATATTTCCTTTCAGGAAAGCAAAAAATTTGCCGCAGTCTTGCGCAAAATATCAAAACCGACACTGATTGTTGCAAACAAAATTGACATAGATGGGGCTGACAAAAACTTTGCCAGGCTGCGAGAACGCTATAATGACATGATAGTAGTTCCTGCAAGCGCAGACAGCGAGCTGTCACTGCGACGCGCAGAGCAAAAAAACCTAATTCAATACTCTCCTGGATCTGAGCAGTTTGACATAGTAAAACCCGATGATCTAAGTCAAAAACAAAAAAACGCGCTTGACTTTATCAAAAAAGAAATCATGGGAGAATACATGAGGACAGGAGTCCAGTTTGCAATTAACGTGACTGTCTTTAAACTCCTCAAAATGAACGCGGTTTATCCCGTAGCAGACGAGGATCGACTCTCTGACAAAAAAGGAAACGTCCTGCCAGACCTGATACTGCTCAAGGACGGGGCAACTGTAATGGATTTGGCAAAAGAGATACACAGCGACCTGACAAAGGGGCTGCTATACGCAAAAGACATACGGTACAACCTGCGTCTTCCTACAACATATCAGCTGCGTGACAGAGATGTGGTGAGCTTGGTCAGCGCGTCGACAAAAAAGCACTAGGTGTCTGCTTTTATTTTTTCTTTTTTCATCCAGACTGTCTTACCACTGTGATCAAGCAAGATAATATTCATTTGCGCGATTTGGTCTCGTATTCTGTCTGCTTCTTGGTATTGTTTCTGCGAGCGCATTTCGTCTCTTTTTTTAATTAAATCTGTAATTGATTGTTTTTCTTTTTCTGTCACTCTTTGTACTTCTAAACCCAAAATTCTAAGCATGCGCTCAAATTCTGGCATGGCAAAATCGGCAATGGATTTTGTCATGGATTCTGAAGCCGCTATTCTGTTGAGCGCTTTGACCATTTTGAAAAACGAGTTTACGGCAAGAGGCGTGTTAAAATCGCATTCAAGTGCCGCATTAAACTCGCTTTTGCACTCTGCGACTATCTTTTTGGCCTCATCGATGGGGCCTCCGACACCATCTGACATTATAATCTCATAATATGCCGTTTCAGCCTGGCGCCACTTGATGAGGTTTTCTTTTAGCAGATCCTCTGAATAGTCAATTGGTTTTGAATAGTGGCCGGAAAGGCAAAAAAGCCTGATTATGTTTGGGCCCCAGTTATCAAGTACGTGTCTTACGGATTTTATGTTGCCAAGCGATTTTGACATTTTTTCTCCGTTAATGGTCACCATCCCGACATGCATCCATATCTTAGCCAGTGGTTTTTTTGTAAATGCCTCGGTTTGGGCTATCTCGTTTTCATGATGCGGGAAAATGAGATCCCGACCGCCGCCGTGAATTTCAAACTCTTCTCCTAAATATTTGAGGCTCATCGCGGAGCACTCGATGTGCCAGCCAGGCCTGCCGTCCCCCCACGGGCTTGGCCATCTGGGCTCCGATTGTGCAAACTTCCATAACGCAAAGTCTAGCGGGTCAGTTTTTGTCTCATCGACTTCGATTCTTGCACCGGAAATGAGATCGTCTATCTTCTTTTTTGAGAGCTTGCCGTACTCTGAAAACTTGGATACGGAGTAATAGATGCCGTTCTTTGACACATATGCGGCTCCGTTGTCTATGAGGTTTTTTATCAGGGTTATCATGTCTTGTATGTGCTCTGTTGCCTTTGGGTAAGCAGTAGCGCGCTTGATGTTTAGCCTATCAAAATCCTCAAAATAATGGGAAATGTATAGATCACTTATCTCTGCAGCACTCTTGTTCTCGGAATTTGCTCGATTGATTATCTTATCATCGACGTCGGTAAAGTTCTGCACAAAGTTTAGCGAGATGCCATTTGATTCTAAAAATCGCCTGAGTGTGTCAAATACGATTATGGTGCGCGCATGACCGATATGGGATTCATCATAAACTGTGACGCCGCAAAGGTAAATCCGGACGTTTTTCCATGGAACGTCAATTTCCTGCGCACTAAGCGTGTCAAAAATTCTCATTTTACATCATTTGGTCTTGCTGGCATTATCCTCTTGTGTTCACTTTTTTTATACAACTGATGGATTTTCTCGATTTTGTCGTTTTTGATGCCTGTGGCATCCGCGGTTGCATCATCTGACATTTTCTTGTCAACCATGCAGTATAGTATCTGGTCAATCTCCTCATATGTGACGCCAATCTCGTCTTCTGCTAGATGTCCCTTCCAAAGATACGGGCTACTTTTTTTTGAAATGATTGACTGCTTTATGCCCAAGAATTTTGCAAGCTCTTTTACCTGGGTCTTGTACAGCGAAATGATTGGAAAAAGATCCGCGCCACCGTCACCATACTTGGTAAAGTAACCAATGAGATATTCTGACTTGTCGCTGGAACCAACAACGAGACGATTCTTCAGGTTTGCATAATAATACAAAATCGATGTGCGAATCCTAGCGCGCAGATTTCCAAGTGCTAGCTCGTCTGGCTCTAAAATGTTTGCAAACTGGGACTGAATCATGCTAATGTCAATTAATTTGTAATCAAGCCCAAGGCTGTCGACTAGATGCAGTGCATCCTCGGTTTCAGCTTTTGGCGAAATCTTGCTGTCTGGCATTATCAATGCGAGGGTTCTGTCCTTAAATGATCCTGCACAAATCTGCGCAATCACGGCCGAATCTATGCCGCCGCTTAGACCAAAGACAAATCCATGCGATTTTGTGACATGTTGTAGCAGAAATGATTCAATATCGCTTTGGATCTTTGCATAATCCTTTACGATTATCTCATTTAGAATTTGCTCACTCACAAAACTTGTCTGTGATAATGATTAAAAATCGTATTGGATTAGACGTCAATGTATAGTCCGTCGGAGCGTGCCTCGACCTTGTATGTTTGAAGCTTGACGTCATTTAGGTAATCAAGCAACGCGCCTGTCTTGAGGTTGTAGTGCCAAAAATGCAGCGGGCATTCTACCACGTCGCCTTCAAGCTTGCCTGGGGCAAGCGAGCCGTCTTGGTGCACACACATGGCGTCAATTCCGCGGTATCCGTCATGGTTGAAAACGGCGATTCTTTTGCCATCTATGGTGAATTCCTTTCCCTTGCCTTTTTCAATGTCGGCTTTGTCGGCTATTTTTTTCCAGACCATTATTTGTCTGAAAAAGTATATGGTATTTAGATTATTCCATGATCATGCCAAGATTTTTTAGTGTTTAATTTTTGGGGTATTCTATTGAGCAAAGTCAAAGACGAATCGTTGGCAGATCAGGGACGTCTCTCTTACGAATGGGCGCGAAGCCACATGCCGATTTTAGATAATACAATTAATCGACTCAAAAAACAACAGCCGTTTAGGGGCATAACGCTTGGTTTTTGCCTTCACATCACAAAGGAAACGTCGGTTCTTTTGATGGGTGCAAAGGATCTCGGTGCAACCGTTGTTGCGTGTGCTGGGAATCCGCTCACCACACAAGATGATATCGCTGCATTCTTGGCATCTGAAGGAATACACATCTACGCGTGGAACGACGAGACAAACGAGGAATATGACTGGTGCATCGAGCAGGTCTTGAAGCACAGACCACTCATTGTTACCGACGATGGTGCAGATATGAACGTAAAATTGCATTTTGATAAAAAATTCAAAAACATGAAAATTCTTGGCTCGACTGAAGAAACGACTGCTGGCGTCAACAGAATAATGGCAATGCAAAGAAAGGGAAAGCTCCGATATCCTGTCATTGTGGTAAACGAGGCGTACACAAAACATATGTTTGACAATAGATACGGCACAGGCCAATCCACAATAGATGGATTCTTACGCGCAATGAACTTGCTTTTTGCATCAAAGAGAGTGGTGGTTGCTGGATACGGGTGGGTTGGCAGGGGAGTTGCCGCTCGAAGCCACGGCATGGGCTCAAAAGTAATAGTGACTGAGGTTGATCCTGTAAAGGCACTTGAGGCGCACATGGATGGATTTGAAGTCATGACAATGGCAGAGGCTGCAAAAATCGGCGACATTTTTATCACGTGCACTGGAATGCGCGATATAATCACCAAAGAACACATTCTAAAAATGAAAGACGGTGCAGTGATGGGAAACGTGGGCCACTTTGACGTTGAAATAGACTCGGACTTTTTGCTAAACAAATCAAAATCTGTAAAAGAGGTAAGGCCAAATCTTGACGAGTGCACGTTACAAAACGGCAAAAAGGTGTACCTTGTTGGCAAGGGAAGGCTTGCAAACCTAGTGGCAGCAGAAGGACACCCACCAGAAGTGATGGCACAGTCATTCTCAAACCAGATCCTGTCGATTTTGTACATTCTCAAAAACCACAAAAAAATCGGCAAAAAGGTAATCACCGTACCATTGGAGATTGACACCCAGGTGGCAATCGATGCACTAGGCGCATTTGATGTCAAAATAGACCGGCTGTCAAAAAAACAAATAGCGTACAAAGATAACTGGTAAAGATTCTTAATCTCTGCAAGTCAAACTTAGTCATTGAGATCCAAAGCAATAATCACAAGCGCATTACCCTACGCAAATGGCGAAATCCATCTGGGACACGTGGCATCGACTTACTTGCCTGCAGACGTCACCACGAGATTTCTGAAAATGAACGGGGTTGAGGCCTATTACATATGCGCGTCAGACGACTTTGGGACACCAATCCTGATTCAGGCAGAAAAAGAAAAGAAAACCCCGCAGGAATATGTCGCATACTGGAACAAGCGCGACTATGAAGATTTTTCAGCGTTTGACATTGGATTTGACCTGTTTTATCGTACAAGCTCGCCTGAAAACATCGAGTTTGTCAGGTATGTCTACACGAAACTAAAGGAAGGCGGGTACATTTACGAATCGGAGATAATCCAGTTTTACTGCAAAAACGATAAGAAGTTCCTGCCTGATAGGTACGTTATAGGTATGTGTCCTTACTGCAAGGCTCAAGACCAATACTCTGATCTTTGCGAGAAGTGTGGGCGTGTCCCAGAAGAAATCGAAAATCCAAAATGCGCGATTTGCGGTGCTATGCCAGTAAAAGAAAAAACCACGCACCATTTTTTCAAGCTCAAAAACTTTGGAGATAGTCTGACTAAGTGGCTTGAGGAAAACCATGGCTTGCAAAAAGACGTAAAAAAATACGTCCAAAATTGGATCTCATCGGGGCTGATGGACTGGGACATCACGCGAGATATCTCGTGGGGGGTTCCAATTCCTGGTGATGAGTCAAAGGTGTTCTACGGGTGGTTTGACAACCATTTGGCATACATATCCACTGCGATAAAACTATTCAACGACAGGGGCATAAACGGAAAGGAGTTTTGGAATGACGCGGACATTTACCATTTCATTGGGAAGGATATCGTATACCACCACTATCTTTTCCTGCCGGCAATGAGGCTCGGAATTAATAAAGAATACAAGCTTCCTGATTACATCCCGACACGCGGACATCTGACATTACAGTCAAAAAAAATCTCAAAGAGCAGGAACTGGTACATCGGCCTCAAAGAATTTTTGAGCTACTATCCTGCAGACTATCTGAGATTTTATCTCATATCGATAAACCCGTACTCTCAGGATGATCTGAATTTTGACTGGGATGACTTTGTTACTAGGATAAACTCTGAGCTGATCGGAAACCTTGGGAATCTAGTTAACCGTGCACTTGGGTTTACAAAAAAGACATTTGATGGAATGATTCCAGAGCCTGATGCATACGATGAAAAAGACAAGGAGGCAGAAGGGAAAATCAAAAATCTGTCTTCTGAGCTTTATTCACTACTGGAACAAAACCATTTGGACAGGGCACTAAAGAAAATAATGGAGTTTTCTACGTACTTTAACCAGTATTTCCAGCACAAAGAGCCGTGGAAAGAGGGACCGGGAACAAACACGTGCGTATACTTGTCCGTAAACGCAGTGCGCTCAATATCAATCGCGTTGTACCCGTTTTTGCCAAAATCTGCTGAGAAAATATGGCAGCAGCTAGGGCTGTCTGGGAAAGTGACTGACAATAAGTGGAAATACATCTCTGAAATATCGTTAAAGCCGTCTCACAAACTTGGTGACATAACGCCATTGTTTGCCAGAGTAGAAGAAGAAGACATCAAAAAGCGAAAAGAAAAGTTTGAAGCAAAATAAGAGAATTCCAAGAATCTCAACGCGCGGGTTTTATGATCTTGGGACGGGAAAAACAATCAAGAAAAAACCATATGATCTTTACCCAAAAAGATTTTTTGTGGAACTGGGAAAATATCCGGAATTTACGATAATGGTTCACGGATTACGAAACAACAAGTCTGATGCCATTGCAAAATTCAGAATTGCACAAAACCGCCTCAGACAACTCGGGTACAGACACCCTGTAATTGGATTTAGTTATGATTCTAATACCAAGGGTGTCCAGTACAAGTCAGGCGTGCTGGAGGCCACGATGATAGGGCGGATAATTGCAAGAAAAAACGGCAAAAACCTTGCACAATTTGTTCAAAATTTTAAAAAAAACTGCCCACACACAAAGATACGGCTTATGGGACATTCACTTGGAACTGAAGTAATACTCTATGCGCTAGTTAGCCTCAAACATAAAAAGAACACAATTGAGAGCGTTTATTTTTTCGGCAGCTCAATCACATCATTACAAATGCTCAAACTTGGTAGGACTGTGAAAGATGTAATTGCAAAAAAGATTCTTAATTATTACAGTCTACGTGACGAGGTTTTAAAATACGCACACGAGCACCAAATGATTGAAAGCCCGATTGGATGTTTGAGCCTGAGAGAAACAATTCCTAAATATGTGCAAAAACAGGTAAGGCCTCGGAATCACAGGTTTGCAAGTTATTCTAGCACGCTCGTATCGTTTCCGTGATACTGTGTGTGTTGGATTAGTTAATTGTTGGCAAATAATAATGTGGATCCCTAGTTCATGCTGGTGGTATCTGAAACATCAAGGGTGTCTGCTGAGGTATATGGGGCAGGCAATGTATTGTCCACATATTCAGTTGTCACTGTGTCGCCAGGTGCTACTCTGATCCTGTGTCCTGATGAGCTGTCGGTAGTTGTAAAGACGACAGTTCCTTCAAAGATTCCAGTCGCCTCGTTAGTTTCAGTCACAGTCAAATCAATACCGCCTGCATCTGAATCGGACCACACGTTGATCTCAAAGCTGTCGACTGCTTCTGGATTGAGATTCATGTCTGGGTCAATCACTCTGACCACTCCAGTTCCATTTGATGGGTAGCTTGCATTTAGCCATGACACTTGTGCTACATTCCATCTGATCAATGAGGATCCTACTATTGTATCGTCAACTGTCTTAAAGGAAACTGTTAATGTATCTTCTCTATCAGCTGGTAGGAATCCGTTAGTTGGGCCTGAGCCATCTGGGGACTCGACTGGATTGGTGATGTCATTCGTCCCATCTCCATCTGCGTCATGCTCAAACCCAGTGAGAACCACATTGCCTGTAAATATTCCCGTGTCAGTGCCGGTTTCAACTAGTTGGTAGCTATTGATGGTGTGTAACGAGGTGGATATTTCTATCTCGGCATCGGGTGTGTTACCGATCACGTCAATTAGGTTACTGTCGTAATTGTAATCTGGCGCAACCACCGTAATGTATGCCTTGTCTGTCCAGGTGTATGTGTTTTGGTCCAACTCGACTGTTGGCTTGTTGCCTCCTGCAGCCTTGGGGTCGTTTATCGCATTGGAGTATGATGCTAAAACCTCGCTAGTGCCTATCAGTAAATCACTGTGTGCCCTGTCAGTTGTTATCAAATCTTCTACATCTGCCTTGCCGTCATAGGTTTTTTGCACTGATAACAATTCATCTATGGCCTTTTTCATGGTTCTATCCGTGTCGCCATTTTTGATCAAATTGACAATCACTGCAAATCTTTTGTGATAGTATGTCAGTGCATTGCTCTTGTCATTATTTTTAAAGTCTGATTCGGGTAGGTTGTCTATGTAGTAACTAAGGGCACCTATTCTCGATGCTCGCATGTCCCTGACATTTTCATCGGTGACCTCCTTTCCTGTATTGAACCATGAAATGTTTGATTTTTGTAGTGCATCGTTTACTACCTTTTTCACATGCTCATTTGATGAGTATGTCTGTCTAATGTCTTGCAAGATCGCCCTTGCTGCCTTCCAATCGCTATTTTCCAAATTGGTTCTTAATTCACTTATGGTTGTATTATATTGAGAATTGCTAGACATTGGTTGTTCGTTTCTTAATTGTTCCAGTCCACTCAGAGCTGACTCATATTTGATCAAAATCATCTGAACTCGGGTATATCCTGTATTGTCAATCCTATTGGATCCTGTACCGCCGGAGCATGTCCTTTGTTCGGTGTTTGTTCCAGTTCTGCTTATGCTGTTCAATCTCGGACAAGCTCCGCTTTCCTCGTTCACACCGCCAACATTTTTTCCATCCATGTAATTGGAGGTTCCTTTGCTGTCTAGTTTGATATTTGGCCAATCGTTGTATCCAGACAACACGTCATTTGTGGTGTTGGGGCACATGTTGGTTCCAAACGAATCTCGGATGTTGTCGAGATTTGGGGCAGCCGTGATCTGTCCTGGGGGGTTAGAGGGATTCCAATTCACTCCTATCTGTCCTGTTTGCGGCAAAGGCACGGGTGCTACTGGACCATACGTGAACTTTTGCTGGGGAGATATGTCAGAAACTTTGAACGCTTCGTTAACACTTGCCTCGTTTAGAAGTATCGGTGTACCGGGATTGTTAGGATCAACTAGGCCTACTAGGTTACTTGAATAACTCAGCGGCCTATTGTTTACCAGATCCTCGAACTGATAAGCATAATTCATCACGCTCAGGTACAATGGCTTGCAGTTTTTATCCTCGGATCCACCGTGACGCAAATTCAAATTATGCCCAATTTCATGCAGTAATGTTCCTGCTTGCTGGTCTAGGCTTCCTATTCCCCTGTCAAAATTTCCCAACGAAATTATGACATCGTTTCCCAATAGTTCTGCTGATCCTGAAGCGCCAGTGTTGCCGCAAATACTGTTCACAAACAAAACATAATGGAATGCAGCTCTTTTCTGATGCCAGCCCTCAGTAAACCATGCCGCACCCTGCGTGGCTTCTTCTTGGTTTGTGCCAAAGAATCTTGCTTTTATCTGATCAAATCCCATGGTTGAGCCGAAGTTTGTGCCTGGAAATGTAGTGCAGGTTTTGTGCAAAATTTCCGTAAAGTCTGACTCGTCCACTTGGACATGTGCTCTAATATTTTGCGCCGCAAATGCGTTAATAACTTCTTGTATGATTTGGTCATTTGGACGATGTCCTTTCATAAAATCAATCGCGACAAAAATATCTTTTTTTGATGTATCACATGGACTTGCGACAGAGCAGGTGAACTGATAGGCAGTTGCGGCACCTGACGGATATCCGTCTACTCTTAATGTCAAACCATCTTCCCACGCGTCACAGATCCCATCTGAATCCGTATCACCAGTTCGGTCGTCATTGGGGTTTGCGGGATCTCCTATGTCGGTAATTGTGTTACAGTTGGGAAAGGCTGTGCTAAAACGTCGATTATCAAATGTCTGCGCTGCCGTATCATCAGCTACTACTTGAATTTGGGCTGCCGCTGGAGGTGCTGTAAAAGGCGGTTCTATGTCTGTCAATGTGGCGCCAAGTGTGGTCGCCCCCGGTGTGACTTGGAAAATGTATTGCGAAGAATCGCCTATACCTGTCGTGAATTTTAATATCGGACTGGTGAAAATACCGTCGATTTTTCTTTCAGTTAGTGTCACTGATATGGGAGCTCCGGAGTTGATTGTTATTTGAGCAGAACGTGTATCGCCAACAGCTCCGTTCAACGCTTCATCGTTTCTATAGACTAGTATAGTACCATGCTCAATTACAACTACTGGCTGGTCAAACTTGAAAAAGAGCTCAGCATGCGCATAATTTGCAGAAAATACTAGTGCCACAGCTACAAGTAATAGAACCGCCCATCTTCCTACCAAACCAATAGGTAACTCCTGATCTGTGATATAACTTTGTTGCCGGATGTGCTGGTTGTCATTTTAAATTATTATGAGAATTTCATAAATTGTGACAACTTATTGAAATTCCCAAAAATACAGTTTCTTGAATGTCTCTTCGGCAATTTTTACACTCTCTATCTGCCTGTTCTTGAGGTTTTCATCCTCAAATCTTGATACGTATTTTCCAATTGATATCTCCCTGAACTCAAATGGGTTCTCCTGAATCACTTTCTTTACGATCTCATTGTATTTTGATTTGGCAATCAAGATTTGGTTCTCTCGGTATTTTACAAATCCAACATCATTTCTACCATATCCGTGAAACAGTGACTCAACATCGACCCTTTCAGGTGGAACATAATCCATAATCCATTCTTTATCAAATCTCCACACGTTACCGTCGCTGTCAATTGCAGTGTTCTTGTCTGTTTCCGTGATGCGTATTTGATGACCCTTGTAAATGCCTGTGTGCTCAGGTGGTGGATTAAGCGATTCGCCTACAACTTCGACGCCATCATTGTAATAGTTTTGTCTTGTGTTTCTATTATGATCCCAAACCTCAGTTGCCACTATGTCAAAGTCAAGTGGTGCTCTAAATGTATGATAAATCGTGACAATCAAACACTCTGCCGATATGAACGGGCTACATCTGTTTGTGGTTGTTTCCACACGTATGTCCTGTAGTACATTCTCTGGATCAAGGGAAGACACGGTTTTTTCACCATCCTCTCCCATGTCAATTGATATTGACGCCTTGCTTTCATCTAGGATTTGGCCTTTTCCAAGACCAAATGCCAGCTCAACATGTTCAATGTTTTGTACTCCTGAGTTATCGTAGATTTTGAGCACTGCGCTATTTTCCCGCCCAACGTTGGCAGTCACAAGTGGGTAGTGAGTATAGAACAATTCAACATCAACTGGATGATTGTTATATGAAAAACCCGCGTCCACCAGTCGCCTATATGTGTCGTCTACTCCAAGAGTGGGGGCCTTACAATCTCCCCTGCAACCGTTACCGCTACTCGTGCTGGATGCCGCTATTACATCCACCACCAAGCCAGGAGCAACAAGTCCTCCACCACCTCTTCCTGGTGCGCCTGGAGGGTGAGCATCAATTGAAAGCGGAGGTGAAGTTGATACCGTCGGACCTGATACTGGTGTATAGGTTACCGTAGCCGTACCGCCACCATTTCCCAACACAGCTCGTATGTCGTTATCCATGGGTAAAATTATCCCGTTTGTCAGTGATCCTGACACGCTGTCTATGATTGTAATGACGTCGCCTGGAGCCACCTCTAATTTGTTAATGGCAGGATATGGATCAGATGTAGAACCCCCTGGCACGGTGGTGAATTGAAGTTTACCTACAAAAATACCTGTATTTGGGCCAGTTTCTGTAAAATGAATTGGAACTAGAGTCACACTATCTGTTTCTGAGATCGCAAACGCTCCAGTTGACCCGCCAATAAGAGTTTCAACTGCAGCAGAATTGCAGTTCCCATTGCCGTCATTTGGTACACAGTCATCTTCAATGGTGATTACAGCTGTGTCTGTGGTTTGGAATGCTGCATTACCCTCCATGAAAATCATGTTGGTATTGGTAAATGTCCCAGTGCCTGGCCCAGTTTCTGTTAATGTGAATGTAGTCCCAACTGGATCGGTATTAGTAGTCACAGTAACAGAAATTGTATTTAGGGATGGGTCTGCAGTATGGTCAGTATCTGTTACCTCAAAGGTGATTGGAATACCTCCAACACTTCCATCTTCAATATTATAATTGGTCACGGGAGACCCAGAGCTACCCCATGTCACAGTTCCAGTGGCATAAACCTGTGGAATTGTAAGCAATGAAAACGCCATGAAAACGAAAGCCCAGATTGAGACCTTTCTTTTAAATGCAGATATGATTTCATTCTTTTCCATCCAATCATCTGCTTGTTACTGTTGATGAAAGATCTATTTTCACTTTTTGGATAGACCCATGCCTAAGTTCTGTTTTTATGAATATCATAGTGCCCTCTTTGTAATCTGGTAGACAGGGTATGCATGTTTGAATCCAGCTGAATACCCTTCTATCTCCTTGAATACGAATCCTTCGAGATGCTTTACTATGTGATGGAGATCTCCACCTATCACAATCCAGTTTTTGTCTGCACATCTGTTTATTTTGGAGCACATATTCACCGCAGGACCAATCATGTCTGTGGATTTGGACTCTGTTGATCTCATCGGAATCACAAGGCCATAATCCATGCTGATGCGGTAGTCGATGCATGGCAGTCCTTCAGATTTCATCTGGCTGCACAAAAAATCACGCATTCCAATCATCGCTAAGCTGCATTCTAATGCTCTTGTGAGGGCTTTTCTATCCTGCCATGACGATGTCTCTGGAAAATAAAACAACAGGCAGTCGCCCACGTTTTTGATAACCCTGCCATCAAATTCAACGATTATCTTTGACATTAGGTTCAAGAAATGCTGGTAGTATCTGGACATTTTCTCCATTCCAAGACTTGCCGCAATCTTCGTTGATCCTGCCATGTCGACTAGGCCTATACAATAACTGACTGATTTCTCAGAAAATGTCACACAATAGTTGGAAGGTCGTGGCTCTGCATCGAGTCTCTCAAGCTGTTCTCTTACTATTGACCTTATTGAATCTGTTAGCGTCTCTTCGAACAGCTGAGATTTGTAACCCCCTGCATCTATGGGTGTCTCTGCCATGGTGATAGTAAAATCATTCGTCAAGTTATAGTGTGTTTAGCTAAGTTCGTAAAAAATTAGTAAATCTGCTAACTAGTAGAAATATCTGATTTTACCCAATAATACATGTGATCGAAAATATGATTGCAAAAGAATGTGGGATGGCTATGGGACGAGGAAGCGGAACCGTATCATAGAGTTAAACTCATGTTTGCAAACATGATGTTTGACCAGACAGATGATCATTTTCTTGCAGATCCGTTTAAAAATCTGATCTTGTAAAGCCTAGGTACGGAAACTGATGAAAGACTAAGTGTAATTGAAGTGCTCGAATTACTTGAAGAAAAAGGTAAGAGCAAAGATTGGTTGCGTGAAGAATTAAAACGACTTGATGCCAGCCTAGTTATTCCACCAACTGCAAACCGACTGGAAATGCTGAAAGCGTGCTCTGCTCAAACAATACAAAAACTCTGTGAACTGATGAAAAAAGATGATCTAATGATTGACGAACCAAGCGATCCCACAGAAACGTTGCATTGGTTCTTCACAGACATTATTGCAAGCTCAGATCCAGAAATGTCCACAATGTCCCAAATTCGTAAAATAGCAATACTTCACAAGCTGATAAGAAATACAGGTGTGTTCAAACAAGCTATGAATAATTTCACTGCCTTGCCTACTGGCGATGGTGTTGTAATAGGATTTCATGACAGCCCTGAAACACCTTTGAAGCTTGCAATCCAATTGCATGAATTGCTTCATAAATATAACGAAGTAAGGCCTGATGACCAAACATCAATACGAATAGGAATCGATTCTGGCCCAGTATATTTCATAAAAGACGTATTTGGAAATGACACTGTTTGGGGTCCTGGCATTATACTGGCAAAGCGTCTAATGGACAAGTGCGGGCCTAATCAAATTTTTGTTTCAGGAAAAACCGGCGATGATCTCAGTAAATTAAAATCCTCGTACAAAGAAATGATGCATCCTATAGGGGAATATGTAACAAAGCATGGCGTGACAGTTCCAATTTATAATGTGTATGGAGTGGGGTTTGGAAATGAAACAGTGACCAAAGATGGTAAAGTAAACGATGAATACAAGTATCTAAAAATGCCTAAATTCGAATTTAATGAAATTGAGATTCAACTTGAGATTACGAATCTCGAGAACATGGATGCTCACCATACTTGGATTTGGAATGTTAAGAATATCTCAAAAGATCCACTAAAAGAAATACACTACTATGTGATTGGTGACAGAGAAAGAAGATTCGAAGATCTACAAATTTCGATAACAGATGAAAATAACAATAAATTGGAACCTACCAGAATTCAGGACAAACCGACTGAAAAACAGTTTGATGCCGTTTTTGTCAAACCATTAGAAATGAATCAAAGCACAAAATTAACCATGCAATATGATTGGGAAGAACCGTTCAAATCATTTGATTATGTTATTTCTGCAAAGTGTCGTAAACTAAAAATCCTCTTTACAATGCCGAAGGGAAAAGAATTAGGTAACTTGAGACTATATGATGTAGATCCACACACGAATCTCAAAATCTATGCTGAACCATCGCCAAAATTTGAACATTTATCAGATAAATCTATTCTGAGATGGGAGTCTGAAGATACACATACTATAGTCAAAGGCGACTGCTATCGCATAGCCTGGTAGAATAATTTCACAACATCTGTTTTATGAAATAAAATCTAGTGCTGCATTAGCTTTGCCTCTTGGAAGGCCGAGCTGTCTTTCCATTGATCATTGAAAAAGTCAAGGCACCACTCGTGGAATAATTCGTTTGTGCTGTAAAACATCTTGCTAAGATCCGGCTCACCATCACTTGTTGGGAAGCTGAGGCCTGCCTCTTTTTCATTTAATATGAGCCCAATTTTTGCGTCTTTTTTCATTTTTCGCTCAAGAAGCCCGTCTTTGATGAATTTAGAAAAATTAAACTTTGTCAGAATCTCGCGGCGTTCTTTTGGAATCACTGCAGTCTCTGAAAAAATAGATGATATCTTTACCTTGGTGTTCAGCTTTGACTCTATGATTTTTAGCAGCTTTTCATTATACGGCGTCTCGATTAGGATATTGCCAATGTACTTCTTGGCGTTTTTGTATATTTCCTCCCATCGTTCCATCACCTTGACGTAGCCACTAACCATCTCGAATTCATCAAGCGCCCCAATTCGCTGGATGTATTTGGTAGAAAGATCGGAAAAATCATGCACTTCAAAATATCTCTTGTTTTTTATCATGAACCTCAGGGTTGGAATCTGTGCGCGGATGGTTTTGCCATACACTGTGAGTGAATAGTTGCCGTCGGAATCCTTTTTGATGAATCCAGCCTTTTGCAGCCTGCCCAAGTTTCTGTGTACCTCGGCAGCCGTTGCATCAAGGTGTTTTGCAATGCCAGAAAGATTTGATTTTTCCTTGTCCAGGAAAAGAACTATGCTCAACCGTTGCTCGCTTGCAACCTCCAAAAACTCGTCAGCTATTCCCTCAGAGTCACTCACACGGTGTAATTCTACAGTATACATGTAAATCTTTTCAGGATTCAGGCCAGTTGCCATCGCAGCGATAACACAGGCCTCTTAGTCCTCTGTACCTTCTATCTTCGATTATTATGGCTTCGGTGTATCCGCACGCTTGACATCTTGTGTGTGGTGGTTTTTCCATGCATGGTATTCGACATACGAGAATAACAATCTGTATTGAGATTACAGCTAAATATTTAGCAATCAAGCTAATGTCTGCGCCTGCCGTTATGCTCTAATTATGGCTCTCCTGCGGTGTTTTTGATGAAGTCTGTAAATTTTGTGGTTCTCGGGGACCAGTCAATTGCGGCCCAATTTGGCAAAAAGGGAACAGCTACTGACATGACAATGTACGACAAAAAAGAGTCAGGAGTAATCAGAACATATACTGCGCCAAGCGGCTTTCCTGAGAAAATACAACCACTTTTACAGACGATCAATTTGGCAGAATATGTGATTTTTTACGTGAACAAACTGGATAAATTTACCGGGGAACAAATCATAGCGCTTGACATGCTAAAAAAGACCCGTGGGATCCTCTCGCACACGTATGATGTTGATGAGAACACGCTAAACACCATGATAAAAAACACGGTTCTCTCAAACTATACAAAAGTAGAACAAGACAAAATAAAAGAAGAATCAGACAAGCTGGATCAAATATCAAAAGAAGGTAATGCCAGGGTCGTAATTGATCATTGTTTTGATGTCAAGGGAGTTGGAACCGTGATTCTTGGAAAAGTGGAACAGGGCACAATAAAGCAATACGATACCCTCAAGCTTTTGCCTGGCGGGATAGATGTGATGATAAAGTCAATCCAGATGCACGACGACCCAACAGAAAACGCAGTGTCTCCTGGAAGGGTCGGCCTTGCGGTAAAAGGGGTGACTCCAGATCAAGTTAGCCGCGGCGATGTATTATGTGCACCAGGGCCTGAGCAAATCATGACGGAAGTTGAGCTAGACTTTACAAAAAGCCCATTTTACAAGGGCGATGTAGCTCCAAACCAAATGTGCCTTGTAAATGTGGGCCTGCAAATCAAGCCAGCAAAATTTGCCTCAATAAATCCACTAAAGCTGACACTTGAAAAACCACTCTTCTGTAACAAGGGCGATATCTGTGTGATTCTAAAGCCCGAATCCCAGACAGTCCGTCTACTTGGAAGCGGTACAATCAAGTAGACATGAAACCGTTACGGGCCTGTCCAATTTGTTCCAAATGCGGCTCTAAAAAATTTGAGAGGCTGTCATCAGATGGTGTGAAAGTCAAGTGTCAGTCCTGCGGTAAAATCATCTCAATCTGATTTTGATGGTTTTTATTTGCAATAATTTGAAGCCTAAGACATGGCAAAAACATGGAAGGATTCTGATATCAGCCTAGATCCGATTAAAGATCAAACAATCGCAATTATTGGTTATGGCATACAAGGCGATGCACAAGCAAACAACCTCAAAGACTCTGGCCTAAATGTAGTCGTCGGGCTAAAGGAAGGAAGCCCGACATGGGAAAAGGCCAAAAAAGACGGCCACGCAGTAATGTCGGTATCTGAGGCCACAAGGAAAGGCGACATTGTGCATGTTCTGATTCCCGACATGATACAAGCCAAGGTATATCGAGAGGAAATAGGCCCAAATCTCTCAAAAGGAAAGGCGCTCTCGTTTTCGCACGCAGCCGCGATTCACTGGGAGTGGATAAAGGCGCCAGACGATGTCGACGTAATCATGGTTGCGCCAAAGGGCCCAGGCTCAAAGGTACGTGAAACATACTTGGAAAAATTCGGCACTCCGGCAATAGTAGCAGTATACCAAGACAAGACTGGAAAAGCGTGGGACAGAATTCTGGCAATGGGAAAAGGAATCGGCTCTGCAAGGGCAGGCCTAATCCAGACAACATTCAAAGAAGAAGTCGAGACTGACTGGTTTGGAGAGCAAGCAGATCTTTGTGGTGGATGCGCATCGATGGTCACCAACGCCTTTGAGACCCTAGTCGAAGCAGGCTATCAGCCAGAGATTGCGTATTTTGAAGTCTTGCACGAGCTCAAACTAATCGTAGACATGATTCAAAGATACGGAATCAATGGAATGTGGAGGCGAGTCAGCGAAACCGCAAGATATGGCGGCCTTACAAGGGGTCCAATGGTAATGGACAAGGACACCAAGGCAAAAATGAAAAAAGTGCTGCAGATGATACAAGACGGAACATTTAACGAGGAGTGGATCTCAGAATACCAAAAAAACGGCAAAAACGCATTTGACAGATACATGAAGCAACTAGAATCTCATCAAATAGAGCAAGTTGGCCTGCAGATGAGAAAGATGATGTGGCCTGACTCTAAAGAATAAATCAGATTTTTCTTAGCTTTACTACACCAGAATTGATGTGATCGATTATAGTAGATAATGGTGACCCTGGGCCAAACACTTTGGACACTCCAGCTTTTTCAAGTCCCTTTCTGTCCTCCTCTGGAATGACTCCGCCACCAACCACAAGTACGTCCCTGAGGCCTTTCTTTTGTAGTTCTTTTACGACTCGTGGAAACAATGTGTTGTGAGCGCCATTAAGGAGGCTTAGTGCGACTGCGTCAACATCTTCGTCTTCTGATATCTGGGCTATGCGCTCAGGCGTGGCAAAAAGGCCAGAATAAATGACTTCCATACCTGCATCTCTGAATGCCCTGCACAAGACAAGCGCCCCCCTATCATGACCATCAAGGCCTAGTTTGGCAACTAGAATCTTGACCCGTCTTGGCGCTAGTTTTTGCTTCATTAATTCTTGTACCATTCTTACATATTTTAAAATTTAGTCTCTGTCACGATACGTCCTTTCTGAAAATGATTTGAGCCTGTCAATCTCGTACATGATCTGGTCCCTCATTCTTTCAAGCTCGTGATTCACTCCTTGAGCGAATACAGTGTAATTCGCTCATGCGGGAACAATGACTTGGAAAACGCAGGGACTTGCTTTTTGTTATTTTCAATCCATTTGTTCAAACCATCTGCGTCCATAGGTGCAAATCATACAAAAGCGATAAAACCGATCCGTGATGTCATTAGCTGAGTATAAGCTAAGGTTGTATTGATCTGGGGCTGGTTCTGACAATATACATAAACCCATTCAAATTACCGACATACGTGCTAGTGCGTCCGGTAAACTACGATCTGACATTTGAGCCAAACTTTATGGATTTTACGTTTTCTGGCAAGGAAATAATTGGCGTAAGGATAACAAAGCCAATAAACAAAATCACGCTAAACGCTGCAGAGCTGAAAATAAAAAACTGTCATGTGTCATGGAATGGGCAAAAACTAAACGCAAAAACAAAACTGGATGGGAAAAATGAAACCCTGACGATATCTATTCCAAAAAAAATTGCAGGCCAGGCAAAAATCATAATCAATTTTGCCGGTATTCTAAATAATCGGCTGGTCGGATTTTATCGCAGCCAATACGTCGACAAGCAGGGAAAAACAAAGTTTCTTGCGACGACCCAGTTTGAGGCAGCGGACGCACGACGGGCATTCCCGTGCTGGGATGAACCTGCAGCTAAGGCCACGTTTGACGTTTCCCTGATTGCGGAAAAAAATCACACCGCGATATCAAACACAAATATCACATCAAAGAAGAAATTTGGAAACAAAATCAAGTACAAATTTGCAAGGACTCCGATAATGTCCACATATCTTTTGTATCTTGGAGTGGGAGAGTTCGAATCAATCTCAAGCCACATTGGAAAAACCATGGTGCGAGTAGTAACAACAAGGGGGAACAGCTCAAAAGGAAAGTTCGCTTTGGGTATATGTAAAAAACTTCTCAAGGCATACGAGAATTATTTTAGTGTCAAGTATCCTCTACCAAAGCTTGACCTCATCGCGGTGCCTGACTTTGCATCTGGGGCGATGGAGAACTGGGGTGCAATCACATTCAGAGAGACAATACTGCTTTATGACGAAAAAACATCATCAACGCAAACAAAACAACACATCGCCGAGGTTGTGTCACACGAGCTCGCACATCAATGGTTTGGTAACCTTGTCACGATGGAATGGTGGAATGATCTCTGGCTTAATGAGAGCTTTGCGACATTCATGGCAACTAAATTTGTCGATAAGTTTTACCCAGAGTGGAATCTGTGGGACCAGTTTCTAGAAGATACCATGAACACGGCAATGGCACTTGACGCATTACGTTCATCACATCCAATAGATGTCAAGGTAAAAAGCCCGTCAGAAATCCGGGAAATCTTTGATGCCATATCCTATGATAAAGGTGGGTGTGTTCTTAGGATGCTTGAAAGCTTTGTAACGGAAAAAACATTCCGGGCCGGCCTGAGAGTTTATCTGAAAAAATTTGCATACAAAAACGCACGAGGTGACCACCTCTGGGACGAGATAGGCAAGGCAGCGCGTATGCCTGTCAGAAACATGGTGCACTCTTGGCTTGCACAGATCGGGTTTCCGCTAGTTGAGGCACAAAAACTAGGCTCAAAGCTAATTGTGTCTCAAAAACGGTTTGTTCATGAGAAAAAAGGCAGAGAAAGTGGACTCTGGCAGATTCCAGTTTTAATAAACCAGAACGGCAAAATCATGCGTAAGCTCGTAACAAAGCAGCGCGATATCATCCCAATCAAAGAAGCATCTGTGGTGATAAACTCGGGAAGACCTGGATTTTACAGGGTCAAATATTCTTCAGAGCTACTGTCTGCACTACAACAACGGGTCTTGGAAAAATCCCTCTCCCATGTGGACAGGTGGGCGCTACAAAATGATCTCTTTGCACTGTGTGTGTCAGGTGATGAGGCCACAAAAGACTATCTTAGCTTTATGTCTAGCTATGAAAACGAAGACGACTATATCACGCAATCAAACATAGCAGGGAACTTGTATTTTTTGTACAGTAAAACAAGAAACGAGTCGTTTTCTTATGAAATCAAGGACGCTACGTACAGATTTTTGAAAATGATCCACTCTGATCTTGGCTGGGATCCAAAAAAAGATGAGCCGCACACGAATGCGTTGTTGCGGGGGTTTGTTATTGGCGCGCTTGGAAGGCTTGATGATGACGAAATAATATCTGAGGCGAATGCAAGATTCAAGGCATACACAAAGAACCCACTATCGCTGAATCCAGACATACAAGATACAGTGTTCTCGATTGTAGCATGGAGCGGGGATTACAAAACATACGACGTGTTGCTCAAACTGTATCGCAAAGTAAAGACGCAGGAAGAAAAAATGCGTTTTCTTGGCGCACTTTGCAGCTTCAAAGACAGGAGGCTACTACAAAACGCGCTAGATTTTTCACAAACAAAAGAGGTCCGCTCACAAAACATGCACCTGCCTATAATGAAAGTTGCAGCAAACCCGTACGGAAAGGAGATTCTATGGCCATGGCTAAAAAAGAACTGGAAATCACTAAGAAAGAAAGTTGGTCCGGGCAGTCCGCTTCTTAACCGGCTAGTAGCAAGCATATCTTCTGTGGCAGATGCCTACATGGAAAAGGAAATCAGGCAGTTTTTCAAGGCAAACCCGACACCTGGAACAGAAAGGACGCTTGAGCAGACCCTTGAGAGAATAAGGATCCATTCTGCACTGCTCAAAAGAATGCGGCATGAGTTTTCATGAACAAGAAAATCACACTAGCTGTAGTGGGCACCATTATCGCACTTGGGATTGGAATGTCGGTAACCCAGAATGCAAATGACTCTGAGAAATACTCGGCGGTTTTCTACCTTGATGCGACTTTTTACCAAGATGGAAAGTACGTCAAGATACAGTTTGATGATAATTCAAACAAAACCGCAACCGCGGTTCTGGAAATACTTGGAATGGAAAAATCATACCAGAAGACTTTTACGAGCTCGCACTTTGAAATCCAAGTCTCGTTTGACGGAGCTCCGGAGTACGGTTGGAAATCCATGCCAGTCACACTAGTAGTAGAACATCATGAATTTGGCAAAATTGGATTAAAAACAGAAATTCACAATCATGGTGAATCTCCAAGCAAAATAATATTCAGCAAGCTCTAATCATAGCCCAACAAGAATTTATTGAAGCAAATTAGTGTAAAATCTGCTTTGGATGTTTTATCTGAACTAAAAAAAGGAAAGCGAGGGGCAATTGCTAAAACCATCTCAATGATTGAAAATGACGAAGCTCAAGCCCGTAAAATAATCAAAAAAATATTCAAAGACTCGGGCAACGCCATGGTGATAGGAATAACCGGTCCTGCGGGCGCGGGAAAAAGTTCGCTCATCAACAAGACGTCTGTGGCACTAAAGAAACTGGGTCTCAAGGCCGCAGTACTGGCAATTGACCCAACAAGTCACGTGACCGGGGGCGCAATCCTGGGTGACAGAGTTAGAATGACTGAATCCACAGACTCTGGAACCTACATCAGGAGTGTGGCCTCGCGAGGTTCTACCGGCGCAATATCGCGTTCCATTCGAAACAGCGTAAGGGTGCTAGAATATGCCGGGTTTGATCCGATAATTATAGAAAGCGTTGGCGCTGGGCAGACCGAAGTCGAAATAGCAAACATTGCAGACATTACCGTAGTTGTGTTCAATCCGCATACTGGTGATAGCATACAAACCATAAAGGCCGGAATCACGGAAATCGGAGATATTTATTTGGTGAACAAAAGCGACCTTGACGGGGCAGCCCAACTATTTGATTCTGTAAAAGAGTTTATCGGCATGACTGAAAAAAACCCCATAATAATGCAAACTTCGGTCACAAAAAACAAGGGAATCGACGAGCTTGCAAAAAAGCTAAAAGAGCTAATGGTTGTGAAGAAAAAATCCAAAAAAGACCGCGATATACAAAGGCTTGAAGCAGAGCTAAAGGATATTGTTTTAAATAATGTCAAGAACAAAATCGACACACTGTTGGCTTCTGATAAAACTTTTGAGAAATATCTAAAACTGCTTCATGCAAGAAAGCTGGATCCGTTTGAGGCAGCAGACAAGATCTCAATCTCAATTCTAAAGTGATACAATGGCGCAAAAAGAGGCAGAAAAACCAAAAAAAATTTTGACCGACTCTAACATACCAGTAAAGCGAATTTTCTATCCTACAAAAAAGCTTGCAAAAGAAGACGCCGGTAAATACCCATATACTCGCGGAATTCATGAAGAAATGTACCGAGAAAGACTCTGGACAATGCGCCAGTATTCCGGGTTTGGGGATGCAAAGCAGACAAATGAGCGCTTCAAGTTCATGCTGCAAAAAGGACAAACTGGACTTTCCATGGCATTTGATCTCCCAACGCAAAT